>OOAT01000087.1_pt1 | contig 91025 bp, 110 predicted proteins | sample 1671441 | NCBI WGS metagenome assembly OOAT01 (sample SAMN06348157, study PRJEB24527) | human gut metagenome | biome: human gut; feature: ankylosing spondylitis patient; material: feces | host: Homo sapiens | place: China | collected 2015-10 | reverse complement strand
GTCACTTTTTGTAACTCCTTTCAGTAGAACCGCTCCCATCAGTTCCGCCAGAACTGACGCAACCTGCTCTTTTGTCATTACTCCGACGGCATTTCCGGCGGCATTCACGGCCACAAAACTGGAGATGTCTTCCAAAGCTGGGAGAGCCAGTGTAGACTTCTTCAAAAGTTCCGTTTTCGCCACCTTATGCGGCACGCCGTTTGTATCGTACACCTGTACCGTTTCACCATCTTCTTCCGTTGTCTGATTCTTCATACTTTCTGTATGTTTCAATAGATTGTCAGTTTCTTCACCTGTAAAGCTTAATACAAAATCTTCTTCTGCTGCCATAATTGTTTTTAATTTATAGTTATTAATGATGTTATATAATTATCTTATTGCATCATCAAGCCCAGCAAGAAACCATGGAAGAAGCGACGCTGCATGATGTCTTACCCTGCTAACTTCATCATCTGAAAATTCGGTATCGTCATCGCTGGAAAAAATTTTTTCTGCTAATTTTAAATCAGCAATACCAACTCCTGTCACATTGTAAATGTTATCTGCAAACATTTCTCTGACATCAATCTCCACGAAATCGGATTTATCTATCTTCGTGTACTTCTTAAATTTCTTAAAATCTATTTTCATGATTAATCAACTAAAATTCCATTTTCAAAAACCAGTTTATACGTTGAAGGTATCGAACCATTCTGTATAGTCCATGATATTGTTCTCGTTGCTCCTTTTTTGTATGTATATGATCCATCGGCTTGCAATGACCATCCGGTACCGAACTCATTAGACAATATCGTATTGGTATAAAGATTTCCGTTTACATGTACTCCTCCGTCAAAATATCCGGCATAAGTATTAGAACTATGTGGCTTGCTAGTACCGTTCCTTGAAGCATAGATACATGCTCCACCGTCATTGCTTCCAATTACTTTAACCCCAAATTTCCCGTCAGTCGCACCATTGAAATTTATGTCAATCATACCACTGTTATCATCCGTAGGAACACCAATCCGTATACTCCTGCTATCATTGCCGAAAAAATCCCTTCCCTTCCAATTCAAGGAACCGTTGTCTATAGTGAAACCTCCAATCTTAGCACCATCGGCAGATATTGTTCCGGAAAAAGTACCTTTAGCGGCTTTCAGTTCACCCGAAAATGTACCGTCTGCACCATCCAGATGTTTCACTTTTAACGAGTTTACATCTATGCACTCTGTAAGAAGAAATGGTTTCCCATTTTTAACCGTAAACACGGCTATTCCTTTCCCTTCAGAACTTTTAATTTTAAACTTATCTGAAGAAATAACAATCTCATTTTTTTCGATGTCAATACCCGTAGCACCAAGTTTAATTGAGATATTTTTCTCTGCTACATCTACAACGCTTTCACCATTTGACAACAATATTCTTGCTGCACGTACCTCTATTTCTCCAGAAGCAAGTCTGATATAATTTGTCTTGTCCCTATTACCGATATATGTCTTTCCATAAACATTAAAGTATCCTTCTTTAGTTAGACGATCATATCCGATTGAAACTATATCTTTCCCGGAGAGGGAGTAAGAACTTATCCCCTGATAGAAGGTAAGAGAAGGCGCACCGTCTCCGTATGCAGACAACACGATTGCAGCCTGATAGTCCGGGTCGGCTATGTCTCCAAGTTGTACCATTACGTCACCCACTTTGGGTATGTCGCTGCCTTCGTCACAATGATTCACGGATACCTCTATCCAGTTATCACCAACATTTTCCACCAGACGCCACCAATAGTGATTGGATACGCCGTCATACGCGCCTTCCTTAATATTAAAGGACTGTGAGCGTACTAAATTCCCTGGCTTAAAACGATTTTCTATGGCTTTCTCACCATCATCTGCAAGGAAGTAACAGCGATAAACAGAACCATAAGTTCCAGGAGATGAGTAACCTCTTTTCCCGTCTGAGAACTTGACTTCTTTACCATCCCTGAAACGAATTCCCTTTTTTTCTATAAACTCGACCTTAGTAATCGTAGCCCGTGCTCCGCTGGCGTTGAACATGAAGGAAGCTCCGGCCAGCTCGGTCTCCATTATTGAAAGTAACTGGAAGATAGCTTTCTTGCGCACGTACAGTTTGTCAATCCATCCGACAGACTCGCCGCCCTTTTCTGAAGAGAATGACATACCAGCACCCATCATACCAGTCACGAAGTCAATTGATTCCAGGAAAGGAGATATGATACCGCCAAGAAGCTTAATGAGATAGTTTGTCTGGTCTTCCTTGTCCTTTCTCAATAATGTTGCAAGTGACCGTTTTGCCGAAAATACGTTACTGTCCGATGGGGCAGTAGAATCATTGGTCTTAATCACATATATGCTACTTCCTCCGCCTCCAACATAAGTATGCCCTTTATACGTAATCGACTCCAGTTTCTCTTCCACATCATTAAGGCGAGAGTAGGGCATACTTTCCCCAATAGTATATACCGGAGAATCCCATGGAATGTCAAGGTTAAACTCCCATCCGAGAACACGGCTTTCACGGCCATTCTCAAAAAAGGCTTTATTGACCAGGTTTATCTTTTGCCCGAACTCGAAAAAGCGTTTCAGCTTGTCTTCATTAACCCATTCTGACCGGAGGGTAGTGTAGTATGTACCATCGTCCTTTTTTCGCTGGTCTGCTATCTTCTGTGCCTTCTCTTTCAGTTCCTGCTCCGCGTCCGGAATCATTTGTACAGAAACAAACTTTGGATCAAAACCGGAAAGGATATACTTGTCATCATTTTCAGGATATATGGTATCATCCGGCAATGGACGTCCGTAGTCTTCGCTGCGGACAATTTCCCAAAGCTGGCTTCCGTTGTTGTCCGGGTCAAAAATAACACCGAACTCCAATCCATTCATTTTGCCGGACTGAAAGATAATTGTCAGCTCTTGTCCCGGAAGTATGTAGTCCTTGGAGAAATTCAGGCCAGTATCACGATAGCGATAGTAAGTCACGGTTTCCTGACCTCCGTCTTCATTTGTAACGGTTTCCGTCCTCGTAGATACACTTGACATCGTACTTTCAAGTCGGGGATATACCTCGTCAAATACCACGATGTCTTCAATTGCTTCTTCCTGGCTCATGTCAGGATACACATCTATGTATGGCGTACCAGCGGGAAGCATAAGTCGTCTTTGCACAACTCCGTTTACTACCGTCTGCTCTTCAATGGAACGGTAGTTCTCAGGTATGTTTCTTGTAGATCCGAATGCATAAATGCGGGTGGCATAAGTGCCTTTGCTCTCACTGCGAGTCATGGCAGACGCTTCAACCCCTAACTCGATTTTGACGGCATCACCGAATTCGTTTCGCCCAAAATGAATTACGTTGTCCGTTATCCAGCAATCACAGTTCCACTTATCCTCACCCGCCATTGAGAATAAGGCATCCAGCAGGTTCATATTGTCATACGTCATTGCAACTGCCTTATTCTCTACTGTTGAATCTATTTCAAATACGAATTCTTTTCCCTTATAGGTATATCCCAAAGCTTTCAGGTTACGTAAGAACACACCAAGCTGTACATCAAGGGCTGCGGTGAGAGACCATGACGCTTCATATCCAGCATGTTCAGGAGTGTATTTGAAAATTTTGTTTTTCCACTTCCAGTAGTAAGCATCCAGTTTCAGCTCATAATCATATCCAGCGGTAGAAGCATTGAAAGAAGGTTTCTGCAAGTCAGTTACCTCATATACTTTTGAAAGTAATCCGCCCAGAGAATCATCCAGAACCCCAGAAAGGTCTACATAGTCTCCAAGTTTAAAATATATCGGTTCAGGCACGGAGAATGGGAGAACGATGTAGTCCTCTTTCATCAGTGTAAACTTTCCCTTCGCCCCTTTGTTGATAGGGGTGGAGAATCTTGTCTTTCCGGATATGTCCTTAATTTCAATCATATCCCCAAAGTTCATAAATAGAAAATGGAAGCCCTAAAAATCCGGACTTCCATTTGAAACAATAAAGGAAATGTTCGTTATTCGCTTCTATCCATGGGATTCGGTTCGCAAAACTTACTTGAAACCTTACCGAAACACCTGTCAATACTCAACCCGTAAGAAATGCTCTTACCCAGGTAAACCAGCTTGTAGACTTCGTTTCCAAGAGTTGGGATTTTGATGTTTACGGTTCCTTTCTCCAGTTCTGACTGAAAAGATTTCTTCTTTGTCCGATAGTCGCCTTCTGAGCCTCCTTCTATTGTGAACTGGAGAGTGATTTCACGCGATGCTACTTTTGCATTTTCGGTTATTATTCGCTTCCCGTGCTCCAGACGGCTCTCATCTTCAATGTAGTCTTTCATCTGATTGAATCCGTCGATAGCATCGAGAAAACCGTCACCCATGCGGACACCCCATGTGCTCCAGGCATCCTTCCCGTTAATAAATAAATCTCCTGTCATAATCTTGCTGTATTACGTTTCACTTCGGCAATGTCGGCCTGCATTTGTTTGATAGGTTTGACAATTTCGCCTGTGTTCTCTCTGATTTGCTGTAACTCCAAATAGGAATTGGCCAGGATAGTACGTGTCTCGTCGGCAATGTTGTACAGACCGGTCACTTGTGAAGTCAAGGAACCGATGGAGCCTCGCAGTTCGGTAATAGCTATCGTTTGCTGCTGTTCTGCCGTCTCAATACGAAGATTGGACTCATATACGGCTGTAAACCGTCCGCTCAGTTCCCCGGCATCCTCGTGCGTCATTTCCGTACCGAATCCACGGCTGGAAGCTGACTGCTGTCCTTGCGCTTTTTTATTGTCATACCCTACAGCGGAAGCAATATCATCGCGTTCTTTGATAGCATCACTCACGATTCCATTCCATTTGCCTTGTAAATAATTAAGTTCATTATCATCAAGGGTTCCATCCTCCATTCTTTTGGCAAAATCTTCATACCATTCATTCAATCTGTCATAGTACAACTCTCCAATCTTGTTTGAAAGCATGGCTCTCATGAAATATTCAGACATGTTGTCGGCAAAATCTTCGGCAGATGCATCCATATCCATTAGCGTATCAATGAAACTGTCATACATCGAATCGAATGTCATTCCAGTGAGTGATTCATTGAGTTGTGTTTCCAGTTCTTCAATTTTTCCGGCTTGCTCAATGTAATCATCCAGCTTTTCAGTCAGCCTACCTCCATAACCTCCCTTACCAGTATTCTGTATCTGCGCCCACATATCTACATTCCCCTTCAAGAGTTTCATTTCTTCAGGAGAAAGATCCCAAAGACTTCCATCCCAGATCCTTCCTATTTGATTGCTGAAATCATTTATTTGGCTTTGTGTGAATCCTCCCCAGTAATAATTCCAGCTATGATGGTTTCCTGAATAACGGGCTTGTTCCTGTGCTATTTTCAGATAGTTTGCGTTTTGCTCATCTTGATACTTCACGGCTTTCCTTGCAGCATTGACTGATATTGCACCTCTTCCGGCTTTTATGGTGTCATTCAGTGCGTCAATACTTCCCTGAAGTGCTTCATTTCTGTCTGTCAGTCGGTCTATAGCCTCCTGCACCTCCTTGGCATTGCTCCCAATAGAAGTAAGTTTACTGAATCCACCGAAAGAAATAGCGTCAAAAATGCTTCCAATACCTTTCATTAAGGATTCTCCTATAGATACGAACAAATCTCCTGACAGCACATCTTCAATGATTCCAGACACGGCACTGAATACGGAGTCAAGGAGTCCGCTAATTACTATACTTATCCCATCCTTGAATATGTCAATTATAGAAAGAATCCATCCGACAACGGGAACGCTTTCAAGCGAATCAGCAAGTTTTCCAGCAGCACCACCAACTCCTTTTCCTGCTTGAATCAGTCCATTGTAGATATTTGTGAGGCCTCCGGAAGTTATCTGTTGCAATCCTTGTACCACGTTATCCATATTGGCTTTTAATGCAGTGGCTGTTTCAGACATTCCTTTCTGTGCCTTTTCAACATTTTCTGACTGCATTTGTACATTTGCAGATGCCAAATCAGCATTGCTCTGTGCATTTGCCAATGCTTCCTTTGCTGCATTTTTCTGCTCTTCAGTACCGTTTTTCAACGCATTCTCATATTCTTCCTGAGCTGTGACAAGACGCTCCAATGCATCCGCTTCCTGCTCCTTAGCAAGATTAAGACTTACAACTGAATTTTGATATGCTTGTACATTATCACCAAGTTTCTTGAAATCCAACCCTCCTGCACCTCCAAGAGATTTTTCCATTTGATTAACCGCATCAACAATGGCTTGCTGGCTTGACGCGTCTGAGTTTTTGAACTCATCGGTCTGCATGTATTTCCTGGCATCTTCAAGAGCAGGTTTAATCATATTGGAGAACATTCCTCCGAACTCACCAAACACTGTTACCCAATCTATATTTGCCTTTAAAGCATTTGATTCGATACCGGAAAGTTTGCTGTCCCGTTCTTTCCCTAACCTTATCTTTTCGGCATTTGTTTGGGATTTGGCTATCTTGTCGGCATATTCTTGTGCAATGGCATACTTACGCTGTTGGAACGTGCCATATTCCTGAAGATAGGAATTTAGTGCATCCTTTTCAGCTTGAAGCGATTCAATATCTACTTCATAGAAAGACTTATTACGCTTTGCTTCTGCATTGGATTTCATCACTTTCACTTCATCAATCTCACCATATTTGGCTTTAGCCTTGTTGTAAGCATCAATCTCTTTCTGGTAATCCAGTTCAATCTGTCTACGTTTCTTTTCAGAACCTTCTTCCATCAAGTTGATTTCTTCCTGCTGATTAGCTCTTATGAGTTGTAGAAGTTCATCAGAAAGATTTTGCTGATTATCTACGACCTTCTTGTTTTCTGATTTGTGGCTGACACCAGTAAGTGTTTCCAAGGTTTTTTCTGCACTCTGCAACTCTTTTTCCTTTGCCTTGATAGCAGATTCTACGGTTTTACCGGCTTCTGCTTGTAATTTTCCGCTACGAAGGTCGGCAATCTCTTGTTTGAGTGTCTTGATACGTATGGTGGCATTTTCTACTTCTTCAGATATTGTAGAATGTTGGGCTTCTTTTTTATCGGATAAAGAAGATTTCTCAATCTCTTTTTCCAATTCTTTGATAGCAGAAACCGTTTCGCCTAATTCCTTGTTTACGGAATCCAATTCTTTCTTGGCCTTATTCGCACTATCTTTGAGCTGATTGTTTACTGCACTATTTTGAGAGAATACGGCCACACCTGTATTGACTCCTCTGTTTTGTAATGCGCTTCCAGTCATTGTCACGGATGAATTGTACAAAGATTTAGCCTCATTGTAATTCTCCGTAGCGACTTTCTGCTGCTTTTCTTGAGTCCGTTTTTTGCGATACAGCTCCTCCAGTTCTTCCTGAGCAGCCTTCATCCGTATCTGCTTTTCCAGTTGTGTCAGATAGGATTTAATGGCCTCTGTGTTGTTGTTTATCAGTCGGCCCTCTTCATCAAGACTGGCATTGTAAGAAGGAATGATGGTCTGCAAATCAGACAAGGCTTTCTTCTTCCGGTCAAGAGATGAAGTTTCACTTTTCAATACGCCGGACAACCTGTCAACTGTTGCTGCCTGCTTGGAAAACTCCTCATCGGCCTTTTTGTTTACCGAATTAAGTGTCTCCTGCGCTACAGTGGCTTCATTGGTTCTCTTTGTGAACATGTAAACCGCCGTACCTATTCCAACAAGAGCTGCCAACAGAGTGACATACATATTGGATTTCGAAGCGACATTGAAAGCCTGTTGCGCGGCGGTGGCCAGTCCCAATTCCTTTCTGTACATTCCAATCAGTTGGATACTTTCAACGAATCCGACCGCCTTCTGCGCTACGGCTGCGGTAACCAACGCGGCCTTGTATGTTCCGTAAGCTGCAATCAGTCCGCCCATGATAGACAACACATCATCAAGACTTTCCACCAAGTCCTCTGCTGTACCGATTCCAAACTCGAAAACCTCCTTATACTTGTTCCCGAACTCATTCATTTTCTGGAAGAGGGTATCTTCGATATTCGATAATCGTTGGGGCCACGTCCCAGCGGAACTTTCCATAAGGTTGGCAAATTTCCCTCCTTCGGATGTCATGTTTTTGAAAGCCTGTTCAACTTCCTTAAAGCCGACCTTGCCTTCCTTCACAAGTTCACCTACCTGGTCTTTGGAAACTCCTAATACCTTGGCCAGTTCTTCGTAGATTGGAATACCTCGTCCGGCGAATTGACGAATGTCTACTGTCATGGCTCTTCCTTGCGTTCTTAGTGTTCCATACAGATAAATAAGTTGACCGATAGGTATCTGCAATCCGGAAGCCACATCTCCAAGCATAGAAAGTTCATTTACTACATTGTCGGCAGAGGAACCGTATGCCAAAAGCTGTTTTGCTCCGGTCGCTACATCATCAAGATTGAACGGTGTTTTGGCTGCGAACTGAACAATATCGGCGATGAGTTGTTCTGCTTTCGATTTGTCCTGAAGGATTGTTGAAAGAGCTACCTGTAACTGTTGCATCTTTCCAGTTGCTTCAATCACATCGAAGCCGAATCTCTTTATCGCCACCAGTCCACCGATTTCAGCAGCAGTACGTTTTAAAGAATCTGTCAGTGATTTTACAATCTCATCAGCATTGTTTGTTCCACTGGCAAATTCTTTGTATTCTCTTGTGAGTTTTCTTACTTCGAGTCTGTTTCTCGCCTGCTGGTCTTGTAACTCGCCAAGGGAATATCTCTGCTCGTTCAAGGCTGCTTTAGCAGTGTTCAGTTCAGCTAATTTGGCTTTTGAATTAGGAGAATACTTACCCATCTTTGAATATTCATCAGACAGCCGTCTGACATCATCCTGCGTATCACGAATGATTTTCCTTTGTTTGATGATTTCCTCCGTCAGCTCATCGGAGGCCTTTGACGCAGAATTAAGCTTTTTCTTCAAATCATTCTCCATCACAGCACCAGCTTTAGCCGCCTCAGTCACCAGCCCCATCATCTGCTGACGGGTGGATGCCAATTGCGTTTCTAAAGCCTTTGCAGCTGTAGGAGACTTGTTTACGTCCATCTTCTTGAGCTGGGCTTCCAGTCTCTCACATTCCTGTCTCAGCTTGACAACCTGCTCCCAGTCAGAACTGACTTTAAAGTATAGTGTAGCCATATCTATTTCTTGTTTCTTCTTCTGCGTGAAGCCATGTCCTTACCCTTCACCTTTGTAACCTTGGTTCCGGTAACTGCATGGAGCTTGTCACGCTGCATTAATACTAAATTCCTGTATGGTATCTCATAGACCACTTCTCGGTATGACAGATGCAGATTTTCCATGAACGATGCAATCTGCCCCAAGAGAGTTTCATTGCCTACAACCTCGGTTTCGCTGCCAGTAGACTTACGTTCCTCGCCAAGCTGACAGCTTTGAGAAAAACCTTTGAGTCAATCATAGAGAGTGCTTCATCTAAAGCATTTACGTTTTCTTCGTATGTTCCTTTGGCTAACTCTTCACTCAAGTTTTCGTCACCAGCTATCAGCCAGGAAAGAGCCCTGCTGTAGGCCTCACTTTCTCCCAGGGAGAGAAGAACTTCTTTCAAATTGTCTGCTTCTTGTACACCTGACAAATGGGAGATTGCTCCGGCCAGTTTGTTGATAGTAGGAGGGTAGACCGTGTAGGCTTTCCCAGCGACAAACACCGTTCTGAAATCACTTCCGATAATGGATTCAGTTACTATTTTTGCTCCTTGATTCATTCTGATAAAAGATAAAAATTAAGGGGTGAAGCCATAAAGCCCACCCCTGTTATGGAATTCAATCTCTACCTATTGGATAGGCATTAAGCACCTGCTGTTACTTCAGATGAGTCAAACCAGTATTCCGGTGCAACTTCTGCATTTTGTGGTTCCAGTTCCACCGCACTTACAGGAATACCGACAGCCTTGTCTGTTGTGGCTTCACGTGCACCGATGTCAGCACGGGGAATCACACAATACTGGTCATCGTCAGTCAAAGCGACAAGTAACTTCTCAATGTTTACCTTGCCTCTTGCTCGTTTCCAACCCTTATCAGTGTTAATAATATCACCACCCATAAGGTCTTTCTTAGTAGGATAGTCGTATTCTCCAATAGTGAAGTTTACAGTAACATCACCCATTTCCTTATCACTTCGATAAGTCTGATTCGTGAGCTGGTTCTTGTAATTTGTACGACTTGCTTCTGCTTCTTCAATCGTCCATGTATCCTGATGGATATTCTTGATTTCTTTCAATGCTTCACCCTGTAAAAGAGTATGCAAGGCTTGTCCTGTCAAATCTGCGGTAATCTCGCTTGTTTCGCCATACCAAAGCTTCTTGATATTCGCGGCTGTGACTTTCTTTGCTTCTGCCATATTATTTCACATTTAAAACTTCAAACAAAATTCTTACATTCACATAGTGACACTTTAAAGCAGTGTCCTCCTCCGTTCCAATTGATTCGATAGAATAATGATAGGTTGTATCGTCATAGCGACCGGTAACACCGTCAAACAATCCCTGTGCCTGCTTCTCCAGTTCGTTCAGCCGGATGGTATTGGCTTCGCCTTCCTTCAAATCGGGAACACAAATGTTCACCTCGACGAAAGATTTCTTCCAGTATGTGCCCGGCTGTTGCTTCTTGGCGTGAATGACAATCCTTTCGGACTTTATCGCCCCTGTCAGCTTCTTGCCATGGGGAACGATATCAATCCCGCAAGACTTGCAGTCACGGTAGAGAATGTTCGCTATGTCAGTAGTTACTATCATACAATAAGATATTGAATATTATTATCATACTGAAGGAATACATGAAAAACCAGTTCTCCAAGTTGAACAGTACCTGCAAATCTTTTGTCTGACAAATCTTTATCAGATATATTTTGTCCTGTTGCATACATAAAAATATCCACTAAACACAATTCTTTTTGACATTCATCTACTACTGCCCACAAGCAAATTGCATTCCGTTGTGCTTGAATAGATAATATTCTTGCTCCGATAGGCAGACATAATTTTGAGTGGTCTGCGACCATCAGTTCATGCTTGAATATTCGTTTCATTTGATTTCCTCCTTTAATCGTCTCTCAGCAAATAAGGCTGCACCAGTTGAAACTTCGTAACCTTTGGATTCCACGTGTGAGGCATACTCAGCATCGTTTCTTATCACCAGTCCATCATCCTCAACTGAATACTTGTTTGACTTACGGAGCGTTCCGGTCCGGTTCTGATAACTACCGTTCTTTATAGCATAATCGACAGCTTCCTTTCCGACCCTCTCTTCTACAGCTTTCACCTCGGCATAACCTTGGTCGAAAAAGCTGTCCACGTCCGAAAAATCAAACTTTACAGCCATATCTCTGAGTAACCAAAATAGTTAGTATTTTTTACCGTATAAACCTTGCCAGTTCCCCTGGTATTATCGCCATCCATACATCTGACTTCATCGCCAGCCTTCAGGGAGGTTTTCTTTTCACAGACTATGTGATAGTTCGGTCGGTACACCTCGCCGTTCTCCGAAGTAAACTCCTTGGTGGAGTTATCATCACACCGGCACTTACATACGTCCTGCCAGCTTTCTCCACCGGTTCCGGGAATAGGCCGGCCGAACTCGTCTGTTTCCATTGGAGTAGTAACCTTGATTTGTAATATATGTGGCGCGAATATCATAGGAATCTGACTTTAGGTTTATCTGACAGTGTGTCTTCAAGGCCATACTTCTTGCACAAGAATGAGTAGTATTCCTTCAAGCCTTTGGTGTCCCAGGACATAGAGAAACCGTTCTCGCTGATGGAAGTAGCACGAAGTAGAAGAGAGGGGATAAACTTCGCCATAGACACCGAAACAAGTCCGATGTTTGACGGGCCCATCTCATCCTCTCCGCTTACTTCTGAAGACAAACTTATCTCCAAAAGGTCAGCCTCCGACAAGTTGATGCCGAAGGTCTGAAACTTCTGTGATATGTAGTCGTTTACTGTCATGCGTTCATGGTTGACAAATCAAAGTTCACAATCAGATTCGGGTTCGTAATCTGAGGAATCCACTCTGCAGTGTATTCCAAATAACGACCGTTCTTGTCCTTGTAACCGGAAATAAGCATATCACCGTCTGCCTGGGTGTAGTTACGTCCCGGTACGCCGTCCACTGCTTCGTACGGAGTGTGGAAACGCATATAACCGACCTTATCCTGCGGAAGCAAGGTGATACGGTCGTCGGCGTAAATCTGCACGTTCTTCCCGGTCTGGTCTTTCACGTAATCTTCCTTGATTTCAATGGCCGGAAGCCCGATGCCAGTGAATACTTGGGAAGCCAGTTGAGATGTAATCAAACCGGTTGAAAGGTACATCTCATTTCCTGTAAGCTGCATTTTGAACTTGTCACCAAACTCAGCCGACCCGATGATATTCTTCACGAAAGTTCCTCGGGACATAATCATCTTCTGGAAATTACCGTAGTCCGCTTTCAGTGCATTAATCTGCTGCTGCAAATAGGTGATGAAGTTCGTCTTCGCACCAGTATCAGGCTTGATGAACTTGAACGGCAATTCAATGTCGAGAAGGTCAACGCCTCCGGCATTGTCGTCCTTGTTCTTGACTGTTGCTTCTCCGGTCATCAGAAGTGAACCTACGATAATATCCATGCGCTTGTGAGCTGCCAAAAGTACCTGGCGGTAATCGTCATAGATGAAATTCACGATTTCCTGCATGGCTGCTACCTGGTCAGCAGGTTTAGCTGCGTTAAACTTGTCAATCAAGTCCTGAAGTTCGGACAGGCGGTCAATAGAAATCTGGTAAGCATCGCCCAAATAAGCGATTTCACCATATCCTGAACCGATATTCCGGCGTTCACGGATAGGCTTCTCGCCGTATCGTGAGTTAATAGAACCGGCCATCACTCCAGTAACCTGACCGATGTAGTCCTTGAATACACGGGTAGTCGTTCTACGGAAATCAAGATACTGCTGCCAGTAGATTGTATCCTTACGAGTCTGAAGGACGCGCTGGATAACGGCGTTTACGATATTGGGGTCATTAAACAGAGTATGAATAGTTAGCATCATGTTTTACCTCCTTTCTTTATTTGCTTGCAATTACACCTGCTGTTCTCAAAGATGCCAGAAGGGCATTCAATTTTGTATGTGCATCTTCCTGCCCAGTAGCATCATCCACTTTAACACCCTGCTTTACACCTCCGAGAGCAGAAGATGTTGCTGCAGACAAAGTGAATTTGTTGGCTTGGGATGCGATACCATCCAATTTAGCTTTGTCTTCTTTACTCATCAAGCCATCTTGACTGGAAGACGCTTTGGCAACTACAGCCTTTCCACTTTGAGTAACGTCAGGAGCGTTGAACTGGAAATGCGGCATGTTGGCCTTGTCAATGTCAGAGAAAGGCATAACCAATTTGGTAGGCTCAATCTCGAATGCTCGCATCAAAAGAGCAACTAATACAATTCCTTCTTCTACTTGTACTCTTCCGTACAAGGCTGAGTTAGCAATGACTTTCGGAGTTGTGCCGCTTACCGCTGTAGCTTCATAGAGTACAATACCAGCTTCCAATGTTTCGCCAAAGTCGGCAGACAGCGTCAACTTATCGAAATCTTTGTTTGATTTGTCAATACTGTTGATGGTAGCCCCATGAGAACCATTACCCAGATGCATACCCACATAAGCCAAAGAGTTTTTCTTGATTTTCAATGTGGTATTGGAACCGGTGGTAAACTTTTCATAGATTTCTACACGGATAGCCACCTGAGCGGTCTTCTTCACCAAGTCGGCGGCAATCGGTGTGAAGGATGGAAGAAACGAACCAGCGACAAGGTTGGCCGTATCCAGCTTGTAAGACCCTCTGCGTCTTACACCGGTAGAAACATCATAGCGTTCCTCGATGGACGGTTCAGGCTCAATGTTGTACTTAAATCCTGCTGACATAAATTACTTGTTTTGTTGTTCGACAATAGATTTTGTGTCCGCCTCAATCATTTTGGCGAACTCGCTCGCTTCCTTCTCCTGCTTCTGTTCGGCAGTTTCAGGAGCTTTGGAGAACTGAAAACCGTTGTTAGACATATCCTGCTTCATGTCCTTGAAATAAGTGTCCAAGTCGGTGTTTTCGGGAATGTTGCGGTCTTTCAGCATAAATTCGGGAATACCGTACTTCTTCGCCACTACTGAAATCTGAGAATTGCGCTGCGCCTGCGCTTCATTTTTCTCCATTTTGGCCAGCTTGTCGGCAAACGGCTTGATACCGGCGGCGATGCCATCGGCAATCATCTTTGCGATGTCTGTCTCCTGCGGCTTTGGAGGGTCGTTTGGTTTCGGTGGTTCTGGTTTCGGATTCTCGATTGGTTTCCCGTCTTTCAGTCCATGCTTCTTCTCGTAGTTGGTAACTGCGGAAGTCTGTGCCTGTCCTGCACGGAAATCACCATAGTTTTGCATCACGTCCTGAAATGAGATACCCTCAACGATGGAGGTCACCTTCGTTTCGTCCGTTACACCCTCTGCCTTCTTTGTGGCAATACGGGTAAGTGTAGCAGTGTCCACCCCAGTGAATTTCTGTTGCAGTCCTGCCAAGATTTGTTCAAAGATTGTCATACCGTATGAGTTTGATTAATAAATTCATACGGTAAATTTACTTATAGATAAAAGGAAGGGAAAATTTTAAGGCTAACGATACGAAACAATTAGGGGAATGTTCGTTTTTAGGCAAAAAGAAAGCGTGACTACCGAAGTAATCACGCTGAGGAAATTATTTATCTTTTTCATTTTTGATTTCTTCTATCATTTTTTTTGCGATATTTCTAAATCTGCACATGTTGTACAAAGATTTTATCAGTAAAATGACAGATACAACAAAGCATATAACAAATAATGCATACCAGATATCTTTTGAAATTCCAATAAAATTTTTATTGAATTCACAAGTTAGCAAGGATATTAATATTGTTATAGAAATGCCACTATATCCTACCCAATCTCTACTTTTTTTCAATTGATCAGAGTATTTTGTAACAATAAGTTCCAACTTATCTTCTGTAATCTCAATAAGATTACTTTGTACATTTGAGTATTTAGCTGAAACAAAACGACTACTTGGTTTCTCTCCCATCACATTCCTCCTGCTTTTTAATATAAAGATTGACAACAATAGTACGGCTTTTCTCTAATTGTCCTATTACACGAATATTCATGTATAGGTCATAACAATCCCCATAAGTCCCAATACGCATTAAATCCAGATTACCTCCATTTCCATTCTGATTGATTACAGTTATAGTTAAATGTGAGTCATCTATTGCACTAAGCTGTGTGTAAGGTTTCTTATCAGGTTCTTCTTTAAAGCTTAGTTCTATAAAAACATTTCCTTCCTTATCATCTTCTAATTCATATGTTACAGGTAAATCTTCTATTTGAATAACTGTAATAGAACTAAGTAACTTGTAATCTCCTATTAGTACATTCATTTTCTTATTTTTTTAGATTATACACTCGTGTTCTAACTCATTAATAATAGCTTTATTGATGAAATCATTAATGGTCATTCCTGTACTTGCGGCAAATGCGGCCACACGTGCATGAAGCTCAGAAGTCATACGCAGGTTGAGCTTTCCACTAAACGGTTTTACCGGCTCAATTCCATCTGCTTTACATCCTTCAAGATAGCTGTCAATACCTTCTTCAAAATCCTTTCGGAGTTCGTCGATGGTGGTTCCTTCATAAAGAATCAATGCTTTGTTGCCCATTCCTTGTACCTTACCACAAAGACAATTATCCTCTTTGCTGTATTCTACAGAACCCTTGTAACCTTTGTATTCCAAATAATCCATAATTCTTTATATTAAACCGTTATTCTTCAAATGTTGGTAAATTACTTTCATCATCCACGCTTTCATTATGCTCCCTGGGTGGGGGCGATGTATGTCTATGTACTGCTCCGTCTCTTCGTTTTTGAAACGGATACGGGAACCTGAAGTAGCCCCTTTATTGTGTTTACTGTAACCGAAGTAGCCAAGTAAAGAAAGGGTCTCTTCAAAGGTGAAATCCTTTGGTAGCTTTTTGAAGCGTTCTATTAGTTTCTCTTTTGAACCCATTGTGTTTTCGTTTTATGCAAAAGTACTAAATTTAGTACTAAAAACAAGGTAATCGTACAAAAAAATAGCGATACCATGAAGATACCGCTATTCAATCCGTCAATATTTTAGATTCTTGACTGCTGGTTTTGTATAAATCCCGTAATTCTTTTGCCTTTGCTGTTCTATTTTTCAGATTTACTACCATCGCTTTTAAGTGATGAAAGCTGTTTTTGTTTCTCGATGTCGTTCTTCTGTTTCTCAGCCTGCTCTTCTTTGATGGCTTCAATCTCTTCCAGAACTGCATCCACGTTCCCTACAAAGGTGATAGCCCGTTGTTGCGACCAGATTTCACCGTCCTTGGCCTTGATAGCTGTGTCTATCTTGTCTTTGATGTCCTCCAGCTTATACGGCTGCATCTGCACATCCACGTCAATGGTTTCGGAGGCTTCTTCAAGGGTGGAATTCACGGAACCCAACGCAGAGACAAGAAAGTTTACCCGTCGTTGCATGAACTCGCCGACGGTTTCATTCAGGTTTTCTACGTTAAGGTGGGTGGACATGAACACATAATCGAAGGTAACACCGGAAACGGCGTTTCCTGTACCCTTCAGGGAGTCGAAAGAGATTCTGGGCGTATTGGTCAGTCCGTATATCTGACTTAACAGCGTCTCCACCTCAAATTTTACCGTATCGGGCACCTGAGACCAGGTAAGATACTGGGCATTTGCTCCCTGACCGGTCAGCTCGACCACACGGTTCTTGAACTCACCTGAGAAATTCTCCACGTTACCAAAAAGCATGAGGATAGGGAAGAAGTGGTAGTCGATACAGTCCGCATAGTTTGAGAGAAGTTTCTCCAGTCTTACACGGAGGCTCTTTATCTTTTCACAGTACGCTTCCGGACGGTACATATAAATCACCGGCATCTTCTTGAATCCATGAGCAAATGAGCCTTTGTCAGTCCAGTTGCTTGTCAGTTCCCACTGATAAACCATGTCCTTGGTAATGGTCATGAAACAGGTAATTTCTACATCGTTCAGGTCTTTTTTCTTGTATTCACGGGATAGGGCCACCAAATCCCCCTGATCATTGAAGAAAGGGTAGAGCTTGTCGCCACGGAACGGGGACCAGATGGCACTCTTCATGCGGTATTCAGGCTTAGATTTACCGAAAATTCCTGAAATCTTTCGTTTGAGTTTTGCCCAGAAGCCGTCATCCTTCACCACATACCAGTATTCGGCCACTTCCTGCTCGGCCAGCCATGCCCGGACTACTTTCTTGTTCTGGTATTTCAACTTGTTTTTCTTGAACACCTGCTTCAATGTGGAAAGAAGGCTTTCTTCCGATTCATCCGGCTGGCAATCAAGGACCGGTTCTGTTCCCACGGTGAAGGCTGTCTGAATGTTCACAATGTCCTGCTCGAGAGGAAGAGCAATCCTGTTCGGTTCAACTTCTTTTCTTACTGCCGGCTCAATATATTCTTTCCCGGTTGTCGGGTCTGTAATCCGTTTCTCAGGCTGGGTCGTGATTTTGATTTTCGGATATTTCTCTTCATCTATCACTATCTCGTGCTTGTTCGGATTCCAGTCGTTGTAAAGAGCGTGAGCGTTTGGTTGCTCAGTCTTTCGTCCTTTTTTCAGATAGTAGATTTTTCTCTCTATTTCAGGTATAGCTAAAATTTCTTCTAAGGTTCTCATATTATTACATTTATTGTTCCAACTTTAAAAGGTAATCCATATTAGTCCAGCCGCCATTAGCCTTTATGCTAATTATTTTCTTTTCTAACAAGTTTTTGGGAATTGCATCGTTCAAAACTCCATAGCGGTATTCGTATTTTTCATAATCCAACCAACTCACGTTTGGACTATAAATTTCAAACTTACCCCATTCTCCTTTTCTTTCAATGAGAACTAAGTTTATGAACTCACCAACTGTATGAGGTCTATCCAGTTTTACATCGTAATAAGCTGAACAGTCTCCAGACTCTTCTGAGGTTTGTATAAAGCGTATCATATTCTAAAGTTTAATGTCCAAATATTCCTGAAACGTCTTTGGGTTTCATAATTCTACCGAGAAGTTCTCCCAGCACATAGTAGCGTGCAGCATCTATGCCATGATTATCATGGTCTTCAGGTTCGTTGATGTAGTTTCCATCCTTATCCTTTGCCCATACATAGTTTCTGAACTCCCGTTGAAGGTTATAAGAACGCTTGGTGATGAATATTTCCATTCCCTGCATCTTGTCAATACCGGCATTGACAGAACCTTGTCCTTTCTCTACCGCGTATATTTTAATCCCTCCGTTATGAATCTCCTGGATGAGTCGCGGGTCCGCACTGTCGGCAATCACTCTCAAATTCCACGGGCGTAGCGTCTTTATAATATCCCCAGAAAGTAATCCAGTTCTATAATCCACTTCATCCAGATAAAGCGCATTGTCAATGATTCCACACCGGATAGAAGCTGATGGATCATTGGTGTAACCAAAGTCCTGTCCAATAGCCACCTTCTTGCACCACATGGGGAACTCATCCACGATACCCCATTTCTTGAACACGGCACCTTCAGCCACGTCTGCCCATCGGCCGATAACCACATGAGCGTACTTCTCCGGATTCTTCTCTTTCATTTCCTTGACTTCTCTCAGGAACTCAGGAGAAAGGTTCTCGATATTGTCGAAGTAAGTCGTATGGATATGAAGTACATTCGGGTGGGTGGAAATCTGTACCTGGACGCCGTCAATCTCCACCAGCCGATGAGTATTCTCGATGTATTTCTTATAGATGAAGTGATTGGAGCCACAGGGATTCATTATGATGATAATCCGGTTCTGAATTCCCTTCTTACGGATGGAGAGCATAATCTTGTCAAACTCTTCCTCACTGGTCCATTCCTCTGCTTCATCACAGACAAAGGTGGTGATACCCTGAATAGATTTTAGTTTAGCGGTCTGATTCCCGGAAGATGTCTTGATACCACGGAACATGATACGGCTGCCGGTCATCCGATTTACGATGTCCGTCTTGGTGGTCTTGAAATACTTCGTGGTTCCATCCAAATCTATCTTTTCCATCATTTCTGGAATGATAGACATGCCGGCTGACACCATCGTATAACGGGTATAAAGAATCTGATGGACAATCTTCTCTGTGGGAGTCATCTCGAACGTCAGCCGCTCTATGAAGGTAGAAGCGTTGAAAGACTTCCCTGAGCCACGGCCACCGGTAATGAGAATAATAAACTTCTCACCATCAGTGTACAAAGGATGATATATCGTCTGGGGTACAATCATTTCAGTTTGTCTTTAATCCATGAGTCGATAGAAATTCCGTGGTTAATATCCTTTGGAATATCTGCGTCTTCGTCCTGACGACGTTCAACCTTCCTCCATTCATCGTCGTGATGATATAGCCAGACAGACATTGCCTGAAGGTTGGGAGCCAGCTCGCTTTCACTTACCTGAAGCTCTTCTTCGCCGGTCAGGTTTCCGTCCTGGTCTTTCAGCTTTCTTACTACAGTACTCTTGGTCTTGATACCGCCCAAAGCTACAGCGAGGAACTTGGCACGTACAGCTGCAGTGATGGTCGCACGCCCGCGCGCTAATACTTCGCATAATTCAGAGTGCTCATTCTTCTTCTCACAGAACGTTTGGGGAGCCAAACCTAACGCAAAAGCGATTTCTCTGTCCGTGAATCCCTTTTTTGCATACGTCTCCACCTGAGAGAGGAATTCCTCACTCTTGTAATCGAATTTGGGCTTTCTTCCAGTATGTTTGCTTTTTTGAGATTCACTTTTCATAATCAATCATCCGTTATTGTTACCCATATAAATGCGGCGAGATACAGGCTTATCGCCATAAATATCAATTCCTCTCTTTGAGAAATAGCTGTCTATCCTTGCCGCATATCTTTCCATTATAGACTTCGTTCTGTCTCTTATACTTCTTTGTCTGTCTGTTCCAAGCCCGTATTGCCTTCCGGCGTTGTACATTATTCGTCTTGACTGTTGATACAACTGGCTATATGTTTTTCTTCTGACTCGGCTTTCCTCCTAAAATTTCATGTTGTCATTCAATTCTTTCTATCTGTTCATCGAATACCTCACCCTTGATAAACTTGGAGTAGGGGTCGTAACCAAATCTCTCGCAGAAGGCTGCCTTAGCTTCGAACGTGTCAAAGGAAAGCATCAGATAAGCGTCCATATCCTGTGCCTGCTTCTGAGCTGCATTCTTCACCTGCTGCTTTACTTCTTTCATGTGAGCTACCTTTTCAGCTCTTTCCATCTGCTTTGCGGCTTTCTCAGCTTCTTTCTGTTCGGTGACTGGTGCCATCATATCCTCCAAAGCATCAGCGATAGAACTTTCTTCTTCTGTCTGCAGTAAGAAATCACAGCCTATCATATTCAAATCGGCTGCCGTCAGCCCTGCATCCTGGTAATCTATGTCAGGAACTAATCGGGCCAAAGCGTCATAGTCCCATGCTCCCTGGGCGTTTGGATTGTTCATCAGGATGTTTAATTCCTTTTCCTGCTTTTCGTCTACATCAATGACATCAACGCGAATTCGGTAGTCGTTTTCAGGAAACTTCTGTAGTTCATCCATCACGCTCAGACGCTGGTGACCGGATACGACAGTAAGGCCAGTCCGTTTGTTGACTACAATACCACCGACCAAACCGAACTTCTTGATGCCCCGCTTCAATGTCTTACGGGATTCCTCAGACAGTTTCCTGGGGTTATAATCAGCGAAGTGAATGGCGGAACGATTAAGTTCCACCGATTCACTCTTAATGTATTTGCTTAGTTCCATATTAGCCATTACTTAAACCTACTCCTGCAGCCTTGTGCATGTTTTCTGCAGCCCTTGAAATTCTACGAAATTGAGAATCTGTCGTTGCTCTGCTTCTTAATGCCTGAGAACGATTAAGAATAGCAACCTGTTGTCGATTATATCCATAACCAGACATTATGTTTTGAGCTGTATAGGGATTGCCTAAATAACTCATAGTCCTATTTGATATTCTGCTTCTGACTCTGCATTCCTCCTATTAATTTTGTTTGTTATTATGCTCCCAAAGGATTCTTTCAGCCATCGGAAACACTTTGTAAATTCTCTGTAAATCCTGCGGGTAGTTCTTCTCCAGCCATAGCATACAATCCAGATTAAATCCTACGCCCGAGCTGGCCTTCAGTGAATATCTGACAGGCTCCGGAAGGCTGTTCTGTCTCATGTAGGATAGAATATCTTTCTGCTTCCAGTCGGCCAAAGGATAACACAAGCCATTGTTCTCATACCCGTTAGCTTCATAACCTTTCAGCATTAAACGCCGATTCATACCGTCCGCTTTCTTCATGCCTAAGAAAGTATAATACAGCCCGTATTTAAGCTGCATAGCTTTCACTACATCGGCAAGTTTAAGTAGTTTAATCTTTGGATTTGCCACACAATACATACCACCACGAAGAATGTAAGTAAGATTCCAGTGTGGCACCTGTACAAACTCGATTTTGGGATATTTAGCTTTTACCCAACCTATCCACCTTTCAATATGCTCTAAACCTTTGACAAAATACATGAACACACAGACTATTCTGTCGAACCTTGGATATATCATGTCAAGTAAAACCAAAGAATCTTTACCCAAGGACAAAAACAGCAAAGCCCCGTCAGTCTTCTGTCTGACGAGGTCAATATGGCTGTATGTCCTTTCTTGCAGTGTCATTATCCGCCACTCATGCCAAGTCCTGTGCGGACGTTATAATACTGCTGTCTTCGGGTGATAAATCTGCCACCCTGAGAGAGACCACCATTCTCTGTAGTCAAACCTCTACGGCCACCACGGTAGCCACCAGTTGAAAATGTGCTTCTGTTTGTTCTGACTCAACGAAAATTTAAAGGGTTAAACATGCTTTTCAATAATTCTGCCAAGGCCATAAACGACCTGTGCTGCCAGATATATCTCACCCTGATAGGTGTATTCAATCAGATTGTGATTTTCATCTTCAAACAGCTCTATCTTTGCATCCTTGACTTCTACCAGTGCGCTGGCTCTGTCTTTATTGTAGCCTACAAAGAACTGGATAGCATCGTAATGCTTAGGCTGTAACACACCGTCTTTCTCGACACAATAGCCATCAGCGTCAAGCTGGCAGTATTTCTTCTGTGTTGTAGGCCTGATTTCTCTGAATTCTTGTGTTTTCTTGCCTGACAAGATTTCGTCAAAGAACTTCTGTTTGATGATAAGCGTTAGTATTTCCATAATCGTGTAAAGTTTAAATGTTAGTTGCGGGTGATGGATTCGAACCACCGGCCTTCACCAAGTCAAAGTGACGAGCTGACCACTGCTCTAACCCGCGATGGTATCTATACAAAGATACCCCATTATGAAGACAATTTTGAATAACGATTCAACGCATACGAAACATTAAGCCAAATGTTTGCTTTTTAGCCATGCGTCACGTTTCTCCCTGCACTTTTCCAGTGTTGGGGCACAACAAGTAAACAACTCTCCTGAATCTGTTTTGTAATCATACTGATACATTTTTACTTTTTTACCTCTTAATCTGGTAGTATAGGTACAATAGTTTTCACTACCAGGCTGGCATACGCTGCAACCATTTACGTTTATCGATTTCATAGCCATCTCAAATTAGAATAATACACATCGTTTAATTTCGTGTAATCGCCATACAGCTTTATTTTTCCTTTGTACATCATGGCGAACTTAGAACAGCCAGCGGCAGCCATCATCATGGATTCTGTCACTTTCGATTCATACCCGTATTTCATTACAAGGGGGTAAACTTGGCTTCTGAAGAAGATTTCACTGTCTGTCATATCATTTACTGACTGAATAGGTAAAACGCCATTATGGGCAAAATAAACGCCATTCTCGACAAACGGGTGACAGTTCTTTCTACACTTAGAACCATGCGTTGCCCACCTCATGTGAATGATACATTCTTCTTCAATACCCACCTTTGAAAGATGAACCAAAAACTTCTGATAATCCATTGTCTTGCATCTATGCTTTGAAGAAACAAATCCGTAACCATGATGATTGATTCTCTGAACTTTATTCAAGGTGTCCAGAGTTGGCATCTGAACACCCTTTGGCTTATAGATAATACAGCACATATATTTTTGTTTATAAGTTTCTTTCTACTTCTGTCTCAATAGCTTCTATATCTATATATGCTTCAACTTCATATTCGCCATCGTAAGCCGTGACTTTCTCTATCTTCACGCTAGCGCTATTAGTCACCCATCTTTTATTTAGAAACATAGCACCGTAAGGCTCATAACAGCCATTAATCTTATAGCTGCCTTCAATCTCTACCAGCACGTCGTCTTCAGCGTCTATGACAAATTTGCCTTCGCTGTTGTCTATTGCGTCTAGTATTGCGTTTACCAACATCTTTTCAATTTTCTTCATAATCGTAAGTTTTAAGTTTATAAATTATATTTTAGATGTGCGAGGCTCATGCAAGAACTTCAGCACGTGATTTGAAGAACGACTTTTCTTTCTTTGTCAAGAAAGGTATCTCGTCAATTGAATTAATATCTGAACTCAGCACGTTCTTCTTTGACCAGGCAACCAGCTTGGCGCAGAAGTTAACCCAGTTAGAAATCTTTTCGAAGTCCGTAGAACCCTGATGCTGTCTGAACTCTATAGTCTTGTGACGAGCATAAGAACAGGCGTTCACCTTAAAATATCTGTTGTCTCTCATTACGTTTAGAACGTCATATCTCGTTCTGCAACATTCAAAACTTATACCTTGAAGAGTCTTGCACCACTGGCTGTTGTTTGCACGTCTTGAACGAGCCATAAAAGAATCAATTACCTTCTCTAGTTTCTGATAGTTCTTGAACACATTCACATAGGCTTCGCCGGACAGAGTTGCAGCCCCGATATGCACATGTAAACCTGTAGAGATATTCACTTGTGCATTTGCTTCATTTAAAGCTTTGCAGCATGTTTCTAGGCTTTTCATACCCTCTTTACCAGTAAGAACTGGCGATACACATTCGATAGGGTTTTCACCTCTGATAGAAGAATCAGATACGAACTTGTAATAGTGGTTGTTGTCAACGTGATTATAACCCTCATACTGAAAAGGCATTTCGTTTCTTGTTGCGCTTTCTCTCATAAGACTTGCAGCTACCAGGCATTCAATCTCAACACCAAAAGTGAACTTGTGTGTTTCTCTGATTGTCTTAGGCAGTTCAGACATAAGCAATTCAACTTCGTACTTTCTCAAACCTAACTTCACGAAAGCTGCTTTCTTTGCTGCCTTAGAACCTTTCATGCTCTTAATCTCTTCTACTTGTTCTTTTAATGTCTTCATAATCGTGTGTATTAAAATTATACTATCTGTTTAATTATTGCGATGCAAATATACATATAGTATAATTGTAATCTATAAGAATATAGTTAATAAATACTAATATTTAAACTATCAGTATTATTTTACTGACTTTCTTATACTATTAATGAATTTTGAGTATATTTGCGAAATAAACAAACCGTTTAATTATGAATTTTAGAATAAAAGAAATTTGCAGAGAAAAAGGTATAATGCTTAAAGACCTTGCAAGCATGATAGGTATTACAGAGGTTGGACTATCTAAATCTCTGAATGGAAACCCTAATATAAGCCGACTAGAAGAGATTGCCACTGCTTTAGATGTGCCTGTAACGGACCTATTTGATAAGCCCAAAGAGGGAGTGATACGTTGTCCTCATTGTGGAAAGGAAATCAAGTTAAATCCAGAAGTCTAATTTTTAAATGTAATTCTATGATAGATGTTTTATCCATTATAATACTGATTTTTAGTATCCTACAGATTATTCTTTTTTTCAAGGTTTGGGTTATGACGAATAATGTAAATGCGATCAAAAGCTGTATTGTTCAAAAACAGACGGTTGAAGATTTGCTGATAAGGGAGGCTCAAATTTTGACTTTGAAAGGAGAGATAGAAGAAGCGAGGCTCAGATATTTTAGAGCGTTTTATCTCAGTGTTATTGAACTCTATGAAAAAGCACAGAAAGAATATGAAACACAAAAAGATATGAAGAATGAATTCTATGAAAACAAGTATAAAAATATAGTCCGCTATTTTGAAGAAAGATTAAGTAAAATAGGTGGAACTCTGGATAAGGAAAAATTCGATTCTTTTAAAAAAGTAAATACGTTAATTTCTCCGATATAAGTTCTATCTATAAGCAGAAGATATAATAGGTATTACTTCGAGAAGTTTGAGCCAGTTATTGGATTGAAAAGTTTAACATAAATCATAATAATATGAAAGACAGATTTATAATCTCAACAACAGAAAGAATTGAAAATGGAATCATTAGACAATATATTGATGTTATTTGCAGTAATATAGTAGTTGGAACAAATATTTTTTCTGATTTTGCAGCTTCTTTCTCTGATTTTTTTGGGGGTAAATCAGAGTCATATAGAAGAAAATTGGAATATATCTATAATGAGGCATCCAAGGATCTTAAAAATAAAGCTATTAGAATTGGTGCAAATGCAATTATTGGATTCAAAGTTGATTTCGATGAAATATCAGGAAAAGATAAATCAATGTTTATGGTGTCTGTATCCGGTACAGCTTGTAAAATTGAGTATAGCCCCGATTATGATAATAATATTAAAACCAATACTGTTAGTCAGTCTGATTTGGACAAGGAAATCAAAATGCGTTTTATCCAAAAGCAACTTCAAAATAAAGAGCAAATAAAAGAAGATTGGGTACAGTTTCTTATTGAGAACCCGCAAAAAGAAATAATTAAGGAACTTGTGGATTTGTATATTAGAAATAAATTAGGCTTATATATCAAAGAGGCAGAAATGATTGAAAACGTATTGGGAACGTATTCTAAATCGCTGATGGTTCCTTTATTGTACGAATTATATATCGAGGTGGATAGGAAAGATTTACTTATATCATTAATAAAAAAATGCAATTTATTTGATGCAACATCCATATTAAAGATTTGTAATCAAAACATACACGAGGGTATAAAATTCTTACCTATAAAATCAGATTATTACGATGCTAACGAAGTAAATTTGATGAATAAAATATGTGATTTTTATAGTAATCTGCCGGATACTGGCAAAATAGAAAAGGTTAAATCTGGTGTTTTTAGTAAGAAGGAAGAAGATAAGTTTATTTGTGAGCATGGCCATAAAAATCCAGTAGATAAAAGGTTTTGTGAATCCTGTTCTGTAGATATAAAAGGTATTCATGTTGATGAAGCGAAGTTGATAGATGAGTTTAAAGAAAAAGTGGAAATTCTCAATAAAATGCTAAAATAATGGCATTATATATTGCAATATATTAAAATAGAGAAAGGGGAATAAACAATGGCACTATTTTCAGAAAGATATGGTTATACAAAACCATCAGATGTAATTATTAGGGAAAGAATTACACCGGAGATAAAAAATGCGATTCTAACATGTTATGATATTTTAAAAGAAAGACTAAATAGCGTTGATTGTCTTTTTATATATCTCAACTTAGATGAATATATTTGGACAAATTTCCTAAATATGCGTAAATCTGAGTGGACTATTTACACTGATATAATATCTAAATACATAAAAAACGAACAAAATGAATGGTTTAAAAAACTAGACCTTATTGAAATTTGTATTAAATACTTATATTTAAAAAGTGAAAAATATTCACGAATTTCTATTTTAGCCGATATTTTTGTTGGTGAATTGAACCGTAATTTTAGACGTTTAAATTTTGCATATAGGATTGTAAACAAGGAAATTGTAGAAATCACATCAGAAGAAGAAATTAAAGAAATAGAAACTGCATTAAGTACAAGTAAGGATAATATTAAGATACATTTAAATAATGCGCTGGAATTATATTCTAAAAGGCCTGATGCTGATTATAGAAATTCCATAAAGGAATCTATATCTGCAGTTGAAGCTATCTCCCGAAATATAACTGGAGAAAATGTACTTAACTTTAAAAAGATGGAGGAAAAAGGAGTCATTGTTCCTACCGTCTTGAGAAAAGCTTTTGAATGTCTTTATGGATACACCAATGACAAAACTACAGGCATTCGTCATGCACTGATGGATGATACCAATGCTCCTCAAGCAGAAGAAGCATTATTCATGCTTGTGTCTTGTAGTGCTTTTATTAATTACCTTAACAAGAAAATCAAATAATATAAATAATTTGTTATGATTTCAATGGAAAAATTAAAGCTGGAGAATATATTAGGCTTATGGGAATCTGAAGATTACACACTCGTTATTATTCCAGAATCAGCTACTTTAACTAAAAAAATAGAAGAAAAATCTTCTGAAACAGAACCTATTATATGGCACCATATATTAGAAAGAGAGGACGAACAGCATTACAGCACGATTCAATTATCAAAATGTATTTATATACATCAACTATTGGATGATGATTTGAAAGAGATTATTATTAAATATAATGATGTCAATTATTCTTTTCATCGAGTTGAATTAATTAATAGCTTTAAATTCTATAGAAGCCCAAAAGATGTTGAGAAATTTGTAGCCATACGATGGCATAGCCCCTGGAAATATGTAGCAATGATTGAATTTCAAGGTTTTGAAATAAAAAGGATACTTAAAGGTGATAGTAAAAAGGAGCAAGATGAAATAAGGCATTGCTATTGGGAAGAAATACTTCCTGAAAAATGGAGTAAATTAAATTTTAAAACATATTTTCCTCTTTATAGACAAATTGATATTATAAATGAGATTAAAAGTAAAATTCCATATTAACGTACATAAAGCCGGAAGCATAACGCTCCGGCTTTTATATCATAACTAAGAATTACCATTATAAACCTTTGTAAAATTACTAAAACTATTACTGTATGGATACTTTTTTCAAGCCTTGGATCGGAAGTGAGTACCAACAAAAGAACTATAAGATTCTTGTTATTGGTGACAGCCATTATTGTGGAGGATGTGACAGATGTGGTGTCTATGGAAATTGCTCTTTTGAGGAAATGGAAGATTGCAGCAATTTTACACAAAGGATAGTGAAATCATATATTGATTTTAGAAAAGACATCGGCGAGAAGCAAGGGTGGATGACTAAAACATTTTATCCCTTTGACAAAATTTTCTATGGGAAAGAAAATGTAACAATGGAAGAAAGCCTAAAATTATGGAATAGCATATCTTTCTATAATTTTCTTCAAACTGCATACATAGAGGAGGCATCAAATGTGTTATATTCTAATGATGATTATGCTCTTTCCACACCTCTTTTCTATAATGTAATTAAAGAACTGAAGCCCAATTTACTGATTGTATGGGGGAATAGAGCTTATGACCATTTACCGAACACAAATTGGCAACGTGGAACGGATTATTATAATGGCAAGTATCTTATAGACAATGAGAATGAGATAAAATGCATAAGAATTTACCATCCTAGCAGAGCTAATGTATCATATTGGCATTCTGTACTAACTGATTTTATAGGGATGGAACCAAATAAGCTATTATAGCATAGCTATTTTGAGTGTTACAGTTTGATGATTACCATTCTGTATATTATTGACGAAAAGCCGGAAACATAGCGTCCCGGCTTTTCTATTATCTTACAATTTTTAATCGAAACATTTTTTTATCCTTTTCACAGAAATCTTGAATTATATCAATAGGAAGTTTAAAAGCTTTAGACAAATCATTCATTGTATATCCAAGTTCTGTTTTAAATAAAGAATAGGCCTCATAGAAAACAGATGGCTCATCTATATCTACATTTATAGGTTCATGCTTAGTATAACCTCTTCTGCTAAGTTCTATATAGAAATACTTATATTTATTTTCATCTATACATGCTAATTCTTTGGCCCTTCTAATAATTGAAGCCATTGATGTAAGCCAATATTCTTTCAATGGAGCCAAATAGTTCAAACGTAAATTTCTAAGAGACGGCTTGATAGACTCGGAAGGCATTAAAAATTCTGCAGCAAATCTAAAAGCCTCATTCTCTTTGTCTCTATAATCTGGAATTGGATAGTTAGGAGACAAATGCATGATAATATGTCCTAATTCATGTGCTATTGTCAATCTTTTATGGTCATTGCTAAAATTCTTATTTAATACTAATACAAATGCTCCTTTATCAGTTGTGAATGACACTCCATCAAAAATATCTTCGTCATAGTCTTTTTCTACTATAATAACGCCATATTTTTCCAATAAAGTACAGATGTCCTTTACCGGTTCTGAATCCGGAATTCCCATATATCTACGTGTAAATTTCGCTGCAGACTCAGGAGTATAACCTTCTTCAAGGTCAATAAATCTTAGATTCATTTCAGGGAACTCAATAGAATCAGACATTTCATCTACTAAATATCCAATAATTTTATTTGAGTAATCGATGTGACAACGATCCTTTTTACTGATTCCGCTTCTTCTTCTATAGTGGGCATTATCGACATTATTACCTATCTTTACATTGTAGAATTCTTCAGGAAAGCCCAAAAAGTCAATAATCCGTTTCACAACATCAGCAGATAATATTCCCAATCCTTTTTCAAATTTAGACAAATTGGATTGCGATAAGCCCGGAATTTTTGATGCTAATTCTGTTTGTGAATAGCCACGATATTCCCTGACAAATGTTAGCTGCTTATAATTGAAATTCATAATCGTATGTTTAATTTCCAATTTAAGACTGTGGTCTTAAATATTATTACTATAAAAACATCCAGTGGCAGACGGGTTAATAATTTATGTTATTTATTCTCGGCTGTTTTGGCTTTATTAGCACCTTTCAGTGATACAGATGCTGCAGGAACAGACGGTTTCAAAACAACTGTCGGTTTCAGACCTTCTGTAGCAGGTTTGTTTATAGCCCATTTAACCTTGTTTTCATCTATATAAACCAGCTTTGGGTCAACTAATTCACCAAATTGATTCTTTTTGTAACCAAAAAACAAAATAGGAGCTGTTGGGTCCTCGTCGTCCTGAAACAATCTCCCTTGCAATTGGTTCTCTATCGAATCAGTCATTTTTGTACGTATGTTCATCGGCATATCATTCTTATCCAATTTCTTGAACAGAATTATATATCCCTTCACATAAAGCATGAATCTACCATACTTTCCAGTTTTCCAATCTCTACTAAAATACTTCTGTATTGATTGTACTATTTTGACATTTAACAAGTGTGCTTCAAATCCTCTCATACGAGCTTCTGGAGGAGTTAGCACTATCTCTTTATTATACTGTTTTACTGCATCTCCGTATGCTTCAAACAGTTTTGTGAGAATTGAACCTAGTTCAATTTCACATTCTTTTGCGCTAATTATACGCTTCCTCTTTTGTTTTTCTGTAAATTTGCAATTCATTAATTAATAAAAAAATTATGTCCACCACTGGACTTGAAGAAATCTCTGTTGCAGCAGAGATTTTTTCTCCAGCAAAGATATATAATTTTTCTTGAAAGTTGTATATAATTATCTCGAAAAATTGTATTTTACATCTTGGAGGTAGTAATATCATTCCACTTCTACTTGATTAGTCCTTTGACCTTCAATCTTTCTAAAATCTGGTTGTAAAGATACTCTATATCTTGCCGGAAATCCTTATACTGCTGGTAGATAAAGGAAACATCAGCGATATTGTTTGATATTACACACGGGGACACATCCGGGAACACGCCGGAAATTTCTGCCCGGATACCGTTCGGCAGCCGTCCGCCGGCAAGTACACTAGGGGCGAACAAGAACAACACGATGAAGAGGAATTTCTTTCGCTGGGTGACACTTTCCGGATTGGGCGGACAATCTGCATCGGAAAATATCTCTCTAAACCACTCATAAATCTCCGGGATGAGAGTAAAATCAGTCAGGATAGGGGAGGATAACTCCTGTTCACGTTCAGATAATCTTGATTTCTGTTCACGTATTGATTTCAACTCCACGATTGATGAAAATTCTTTTGTCATAGCACGATTTATTTAGTTGGAAATTCTTATATTTGCATCATAATCGTGTGGGGGAGTTGGCTTCTAATCGTGTGGGCTGGCTCCCTTTTTTATTTTATGCCAAGTAATATGCATTCAGGATGGCGAAAGCGTAGATGATAACCGTTACCAGACTGTCCAGGAACACCGCCCATGCTCCTAGCTTTTGGATCTGGCTGAAGCTCATGACCAGGACAACAAGGAAACACACCCACTGGCTTGAAAACAATCCCATCCCCAGCAATAAAAGTCCGATGGTATCCATGAAGAATGCAACATGAAGCCATGGATGCGCTATCAGATACCATCTTTTTGCTGTCTTATCTAGGTCCTGAAAGACTTTTGCATGTTGATATAGGGATTTACATCTGAACAGCTTCACAAGCTCGTACAGAGCTTGTATGATGATTAAGGCGTAGAATGCGTGTTTCATGGTCAGTAGTTTTTATCTCCATGCTTGTACGGACGAAGTTCATTGTATTTCATCTTCTGCTCGATGAACCAAAGTAAATCAAATCCCATGATTTCAGCCTTACAGAAAAGTTCTTGCAAAACACCTATAAACAGATAGCCTATCGGATAGTTATCCTTATTGTATCTTGCTATTGGGCGAATCACATCATAGACCCATTCTGTGAATGTCAATTTACTCCTTTCCTCCTTATACTCTTTTCTATGATGAAAAGGAAATGGTACACTTGACAGGCTTATTCCTCTCAATCCAGCCAAATCCAGCAGACGGATGCAGGCATCGGCAAGTTCTTCCTCGACAGTCCCTTTGATAAATGCCTCAAAGTCTTCCATGAATCTCCTTTTCCTAGTTTCTTCGGTCAATGGGACGCTATTCCCTTGCCATTCTTTGAACATTGCAACTTTCGCATGTTTCCCTTTCCGGTCTGCTTCCACAGCTTCCATAAGTTCGGATATGACCAGACAAAGGAAATGTTCGTCACTCAGGTTCTCTTCATGCCATCCGTGGGCAACTGCACACTGGTAGGCCCTATCTCTCAATTTGTTTAAGTTCATGATTTCTATATTTATGACATTTTGACATCGTTTCTTTGGCACACATATTGTATGCCCATAGTATAATTTGATTATATCTATATGAATGAGTTTGATTCTAATAAGAATGATTTTGGTTTTGACATAGGCTCTGGATTCTCAGGAAACTCTGATTACATGAAAGCTCAGGATGAGAAAAAAAGACGTGCTCTCATGGAAGAGCAATACAACTTTCTTCAAATTCAGAAGTCAGAAATTTTCGCTCAACAGAAATATCGTGAGTTGCATCAGAAGGAAATACTTGCCCAACAAAAATATCGTGAAGAGCAACGTAAAGGGGCCAATTTCGATAAATGGCTTCTAATTTTTAATACTATTATAGCCATCGCAGCATTATTGGTATCCATATTCAAATAAAATACCCGGTCACCGCCACAAAGCAGTTACCGGGTATTCACAGATACGTGTTTTTATTAAAATATTAATGAACTAATCTAATTGGAAGCTTGAATCCGCAAAAAGAAACTGTTAACTTTCGGTTAAACGTAGGTGTGCAATCTTTGTCATAGTTTATTTTTATACAATTTTTACTTGTGGACTTTCCTTCGTCCATTAGCCACATATAAATATAAGATTTATTGACATACGAATTTGCTTTAATTAATCCTGTAGTAGAGAAGAATATGTAATTTCCATTAGGACCTACACACTGAATTTGTTTTCCATCAATTAAATCTTTTACAAGCCACTTGCAAAATGAATTCAATTCCTCCCATTGTTCAACATTGGGAAATGAGTAATTCTTAGCTTCTTCATAAGTGACAAAACTAATATTCCCATTCGCATCTCTCAAATAATCAGATGCCCATAAAGTCCCGCTCGGCAAGCCAAGGTCAACAAATTCCGCATCATTACATTCGGTTTTTATATTTTCTTGACCGCTCTTATAACCATCTTTGTATCCATCTATATATGCTTGAGCAATGGCCTTTGTTATAGCTTCCTTGGCTTTCCCCTCAGCATAAGAGTTTGCTTTTTCTTGAATATCCATATTAGTTCAAATTATCATAGTTTACACTTGTTACAAACTTCGTAAGTTTTATTTGAATGAACAAATAAAAAGAAAAATTTTATCCATTTAAGCCCGATATGATTTGTCTAGAATTATAATCACGATTATGTGTTTATAACTTATTTACTTTTATTTGTTGATTCTCATATTTTACTTATAATTTTGCTGAAACGATACAAACTTATAGTTATGGAACTTATACCAATAGAAAACGAACTTAAAGCTTTCAAAGAGCATCTTGATATTAATGAGCGGACCATTTTTTCAGCCAAATTTGGAGATGGGAAAACATTCTTTTTAAATGAGTTCAAGAAAGAATACAGTGATGAGAACAAGAAAAAAGTCGATAAAAAAGAGAAATATTACTTTATAACTCTATACCCTGTCAATTATTCCGTCGCCGAGAATCAAGATATTTTCGAATATATAAAGCGAGATATACTTCTTCAATTGGCAATTGATGAAAAACTAAATCCTGTCGATTTTGACGCCATTGCAACATCTATATTTACATGGGAAAACCTTAAAGAAGTAATTTGTTTTTTAATTTCTTGTTTACCTGAAGGAAAAATTCTGAACAAAATTCTTGAAAAGGGAGAAATATTTATCAAGAAATATAAAGATAAACAAACAACATTCCAAAAATACGAATCCTGGTTTGCATCACAAAAAGGAGGGTTATACGAACATGATGGATACACAGAACTTATTATAGAAACATTAAAATACATCAAATCATCTGGTTATAAAACCGTCCTAATCATAGAAGACCTAGACCGTATTGACCCTGCGCACCTATTCCGTATTCTAAATGTGCTTGGAGCACATATTGATGAACACATATATAAAGACTCTGAAAATACTAATAAATTCGGATTTGACAACATCATCACAGTTTTTGACTATAATACGACCGAAAACATTTTTCACCACTTCTACGGAAAAGATGCCAACTATAAAGGCTATATCAACAAATTTACATCTCATCAGCCATTTTATTATTCGATAGATGAAATAGCACGTGAATATTTATATAAAGTCATATTTGAAAAATGCTGTATCCACAAAGAATCTATTAGACATATTTCAAAACAAATAAATGACAAATTGGATTCATTATCAGTAAGAGACGTACACACAATCTTAAACGGAATTGATTTATATATTCAAGAAAAAACATACAAAGGAAACATTCTTGAATTTAATACAAAATCTCCATTAACCTATACAATTTCAATATTAAAGCTATTAGGAATAGCTCAGAATAATGAAATAATAAGTTATATCCTGCAATTATCTGCACTCGATTTGTTAAATTGTATTAATGTCTTCTTGTGTGTTAAGAATATAACAAACACATTAGCCTTTCACAATCACCTATTCTATATCAGTCATAATGAAACATCCGACGATAAAGTTCTTAACAAAATTCAAATAGTAGAAGTAGATGGAGGTTATAGGAATTCATTTCCATTGGATGACACAATGATTGAAGATTGCATTGATAAAGCATTTGATTACATAACTAAGTGACTGTAAATGGGCTGTCATTTTTTCAGTTTTGTGAGAGACAGCCCATATTTTTCTTTTCACCTGTTCCTGGCAGTCATGTGGTGGCTACCAGAAACAGGTAATACAATTTCGTTTTACTCATTTCCATTCATTTTCTTATCCATCCATTCAACAGCACCCTGTATGGATGAAACCTTTTTAAACTCACGTGTAACGCAGAACGTCATGTACTCACAGATAATTTCTCCCTCATCATTAAAGTAGATGTTGTATGCCCCAGTGCTATTTGCTCCAGTACACGGTATCTCAAGTTCCAAAGCCTTCAATGCTTTTTCAGCATCGCAAGTGAAGTAAGCATATATATCATGCGAAACCTCCTTGCATCCGGTCAATTTTACAATGTTTTCCATTTTCTTTCCTCCTTTTTTCTACAAGTTGTTCAAGTCTCTTTTCACACTCAGCACACTCGGTTTTCTTCCGCTCCAGTTTCTCCCTAAACTTAACCAGTTCCTCGTCCGTGTTCTCATCAAAAAACAGATTGTTTTGATGGTTGTGTTCTATGTATTCATTCATCCTGCGTTCTGCTTTCGTTATCTGGGCTTTGGCCGAAATCAGCTTAGATAGGCAGGAACTCACTTCAAGCGACTCTCCTGAACGCTTGTCGTAGTAGTAAAAAGAAGTGTACACATCATTCCTCGGATGCTGGCATTGCAGTCTGGCCACCCTCCATCTGATTACCCACATTCTTCTTTCGTACACTTCACGCGGAAGGTCGTAGGTGTATAGGGTGACAGATTGATGACCGTGATCGTAGCAGATGCTGATTTGCACCCAATTCTCAATCTTCAGTTCCCTTTCAGCTTTGGCATAATCCTTAGCCATCTGGAACCAGCCATCCATACTTTCTTGCTTTCCCATATCATTCAAATTTCAATTCAAGTTGAGAACATGGCTCTTTGTAACTAGGATTGGCCAACATGAAAGCCTTCCGTAAAGCATCAGAAATCTTATCCCGAATAGCCTTGGATATATTGTTCTTGTCGGCATCGCTGTTAACTAGCAAGCATCTTTCAAGGCTACCATTGATAGGTTTCTCGTCAATGAACAGGCTGTACTCAGTAAATATCCGGTTCTGACGTTTCCCATCAGCCATTTCTTCATCCGTCTGGTACCTTTCAATCACGGTGTCTTGAATCGTTCTCAGACATCTTTGCCCACGGTCACTTCTGCAACCCTGTGCATCATTCTCGAACATTACGGATAAGGCACGTTTTTTTCGAACATTACCTATTCTAGACCATCCATAATAGACTTTCAGTTTTCCCATATCAGTTCCATCTTTGAGGTCGGTTGTTGATTCTCTCCAGGTATGCAGCTATCTTCTTCTCCGCATCCTCACCATCACGTACGAAGACCCTAGTACGTGTTTTGTCGCCTGGGATAGCCACATACTTTCCATGTTTCTCCAGTTCCCGATGCTGGGCGATTTTCAGTTCGGTTCCAGAAGGGTTCTTCTCCAAATCCACTTTACGTGGAAGCATTGGGTCATTTTCCGTTATCATTTTGCAAGATATTTGTTGATTATGTTACTCACTACAAGTCCGGCTTCATCACACATCCCGGCAAAGTTGTCAGACAATGAAGCGTTTTTCTCTTCATCCGGTATTCGTACTATGCTTCTCAGTTCTTTCAGTACGCGTTTTACCTGAAAAACTACCTGAGCATCTATTCCGTTTGATTCAAGTTCAGACTGGAACTCCAGTCCTGCACCCTCAAGTAAATCTGAATAGATGAACAGCTTGTGCATCTTGCGAAGCATTTCTACCTTGAACTCTGGGGTATAGTCCTGAAGAAGTTCTCCCAAGGAATGCGGTTCCAGCTCTCTTTCAAGGGAGTCAATCTTGTTCTTGATTTTCTGTGCTTTGGCAAAGTTCATGGATGAAATCAAGGCGATATACTTCTTTCTCAGCTCATTGAGCTTTCTTTCTGATTCTTGTCTTGTCATTTCTCTACTTTTCTGATGATTAAATACTTTGGCTCACCCTTGCGGAGATTGCTTAATGTCTCTTCGTCAACCTCTGCTTCTGTGAGTCCGTTCACGTTCATGTATTGTGGGAGACGGTATTTTTCACGTAACCTCCTGATCAGGTTCCAGTCACGAGTTACCCAGTTGATTGTGATTTTCATATCATTTTCTCAGGCTTTCACCGCTGAAGAGGACGGTTTTCGTTATCGCCCTAAGCCGGTCAATGGTTCTTTCCCCATATTTCTCTCTCAGCTCGTCTATCGTGAGGTTGGTGGTCAGGATGAGAAGCTTTCCTTTCTTCTCGGCTTCGTCTGCCAGCTCAGCGAATGCAAGCCTTTTTTCGCCGTATTTGACGCTAAGATTCTCTGTCCCTATATCGTCAACGTAGATGATGTGTTTTTGCTTCACGGCGTCCAAATCAGCGTTCATCTGCTGTGCATCGTAGCAGCTTACCACCTTGCGGCAGTAATGGTTAAGAACCAAAGGGAGAATCTTTCCGCAGATAAGGGTTTTTCCGCGTCCGCAGTTGCCGAAACACAGAAGTCCGCGACCTTCATTGCCGTCCAGCCAGCCTGCCACTTCTTCGTACTCGGGAAGCCATCTGGCATTTTCTCCAGTGAAGTACCTGATACCGGCCCAGAGAACTCTTTTGGCATCCGGAACTGTTACCTGTACGACGTTAGGAATAGGGGAGAAGCCCGTATCTTTGAGCCGTTCGATTGTCTGTTGAAAATTTATCTGTTCCATGTTTACCAGCCTTTCTTGTATTTTTCCGGTGAATTATCCTTCAGAACTATGCCTACATCTGTTTTTGAAGGCACTTTCTCACGACTGGCCCAGGTCGCCAGCCGTCTTGGAAGCTCCCAGGTCTTTTCCAGTTCATAGCGCATCTTGGTTTCTGACTTGTTAAGCTCGCTCCAGTAATCGAAGAAAGCCCGAATCATTTCTTTCGGGTACTGGCCGACATAAGGGACTAACGACTGGTAGAAGGATTCTTTCCGGGAGAGAGTAGCGGCTTTAGCCGCGTCTTTCTTTGCTACTACGTTAGTAGTAGTTTCTTTAATAATATTCTTCTCCTTTATTTGCTTTGTGTCACCCGTGTGTCGCTTTTCTGGCTCTTTGGCATGGTGTGTCACCTGCTGTGTCGCCACTTGTGTCATTAGCTGTGTCACTTGCATCCGTAAATTATTGATTTCCTGAATGATATTTGTGTCACTCATTGTGTCATTGCTTGTGTCACTTACTGTGTCAGACTCTGAGCCATTATACTCATTGTACTTTACCAAGGTTATTACATTCATTCCTTGTTCTTTGGAAAGAGTTATCATGTTCTCTCTTCTCAGAAAGGCAAGAAACGTCCGTACTTTCCTCTCAGACCATTTCCAACGCTTTGATAAGAATCTTATGGATGCAGGATATTGTCCTCTTGTATAAGAGACTTCTCGACCTCCGATACTCTCCATACGGGGCGTTGCCTCAAATCGTGCTGACTGAATCAAGTCAAGCCACGCTTCGCAACTGCTAAAAGTCCGGGCTTCATTCCACATATCATTCGAGAAGAACTTGCGGCTTAGTTTTATATATCCTTCCATAATCTTAGAATCTTACGTTAGTCAACTGTCTGCTATTGGAGTACACGGCCCATTTGCCGTTTCCGCTATCCACCAGACGTAAATCCTTGACTTCGCCAAATCGTTTCAGATTCCCGCAAAGGTCAACGATCCAGCCAGCCTCCTTGTTAGGATGCGGACGGATGGCACGACCGACTATCTGATACCAAAGAGCCAGCGACATTGTCGGACGGGCCATGACAATCGTATCCAGTTCAGGATAGTCAAATCCGGTAGTAAGTACACCTACGTTGGCCACAACGGGTATTTCTCCGGCCTTGAACGCTTCAAGGATATGTTCACGTTCTTTTTTCGGTGTTTCTCCCGAAACGATGGCTGTTCCGGGAATAGACCAGGTAAGGCGTTCTGCTTCCTTCAGAAAACGAGTGAAAACCAATATTCCTTTTCGTTTTACACCGCTCTTGGGATTCATAAGCCTTTGGACGATGCTTACCAGAAACCCGTAGAAGTCGATACGCTCATACTCTTTTACAACAGACTTGTCCGTGTAGTCGGCTCCGGTAGTGTTCACCTTCAGATTAAGTTCGTTCCATCCCAAAGGATTCATCGGATAATAGTTCAGCTTCGAAAGATACCCCATATCCAATAGAGTAGAGATTTGAACCTGATAGATTACCTCAGAGAACACACACGGGCGTGTGCGTGTGATGAACTTCAACATGCTGCCGAAATCCCTGCTTGATGAAAGACGGTAAGGCGTAGCCGTCAATCCAAGAACTTTACATTTCAGCATCGAAAGAAATCTCTTGTACATTCCGTCTTTCGGGTTAACCAGATGGCACTCGTCGATGATGATATTCTGAAAATGCTGGAAGAGTTCCGGATGGTTGACTACGCTTCCGATAGTGGCGAAAGTTATTCTTGAAATCTCCTTTCGTCCGAATGAGGCAGAGTAGATGGAACAGTCCAGTACACCATACGAACAGAGCTTCAGATAGTTCTGTTCGAGTATTTCTTTACTTGGCTGGAATACCAGCGTGTGCCCTTCAAGACGGCTGGCGATGTCGGCAATCACAAGGCTCTTACCGGCTCCGGTAGGCAGCACCATGATGGCATTGTTCTTCTTGGCCTTGTTAGCAAAGAAACTGACCGCTGCATTACTGGCCTTCTGCTGGTAATCCCGTAAAACATAACTCATAATCCTTTCTCCTTACTCAGTTTGTCTCCCAAAGCCTTGTAATACTTGGTGAGTTCGATTAATTCAAAATCAGTCCATTTCTTCGCCTGGCTTGCTCTCCATGCCAGCTTGTCGAATCGTAGCTGGCCGATTTTAGCTTTCAGGTTCTTTTCATATTGTATCAGATGGTCGGCACTGAATCGGTTGCACGCCCGGCATTCTGCGTGGGCGTTGTCCTCGTCAAAGCGTGTAGCCATGTGGCGGCGCGAATGGAAGTGTCCGCAATCGGCCTGTGCGTATGGCTTTATCTGGCCGCATGAGATACAGCGGAAATACCCGTTCGGCATACAATCACGAAGCCGGATATAGCGGCTGAAAACTTTGTCGAGTTTGGCCACTAAATCCGGCTTCTTCTTTACTTTGATACCTGCCTTGTCAAATAACGGTAAAGGCTTTTCTTTCTTCTTTTTAGGTTTCTTGATGTAATACGGCATAATTCATAATTTTAGTTTGTGATACCGGCAGGATTCGAACCTGCATGAGTTGTCAGTTCTTTGCATCTATGGATTGACCGTCCAATCATTGAGCATAGCGTCTACCAATTCCGCCACGATACCAGATACCCGTCTTTCCGGGCTGTCAGTTAATCAACATAAGCCATCGAGAACTCTTTTGGAATAAATCTTCCTACTGGAATAGGTTTAGCTGATTCAATAGAGGTATGAATATCTTTCTTCTCGTATTCATGCCCTTTTTCTTTGGCTTGTTTCTCATATTCTTCCTCTTTGTTTTTAAGCCAATGAGAAATAAGCATCATTGCCCTATCTACATTGAAAGTGTGAACAACAAAGGTTTGCGTTCTTTCCTCTTCATCATCAAAGGTTACTTTGGTTTCAATCTGGTAGAACTTCTTTTCATTAGGCTTTGATTCTTCCTCAGAACTTTCCAAATCCGTTTCATCCAAATATTCTTCTGAGACATTATCAATTTTGCGTTCTTTCAAATTATCAGTAAGGATGATACATGAATCAAACTCTTTCGCCATTGTCAAAGTAAAGCCTGACTGATAGTTTAATTCGATATAGTCTTTTAGGATGGCAATTACATTATCCAATCCGGTAGCATAAAGAAGAAATTTGTATTTCTTATCATCAATTTGGGCTTGTGCGATATAAGGATACAGACATTTGTTTTCATTCTCAAATGCCATTCGTTTTTGGTTGCTGACCTCTACCTCTTTAATCCCATCAGCTTCCATACTGAAACGGATTTGTGCAAGAGTGTCTTGGTCTATCAACGTGCCACGTGTAAAAAGAAGCTCATTTCTTTCGATAGTGATTGTTTCTTGAGTGGCTTCGTCTATAAAATCTTCATTCCATGTTTTATACACGCCCTTTGCAAGATACATATTAAGCATCTTTGCCGGGTCTGACGTTACATATCTTAGCTCTGTTTTTCTTGTTTCTATCATATAAACTCTTTATTACGTTCGATTTCTTGTTGTGCAAAAATTAGCATCTGTTGTTCGTTGGCTGAAGGCAGATAGATGCCGGCAACAGATGCGCTCCAGTTACGAAAGCGGTCAATGCTCAAAGTCATTTCACCTGTTGTCAGTTCTGCAGAACTTCGCAGATAGGTTACTTCCTTTCCTTTCTTGTTGACCGTCTTTCTCTCAAACAAATCACGGTTGCAAGTCCTTTTGTAGAAGTCTATCTTTGCTTCATCAAGGCTGCAACCGTACTCACTGCCGAAATACCCTAAAAGCAGATGCAAATAGCTGTTCTGGGATAGCGTGCGGTTAGGGAGCTTCTTTCTCACTTCCACAACTGCATGCTCCTGGAACAGCTTGTTTACATAAGCCTTGAACTTGGGTATATCGTATTCATTCTTCAGATTGAATATGCTCATAGGCTAGAACGGTAAGTCATCTTTGGGATTTCCATTCGCATCTACATCAGGTGGAAACGCCTGTGCCATGGTTGGCGTTTGTGTCGGTGCCGGTTGCTGTGCTGGCACGGATGCTGGCTGGTGCATTGGCTGACGGCCTTCCAGTTTATAGCAGCGGATGGACACCATGCGTTTTAGTTGTCCGTCCTGATTTGTCCATTCCCGACCTTGAAGCGCAAAAGAAACCGTTATTACGTCACCGGTTCTGAACTGGTCAAGTTCGGCACATTTATCACCACTTACTTCAAGAGGTAGAATGTTCTCGTACTGGCTTCGTTCACCTGTATAGGGGTCATAGGTTGTGGCATCAAGAATAAATTCACGTTTCACAAACGGGTTGCCACCGCTTTTGGATGGGATTTCTTGGGGCTGGCCAATATAGACCAGCCGCCCGGTTATTTGATTAGGCATAATATATAGATAGAAGATTTGACGAATTAACTCTAATATCCATCAGAATTTTTCGCCGTTCATTTGTTATCAATGCGTAGGCACAATCTCTAGTAAGATAGGTCAGAAGTCCATTCTGCTCACCTCTAAGCTCATAAATCCTTCCATTGTATTCAATTTCATCCATTTATCTAGTCTTCTGCAAAAATTTTCTTATCGGTTATCAAATCTCTGTTGTCATTCAAGAACCGGATAAAGTCCTCACAATGATTTATAAGGATAGGTATATCCCGTGCCGGTACGAAAGTGTAGCTTTCAGTATAGGTTGATTTGAAGTCCGTAACATTATACTCAAATGACCTTACATCACTTCCGTTCTGCATCAGACAGTATGGATAAACCATGTGCTGCCAGTGGTCTTTGAATTTACCTACATAATAACTCCCGGTAGTCTTGATGTCATGTACTGACATCGGCATCAGTTCATCTATATAACCATATAGAAGAACTCCTCCGAAGCATGTTGGCAAAACTGCTTCAACCCGTTGCTGGGTCAAGGCCCCTTTGTAATAGTCTGCAAACTCACGGCAGATTGAGATAGGGAAATCGAACTGACGGCATTTATAGGTGGCTCTCAGTCCAACCAATGTCTGTCTGCCATCCTGCATGTCTGACAGTAGTCTTTCCACCTGTACCTTGTCTGATTTCCTGTTTTCAATCATACAGTCGACCACCTCATTGAAAGCCGTTCCCTTGTCGGCTGCTTCACTGTCGAACGGCACACGGTTTATAGTGTCAATCAGGCTCTGAAACTGCTGCTGTCTGAACTCTTCGGGGGTATGTGGGGGATTCTCACTGAATCCCCAATACCTTTCCCAGATGGCATCACTTTTCAGATAGCTTGTAAAGGCATCCAAAAGTGTAGCATAGAACTTGAATTTAGGCTGCTTTGTCTGCATAAGTCTTTGTCTCTTTATCGAATACCAGCCCGAGAGCTTTTACTTTTGCTGAAAACAGATTTCTGGCCATATTCAAGGAACTGCCTACATGCTCAAACTCATTAATTCTTGACGCAAACTCATTTGCAGAACTGGCATCAGTAATAAGTTCGATGTTCTCTTTGATTTCAGCTATGACCTTATCATACCTTGCAGCTTCTTCTTTCTTTACCTGCAACATGCTCAGGTAGGGCATAATTACCTTTGCAGTGATAAAGTCGTTCTTGGCAGTGGGATTTCCATTCTTGTCAAGAATTGTAGGCACCTGCATCAGTCCCGGCAAATTGCAGGTGTTTTTCCCGTCATTTCTTGATGTGGGGTCAAATGTGATTGTACGCTTCTGCACACCGTTCTCATTGCGCATTTCCAGATACCCCAGCAAATCAAGTTCCGTAACAATAGAGTTGTACGATTTTTCTCTTAAAGCAGGTATGAACACGGTGTCGTCACCTTCTTTCCGAGTGTCACGGTGGGCCACAAACACTACGTTCTTGTTCAGTGATGAAAGGGTTCGTGTCATCCATGAGAACTCAGCGTTGATACCTCCCCAGTCCTTGATTTGTGGCTGTCGTGTACCGCATTTGTAAGAAATGATGAAATCCATCATCTTTCCGATGGTGTCCACAACTATTGTCTGATAGGCCGAAAGGTCTTCCTGCAACACCTGTTGTACATCCTGCCATGAACTTACCTGTACGATGTCTATACCGTCCAGATGTGCCATATTCACACGTTTCACGCCATTGTCAAAGTCGAGCAGCAACGGTTTCGGTGCGCTCAATGCTACTGTTGTCTTACCCATACCTGCCTGACCGTAAATCATCATCTTAACGGTGGAAGGAATTACTAATTCATTGGATTTCTTAATCAAACTCATAACGCAATAGTTTTAAAGTAATATATTAATACATCAATTTTGCATGTTTTATCACGTCCCAGGCATTACAAGCCCATCTGCTGTGTGGTACGCCTTCTTTGGTCTTGTATCTTATCCTTCCGGATTCGCACAACTCTTTCAGCCTTTTGAGACCGCCTACTATCGAAGCTGCTTCGTATTTCCCGAAAGACTTGTTGTTTAAGACGATTTTCAATACATCTTCGTTTATCATAAGCATTTTATTTTAAGCAGATAATTGCCGAAAAACCCGGATACTCTGTTGCTGATACCCGGTATTTCACGTCCATTTTGTTTTTAAGTGTCCCGATCAAGCGGAGGTCACGATTGCGGCGTGATGCTTCCAGCTTGATTCCGTTATGCCGTTTCTTGTCATAGGGAACCTTGTAGATGTCCCCTTTCTTCATTTCGTCAAAAAGACGTACTGTCTGGTAGTTTTCGTCTACTGTAATTTCTCTAACCATAGTTTAAGTATTTGATTGTTTGCTGGCAGAACGGGACTTGAACCCGTGACTTCCATGCTAACCCTTACATGGTGTTCTACCGCCTGAACTATCTGCCATTTGTTTATTTACTATCGGCCTGCATAGCATAATCACACGTTTGCAATCATCTACATCGAACATACCTATGTGACAAATTTCACGTGGTATATTTAACTGATTGGATAACCATAGGTAAGCCTTGCTTCTGTTAGAGCTATTAGGGATATGCTTCTTCCAAATCTTATTGATAAGATTGGTCTTGGCTATTTGGTCAAAATAGAAGTGAGCTTCTTTCTTTGCTTCTCGTAATTCTGCATTTGCCAAACGACCTAATGCCTGGTCTGTACCTTTATGTACGCCGACATAAGCTCTACAATCACGACAGAGATAAATCATACCGTATGAACGTCCGTAGATTATGGAACTGTCCACATATTCGGTAGGCTTGCCACAATAGGGGCAAATCTTTCCTGTCAGTATTTCATTCATACCCCAATCCCCAAAACATCTATAACGTCTCCAATATCTTCGCAATCAGTAATATCGTCAAAAGAGATGTATCTGTTATCACAGCCATATCCATCGCCTGAAGGACTATCACCTATGAGTGGGATTATCCCTTCAAGATTGTCTTCTTTGATGGCTTTTGCCACAGCATTTAATCGTTCAATAACAGCTTTCTTCAATGCCTCTTTGTAGCGTTTGTTAATTATTCCACTTACTTCTTTGTCTTTCATTCCTGACTCTTTCAAGCAGCGAAATAATTCATTCCTAAAATCCTTATCAAAAATCTTTTCCATATAAATTATATTAAATTAGTGGTATCGGCAGGATTCGAACCTGCATGAGCTTTCTGCTTTGAGTAACCCTTCCGGCTGGGTAAAGCTCCAGTACTCGTCGTGCGTCTACCAATTCCGCCACGATACCAAAAATGCCGGACTTTACGGCCCGGCATCTACCCATTTTCTATAACCCATAAAAACTAATCGACTAGTACAACCAACGATTTGACCATGTTCTTGAAACTCTCAAACTTCGATTCAATCTTTTTCTCTTCTTCCATGTAATACAGCATTGATTTTCTGTATTCTTCGGATTCGCGTTGCAGATTCTGTGTGTATGCCACGAGTTCATCATGCGTCATACCCTGTAATTCCTCATTTGTTTTCATGTCTATTCTTTTTAATGTTATTGATTTCCGTATCTATCTCCTTATCAAACAGCTCCCGTCTGTCCAGTTCCCTTGAGCGTGCCGTCAGAATGGCACTGATGTCCGCAAATTCATCACAGATGCTTTTTATTGTTTCTTGCAGCTCGTTCATTGTCCAGTCTGTTTGCGATTGAAAAACCAGTGATTATAAACCCGACAAATCCTATCCAGTACATAGCAGACAGGTCTTGATTGAAGTGCATTACCAGAACGGACAATGCACAGAGAAAAAGTAGTATTTTCATAACCGTGTGTATTAAATATCGCTCCCGTGGGCGTTCCGGTGGTTGCCTTACTGCTTATCAAAGGTCTGGTAAGCCACGGGTATAGTTCATGCTGGTGTCTAATCAGTGAAGATTGTCTTTATAGGCGACCTACGCCCACCTGCAATCGTATAAGTCGTTTTTGTTATCTGTGTGATTCGTATGCTGCGTTTGCTTAGTGCAGCCCTTTACTCATACTCTTTTCACACAGCCGTTATCGCTACTCAGTCGTCCGTTTCACGTCAGGCTTAACGGTAAGCCTAAATTTCCATCATGTCAAAGAACCAATCAAGTAGAACCCTGCCCGATTCTCGCTATCGGTTGCCGTTCAGTCCGTCAGCAGGGTAGGTGAGTTACCAGCGTGTCACTGCCATGCCTTGTGATAACTGAAGGTTAATGTAGTCCATGCCATCATCTTCAGGCAGGTTGTATTCTTCAAGAAGGGCTTCGTATTTGTCCACCTCTTCAGTAAGTGCTTTGATGTATTCTTGCTTGCTGTCAGCATTGAAAGCCCTGCGTAAAGTTTCTTCATCTGCGTTGTAGGCGAAGTTCAGGTCTTTGTACAGCCCGTCAAGTTCTTCTTCGATTTCGTGGCGTGTCATAGTCATGCGATGTTTAAAAGGTTAGCTTTCTTGAAGCATCTGTATTCTTGTCTCTCTGTATCGAAGTACACCTGAACAGTGTCATTCTTCTTTCTGCTTTCACCTGATGTGGCTGGTATCAGATTTTCTTTTAGCGTGCCATAAGCCTCTCTGATGCTGCCATCTACCTTTTTGAAGTAGAACTTTACGATTCTTTGCTTCATTGCAGCTTTCAGCTTCATGTTTGCCCAGGCGCATTTCATTGCTTCACTCATAGAGAAACCGTTTCTCTTTACCAACTGCCATGCAAGGCTCATAATCTCGTGTAATACATTTCTTTTCATAATCGTGTGAGGGTTAGTTGTTTTTTTACTATATTTGTTTCGTATCTAAGTTTCGATATACAAATGTACTTTATAATTCTAAAGCATCAAATAAATAGCTTTAGAATTATAAAGTACATAACATTATTTAACTATCAGGTTTCTTAATACATTATTATATGAAGAGAAAAAGCTGTGCTATATGGATGAGTGGTATTGCGCTTCTTTTAAGTGTAGTGGCAATACTAATTGCATTATATCCTAATATAACAGGCGATGTTTCATTCAAAGAAATTATGGAAATCAGTGTCGCTACCACTTCTATTGGTGTGACTGTTATTTTAGGGATTCAGATATACACTATTATATCTATAGACAAAAGAATTAAAGAGAGTATAGAAGAGGCACATACAATGTATAAGTCGGAAAATGAAATTTTAGCCAAAAGGATGAAAGCTTTTTCCATAGCCACCCAGAAATTTACGACAGGGAACATCTACATAACGAGGGAAGAATACAATGATGCGCTTTGTGTGTTTTGCTTGTCTGCGATAGAGGCAAACAAGTTAGGTGAGGAAAGCCTTGTTTTATTGAGTCTTGAACAGGCTATGAGTCTGTTAAACCATTGTAAGTACTTTCATCTGAGTGATATAGGTAAAAAGCATATGGATGAAATAAAGAGAGGTATGGTAAAAATCCCCGATGAGAAAGCTATTAAGATATACAATTTCCTTTCGGGGATTGAAAGTCCCGGATGACACACCGTCAACACATAGGCTCTGGCGGTCTTTCAGGGTACTTAGGCTCTTTAGGGAGTGATTTAGGTGACTTTGCCAACCAATGCAGAAACTCTAAATCTTCCTTTGTATACATAGGGAACTTAGGGGGATTCGGTTTCTTGGGAGGTGTGGTATATTCTTCCTCAATTGCTTTTGCCCAAAGGATTGCAGCCCCTATGCATAAAAATATAAACAAGACCGGGAACAAGGCTGAGAATAACTCTTTAATCATAGCTAATATTTTTGAGTAGTTCGTTGAATTTATGTATATTATTGAGAATGAAATCTTAAACTTGCTCGATTAGGTGTTCTAAGTTTTGTAGCTGCTATACCAAAACACCCACAATAGGTACGAGCTATCATGGGTGTATATATTAAACCTCCTCGGAGGAATGTTTAACCAACTTGTTCCTGTAACACCTCGTACTTGTTACGGTACAAAGATACTTTATAATTTTAAAGTATCAAATGCAAGCTTTAAAATTATGGGAATTATTGAAAGATTTTTTGAAAGTATTGAGAAAGCAGGAATTTCTTCATACGAAATTGAAAAGAGATACGGAGTTAAATCTGCTCAGTCTAAACTTTCACAATTGAAAGAAGGAAAGACCAAAGGTGGAAAAGAAAAAACTCTCCCATCTGATTTATTATCTGCGGTATGTTCTGCAAGAGAAGATATTAATCCGGATTATATTTTAACTGGCCGTGGTACTCCTCTGCGACAGCAACCTGAAGTTACTCAAATATTTCACCCAAAGAGCATAGAAAAAGCTGAAGAAGATGGATTGATAACCCTTTATGATGTTGAAGCTGCTGCAAACTTGAAATCCCTCTTCGATAACAAAGACCAGAATATCCTTGGACAAATCAATATTCCAAATATCCCTAAATGCGATGGGGCTGTTTATGTCAAAGGAGATTCCATGTATCCATTACTTAAATCTGGTGACATCGTAGCATATAAGGAGGTACCTTTAGAAATGAGTCATATTTTCTTTGGAGAAATGTACCTTGTGTCAATAGATCTGGATGGAGATGAATACTTAACTGTAAAATACGTCCAGCATTCAGAAAAAGGTGAAGACTGGATAAAACTGGTAAGTTACAATCAAAACCATCAGCCCAAAGATTTTCCGTTATCTTCTGTGAGAGCTATGGCTTTGGTAAAATTGAGTATTAGAATGAACACAATGAAATAACATGATAGTAACAACAACAAATAGTATAGAAGGATATACAATAAGAAAATATCTTGGGGTAGTCAATGCGAATGTTGTAATAGGTACAAATCTGTTTTCCGATATTGCAGCCTCTTTGACAGATGTATTTGGCGGACGTTCTGGAAGCTACAAGAGTAAATTGACTACAATTTACGATGAAGTAATGAAGGAACTGACTGGAAAGGCTGAAAGTTATCATGCAGATGCAATCGTCGGTTTACATGTGGATTTTGACGAAGTTTCTGGCGGTGGCAAATCCATGTTTATGGTTTCCGCATCTGGGACTGCTATTACATTGGAGAAAACTACTCAAGACAGATACTTTCTGTATGACTTACTTGAAAAAATTTACGACTATAAAGAGAAAGGAATATTGACGGAGGAAGAGTTTGATTACGAAAAGAATCGAATTTTGAATCAACACAGAAATCCTATCTCGGAAGAGTATAAAGGCATTTGCCAAGAGCAGAAGGAAAAGGAGAGGGAAGAGCTTTTGCGTGAGGAAAGAATAAACGAAGCTAAGGAGCTTTTAAAGAATCGTACTGGGTGCTCGATTGATGATATAGAAAAAATTGATGAATATCAGCTACAGGCTGTGTCCTATGATGATATTGATTTTGACCCCAATGATTCCATGCAGTATATAATCTCCAAGTTCATAAGATTAAACCGCGTTCCTGAAGCGTGTAAATTCTATATGGAAGAAACGGGCCTTGAGGATTTACAGTCTGCAATAGATTTTTGTCTCAATGTATATAAACAAATGTCCTCCGTTGATGAGGAGAAAGTTGCGGCTCTTATTCCCAAACTCAAGGTGTTAAAGAAGCGTGGATTTATAGAACAAGCCGTATCAGAATATCAAAAGATGACAATATCGGATAAGCAAACATCTGAAGCATTCATACTTTCTTTAGAGATTTGATAGGTATCCGACAACAGGATAGGGAAGGCATTCAAGTAGAAAAAATGTTCTAATGAGTATTCTTATTTAGCTTAAATCAAATTATAAATAACTGATACACAGTGGGTTTATATTATTCTTAGATAATCATTCGTAATGAGTAAGTCGCGGGTTCGAGTCCCGCTTTCGGCTCCGACTTAAAACCGCTTATTCCATGGTGAATTAAGCGGTTTTTCTGTTTTCTATACTCATATTAAACACCCAGTACTATATTGGCGTCAATATTCAATTTCTGGCTGATTTCGCGGGCTACTTTCAAGGTCGGTTCACATTTACCGGAAATATAATCACTCAAGCGTGAAGGACTGACTCCGATTAATTTTGCTAAAGATTTCTGATTAAGTCCCATCTCATACATACGAAGTTTGAGGACATCAACCAGCGTTGGTTCTCCCAGTGCGAAATGCTCCTCAGAATAATCTGCAACGAGATTAGAAAGTAATTCTAACTCTATACTGTGAGGATTATCCAGAGGGGTTTCATCTGTAACCAGTGGAAGTAATTCCTCAACTCTTTTTACTGCCCAATCGTATTGAGCTTTTGTTTCTATCTTTGTCATGGCTCTTGGTTGATCGGTAATTGCCGATTCTGTTTAATTATAAAACTGAACAATCAGCTATCTTATCATACTCGGCATGAGTGCCTATAAAACGAATATAAACGAACTTTATAGTGAATTTTATCACTACAATCAGTCTGTAGCTATTGCCTTTGATATTGAATACATAATGTTGATTACCTATATTATCTACGCTATTAAAGGTCTTTTTTACGTCTGCAAAGCAAGTCCATTCGCTTCTTTTAACTATGGTAGTCCATTCTTGCAAAGCTACTTTTGCATCAGGATGCGCTTCTGCATATTCTTTTATAGCTTGTTCTGTAAATATTCTCATTAGATTCACTCGATTGTCATGTGGCAAAGATAAGAATAAAATTCTGATTTGTAAAATAAAATTCTATTATTTGGAATCATGGTAAGCACTTCTAAAACGCCTAAGCGTTTGCTTTCAAACGTAAAGGCGTTTAAGTTAAAACACAAAGGCGTTTAAGTTAAAACACAAAGGCGTTTTTTCAACCCTGTTTTAAAGGTTGAAAAGCCTATAATTTCTGGTCCGAAATAAGTCGGGCGATGCGTGTCTTGCTCTGCGCTCCTTTGGTAAGCAGGTACACATGCTTGTAGGCATCGCGGTTCAGTTCGGTAGGCGATCCGTTGATGAGGATGATGTTCCGGTCGTTGGCAAACTTCAGGATACCGTTCACGTTGTTCGGATGGAGCTTACCGATTTCGTCCATCATACAGTGCAGCTTGAAGTCCTTGAACTTGCGCGAAGCCCCTTCCTTGAACACGTTCAGCAACATGATGTTGATCATGGCTTTCACCAGGATGTCCGTACCTTCCGAACCCACGTTCGACAGCTTCTCTACGAAGCCCGTGTCGTTGTTGTTCTCGATGATGCGGAAACGCAGCTCGAATGAGTCGTACAGGCGGATGCTGTCGTAGCGGTAGGCGTGAATCTCCTTGATGAAGTCGCGGAGCAGGGCGATGGCCTCCTGCTTTACCAGCTGCTCGTTTTCCGACGAGAAGAGGTTGGTGCCCGGTGTGAGGTCATAGGCATGCTCGTTGTAGTACTTCTGGATGGCACGCAGACAGTTTACCACACGGTTGCTGCTTTCTTCCACCTTCATTTCGATGCACTGGATAACGCCCACGAAGTTGCACGTCTGGAATCCCTTGTTCACCTGACCGATGAGGTCCTGAATATCGTCTTCCGAAGCCGTGAGCATTGAGGTATCCATGCTGATGCGCTTGAAGATGTCGGAGTGCTCGTTGTTGATGCGGCGGACGAATTCGCTGATTTTGTTCTCTTCCACAAAGTCGTGCAGTTCCTCGGCAAAGCGGATGTACTCCCAGTCCTCGGTAAACTTGGTCTTGAACTTGAAGGTATTCTCCTCGTCGAAGTGGGCGGTAAAGAGATTCACCTCCTTGCGCAGACGGTTTTGCAGCGTCATGTACTGGCTGTCCGTGCGGCCCAGTTCGTCAATCAGTTCCAGGCAGGTGCGCGGCGTGTGGATTTCCAGCGTGACGGGGTTCTCGGGATTGAAAATATCCCGATGCGGCTTGTACCAGTCGTAGGCCGAAATCTTGCTGTACGCCTCCAGGTTGGCCTGAAGCTGTGTCACTTCCTTCTCTGCCTGCTGCAGTTCCTTGTTCAGGGCATCAATCTGCTCCTGCAAACCCGAGGTTTCCCGTCGCAGGTTGTCCTTTTCCTGGCTGAGCTGGCGTTTCTGTTCCTCCTGTTCACGCTTCCATTCCGGAATGTGGTCGATGAGGTCGCGCTTGTCCTTCTGGTACTCGATGAGCAGGGTGGCGTGCTCCTTGATGAACTGCAGTTCCCGGTCGATATCGCGCAACTGACTGCTAATCTGTTGCAGACGTTCGGTGTCGGCCCCCTGCGAGTGCAGTTCCTGCTTCATCTGGCGCTCGTATTCGGCTTTCTCCGTGGCGATGCGCTGCTGTTCTTCCTTATCCTCCAGGCGGATGCTGCCGGCCTGTGTATCCTTCTCGTGCGCGATGTCCTGCTGCACTCGGTTCCATTCCTGCTTCAGCTGGTTCAGCTTCTCGCTCTTTTCGCGGTTCAGGTTGTTCAGTTTGCCGTCAATTTCCTTCAGTTCTGCGGCGATGCGTTGCTTTTCCTCTTCCAGTTTCCGGAGTTTGGCAGTACGTTCGGCTTCCGCCTTCTTCTTCCAGTCGTCCAGGTCGAGCATATCCTTCTGGTACTGCTGTTCCAGTTTCTCCAGCTCGTATTCCTGCACGGCTATCACGTCTTTCTGTTCCTTGATGCGCGGCTGGTATTTGGCTTTCAACTGCTCTTCCAGGGCCTCTTTCTCCTGTTGCAGACGGAGGGTTTCAGCCTGAATTTCCGCCAGTCGCTTGATGCCCTTGTCATGTTCCGCCTGATAGTCGTCGATGGAGCGGATGTGGCGCTCGATGTCTTGCAGGGAGATGGAGATGCCGTAGAACGACGTACCCTCGTCTACAATCTTCGGCGAGAGGTTGGTCTGCCAGAGGATGGACTCGTCGCACAGCTTACCGATGTTTTCTTCCCATCCTTTCTTGTGCTCTTTGAGCCAGCCTTGCAGGGTGCTCTTGCTGTTTTTCAGGAAGGTCTCCAGTTCGTCCATACGCGGGCGGAGTTGCAAGTGCTCGGCTTGCAACTGCATCAGTGCCTCGTCTTTCTCCTTCAGTCCCTTCTGCAACTCTTCTTCCCACTTCAGCGTGAGTTCCTTGATGATGAGCTGGGCGTTGTTGATGCGGTTCTTCTTGCTCATGTGCAGACCGGTGTACGACTGGATGCGGTGTTTCAGCTCCTCCTGCTCGGCTTCGAAGAAAGTCTCCTTGCGGCACAGCTGCATCTGGTAGTCGAGGGCGGTCAGTTCGTTCTGCTTGCTGCTGCGTTCCGGATGCAGTTGCTGCGAGAGCTGTTCGTATTCCTGGTAAAGCGCTTCGGTAGCCGCTTCGTGCTGACGGCGGGCTTCTTCGATGCGGGCATTGAACGTGTTGTTCAGTCCCTCTAGCTGCTTGATTTTGGCCTCATGGATGCGGTTCCACTGTTCGTCGAGGCTCTGGATGAGCGACTTGTACTTGGTAGAGATTTCCGTGTAGTGCGAGGTAAGGATGCGCTGCTCTTCCTGCAATCCCTGCTGCTTGTTCTTCCACTCCTCCTTGCGGGCCGAACGCTCCATGATTTCTTCTATCTGGCGGCGGGCATATTCCTTTTCCTTCTGCTGTGCCTTTTGCAACTCATTGTTCAGGATGGCCAGTGCCTCCTGCATCTTGTCGCATCGCTGGCGCGACTGTTCCTGCAACTCCTGACGGCGGGCGAGGAGGGCGGTACGTGCCTTCTCAGCCTGGTGCTTCTGTTCCTCGGCCTTGGGCAACTGGCTTTCGGTAAGGCGGTAGGTGGCGGCCAGTTCGCGGCAACCCTGCACGAGAGCGGTCTGCTGGCGTGATACCTGTGCCGAGAGGGAGGTGATTTCCTTGGCCTGTTTCTGTGTTTCGCGTTTCTGGAACTCTTCGATGTCGCGTAGGCGGGTTTCGAAGTTCTTCAGGTGCTCCTTGTAGGTGTTCAGGTCGATGGCGGTCTCGTCTTCGTTGATGGACGAGATGATGGTCTTCTTGATGAACTCCGCATCGAGTTTTGAGTTGAGGAGCACATTCTGTATGGTACGCGGAATATTCTGGTACTGCTTGCTCTCCATGAGCGAGTAGCGGCTCATTTCGGGACCTGCCCCGTTGCCGTAGAGAATGTTACGGTATTCGTCGTAGGTATAGATGATGCGTGAGTAGTCCACTCCGTACTGGTCGAGGGCGGCACGGATACGGTCGTTTCCGCTGTAGGCCGTGCGGTTCTCGTCGACAAAGAATTCCATGCGGTAGGGCGAGTCGATGAAACGGTAGCACACGCGGCCCATCGACTTGAAGCTCAGGATGCAGAACGCTCCCTGTTCGGTGGTTACCTCGTAGATGATGTAGGAGTTGGAGTAGGGGAAGTAATATTCCGTGTAGCTCTGCTTCTCTACGGGGATACCCAGCTTCTGGGTGTCGGCGTTGTAGAAAAACAGGATGGCGCGCAATACGGTACTTTTTCCCACTCCCTGCGTGCCGATGAAGTGCACATTCCCGTCCAGGTAAATGTCGTCGGCATAGGGAATGTTGGCGCTGTTGATAAAGATGATTCTATTCAGGTTTCTCATTGTCTTCCGTTTCAGTGTCGTCGTAAATTTGGATACTTTCAATCAGGCGTTCCAGGTAGTGCCAGGAACTCATCACCTTGTAGGTGTTGGTCTTCTCGTTCTCCAGTTCCAGGAAAGATTCCTTGGTGAGCTGGCGAATCAGGTTGTCGAGCACGTCCTTGCGCACGTCCTTGTCGGAGAAATGCTTGCGCAGCCCGTCGAGCTTGTTTTGCAGCATCACGTTGATGTTGGCCTCCACCAGAATCTGTTCGGGCTGGAAGCGGAATCCTGCGCCGAAAGTCTCGTCGTAGGTCTTGAACAGGTCGAGCACGTCAATCCAGTAGTAGGCACGCATGATTTTCTGTTCCAGTGTGGTACGCGGTTCCACGCGCGAAAAGTAAAAGTATTCGTTGCCCCGTTCCAGGGTGTAGCCGATTTGGGCGAAGTAGACCGAGAGCGCTTCGAAGTGGTCGTCTATCTGGTCGTACATGTCGCGCACGGCTTCGTTGCAGCTGTTCGAACTGATGAACTGTCCCTTCTGGAGGCAGTCGAACAAGGCCGCAGTATTGTCAGGTATATGTATGTTCAGTTCCATAAGTCAAATGTATAGGGATGAGTGGGTTACGAGTTAGCCGGATACACCTTGGCATATTCGTACTGGTGATACAGGCCGAATTCCTCGCTGATACGGAGACGGTTTTCGTAGAGCGACACCATCTGGCAGAACAAGGTGGTGCGTTCCTGCTCGTCCACTTCGCGGGCGAAGGTGTAGTGCATCAGGTAGTGGAAGAGGTCTTCTTCCGGAGCCGACGCATCGTTCCAGCGGGCCTGTGCCTGCGCCTGTATGTAGTCGCTCAGGGTTTCTTCCAGGTCGATGACCTCCTGGTACATGGCCTGCGATTCCATGTCCTCCTCGCTGAAGGCGCCCGCCTCGTTGCTGCGGATAATCTCGCGGTACTGTAGGTTGCGCAGCACTTTCAGGATGACAGGACGTGCCTCGTCGGTACTCAGGTAGGGCAGTGACAGCTTGAACGAAGACGGCACGTTGCCTTCCACCAGTACGGAATGTTCTCTTTCAAGCACTTCCGAGAGGTTGCTTCGCGAACGCAGCTCAAACTGGTCTTGCAGGTACTTCACCTTCCGGATTTTCTCTACCAGAATCACCTGGCTCTTAATCTGGTTCAGGTAGTTGATGATGTCCTGCTGGGCACGGATGAGGCTGTGGGCCGAGAGCTGGAGTTCGCTACGCAGTTCCAGCAGGATGCGGTTCAGTTCCTCGTCGGTAGCCTGCTGGAAAAACCGCCGTTCCTCGTGCAGGATGAGGTTTTCGGTGGTATCAATCAGCTGCTGGATGTGAATCCGCTTCTTGTCCAGGTTCTCCAGCTTGGCAATCTTTATCTGGTAAGTCGGTTCGTGCTTGAACGCATTGTCGATGCTGCTCTGCAGGTTCATGATGTTGCGGATGGTGGTACGCGCAATCTTCTGGAAGGTAATCTTGATGTTGCGCACATAGCTCTCCTTGCGCGAGGCAATCTGCTCCTTCTCGTAGTAGTCCATCAGTTCGTGCAGGAAGGCAATGTTCTCGTCGATGATGGCCGTGTTGATTTCCTCGTTCGCTTCGAGGAGCAGTTCGAAAAAGTCGAGGAAGCGGGCATCCAGTTCCACGAAGTTGCCGTTCTGGCGGATGACTTCTTTCTCTATGAGCAGTTTCAACCGGTTTTCATCGTCCTTGAGCAGTGCCAGTGCGTCGGAATAGCGGAAACTCAGCGTCTTTCGTTTCTCGAACATTTCCGTGAGCAGTCCCCTGGCCGCCGCAATGGTATTGATAATTTCGTGAATCGATCGGAATATATACATAGTCTAGTTGAAAATTCAGGCAAAGTTATAATTTGCCCGCCAATTTTCCTAATGTTCCGAAGCGATTTTCCCCCTCTTGCGGAGTGCTTTTCAGGGAGGAAAGAGCAGGTTCCAGTACTTCCCTGTCAGTACTTCAGTACTTCTTAGGCAGTACTTGAGTACTTCCCTGAAAGTACTGCAGTACTCCCTTGGCAGTACTGGCTGGATGAAAGATGATGGTGCTTGTTTGATGGAACGGGAGGCTTATTCCTGACTTACAGCAGCAAATACGGGGCGGAGTTGCTGGCTTTCGGTTTCGAAGCCGTACCAGTAGCAGCGGCCTTCTTCGGAAGCAGGAAGCTTGCACAGGCGGAGGTTGTCGCGGTACGTACCCGTGCACACCGTCCACGCTTCGGGCGGAGTGACGTGCTTTGTGCGTACCCGTTCGGCCGGCTCCTTCTTGAGTGACATGCCGGCTTCAATCCATGCCCGGCTCATGGCGGTCAGGAAATGAGGGTAGTGCTCCTTGCAGAAATGGTAGAGCAGGATACCCCGTCGCTCCAGTCCCATGGGCTGGTCGATGACCCCGATTTGAATCAGGTGATCCAGGAAACGTGTCAGAAAGCCGGGCTCTTCCACAATCAGACGGCGGGTGATTTCCTGCCAGGCCGGTGCGTTGTAGAATCCGTCGAGCAGACGCGATAGCTGGCGGGCTGTCTGTAATTCGTCGGGGGTGATTTCACGGGTCTGGAGCACTTCGTAAGGGGGAAGGGGAGAATAGCAGATGCCAAGCTCTTCGGCCCGGCGCCGCATCTCCGTACCCGGCAGCAGTTTCAGAGATTCCAGCTGGATTTCTCCCGCACGGTATTCGGCCAGCGTGCGTACGTCGTCGAAAATCTGTGAAAGGTGATACAGCGGCAGTCCTGCAATCAAATCGGCGTGCGTTTCCATGTTGTCCAGTGCGCAGAGGTAACGCAGACCCTCCAGTGCATCGGCCAGTTTGCCGGCTCTCCGGCTGACGGTAAGCACTTCTTCGTGCAGGCTTTGGATACCTGCTTCCAGGTGAAGCAGTCCCTTAGGCATGGAAGCCAGTTCCTTTTTCAGTTCTTCCGAAAGCAAAGCCGGATGGATTTCCAGGTGGAAACGCATGTCGGGGAACTCACGGAAGAGGTCGAACAGGGCTTTGGCCCGGTGGCTCTGGTAGTTGAATGTACGGTCGAGTACCCGGATGTTACGGATGCCTTTCTCGTGAATCAATCGGACACGTTCGCGGATAGCCTCGACGGAAAGCGTACGGACTGGCTTTTCTCCTCCGCTCACACAGAATGCGCAGGTGTTGAAACAGCCGCGGGTAGTTTCCAGTTGCACGAACGGCTTGCTCCAGTTGAAGAACGGACTTTGTTCGGGATTCACCAGCTTGTCGAAAGCCATTACACGTGAAAGTCCGTTGTCATGGTATTGTCCTTCCGCATCCAGAAAGCAGAGTCCCGTGATACGGGTCCATTCCTTCGGTTGCTGCCAGCAGGCGAGCCATTGCGGAAAAGTCTCTTCACCTTCTCCCCGGAATACGCAGTCTACAAAGCGGTTGGTGCGCAGGAAGTCTTCGTTGTGTCCCAGAAACTCCGGACCGCCCAGTGCCACCACGCAACGGGGCAGCATGGCTTTCACCCGACTGATGACGTGCATGAGCACTTCGTGGTTGAACAGCCAGCAGGTAGCTGCCAGAATATCCGGTGCCTGACGTACGACTTCTCCGGCTGTCATGCCCGGATTTTCGTTGATAGTAGCCGACACCACTCCCCATTCCAGGGACGGGTCGTGCATGACTTGTGCGTGCAAGGCCGGAAGGGCCAGTGAGGCGTGAGCGTACGAGCTGTTCAGGTCGATCCAGAGAATTTTCATGGGTAAACGGGAATCAAGTGATGAATGAATAGGACAAAGGAAAAGGATTTGCAAGCCGATGAGAAACCGGACTGCAAATCCTTTATGGTGACGGGACCCTTCCTTTACGGAAAATGCCCGGTACTGTTTTTTAGATTACGTACTGTGAACTGATAGATTCGTTCGACATCACGCGGCGGATAGTTTCAGCAAACATGTCGGCGATAGACAACTGTTTTACCTTAGCGCAGCGCTGTGAGTAAGGAATACTGTCAGTGAATACAATTTCTTCCAGCTGAGAGTTCTGTACACGTTCAGAAGCCAGGCCAGACATTACACAGTGAGAAGCGATAGCGCGTACAGAGCGTGCACCTGCTTCTTTCATGATGTCGGCAGCCTTGGTGATGGTACCAGCTGTATCCACCATGTCGTCAATCAGAATTACGTTCTTGTCTTTTACGTCACCGATAATCTGCATGGAAGCTACTACGTTTGCTTTTTCGCGTGTCTTGTGGCACAATACCAAAGGCACATCCAGGTATTTAGCGTATGTGCTGGCACGTTTTGAACCACCCACGTCAGGAGTAGCGATAACCAGGTCTTCCAGGTTCAGTGACTGGATGTAAGGAGCGAAGATGGTAGACGCATACAAGTGGTCAACCGGAATATCAAAGAATCCCTGAATCTGGTCAGCGTGAAGGTCCATGGTAATCAGACGGTCGATACCTGCTACGCTCAGCAAGTCGGCTACCAGTTTCGCACCGATAGACACACGCGGTTTGTCCTTGCGGTCCTGACGAGCCCATCCGAAGTAAGGAACTACGGCAATGATACTCTTGGCTGATGCACGCTTGGCAGCGTCAATCATCAGGAGGAGTTCCATCAGGTTGTCTGAGTTAGGGAAAGTGGACTGTACCAGGAATACATGCTGTCCACGGATTGATTCTTCATAGGAAACTGCAAATTCGCCGTCTGCGAAATGAGTAATGTTCATGTTACCAAGTTCACAGCCCAGGCTGTTACAGATTTTTTCTGCAAGGTATCTCGAGTTTGTACCAGAGAATACCTTAAAAGGTGATGTTGCGCTCATTGTAAAAATAGATAATATTGCCTTATTTTCTGCAAAAGTACGCCATTTCTTTAAGCCGGACAAACGTTTCCGGCAGAATTTTAGCGAATGACTCAGTCGGCCAGTCGCTTCAATTTTCTGAAATGAGCGATAAGTTCTTGATAATTGTAGTCTGAAGCGGGGTCAAACTTGTTCCACAGTCCTCCTAAGATAGCGGCTCCCCCGAAGCCGAAATCCTTCACCTGAAGCAGGTTGTTCTCGTCTACACCTCCCAGGGCAATGACTCGTTTGTCGATAATGCCTTTCTCGGCAGCTTCACGGATGGATTCCGATGTGAAGGCCGATGCATAGCCTTCTTTGGAAATGCTGTCGAATATCGGGCTGAGGAATACGTAGTCGCACATTTTCTTATCGGCCATCACCTCGTCGAAGGTATGGCAGGATGCACTTACATGTCCGGTATAATTATCCGGAATCAGCGGATTGCGATGGCTCAGGTGAATGCCCTTGAGCTTATATTCTTCTTTTAAATAAAAATGGTCGTGTACGACAATACGCTTGTGGTATTTCTCGGGAATGAGGGTTAGCAAACGCTCCGCATAAACCGGAGCCGTGTCGGGTTTACGCAGATGGAGTATGTCCAGTCCCTCGTCGAACAGAGTAGTAATGATCTTGTCTTCCTCTACAAAATAAGTAGGGGTTGTTATCAATATTAACTTCATGCGGTTACACAAATTGTGGCGCAAAGTTAGTAACGTCTTTGTAATATTCCTAATGCCTGTGAATATTTATTTTTGAGGGGACTGAAGCGCTTTGACATTTTAAGTGAAATGCCGGAGCGTTTTATCTGAAATGCCTTGGTGTTTCATGCAAAACGCTTCGGTGTTCTGCTTAAAACGTCAAGGTATCTTGAAAAGAGATTATAAATGCTTTTTATGTATTTGATAATTAATGATTTATGGGCTATTTAAAAATGTATGTCTCATTTTTTATCATTCAACAAATTACGGCTTACTTCTGCAAAAGTTCGGACATCTATCACTCTAAAACGTGAATGTTTGGACCGGATGTCGATATTTTCGTATTTTTGCAATAATTTAATAGGTGAGGGCTTATTTTTCGGCTCCTCCTGATTTATTTGTACTGATATGATCCAGATTTTAGTGATTGATGATGAAGATCTCATCCGCAACCTGCTGGCGCGCATGATTGAGCTGGAAGGCTACAAGGTGTGGAAAGCGAGTGACTGCCAGAGTGCATTGAAACTGCTGAAAGCACAACCGTTTGATGTGGTGCTTTGTGACGTGTTTCTCCCCGATGGAAACGGAGTAGATTTCATTCGGGAGATAAAAAAACATCGTCCGGAAGCGGAGGTGATTCTGCTTACTGCTCACGGCAATATTCCGGATGGGGTGCAGGCCATTAAGAACGGGGCATTTGATTACATAACCAAGGGAGATGACAACCGCAAGATTATTCCGACAATCAGTCGTGCGGTGGATGAGGTAGAGAAAAAGAAAGGAAAGGTCGCTCCTCCCGTATCCTATTCGTTTGAGTCGATTATCGGAAGTTCCAACGGACTGAAGCAGGCGGTTGCACTGGCCCGGAAAGTGGCCGATACAGATGTACCGGTACTGCTGACGGGTGAAACCGGCACCGGAAAGGAAGTGTTCTCCCACGCCATTCATTACGCGAGTCCTCGTAGTCAGTATCCTATCATGGCCATCAACTGTTCGGCTTTCAGCAAAGACTTGTTGGAGAGTGAGCTCTTTGGTTACAAGGCCGGAGCCTTTACCGGGGCCATGAAAGACAAGCCCGGTCTGTTTGAGGTGGCAAATCACGGTACGGTTTTTCTGGATGAAATCGGTGAAATGGCTTTCGACCTTCAGGCGCGTTTGCTGCGTGTGCTCGAAATCGGAGAATATATTAAGGTGGGAGATACCAAGCCAACGAAGGTGGATGTACGCATTATCTCAGCCACCAACCGCGATTTGAAAAAGGAAATTGAGAACGGGCATTTTCGTGAGGACCTTTATTTCCGCTTGTCGGTGTTCCAGATTCATCTGCCTCCGTTGCGTGAGCGGAAAGAAGATATTGAAATGCTGGCAGAGACTTTCCTGAAACGCTTCGCTGCAAAACTGAAGAAAGAAATCAAGGGGATGACTTCCGAGGTGGTGGACATACTGAAAGGAGCTGAGTGGCGGGGGAATATCCGCGAACTGAAGAACGTGATGGAGCGCAGTGCCATCGTCTGCGATGAAGAAGTGACCGTGCAGGATTTGCCGATTGACTTGCAATGTGCCGGAATGGACGAAGAGCAGGGTAAGGAAGAGTTTGAGCTGGCAGTGATTGAACAGAAACATATCACGAAAGTACTGCAATATACCAGGGGAAACAAAACAGAAGCGGCGCGTCTGCTGAAAATCGGCCTGGCCACGCTTTACCGTAAAATAGAAGCTTATCATATTTCCATATAGGAATGTTTTTATCATTTTGATATTTCAAAATAATAGTGAGCCTTCTCAATTTGAGAAGGCTTTTTTTGTGCCTTTTTCTTTTACTATTTCTATAACAATTAGATTATCAGCTGATTATGGATTTTCTTTAAATTGTGGCATACCCTTTGCCCTACGTATGCCGTGAATTTAACTGATTGTTTATCGAAAAAAAGAAAAAACTATGGAACTATTTACAGTGGGATTTTTAATCTGTCTGTTAAGCGGGTTCGCCTGCTTTTGGTTGTTTTATAAATGTATTGATTGGTTTGAACGAATTTGAAAGGAGAAACTTTTATGTATACCGCATTATTTATTGTGAGTGTCATCATGTTCGGCTATTTGATGTATGTGCTTGTGAAGCCGGAGAAATTCTGATAAAGTAGATATTGATTAATTCTGGGTATTATGAATACAGAAATTTTAGGTGTTGTAGCGCAAATTGTTCTGATGATAGTGCTAAGCTATCCGCTTGGAAAATATATGGCGAGAGTGTATAAGGGCGAAAAAGTCTGGTCGGACTTCATGCAGCCGGTAGAAAACCTGATTTTCCGATTCTCAGGTATCCACCCGCAAGAAGAAATGAACTGGAAGCAGTTCTTGAAAGCTTTGCTGGTGGTGAACCTGTTCTGGTTTATCTGGGGTATGATACTGTTGGTGATTCAGGGCAGTCTTCCGCTTAATCCAGATGGAAATGGCGGGCAGACGGTGCATCAGGCTTTCAACACCTGCATCTCTTTCATGGTGAACTGTAACGAGCAGCATTATAGCGGAGAAAGCAACCTGACTTATTTCACGCAGTTGTTTGTCATCATGCTTTTTCAGTTTATTACAGCTGCCACCGGTATGGCGGCCATGGCAGGCATTATGAAAGCACTAGGTGAAAAGACGACCAAAACCATCGGAAATTTCTGGAATTACCTTGTGCTGAGCTGTACACGTATCTTGCTGCCGCTTTCACTGGTGGTGGGCTTTATACTGATAACGCAAGGCACTCCGATGGGATTCGACGGAAAGATGGAGATAACGACGCTCGAAGGGGTTACACAGCATGTGTCGCAGGGGCCTGCTGCCGCTATCATTCCTATTAAGCAGCTGGGTACGAACGGAGGCGGATATTATGGGGTGAACTCTTCGCATCCGCTGGAAAATCCTACATATTTCTCTAATATAGTGGAATGCTGCTCCATCCTGCTTCTGCCGATGGCCATGGTATTTGCCTTTGGCTTCTATGTGAAGCGCAGGAGACTGGGATACAGCATTTATTGTGTCATGCTGGCCGCATTCCTCATCGGGGTATGTATTAACGTGCCTGCAGAGATGAAAGGAAATCCGCGCATGGATGCCATGGGTATTGCGCAGGATAACGGAGCCATGGAAGGCAAGGAAGTACGTCTGGGGGCCGGAGCTACCGGTTTGTGGAGTGTGGCTACCACGGTGACTTCCAACGGTTCGGTAAATGGCATGCATGATTCTACCATGCCGGTTTCTGGTATGATTGAAATGCTGAATATGCAGATTAACACGTGGTTTGGCGGGGTAGGTGTAGGTTGGATGAACTATTTCACCTTTATCATCATCGCAGTGTTCATCAGCGGCCTGATGGTAGGGCGTACGCCTGAATTTCTCTGCCATAAGGTAGAAGCCCGTGAAATGAAAGTGGCTTCCATGGTGGCCCTTCTTCATCCGTTTGTGATTCTGGTGGGTACGGCACTGGCTGCTTACCTGTATGTACATGCACCTGAATGGGTGGAAAGCGAAGGGGGATGGCTGAACAATCCCGGATTCCATGGCCTGAGCGAAATGCTGTATGAATTTACTTCAGTGGCAGCTAATAACGGTTCTGGCTTTGAAGGTCTGGGCGACAATACCTGGTTCTGGAACATCTCTTGTGGCATCGTGCTTATCCTGAGCCGCTTCATTCCGATTGTAGGTCAGGTAGCCATCGCCGGTTTGCTGGCGCAGAAGACATACATCCCGGAAAGCGCCGGTACGCTGAAAACGGATACCGTGACTTTCGGTGTCATGACATTTGCAGTGATTTTCATAGTAGCCGCCTTGTCATTCTTTCCGGCACATGCCTTGAGTACAATTGCAGAACACTTTAGTTTATAAGAGAAAAATACTGAAACGTATCATTGAAGAAGATACGATAACAACGAAAGAAAAAAGATATGAAAAATAAGAATCATACTTCTCTGTTTCAGAGGGAACAAGTCATGGAAAGCTTGAAGCAGTCGTTCGTCAAGCTGAATCCCAGAATCATGGTGAAGAATCCCATCATGTTTACGGTAGAAGTTGCTACCTTAATCATGCTGGTTGTTACACTCTATTCGGCCACTCATACCTCACAAGGTTCATTTGTATACAATCTCTGGGTGTTTGTCATTCTGTTTCTCACTTTGCTGTTTGCCAATTTTGCTGAAGCCATAGCCGAAGCTCGTGGTAAGGCGCAGGCCGACAGTCTGCGAAAAACCCGTGAGGAAACTCCGGCCAAACTGATTGTCGACGGTAAGGTAAAGACCGTGAGCAGTTCGCAGTTGAAGAAAGGAGATGTTTTTGAATGTGAGGCGGGCGATGTGATTCCGGCAGACGGTGAGATTATCGAGGGACTGGCTTCCATTGATGAGAGTGCCATTACCGGTGAGTCTGCTCCGGTTATCCGCGAAGCCGGAGGCGACAAGAGCTCCGTTACCGGAGGTACCAAAGTGTTGTCAGACCGTATCAAAGTGACCGTGACTACACAGCCGGGCGAAAGTTTTCTGGACAAGATGATTGCGCTGGTAGAAGGAGCAAGCCGTCAGAAAACACCGAATGAAATAGCCCTGACCATATTGCTGGCTGTATTTACGCTGGTATTCCTGATTGTGTGCATTACACTGAAGCCGATGGCCGACTATTCTCACACCGTGATTACGATTGCTGCTTTCCTTTCTTTATTTGTGTGTCTGATTCCAACTACCATCGGAGGGTTGCTGTCGGCCATCGGTATTGCCGGGATGGATCGTGCTCTGCGTGCCAATGTAATCACCAAGTCGGGTAAAGCGGTAGAAACGGCCGGCGACGTAGATACATTGCTGCTCGATAAAACCGGTACCATCACCATCGGCAATCGTAAGGCTACTGCCTTCTATCCGGTGGCAGGTCTGGATAAGCATGCGTTCGTAGAAGCTTGTCTGCTTTCTTCTGTTTCCGATGATACCCCTGAAGGAAAATCCATTATCGAACTGGGACGTGAACTGGGAGTACGTATGCGTACGTTGCCTACCGAAGGAGCCCGCATGATTCAGTTTACCGCCGAAACCAAATGTTCTGGTATCGACCTGAAAGATGGAACCGAAATCCGCAAAGGTGCCTTCGATGCCATTCGTCGCATAGCACTGGAGGCCGGTAATGAATTTCCGGAAGAGACGGAAGATATCATCCGGAAGATTTCTGGCAATGGCGGAACCCCTTTGGTGGTCAGTATCAACGGGCAGATTGCCGGTGTCATAGAATTGCAGGACATCATCAAGCCGGGCATTGAAGAACGCTTCGAACGCCTGCGCAAGATGGGGGTGAAAACGGTAATGGTGACCGGTGATAACCCGCTGACTGCAAAGTACATTGCCGAAAAAGCAGGAGTGGACGATTTCATTGCTGAGGCCAAACCGGAAGACAAGATGAACTACATCAAGAAGGAGCAGGCTGCCGGTAAGCTGGTAGCTATGATGGGCGACGGCACGAACGATGCGCCGGCACTGGCACAGGCCAATGTGGGTGTGGCCATGAACAGCGGCACGCAGGCTGCCAAAGAAGCCGGCAACATGGTCGATTTGGACAATGACCCTACCAAGCTGATTGAAATTGTGGAAATCGGCAAGCAGTTGCTGATGACTCGTGGCACACTTACTACCTTCTCTATCGCCAACGACGTGGCCAAATATTTTGCCATCATCCCGGCTTTGTTCATGGTGACCGTTCCACAGCTGGCTCCACTGAATATCATGGGGCTGCACAGTCCTGAAAGTGCCATCCTTTCTGCTATTATATTCAACGCCCTCATCATTCCGATTCTGATTCCGCTGGCTCTGAAGGGAGTGGCTTATAAACCGATTGGCGCGAGTGCCTTGCTGCGCCGCAACCTGCTGATTTATGGAGTGGGGGGGCTTATCGCGCCTTTCATCGGAATTAAACTAATTGACTTATTTGTAGGATTATTTTTCTAATAAAACGGACAGTTATGAAAAACTTTATAAAATCAATTCGCATTACCATTGCATTCTGTATTCTTTTCTCTGTATGTTATGTGCTGATACTATGGGTTTTCGGGCAGTTCTTCGGCCCGGGAAAAGGAAACGCAGAAACGATTACCCTGAACGGGAAAGTAGTAGGCGCGGCCAATGTGGGCCAGGCCTTTACCAAGGATATTTATTTCTGGGGGCGCCCTTCGGCTGCCGATTATAAGGCAGATTCGTCAGCTGGCTCCAATAAAGGACCTACCAACGAAGCATATCTGGCAGAAGTGGAGGCACGGGTAGATTCTTTCTTGGTACATCATCCTTATCTGGAGCGTAAGGATGTGCCGGCCGAGATGGTAACTGCCAGCGGTTCCGGCTTAGATCCGCACATTACACCAGCTTGTGCATACGTGCAGGTGAAGCGCGTGGCCGAAGCACGTGGCATGAATGAGGAGACCGTGAAGGCGCTTGTCGACAAGATGGTTGAGAAACCATTCCTCGGCTTGTTTGGAACAGAAAAAGTCAATGTATTGAAACTGAATGTGGCTTTGGAGGAAGCAAACCCCACGGTGAAATAAACGGATGAGTCCGTTCGTATCCTTGACATTCCGGACATGGAGTGTCGGGGATTTTTATTCGGGGGACTTTGATATGAGCTCTATCGAAATGAGATGGGCTTTTCTCAAAATGAGAAGGTTGCTTGGAGAGCATTTTCTCTTTGTGCGAATTTATTTTCTTGATTTTTAGAGGGTTATGATTATGGCTGATTTCACGGCATGACATTTGTTTGCTCAAGGGAAAAAACAAAAAAAGATTATGGATAATATTTTTGAATACGATGTACCTCGTAGCAAAGGCCGGAAACAGGGACTGATAAATACCCGGCTTATTATTTATATTTTGGGAGTGCTGGTATTGGTCGAAGCTGGACTGTTTGCTTTGTGTGCCGGGGTTTCACTTTTGTATGAAGAACCTGATTATATTTATTTTGTACAAACCATGGGTATCAATATTGCTCTTGGAGGAAGTATGGTGCTGGTGGGCAAACGAACCGACAACCTGATTAGTCGCCGTGACGGGTACTGCATTGTCAGTGTGTCGTGGCTGTTGTTTACGGCATTGGGGATGTTGCCTTTTTACTTTAGCGGATACATTCCTTCTGTGGCAGATGCTTTTTTTGAGACCATGTCTGGTTTCACTACTACAGGAGCGACCATCTTGGATGACATCGAGTCATTACCCTATGGGTTGCTGTTCTGGCGCAGCCTGACGCAGTGGATTGGAGGACTGGGTATTGTGTTGTTTACCATCGCGTTGCTTCCACTTTTCAGTGGTAGCAGCCAACAGCTCTTCCTTTCGGAGGCTACCGGAGTGACGCATGACAAGATTCATCCCAAAGCGAAGATTATGGCCCGTTATCTGTGGCTGATTTATATAGGTCTGACGCTGGTAGAAACGATTCTGCTGATGTGTGGAGGAATGAACTTGTTTGATGCAATATGTCACTCTTTTGCCACCACGGCTACCGGCGGATTCTCTACCAAACAGGATAGTGTGTCTTACTGGCATTCTCCGTTTATTGAATATGTGATTTCTATTTTTATGATTCTTTCCGGCGTAAATTTCTCGTTGTATTATATGGCGCTAAAGGGAAAGTATCAAAATTTGTTGAGGGATAGAGAGCTGCACTGGTTCCTCAAATCAGTGGGTATACTGACGGGAATCATTACCATAGCTTTGTTCGTGACAGATTATTATGACCTGGAAACGGCATTCCGCAAAGCCTTGTTTCAGGTAGCTACTACGCATACCTCTTGCGGGTTTGCAACGGATGACTACAACCTATGGCCTCAATTCACCTGGATGCTGCTCCTGTTTGCCATGCTGTCGGGAGGTTGTACGGGTTCCACAAGCGGAGGAGTCAAGAACCTGCGTTTGCTCATCATTGCCCAGAACATCCGTAACCAGTTCAAGCAGATGCTTCATCCGCGTGCCGTATTGCCGGTGCGTGTCAATAAAGAAGCAATATCCTCGCAGGTATCGGCTACGGTATATACTTTCTTTGCTACGTATCTGGTTTGTATTTTTGTGGGCTGGACGCTGCTGATGTGCTTTGGAGTGGGACTGACGGAAGCAATGAGTACGGTTGTGTCGGCTATTGGTAACGTAGGTCCGGGGTTGGGTGCTTTTGGTCCCGTGTTCTCATGGGCTGCCTTACCCGATGCGGCCAAATGGATATTGTCAGTACTGATGTTTATCGGTCGTCTGGAGATTTTTGGTATTCTGCTGTTGTTCTATCGTGGATTCTGGGAAGATAATTGATAGACAGGTTATGAGGCTGGGAATTATATTGTATAAAAGTTTGACGAAAAATGGAAGAAAGAGAGCATAACGTACCACATTTTCTGGATTTAATCCGTCGTTCTCGCCGTGGTAAATTCAAGGTATACATTGGCATGATAGCCGGTGTGGGAAAAACCTACCGGATGTTGCAGGAAGCACACGAGATGATGGACAATGGCATTGACGTACAGATAGGATATGTGGAAACTCACGGGCGTGCCGGCACAGAGGCGCAGTTGGAAGGATTGCCGGTAATTCCTCGCAAGAAGATTTTCTACAAAGGAAAGGAACTGGAGGAAATGGATCTGGAGACGATTCTTCAGCTTCATCCGGAACTGGTTGTGGTAGATGAACTGGCCCATACGAATGTGGAAGGATGCCGCAATAAAAAACGCTGGCAAGATGTGATGGAACTGCTGGATGCGGGCATCAATGTGGTGTCGGCCATTAACATTCAGCATATTGAGAGCCTGAACGATGAAGTAAAGGAAATTGCCGGCATCGAAGTCAAGGAACGGGTGCCCGACAGTGTACTGCAGGAAGCCGATGAGGTGGTCAACATTGACCTCACGGCCGAGGAGCTGATTGCGCGGCTCAAATCGGGAAAGATATATCGTCCGGAGAAAATTCAGACGGCCCTGCACCACTTTTTCAAGACCGAGAATATTCTGCAACTTCGTGAACTGGCCTTGAAGGAAGTGGCTTTCCGCGTGGAGAAAAAAGTGGAAAGCGAAGTGCTTCCGGTAGTGTCACAGCCGGCCCGGCGGGAGCGTATTCTGGCATGTATCAGCAGCAATGAACATACTCCGCGTCACATTATCCGCAAGGCTTACCGTCTGGCTTCCCGCTACAGCACGTCTTTTACGGTACTTTATGTGCAGACTCCCCGTGAGAGTACAGAGCGTATCAGTCTGGCTTCACAACGCTACCTGCTGAATCACTTCAAACTGGTGACGGAACTGGGGGGAGACGTGCTGCAAGTATTTTCGGAGAGTATAACTGAAGCCATCATAGAAACCTGCAGAGAAAAACAGATTACGACCATCTGTATGGGGCATCCTGCCTTTAAAATGCCTCAGACCATCTTTCAGATAGGGAAATACAAAAAGTTTTTGCAGGCTTTGGCCGAGATGAAAATAGATTTGATTATAATTGCATAAAATTCAATGAAAATGAATGGTATGAATATTAAAGCAAAAATCGCGCTTACGATAGGCGTGCTGGTATCTATGATTGTGCTGCTGGTAGCACTCTCTGTGGCTAATCTGCAGATTCTTACGGCTACGGAACCGGATAGCCCGGCTGCCGGTCCGGGATTGAACCGGGCCTTGATATGGATTACGGTAATCGGAGGCATTTGCATCTTGATAGGTATCGGTATGCTCATCAAGTTGCCTGCATCCATTAACTCGCCAATCAAACAGCTGGCCGATGGCATTCTGGAAATAGCCAACCATAATTACGATGTGACTCTGAATTTGAAAGGAGGCGAAGAACTGGTGGAAGTTTCGAAAAACTTTAACCGGATGGCCAGACGACTGAACGAGTATCATAACAGTACCTTGTCCGACCTGATGGCTTCCAAACGCTACATGGAAACTATCATCAACTCCATTAATGAACCGATTATCGGACTGGACAATGAAATGAATATCCTTTTTATCAATCATGAGGCACTGAATGTGCTGAACCTGAAGCGGGAAAACGTCATCCGGAAGTCGGCTCAGGAAATAGCCATGAGCAACGACTTGCTGCGCCGTCTGGTAAGAGGGTTGATAGAAGAGGGTGGAAAGGTGAAGAAGGAGCCGCTGAAAATCTATGCCGACAATAAGGAAAGTTATTTTCAGGTGAAGTACATGGACATCACGATGCCGGGAAAAGATGGGGTGACAATGGAGAAGAGGGGCAATGTGGTGCTGTTGAAAAACATCACAGAGTTTCAAGAACTGGATACGGCAAAAACCACGTTTATCTCTACTATCTCGCATGAACTGAAAACACCGATTTCCGCCATCATGATGAGTCTGCAATTGCTGGAAGACAAACGTGTGGGACATCTGAATCCGGAGCAGGAGGAGCTTTCGAACAGTATCAGGGAAAACAGCGAACGTTTGCTGAGCATTACGGGTGAATTACTGAACATGACACAGGTGGAAAGCGGTAAACTGCAACTGAAACCGAAGATAACCAAGCCAATTGAACTGATAGAATATGCTATCAAGGCTAATCGGGTGCAGGCAGAGAAGTTTGGTATTCAGATTGAGGTGGAATATCCGGAAGACAAGATTGGAAAACTCTTTGTAGACAGTGAAAAGATTGCATGGGTGCTGACCAACTTGCTGAGCAATGCCATTCGTTATTCTTCAGAAAACAGCCGGGTTATCATTGGCGCACGACAGGTGAATGGAAACAAGGAAATTGAGATGTATGTACGCGATTTCGGAAAGGGTATTGACCCGCGCTATCACAACAGCATTTTTGAACATTATTTCCGTGTGCCGGGTACTAAGGTGCAGGGCAGCGGACTTGGACTTTCCATCTCACGCGATTTTGTAGAAGCACATGGCGGTACGTTGACCGTGGAAAGCGAGATAGGTAAGGGTAGTTGCTTTACGCTTCGGCTGAAAGCCTGAAAAAACTTTTGTGTTAGGCAGATTTGAAAAACACGTGTACGAAGCTTCAGAGCAAGAATCCGCATAACAGCAGAAGGACAAGTATGACTAACCCTAGAATCAGTTTGATTTTAAAGGCTCGGCTTTGATCCGCTTGTTCTTTCTCTTGTGTCTGTTTCTTTATCTTCTCCAGCTTTTCCACGGAAAGTGTAGGAGGTATCTCCGTGTGCCGGCATTCGGTCATTCGCCGGCGCGTTTCCTTCATACGTTCCCGGTCGCGTTGACGGAGTTCCCTGTTTTCTTTGTCCCTCCGCATCATGTCGTGGATGCATCCTAATGTTCCCATTACGGTTATTATTTAGTGACAAGATAAGCAATAAACATCAATACCAAGATGATGGACAAACCGATATATCTGTATTTCTTGCAGAAAATCGTTGCGATACATAGAATGGCTATTAGTAGCTGATAGCAGATTTCTCCTGTCGTGCAGTTGCTCATAAATACATTCATGATTGCTACCCCAGCCATCATGAAGAGCAGTAGATTAAGAAGAACCTTAAAAATGTTGTTTATTATTCTGTGTACTTCCATTGCTCGGTTTTCTGAATAGTTATTGAATCGAAGTCGCAATATGACTCTATACAAAGATAGTAATTATGACTGTAAAGGACGAGTGATTATCCATCTAATTTTCAGATTCCTATTCTTTGTCTGTTTGAATGTTCGCTGAAAATTACTACATTCGCAGTAGAATCTAAATCCAGTGGTTATGAGCAAGCTATATCCGGTAGGAGTACAGAACTTTGAAGGTCTGATACATGATGGTTATGTGTATGTGGACAAAACTGCACAGATATATGAATTGTTTAATACAAATAAATACTATTTTCTGAGCCGTCCGCGACGCTTCGGAAAAAGCCTGCTGTTGTCAACCCTTGAAGCCTACGCACAGGGAAAGAAAGAGCTTTTCAAGGGACTGGCACTGGAGAAACTGGAGAAGGACTGGACGGTATATCCGGTACTACACCTGGATTTGAATACGCAGAAATACGATACGCCGGAATCACTGACCAACGTGTTGGAGGAAAACGTACAGAATTGGGAAGTACTTTATGGAGCATCTTCCAGTGAAATCGGTGTGGCCCGGCGTTTTCAGGGGATCATCCGCCGTGCCTGCGAGCAGACAGGCCGCCGCGTGGTGATTCTCATCGACGAATATGACAAGCCCATGCTACAGGCCATCGGCAATGAAGCCTTGCAGAACGAATACCGCGGTACCCTGAAAGCCTTCTACGGAGCTTTGAAATCCATGGACGGGTGCATCCGCTTTGCTCTGCTCACGGGAGTGACCAAGTTCGGCAAGGTCAGCGTGTTCAGCGATTTGAACAACCTGCGTGACATTTCCATGATTGACCAGTATGCCGAAATCTGTGGTATCAGTGAGAAAGAAATTTATACCTATTTTGAAGAGGATATTCACGAATTAGCCGCAGCTACAGGCATGAGCTATGAAGAAGCTTGTGCAGAACTGAAAACAAACTACGACGGGTATCATTTCACGGAAAATGCCATCGGTATGTACAATCCGTTCAGCCTGCTGAATACCTTTGCCAACCGACGGTTCGGCAGCTACTGGTTTGAAACAGGCACACCGACTTACCTTGTCGAACTGCTCAAGCTCCACCACTATCCGATAGAGGAACTGGAACATATCGTCACCAGCCAGCCGGTGCTGGACAGCATCGATACGGCCTCAACCGACCCGATTCCGGTTATCTACCAGAGTGGCTACCTCACCATCAAGGGTTACAACAAGATGTTCGAGAACTACACGTTGGGATTCCCCAACCGTGAAGTGGAACAAGGGTTCTTCAAGTTCCTGCTGCCCAACTACGCGTCGGTGAGCGTAAGCAAGTCACCCTACCAGATTCAGTGCTTTGTGGAAGAAGTGATGGCCGGAAAGGTGGACGATTTCTTCGAACGGTTGAAGACCATGTTTGCCGACATTCCATACGAGCTGGCGCGCGACCGTGAAGTGCACTACCAGAATATTCTCTACATCATTTTCAAGCTGATGGGCTTCTACGTGCAGGTGGAATACCACACCAGTCGTGGTCGGATTGACCTGGTGCTCCAGACACAGGACTACGTGTACATCATGGAATTCAAGCTGAACGGCAGCGCGGACGAAGCTCTGGCCCAGATTCGGGAGAAAGGCTATGCCGCACCCTTTGCCAAGGACAGCCGTACGGTCTACAAGATTGGTGTCAACTTCAGCGATGAGCTTCGTAACATTCAGGAAGTGAAGGTAGAGATGGGACAATAAGAAGAAACTACAAAACAAATACGTATGAAAAATTATGTGATGACGGGTGCCGTCGTGTTGTCAGCCTTCTTGTTTTTTGGTTGCGGAGGGCAGAATAAACAGAAAACAGAGAAGGAAATGGATGCAGATACGATAAAGACCGTATGTACTCGGGTAACATTACAGAAAGATAGTTTGTTGGCCACGTTGACGCTAGACAGTATGAAGGTGACATGGATTCGTGACAATGCCAGCCCACGGTTGATGCCGCGTACTCTCTTTCCGGATGCGACAGATGCGCTGATGAACAGCCTTTCTCTTCAAGAGGGTATACCAGCTTCCGTCAGCACGTTTTTGATTGAATGTGATGGCAAGCGGATGCTATTCGATACCGGTGTCGGTGCTCCTGATAGTCGGATGATGGAGGGCTTGAAATCGTTGAATGTAAAGCCTGAAGATATTGACTGCTTGTTTCTTACCCATTTTCATGGCGACCATATCGGCGGAATGATGAAGGACGGTAAGGTTGTCTTCCCGAAGGCTGAGGTATATGCTTCAAAGGCGGAATATGATGCCTGGATGAAAATGCCGGCTGATAAAAGGGCACAGGTAGAGACCACGATGAATGCCTATAAAGACCGTCTGCATCTCTTTGCTTTTGGAGATACGCTTCCCGGAAATGTGCTCCCTATGGAGGCCATAGGACATACACCGGGACATACCGTTTATAAGGCGGGCAAACTGCTGGTAATTGGTGACTTGTTTCACGGGTTTGCCTTGCAGAAAGATCATCCGGAAATCTGTGCGCAGTATGACATGGATAAGACCGGAGCCATAAAAAGCCGCAAATACTACCTGCAATATGCCCGTGAAAACGGAGTGGTAATGGCAGGTATGCATTTGCCTGTTCCGGCTTTTGCGGAATAGGAAGACGCCGAATAGCTTGCTAACTTTACATATTGGAAAACGCCTTGAGGACATAATCGTTTCTTCAAGGCGTTTTCTATGTTTCCCGTAAGAGAACCGTATGTTCTTCGGTGCGGAACTATACGTTTCTGCTTTTGAAAACATACGGTTCGGGGTTGGGAAACGTAAAAATAAAACCAATATTTCTCGGAAAACGGAGCTTCGTTTTTCTAATCCTTTCCACAACTTTGAAATGCCGTTTCTTTTCCGTATCTTTAAAAACTAGATTTACCTAACAATCAGATACGTATGAAGAAAATGATGCTGCTTATTCTGCTGTGTGGTGTGATGCTGACGCTTAAAGCCACAGGGCAATCGGGCGATGTGATTCGTCTGGAAGGAGAAGAATGGGTTTTGATGGCAAAGCCGATAGGATACGATTCCCTGCTGTGCAGGCGGATGGGAGATTTTCTTCCGGAAAATGTTACTCGGTCTACGGGCAATTATAGCGGCTATACCGCTTTCTGGGAGGTGCGTGATGGGTATCTTTGCCTGCAACGGGTAGAAGCGGATGTCTACGATGAGGTCAGCAAGAAAGAATATACACGAATGTATGAGGTGAAAGACTTGCGGCCGATTTTTGCGGCCTATTGTCTGGCGGGGACAATTCAAGCCCGCTGGTTCAGTGGGGAACTTCGGGCCGGGAAAGGAGATGTGGTGAGATACGTGCATGATGGGTTCGACCGCAACATGGAAACAGAACGGGTGCTGACCGTTCGGAGCGGTAAAGTGCTGGAAACGCAGACTTACCACAATTACCGGAGAGCCGGATTGAATCTGACGAAGGCACAAGGGGAAATCGTGCATCGGTTTCCTTGGAAGCGGTTTCCTGAATACCGTGGAGAACGAATTCGTTTTTCGCTAAGTGATTTCCAGTTGACAGCCGACGGTCACTTTATAGACTGTGACGTACGTTTCATTTATCTGCGTTCTTCGCAGGAAATGATAAACGACGGGAATCATCCGCTGGCTCTTGCCCTCAAAGAAACGCTGAAATCCATTTATCCGTGGGAGGTGCTCTTCATCAACGGAAAGTACACGAGCGAATATCGGAATCTTACTATAACTTTGAGGGGAGATATAACGCATAATAAGGGTGATTCTGCAAAATACACGATTGTGGGTCGGGTGTATGGTGAATCCGTCCGTCAACGTCCTCCTTATGATGTGGTACATGCTGTGCTTGTTGGCTCCAATTTGAGCATGGTTGAACAACCGTTTCAAGGATGGCTGACAGATTCCACCGGCTGCTTCCGGATGACGGGACTGGAGGCCGGAACTTATCATCTGAAAGCTGAATATGTGGGACTCGCTCCTTGTGATACGGTAGTAACCCTCCCTTCGCAGCATAATGACACGCTGCGTATGGTGCTTCCTTTATGGTATGATTATATTTTGAAATATGACTGTTCGCCGGAGTTGTCGAAAGAAAATATCCTCAAGGGACATCCCAAGCTGCGCCTGGTAATACCGGAAGAACAGGAACAAAAAATCCGCACACACTTTTTCTGGATAAAGTACGGCGTGAGTTATGACGTTTTTTATCCATTGAAAAAAGATGGAACACTGGACTGTTATCTGGGTGTTCCCAATCATATGCTGACAGCTTATAATCAGGTGGTTTTTGATTATCTGGATAAGAAGTTTGGCACTTCATGGCGCAAGGAGGCTCCGAAAGGAATATTTGGTCTGGATAAATCTTTAGATGAATTTCGTGATTATAAATGGTTTATCAAGACTTTACATAAGGAAAGCAAATATCCGGTAAAGTTGCTGGCCAAAGGAAAAGAGTGTCTGCTACGCATTGAATATGCAGTGGACAGTAACGGATATGTCGTGCAACCGAAAATCATTTCTTGCAGCAACCGTTCGTTTCGGAAAGCAGCATTGGACACTTTTAGAAAGGTGATGAATGTCCCTACTTTATTGAAGGCAGGTAAAGATACACTTGTAGTTCAATATAAACTGAATTCTTCTGCTACTGTTAATCCGGATACTGATGTGCTGGTTATCGGCTATACACCGTGTGATAAACCGATACTGATGAAATAGATAAAAGGAATAATTGTTTTCATTAAAATGGAATGAATATGAGAAAAGAGATTGCATGTGTTATATTGATTTTGCTGGCGGCCTGTGTAAATAAGCCTGGACAGCCTGTACAGGAGGCTACCTCTACAGCTGTTATCGGAGGTGCGGACAGCATGACATCCATTGTGGTTGCTGATACCTGTGCTTCATTTCAAGATACAGTAACATACGAATTACGTCAGTGTCAACTTTGGTATACAAAAGATTTACCTGAAGCATATAACGGAGAAACCCGTCTGTGGACAGAATATGAAGTATATACAGAAAATGTGCCCGTGATTAATATATTTGTAAGCAATCCGACGGACATTCTGTTGGAGTTCGGACGGGATATGCGTTTCTATTTGTGGAAAAATGATAAATGGTGTCCGCCGGAGCAAAAGGATACTTCCTATACGATTGTATGGAATAGTGATGCGTTTATGATAGAGAAGGCTCCTTTGCTGTATTGCTTCCGTTATAAACTGAATGAATATTGCATTCCAAAAGGGAAATACCGTGTTCAGAAATCATTTAGTAGAGGTGATGAACGCATTCTTTTGACAGACAGTTTTGAGGTTAAATAAAAATGTGTGGAGTATGAAAAGCTGGTATATTTATTTCGTGGTGATGATGGCAATATGCAGTTTGGGATGCAATCGCACGGCATCAAAAAAACAGGTTATGCAGATTGGGCCTGCCGATGCACAATGCCTGAACTGTGATACGCTGGGGACTACTGTGAGGATGAATATGATACAGAACCATTATCCGCTTGATACGAAGAATGTGTATGCTATCCTATTGAATCCTAAGCGTAAGTCGCTGATTTTTGGTGGTGACTGGACATTGCAGAAATGGGAAAACGGTTCGTGGATGGGTGCAAAGATGAATGGAATGTATGGCTTTGGAGATGTAGGTATGCAGTTAAACTTTGCTCCTGATTATTATTGTTTTAGTTATCCTGTCAGTTGCTATAGAATTACATCCGGAAAATATCGGATTATTCAATCATTCCATGACGGGAGGGAAGAAATTACAGTAAGTGCCGAGTTCTGGATAGATAAATAACGGACAATTGTTTCACGGAAAAATCGATAATACAATGAAAGGAAGATGAGCAAACAGTTTATCAGGTAGTGGAGGAGATGCCGGAGTTTCTCGGTGGTATGTCTGCTTTAATGGAGTTTATCCGGAAAAACCTGCGGCATGACAAGGCTGAAAAGAGGGAGCGTGTCATCATTCAAATAGTAGTAGATAAGAAGGGAAATGCCACTAACCCTGTGGTGTTGCGGAGTACAAATCCGGCGTTGGATGAAGAAGCCTTGCGTATCGTCAGTCTGATGCCGAAATGGAAACCGGGCAGACAAGCCGGGAAGAACCGGAATGTAAAGTTTGCTTTTCCTGTTGCGTTTAAACCTTCTGTGCAGAATACAAATTAATTATCCCAATAGCGTATGAAAACAAATGCATTTTTTCAATTGTTTGTGGCGGTGGTCTGTGTGATGTGTGTTGGTTGTACAGGCAAGCGTAAGGCACAACCGGTAGATGTTCTGGCAAAGGAGACTCCTCCAGCAGTACAGAGTCCGGAAGTAACGGATGATACGCTTGCAGCAGAGGAGCCGGATACGGAAACTTCTACAGACACTCCGCCTCAACCGGTGGCGATGGTGCTGGAACCGGTGGTACGGGATATTCCTGTCGGCCGTCCTCTTTCTGCGGATTCGCTTTATATGCATACAGAATATGATTATTATCCTGTAGCGACTTCCAAAGTCAAGGTCTTCATTACCAGTCGTGCGAACCGGGAATATGACAGTGGAGAAGGGTACAGTCTGGTATATTACAATGAAGCACTAAAGCAATGGGAACCTCAGCCTACCAATCCGATAATCAACGATGTATTGTGGGTGTTTACGCCCGATTATCCTACAGACCGGCAGACTATTCAATTTTATACGGACAAGAACCGTCCCGGCAGGTATCGCATTTACAAATCATTCAACCGTAATACATGTACGGCATACGCGGAGTTTGAACTCGTATCCAAGGCTCAGCATCGGAAACTGCTTGACAAAATTAGCCAGTATGGGAAGGAACATCCCAAGGACCGTGTCATAGAAAACTTGAATACTTCGTTTTTTCGGGACAATGACACGTTGTATATGTCGTGGATGGTGAACTCGGAGGCATTGCAGAAAGAGTTCCGGCAGAAGGTGCTGAATTATGCGGCAATCGTAGTGAACGACGGAAAAGAGGATGTAGCTACTTATTTTACTCAACCGATGTGTACGGATACTTTCGGCATCAAGATGTACACGGAGAAGGCGGTGTATCCGCTGAATACGGAATCTGTGGCGGTGAGAATCGTAAACCGGAGCGGGCGGAGCATCTCAATGGGGTCGCCGTACCGAGTGCTTCGGAAGGAGGGAGAAAAATGGCTGTCTTTACCGAGAGCAACAGTTTGGACACTTGAAGAACGTATTCTTCCATCCAATAAGATTTATCCCTTTTCTGCCAGTTTGTATACGTCACTCCGTATGCTTACGCCGGGCATCTATCGTGTGGTGAAGAAAATGGATATTGGGGATAATTATCACGACTGGTATTTTGCGGCGGAATTCCGGATTGGCCACAAGGTGGAAGAACGGGATGCTTCGGACAAGGAGCCTTCTTCAAAGCCTTTGCAGGAAGTGGCAGAGGAAAAGGATCTGGATATTGCGTATGACGAGGTAGAGGAGATGCCGGAGTTTCCCGGGGGCATGTCGGCCTTGATGGATTTTATTCGGAAGAATCTGAACTATGACAAATCGCTTGTGCCTGAAACGGTTGTAATTCCTCGAGTCATCGTGCAGTTTGTGATAGATGAGGAAGGAAACATTATTCATCCGGTGGTGCTGCGGGGAGTGAATCCGGCATTGGACGAAGAGGCTCTTCGGGTAGTAAAGCTGATGCCGAAATGGAAACCGGGACGGCAAAGCGGAAAACCGGAGAAAGTGAGGTATGCCATTCCGGTTACTTTCGAGCGTGCCGCCAAAGTTTCTTGATTTTATCGGGGTGGTTTAGACAAATAAGTCTGTCAGAAATAATTATTTCTTTCTCAAAAAGTCGTTTTTAGGTAAGTTTTTGTATCTTTACGCTTGTAATCAAAACAAATGCCTATGAAAATGAAACCGTTGTTATGGAGCTTGGTGGTCACAGCCGTAGTGTGCAGTCTCTGTCTGTTCGTCACACAATGGATGGGCCTTGCCGATGATTGGCGCATCTTTGTGAGCGTATTCTTGGGGGTACTGTTGGGAAACGGTTGTAACCGGTGGTTGCAGCGTGCAGCTCATTGAAAAATTCTCAGGCAAGCGGAATACTTACCTGAGAATTTCTTTTTTCATCGGATAATCCCCGTGTCACTGTCCTTCAGCTGGATGGAGCGGTTGACAGCGCGGAACTTGCGTCCTTTAGTCAGTCGCCACGTTACGGTCAGGTTGACGAGGTTACAGGCGTCGCGACTGTAGAGGGCAGTGGTTTTCTGGAGGTTCCGGTTCAGGACTTCCGATTCGAACATTTTGTATTTGTGTTGAAAGGGCTGTTGCCAGATAAGGGCAAACTGCCAGTCTTTGTAGCTGTAGGCGGCCTTCATGGCGATGTCGCCTCCGCTGTAGCCTTTGGTTTCCCCTTCCAGGAAGCGGGAGCCGTTGTCGGCGTAGGCATGGAGGGAGAGGTTGCCCAGGTAGGCGTTGACGGCCCCTGTGAAGAAGTAGGACGTGTAGCAGTGCGTGTAGTCCTGGCCGAAGTTGAAGCAGCGGAACAGTCCCCCGTAGGCCGTGACGGAGAGCTTTTCCGGCATCAGCCAGTAGCTTGCATAGGCCATGGCGTGCAGGGCGTCAATCTCTTTCTGGTTGCGCTGGGTATAGATGAACCGGTCGTCGGACGTGCGTTCGTACACCGCCATGTTGGGGTGAGGACATTTCTTGTAGAAGCCTTGCGCATAGGCTTGCAGGCGGGTGTTGTTGTACGACAGCCGGAGGGTGTGATACGTCTCCCGGTTGGGCTTGAGGTCTGGACTACCTACGGTCCATTCCATGCGGTTGGTGCGAATGGCGGCATCGCTGATCATGGCCACCCGTGAGGTGCGTTCGTTCAGCTGGAAATTGTAACTCAGTTGCAGGGAGTGGGTGAAGTTGTAGTTCAGGGCTGCTTTCGGACAGAAACTCCAGTAATCGTACGAATGGGCTTGCTGACGGTAGTGCAGGTAGCTGCCTCCGATGCCTGCCGAGTAGCGGAGCTTGTCCCACGTTCCCTTGATTTCGGAGAACAGATACACGCGGTTGTGGTGCATGGGGGTGACGGAAGAAACATCGCCCGTGTATTCATTGTTCGTGTATTTCTGGTTGTAGTTGAGGCCGGCAGAAAGGGTAAAGGGCTTCAACCGGTTTTCATAGATGGCTTCGCTCAGCAGGGAGTAGGTGCGTCCGTCCACATTGTAACGGTAAGGCGAACCTTCGTCGTAACTGTCGGAGGATTGGGTGCCGATGTATGTGCCCACGGCATTGAGGGTAAGCGACTGCCGGGGGGTGAACTGCTGGAAGTAGTAGAGGTCGAGCACCGGACTGCTGCTCTGGCTTTGTTGCTGTTCGAGGGCGGTGTATGTCTGTGCCCCGTCTACAATCTGTTTCTGACTGAAATCGCCCGGCACGTGACTGAAGTCGCCGCTCAGTGAAGCCTGAAACACGTAGCGGCTGGAGTCGGCCAGGTTGTAGGTCAGTTTCATCTGGTTGCTCAGACTCCGGTTGCGCGAAGCGAGGTCGTTGCGCTGGATGGTATAAATGGAGCCGTCGTTCAGATGATAGTATGCGGTTTCCTCCGTCCGTATTCCTTTAAAATCCCGGTAGCCGAAGCTGTAGTTCAGCGACAGCTCACTCTTTCCTGTGTTCCATTTGCCGTACACCGTGTAATCGCCGTCGCGGGTAGTCAGTGCCTGGGTGAGCGAGGTTCCTAAAGTATATCCGTTGTCCGCCCGTCGGGTAGTGATGTCAATGACGTAGGCAATGCCGTCGCCATAGCGCACGCCGGGGTTGTCGATGAAGTCAATCTTGCGGATGCTTTTCGGGTCGAGCGACAGCATCTCTGCCTTGTCTGCAATGATGCCGTTGATACGAATCTGTACGCCTCCCCGCTGGTCGATGGCCGAGATGCTGTGGCCCACCTCGTCCACACGGATATTCGGTAAGGTGAGTTGCTGGAGCAGACTGTAGCCTGAGCGGGAAGAAGCTTTCTGCTGTTCGGAGGGGTAGAGTAGCAGACCGTCGGTCTTGTGGATAATCCGGTCGGCTTTGACTTCCACTTCGCCTAGTTCCACGGTGGGTTCTACTTCCTGCGCGAGAGTGGGGAGGGCCAGCAATAAAAGAAGAAAGATGCTGGCCAGAAATCGGGAGATGGTCAGCAGAAGCCGACTTTCGGTCTCCTGCTGGAAAAGTAATCTGAGTGTGTTCATTTGTTCCTGTGTGTAAATTTCAGGAACAAAAGTAGGAGGCTGTCACGAAGGCGTCAAAAACCGACGCTGACATTTGCCTGACAATTCGCTGTCAGCTTTTCAATTCGTTGATTTCCAGTGAATAGTTTCGTCCTCTGTCGGCCACGATTTTCAGCTGCGTATGCTCCTCCACAATGGGTTTCAACCGGCGGATAAGGGTGTAGAGCGTATCGTTGGCATCGTCTTTCTTGGGCCAGAGTGTCGCACAGATTTCCTCTTTCGAAATGGAGTGGGAAGGTGACTGCCAGAACAGCCGCATCAGTTGCTGTTGCATGGGGGTGAAGCGGATAGGCATGTGGTCGACGCCGTAGAAACGGTCGTCTGCATCCGAATATGTCAGTCCCCCGAAATCTTCGGCAGATTGTGTACCATCTTCAGCCGGTTGTCTGCATCCTTCGACGGGTTGCAGCACCAGATTCTCTTTCTCTCTTTTCCGTAAGTACAGCATCGAACCGATGGCCCAGAGGATAGCCGCTGCCATCAGTCCGGCAGGCAAGCGCTGGTCGGACATGCCGAATACGGCCGCTGCCGACAGACGGGTATAGCCTTTCAGGGCCAGTGTCTCGCCTGCGTGTCCGTTTCTTATCATCAGTGTATCGCTGTAGATGGCCTGTTCATCCGTCGAACCACCCTGATATTCCTTGTCCACCACGTCGAACGTGAGGAAAGAGGTTTCCTTCAGTCGCCGATTCTTCAGGTGTCGGCAGAACCGTTCGTCGGACACGGCAATCAGTACCTGTCCGCCCGAAGTACGCCGGAGCTGCTTGTATGCCCGTATCGTATCTTGTGTCACAATGGGCTCTTTCTTTTCCAGTAAAGTCAGTGCCAGTGCCTGATTCAGGTCGGCTGTTATTTCGTTTCGTGTCACGTGGTAGTTATGGCGTCCGGCCAGCAGGGAAGTCAGCATCAGCGCCAGAAACACGGTGACGGATAGTAGTCTGCGATTCATAAATATCGGGTTTGGTTTCTGCAAATGTAATGAATTCTGTGCTTCCTCTTTCTTATGGCGGATGAAAAATATTGTATTATTTATACTCCGTTTTGCTGCTCCGGTATTCATTGGGAGTCATTCCGGTGGCTTTCTTGAATACACGAGTGAAGTGCTGCGGGTACTGGAAACCGAGTTGATAGGCTATCTGACTGATGGACTCTGAGGGGAGAAGCAGCTGTTCTTTGGCGATGCTGATAATTTTGTCTTGTATATATTCCAGGGCGGTTCTGCCTGTTTCTTTTTTGATAAGGTCGCCAAAATAGTTGGTTGACAGGCAAAGTTCGCTTGCGCAGTGTTTCACACTGGGCAATCCCTTTTGTGCGGCATTGTCTCCCGTGAAATATTGGTCCAGGAATGTTTCGAAACGGGTTAGAATGTCGTGGTGAGCATCCTGACGGGTGATGAACTGTCTTTCGTAGAAGCGCAGGCAATAGTTGAGCAACAACTCGATATGGTTGGCAATCAGCCGTTTGCTCATCCGGTCCACACTGTGTTGCAATTCCTCCTGAATGTTCTGCAGGCAGTCGATGAAGGTGTGTCGTTCCCGTTCCGAGAGGTGCAAGGCTTCGTTCACTTCATACGAGAAGAACGTGTATTCCTTGATAGTGCGTCCGAGGTTGGTGCCGCGAATCAGGTCGGGATGAAAGCACAGCGCATAGCCTTGCGGCTGGAACGTTTCGCCCGTATCTTCTATGCCGATCACTTGTCCGGGTGCCAGACAGACCACCGAGCCTTTCTGGTAATCGTATCGCTGGCGGCCGTAAATCAGGTCGCAGTTCTTTTCGTCTTTCAGAAAAATCACGTAAAAGCTGAATGTATGCCGCATGTGGTGCATCGGTTTGGCCTGTGAAAGATCAATCACGCTGACCAGCGGATGCAGAGTTTCTACGCCGAGCATGTCGTCGTACTCTGTAACGGTTTCGATGTTTAATAAGGATGTTTTCATCGTTTTTAATGCTTCTGACGACAAAATTACGAAAGGATTCCGGTTTCTGGTTTTCGTTACTCTTGAAATCTGTGTTTTCATGCAGGGATTCTGTGTTTTGTATAACAACGGATAAAATGGTACGGATTATTTTTGCCATAACATTAACAGATTAATAGTATAGAACTATGACACAGGAAATGGAGAGCCGTATGGCTTTGAAAGATTTAGTGGACCGTTATGTAGCGGAATCGGATGGAAATATTAAAAGTGTGTGATATGGAAAAAGAAGTAATGTTGCTTACGGGTGCCGGACAAATCGGTATGGCGATAGCTCGGCGGATGGGATATGGAATGAAGATTGTAGTCGGTGACAAGCGGATGGAGAATGCGCAGGCCGTGGCCGATACGATGAACCGTGCCGGATTTGATGTGCTTCCGGTGGAGATGGACTTGTCGTCGCGCGTCTCCATTCTCGGACTGATTGAGACGGCACAGCAATATGGAGAGATAGCCATGCTGGTCAATGCGGCAGGAGTGTCTCCTTCGCAAGCCTCGGTCGAGACCATTCTGAAAGTCGACTTGTACGGTACGGCGGTATTGTTGGAAGAAGTTGGGAAAGTTATCCGGCAGGGTGGAACGGGCGTTACGATAGCCAGTCAATCTGGACACCGCTTGCCGGCCCTTGGTGCTGAAATCGATGCACAGCTAGCTTGTACACCGACGGAAGAATTGTTGAGTCTGGAGGTACTGCAACCCTCGCACATCCGCGATACGCTCCATGCCTACCAGCTGGCGAAACGTTGCAACGTGAAGCGTGTCATGTCCGAGGCAGTGAGATGGGGTGAACGAGGTGCCCGTCTGAATTCCATTTCTCCAGGTATTATCGTCACTCCACTGGCACTTGACGAGTTCAACGGGGTACGTGGGGAGTTCTATAAGAAGATGTTCGCCCAATGTCCGGCGCATCGTCCCGGCACGGCCGACGAGGTGGCGAATGTGGCCGAACTGTTGATGAGCAACCGGGGGGCCTTTATCACCGGCTCTGATTTTCTGGTAGACGGAGGTGCTACGGCTGCTTATTTTTATGGTTCAAATCTGGAATAGAGATAGCACATTATCAATGCGTAGCCAGATACCACGAAGTCTGCGAGTAGGAACTTGCCAAGCTGTTTGTGCTGGGTGCAGAGGTGGTGATGCCGGAATAATGCTCTATGGGAAGCGGACCACGGGCTGCTGTGAAATATTTCTCGGTGTGTGCCTTGTAGGGAACGACTTGTTCCAGCAAGGTTTCAAACTGGGTCAGCTGCTCTGCATCGTTGCCGCAAAGGGCACGGACGTAATCGCCGAAATCATAGAATATCACGGGAGAATAGCCGTCCATACGCTGAATGGAGGCCGTTTGTGAGTCGTCCAGCGAATAGCGGGAATGAATGTCTTTCATCAGGAGAGCCAGTTCGTCCAGTCGGGAGCAGTCGGTCACGGCAATGGTACCGTAGGGGTATGTGTAACTGGAATAGAATTGATAGAAAGTCTGACAGATGGCGCTGTAGTCGGGATTCTCGGCCAGCAGGTATTCTCCGATGTGGGAGTAAGGCATACCGTAGACCATGATTTCCGTGGGACAGGCTATCAGGTGACGGGTCACGTGGCGCAGGTCGTAGGCTGCCTCCAGCGAAGACATGTAGCAGTCGTCAAACAGGATGTATTCCATTTTCAATCCGCAGTTGGAGAGACTTTTGGCGAGGGTGGTCACCTCCGTCTGGTATTCTGCTGTCAGTCCCCCGAAAAAGCGGGTCAGGGGAGTGTGTGAGTACTCCCAGTAATAGCGGGGTTTCGTAGCGGCACGTGCCTTGCTTTGGGCGACGGGCAGCCATCCCATGCCGTGGCAACCCACAATCAGGGAGTAGGTTTTGGCGGAAGCAAACGATTTCATGTCGTTCAGAATGCCCGTGAGACCCTCTTCGGTCGTAAATGCAGTTTTAGTATCTGCCGGGTGCAGATACCGTTATTGACCGTGATTTCAAACAGTTCTGCTTCCGTGGAACTGGTGGACAGAAAGACGAGCACCCGCTCCTTGTCTAGTCCTCTGCGGGAGATGGCGTCTTCCATATCGTCGATATTCTGGTAGAAATAACTCGTCAGGTTGGTAGACCATGGCAGGTACATGAAGAGTGTCCGCTCGTTGTCGGCAGACGGAATTTCTTCTTTTTGGCAACTTGTCAGGCAGGAGAGTACGATGACAAGCAATATGGGAAGCAGGCGGATAAGTTTCATGAAACTTGCACTATTTTTTATAGGTGATTTTGAAAGGCAGAACCTGGAACACTTCGCAGTCGGGCGTAATCAGTTCCAGCTTGTAGGTGAGAGAAGCCCCGTCTGTACCTTCCGTCAGTTGGTCGAGCACTTCTTGCGGAAGAAGGTCCTTGAAGCTGATTTTGCCGCTGTTCATGCGCAGATAGCGTGTCTGTCCGTTTGTGTCCACGGCAAGCAAGGCCACGGGGGCATACTGGCTCAGGATACTTCCGGCGTATTCCTTGCGCGGGGTGACTTCCATGCTGCCGAGGTCGTAGGAGATTTCGTGACCATCGGGCGCAAAGAGTTTCTTTTCCGGATTGACGGTGATTTCCGTGTATGTGAAGTCGTAGATGTCCGTACCTTCGGGTTCCAGTTCCTCGTCGGTAGAGAAAATGACCACCTCACAATGACGCAGACGGTCGTAGCATGTGAGATATACTCCGTTGCTCAGCAGCTTGACCTTGACATGATTCCCTTGTGAAGTGATTTCGCAACTGCCTTCTCTGGCTGGTTTGAAAGTGAAAGGACCGTTGCTGCTCAGCACATCGAATTCCGTTTCTTTTCCGGAGATGATGAGCGGATTTTCCTGTACCGATACGGTCAGTTCGTGGACGTCCGACAAATCTGTGTGGTATGTTTTCTGCACCTCTTCCAGTTCCTGATTCGTCATCCGTTGGTAGATGGAATAACCGTAGATTTCGGCTCCGCCTGCCTGTATTCCCAGCTGGTCAAGTATTTCCATTGTGTTGCCGTTCACGGAAAGTACCTGAAATACTGTGTTCTGGTTGCTGAGCAGTCGGTTGCTGTCCGAGAAGGTCTAAGCGACAGTCCGGAATCCCCATGCTGGATAGGCGTCAATGTACATGTATTTTTTCAGGGAAGAGTTGCTTTCCACGTAATATTGGGTAGGACCTGTACCTGTCAAGTCTTGGTAATAATCCTGCGTCTGGCAAGTGCCGTCGGGATTGATTTCGTAGGTGTGGACGTGCTTCCAGCCGTATCCCACTACGGCCTCTTCGAAGCGGGCGGAAGAAATGGGGGTGAGAGACGCTGGCTCACATTCTCCGTTTTCATTGAATGTGAAAGTTGGAAAGTTTACGTCGTCGTGATTGCAGCTGGTGAAACAGAAGATGCTCAGGAATACCAGCAGGATGCCAGTGAGTTGTTTCGTGTACATGATGGATAAAGTGTTAAGTGTTTTCTTTTTTCCAGAATAAGTCAATGAATATACGCTGTAAGAGAATCAGTATGGCCAGTATGCAAACGGTGTATTGCAGAAACGCTTCCTGGCTTTTGAGCCCATAATAAAGGCCAATAATGAAACACAACTGACAGAGATAACCTAAAATTCTGAGTAACATAGTTTTTTTGATAAAGGTTTGATTCTCAAAGTTAGCATAAAATGCTGGAATAACCTCGAAAAAATTGAAGAATGATGCTAATTGTCTTAACATCAATGTCGTTACGGTGACAAACGATGACAAGACGGAAAAGTGTAAAACGCAAAGAAAAGCGGAATATAGAAAGAGCACGGTTTTCAAATCGTTACCCAAGAAAAGGTAATATTTAACACAGGCAGGATGCTTTTGCACCGTTTGTCACCGATTTGCGTATCAAGGTATAACTCGTTGATATTTAACTTTGCAACAAAAAAACGAGTATGGCAAGAAGTACGTTCAAAGTGCTGTTTTACATAAACGGCAGCAAGGAGAAAAACGGTATTGTCCCCATCATGGGACGAGTGACAATTAACGGTTCGGTAGCGCAGTTCAGCTGCAAGCAGACCATCCCGAAAACACTTTGGGATGTGAAAGGCAACCGAGCCAAAGGCAAGAGTGCCGAAGCGAGGGAAATCAACCTCGCTTTGGATAACATCAAGGCGCAAATCATCAAGCATTACCAGCGCATTTCAGACCGTGAGGCATACGTTACGGCAGAAATGGTGCGCAATGCCTATCAGGGTATAGGCAGCGAGTACGAGACACTGCTTGGGGCGTTCGACAAGGATAACATCACTTTCCAAAAGCGAGTGGGTACAGACCGTGTCAAGGGTACTTATTTGGCGAGGGTTCGGGCAAGAAACCATGTGGCAGCGTTCATCAAGGCGAACTACAAGCGTAGCGACCTGTCCATGCTTGAACTGACACCCGACTTCATCAAGGAGTTTGCCGTGTTCCTTTCCACTGACAGAGGATTGCAGAACGGCAGTATCTGGACCAACTGCATGTGGCTGAAAGGTGTGGTGATGCGTGCGCATTTTAACGGTCTTATTCCAAGAAATCCGTTTGCGCAGTTTCATATCAGTCCCAACATCAAGGAACGTGAATATCTGACGGAAGACGAGCTGAAAACACTGATGACACACGAGTTTGCGGACAGCAAGCTATCCTATATCCGTGACATCTTCGTGTTCGCCAGCTTTACGGCACTTTCATTCGTTGATATAAAGGAACTGACTACCGATGACATAGTGGAGGTGAACGGTGATAAGTGGATAATCTCCAAACGGCACAAGACTAAAATCCCTTTCCAAGTGAAACTGCTTGACATCCCTTTGCAGATTATCAAGCGTTACGAACCGTTCCAAACGGACAAGTCCATATTTCCCAATCTGAACTACTGGTCTATCTGTAAACCGCTGAAAAAGATGATAAAAGAGTGTGGTATCAGGAAAGCAATTTCATTCCATTGCTCAAGGCATGGATTTGCCACCCTTGCCCTCAGTAAAGGTATGCCGATTGAAAGTGTCAGCCGTGTATTGGGACATACGAACATAGTCACGACCCAACTCTATGCGAAAATAACCACGCAGAAGATAGACCACGACCTGACCATGTTCGGGAACAAGCTAAATCAATCATTCGGGAACACTCCAATGGCATAGTATATGAAAAGGAACATCATCAGCATAGATGAGTACGGCAAAGTAGCCCTGCCGACCGATATACAAGCAACCGCCATGAGCGAATGGGAACTCTGCGACCTGTTCGGAGTAACCGCCCCGACCATCAAAGTAGGGATAAAGGCTCTCTGTAAGAGGGGAGTTTTGAACGAGTACGAGATAAAGCGTACCATCCGCCTGTCCGACAAGTGCAGCATGGAGGTTTACAGCCTTGAAACGATAATCGCCCTTGCGTTCCGTTTTGGTACATACGGGGCGAAGCAGGTGCGCAATGCCGTTCTTGAAAGGTTGTACTTGCGAAAAGAGAAAACAAGCATCTTCTTTTCACTGAATACCAACGGCATAGCCAAAGCCGAATACTTCTCGTAGCTGAATGGCTGACACAATTCACTCGGTAAGTCAGTAATTCAATAAGTCAGTACGACAGAACGACAGACACTTTGATTTTTTCTCCCGAAAAGCGTAATCCCCACATTCGTTTTTCGGGATTTTTTTTCATTTGTCCTGCCCGACTTCCGCCCCATGACATTGAAAGTTTTTTCTTTGGGGGCTATTTGTCACCGTTCTGCCGCATTTTGCGTAACAACTTATCCGATAAATGCTTATACTTTTGTAGCTGGTATTTTTCAAACTTAAAACCATTTGATTATGTCAGCTAACAAACAAAAAGACAGCCACAGACCGCCATCGGATGACGGCATGGCAAAGGAAGAATTTATCCGAGTGGGGACAACGCTCTACAAGATTGTGGAGCAACCCAAACTGAATGGAGGGTATGTAAGGAAACGCATCGTGTGGAACAACGAGACCCTGCGCCAAGACTCTGGCAAGGACTACATCGGAAGCGTTCCCAAGTATGACGGCTTCTGCACCGTCCCCGAACATCTGAATTACCGCCCCATAGTCGGCAAGTTCCTTAACCTCTATGAACCGATAGACCACCACCCAAAGGAGGGCGATTTCTCGTATATCCGTTCATTGGTACGGCACATCTTCGGGGAACAGTACGAATTGGGGATGGATTATCTGCAACTGCTTTACCTGCAACCCATCCAAAAGCTGCCTATTCCGCTGTTGGTGTCGGAAGAACGCAACACAGGCAAAAGCACATTCCTGAATTTTCTGAAACTCCTCTTTCAGAACAATGTAACCTTTAACACCAACGAGGACTTCCGAAGCCGGTTCAATTTCGATTGGGCCGGCAAGTTGCTTATCGTGGTGGATGAGGTGCTGCTCAACCGCCGGGAGGACAGCGAAAGGTTAAAGAACCTCAGCACCACACTATCCTACAAGGTGGAAGCCAAAGGCAAAGACCGTGACAAGATAGCGTTCTTCGCCAAGTTCGTGCTATGCTCCAACAACGAGTATCTGCCCGTAATCATAGATGCAGGAGAAACACGTTATTGGGTGCGCAAGATAGACCGCTTGCAGTCCGATGATACCGACTTCCTGCAAAAACTGAAAGCGGAGATACCCGCCTTTCTCCATTTCCTGCAACACGGAACACTATCCACCGAAAAGGAAAACCGGATGTGGTTTGCTCCCTCGTTGCTGCATACCGAAGCCTTGCAGAAGATTATCCGCAGCAACCGCAACCGATTGGAGATAGAGATGCACGAACTGATACTTGACATCATGAAGAGTGTCGGCACAGACACTTTCTCGTTCTGCTATGACGACATCCTTCTTTTATTGGCTCAATCGCAGATAAAAGCGGAGAGACACCAAGTAAGAAAGGTATTGCAAGAGTGCTGGAAGCTGACACCTGCACACAACACCCTCACTTATACCACCTATCAAGTGAGTTGCAGCCGTGAATACCGTTACTCTCCCATTGAGACAACAGGAAGATATTACACTGTCACGAAAGAGTTTTTGCAAACACTCTGATTATTTTGATGAAATGATGAATAGAGGTATAACCATACTGAAGAACAATGATATATGCTCTCATCAAATTTTCATCAGGAAAGAATTACCGATGAAAAGAGAAAATAAGGCGGATATACCATACAGGACACCGCCAATGATGATTTTCTCTTTTAGCAGGTAGTTCTGATAAAGGAATGATGAATTGGTATATGATTAAAATACAGATACTTATATCCAACATTCATCAAATTATCGTTTTCATCATAACAATTAAATCCTACAGAGATCATGAACATACAGGAGGCAAAACAAATCAGAATTGCAGACTACCTGCAAAAATTGGGCTACACGCCCGTAAAGCAACAAGGCAATAGCCTTTGGTATAAATCACCGTTGAGAGAGGAAATAGACGCCTCGTTCAAGGTAAACACCGAACTTAATCAATGGTACGATTTCGATGCGCCCATATAGGCTACACAATAAATATCTCTATGGCAAGAGATTAGGT
>OOAT01000080.1_pt1 | contig 93373 bp, 88 predicted proteins | sample 1671441 | NCBI WGS metagenome assembly OOAT01 (sample SAMN06348157, study PRJEB24527) | human gut metagenome | biome: human gut; feature: ankylosing spondylitis patient; material: feces | host: Homo sapiens | place: China | collected 2015-10 | reverse complement strand
CAATAGTAAAGTGCTGACCCGTAAAACGAACGGGCAATTTCTTTTTTGTCATTACCTTAATTCCGCAACACTTTGATTTAACTTTATTTATAAGTACCTGAGCAACAAAAAGTTGCTCAGGATTTTGCCATGTCAGATTTTTCACCTATCTTAGTGTTGCAAATCAAAATATGTATCAAACCCGACAGACATGGCAAGGGTAGCAATAAAATCTGAGAAACTCTCTCCTTTTGGAGGTATTTTTCCAATAATGGAGCAATTTGATTCCAAGCTCTCATCTGTAATCGACTCAACCCTCGGTATGAGATGCAGGCTGTATGGTTATCAATACAGCGAAATCATCCGTTCGCTTATGAGCGTTTATTTCTGTGGCGGCTCATGCATCGAGGATGTCACCACTCATCTGATGTATCACCTCTCGCTTCATCCGACACTTCGCACATGCAGTGCCGACACGATTCTCAGAGCCATAAAGGAACTGACCCAGGATACATTTCCTACACATCCGACACTGGCAAGACCTACGACTTCAACACGGCAGACAAGCTGAATACACTGCTCCTCAATTGCCTATTGTCCACAGGGCAGCTGAAAGAGGGCGAGGGGTATGACGTTGACTTCGACCACCAGTTCATAGAGGCTGAGAAGTATGATGCGAAGCCTACATACAAGAAGTTCCTTGGTTATCGCCCTGGCGTGGCAGTTATTGGCGACTTGATTGTCGGCATTGAGAACAGCGACGGCAACACAAATGTCCGTTTCCACCAGAAGGACACGCTGAAGAGGTTCTTTGAAAGGTTTGAACAGAACAAGCTTATTATCAACCGTTTCAGAGCTGATTGCGGCTCGTGTTCTGAAGAGATAGTGGAAGAGATTGCTAAACACTGCAAGACCTTCTATATCCGTGCCAACCGATGCAGTTCGCTCTACAATGACATCTTTGCCCTCAGAGGTTGGAAGAAAGTGAAATTGGGCGGTATTGAGTTTGAGCTGGCCTCCATTCTCATCGAGAAATGGAAAGGGAAGGCATACCGTCTTGTGATTCAAAGACAGAAGCGGATAGACGGCGAACTCGACCTGTGGGAAGGAGAATACACCTACCGCTGCATCCTTACAAATGACTACGAGTCTTCCGAGAAAGAGATTGTCGAATTCTATAACCTCCGTGGAGGGAAGGATTAGTTTCTGTTGTTTGTACCGGAGCAAGTTCTGCTACAAGTACCATGACATGTGTTGAAGCAACTGTTCATACAACGGTTGTTACATCCTGCGCATGACATTGCATTTGCAGTTTCTGACAAGATAGGACTTGACAGGAGAGCTGCACCAGCCAAAATAGGCAGAGCACCTTTAGCGGCTCTCTTAAAGAACTCACGACGAGACTGAAGTTCTTCATTCTTACCATTTTTCTTCATAAAATAAAAAATTTAAATTAAACAATATGCCTTTCGGCATTATTTGACAATCTCAATAAAATCAGTAGGAATATACGCAGTAGCGACAAGGCACAATCCCGAGATCTCAACAACAATTCTTTGTTGTCCTGCTATTCTGGCAACTTTTCCAACCACTCCCTTGAAGTCACCAGCTATTACTCGTACTTTATCTCCACTTTTATAGTGACACTGTTCCGCTGTAACAATGCGTACATGCTCACTATCAGTACTTGTTGCTTTGATAAAATTTATCATTGCATTGTATGGTATAATAAGCGGAGGATTTTTACCGTTTGCCTCTGGAGGAAGCGTCTTATCCAAATAATATTTTATAAAAGAGATTGGGGCATCAACTGTCTTTTTCACAAAACTGTCTGATTGTTCCCTTGTGGCGTATATAAAAAGAAAGTTGGGAAGAAGAGGCTGTTGTATTCGCTTCTTCTTCCCAGCAATCACTTTTAGTACATAGTGCATCGGCACGTATGTCTTAATATCATTCTTCTTTGCTTTCTCTACGGCTGCATTTACCCTGTTATAAGTAGCACGAAGAACAAACCAGTTGTAACCTTCCTGCTGGACATATTCCGAGGACACCCCTGTTTGTGAGCTTTGGGCTTCGGGGGAGACATTGGAGGCAAATCCAATGTGAGGAGGTGAATCGCAACCTCGTTTGGTATGCGCATTAAGCAATGCGTTCATATCGGCTTATATGTCGTTGCTCGTTAATAGCAATATAGACATAAAAAGAGCGTGGAAACGTCTGTTGTCTATTCCACAGTCTGAGGCTCTAGCAATTGCCTATCATAGTTGAACAGACAACGTCAGAGCCCACGCCGATATGAATAATCATTTCCATTAGGAGACCATAATAAACAATTGTTGTGCCCGAAAAGGTACAATCCGTGCTTACAGGTCTCCGCAGGAGCGATATTATCACACCCGGGACATCTACCGTTGGCTTTGCTCAAGACTATGATAACTGTTAATTTGCTAGATTACAGACTGTCTTAAACAGAGCGTTAGTAAACGCCTTCATTATGTCTGGACTATCTTTCCCACCCAATGCCCGCTTTGTACCGCTTTGTCATTATGACTCCGCCATACTCAGCACGGCGTAGGCTGCCTTGTATGCCATCACGAAAGAACACGTCTAACCTCAATGGCTATAAACATGGCGATAATAGTCCGCTGCAAAAGTACAAAGAAAATCTCAATACAACCTCATTTTGTTATGGAAAAGTATGTATAAACCTTAAATTTAACCATAATTAACTAAGTCTTGCTCAAATCTCGTATATTTTGTGTAAGGAAATGGCCTCTTATTGGCGTAAAAAGCAAAAGACAGATGCGAATGTCACATCTGTCATTATTGTTGTCGCACATGTCTTTCTTGAAAGAAAGCCTATGGCTGGTTTATTTCAGAATGATTTTCTCCTTTGCTGGATGACATAAGGAGAATGTACTTTTGCCGTCTTTGTTTGTATAGCAGAAGTCGCATGAATTTATAATATCCATGCCAATCACCACATCATAGTCTGAATTGTCGTTAAGCAGAGCCTGAACATTCAACTCTGCTGTTCCTGTTGGAAGGATAACATGAACAAGGTAAGTCCAGGATTCGACATCACCTCCTGCACTCGAAATAAGAGCCTTGTTCTTCGGTTGTAACCCTAAAGCATTTACAACTTCCTGTGAAATCAATGTATTGGTCGCTCCTGTGTCCCACAATACATTTTCAACTTGGCAATGAACAGGAACAGCCACGTTTGCCGACAAATCTACGGCTGGACAGATAATGACGTTTGTAAGAATAGCCTCTGGCTGGGATTCGTATTCTTTTGTATATACAGCCATTCCTACCTCAACTCAATTTTTCCCGTATATGAAGTTTGTTGAGGAACAGGCTCGTCAGTGATAAGGCGAACCAAACGGACATAACCTGTCCGTGCAGCTCTATTTCCGTTAATGACGGGAGCCTGAACTGCGGTTGCAAAATCTATTGTCTTGTTCTTTATAACTTTCATATACCTACAATTTAAAAAATGTCCCGCTGGGTACGCTGTTCTTATGGGAAGCGAGCGGGATTTGTCAATGCAAAGGTAGGCATTCAATTCCAAAAAACCAAACAATTGGAAGAAAAACTAATCTAACTACCCTAAATTTAACATTTTATCAGGAAAACTACTAAACAATGAATACGTCTTTCAAACGCTATTCTATTGCCGCCGAATTATTAACCTGCATTGTCTATCAGCAATATATGCCGACTGAGATACAACTGAGGTACAAGACATCCATTTTCGCCCAATGTTGAAGCCACCAAGAAGGCTCTCTCAGCCCTCTTTTTCTTTTTCGACCGTCTCACTCTTTATGGCTGATAAAAGTGGGACTTTTCATCAAAAATGCGCTCTTTGGATAGCAACCAGCCAAAATTGCCCAAAATATTTTCATAAATAATCTTAAAACTGCTTTTTGCCCCTGTCATAGTTTTTTCTCTTTGCCGAGTGCCTTGAACTATAGATTTCCCCTGTTCAAAATTTGTACCGTTTTGAATTTGTTGTTTTTAAGAGAGTGCTGTGGCTCAGCGTGTTAGGAGATATAAAAAGGCTTCCACATGCATGTCATATGAACAGCGTAGTCCGTCAACTTTGGGAACAGAATACTGACGTTGTTATGGTCGATACCGGTAACTCTTATGAAGGACTTTGTGAGTATGTCGGAGGTAAATATATCTCCTATACGGAAGAGAAGCCCATAACCATGAATCCTTTCCGAATCAAGAGAGAGGAACTTAACGTGGAGAAAACTGGGTTCTTGAAAAATTTGGTGCTACTCATTTGGAAAGGTACACAAGGAACTATCTCCAAAACAGAAGACAGACTCATAGATCAAGTTATAACGGAATATTATTCCACTTTCTTTAATGGGTTCAACGGCTTTACACCACCCCAGCGTGATGATTTGAAGAAAAGTATTGAGATAGACGAACACAACTTGATGAACCAACATCCAGACGAAACGCAGCAACAGAGAGATGAACGTATCAATAATGTTATCGACGAAATCGAAAATCGACGTAAGGAACTAAAGGTAGAGAGCCTTTCTTTCAATACCTTCTATGAGTATTCTGTTCAACGTATCCCTGCTATCTGTCATGAGAACAGCATTACAGGAATAGATATAAGTACCTATCGGTATATGATGAAGGACTTCTATAGAGGTGGCAACCATGATAAAACTCTTAATGAGGATATGGACGGCTCACTCTTCGATGAGACTTTTATCGTATTCGAGATTGATGCAATCAAGGATGACCCACTTCTTTTCCCTATAGTCACACTCATTATTATGGACGTGTTCTTGCAGAAGATGCGAATCAAGAAGAACCACAAGGTACTTGTGATTGAGGAAGCATGGAAAGCTATAGCAAGTCCATTGATGGCAGAGTACATTAAGTACCTCTATAAAACTGCGAGAAAGTTTTGGGCATCTGTTGGTGTGGTAACTCAAGAGATTCAAGATATCATTGGTTCTCCTGTTGTGAAAGAAGCCATCATCAATAATTCAGATGTAGTAATGCTACTTGACCAAAGCAAGTTCCGTGAACGCTTCGATACCATTAAAGCTATCCTCGGATTGACCGATGTAGATTGCAAGAAGATTTTTACGATCAACCGACTTGAGAATAAAGAAGGTCGTAGTTTCTTCCGTGAGGTCTTTATTCGGCGTGGAACTACCAGTGGTGTTTATGGCGTAGAGGAACCACATGAGTGCTACATGACATATACAACTGAGAGAGCCGAGAAAGAAGCTTTGAAACTCTACAAGAAAGAGTTGAATTGCAATCACCAACAAGCTATTGAAGCCTATTGTAAAGACTGGGATGCATCTGGTATTGCTAAATCACTACAATTTGCTCAAAAGATTAATCAAGAAGGATGTGTTTTGAATTTGAGCAAGAAAAAACAACCAAATTATTAATAAACAATGAAAAGAATAGATTTAGTAAATCGTTTACATTTCATCGAGTTGGATATCAGACCAAGCTTGATAGATAAGTTGGCACATGAATTAAATAAAGAAGATCGTCATGGTGATTCCTATGAATCAATATGTAAGATGTCAGAAGAAGAGCTGCTCAAAGTTCCTCATATCACAAAAGATATTGTAGATAGAATAAAAGAACATCTTGCAGGTTATGGATTACGTCTTGGTATGACAGATAAAGACATCGAAGACTATAAGGATGCAGAGTATAACAAACTACATGGCAAAGAAAAGGTCGAAGATACTTATGAGAAAAAGCAAGGATCAGCCTCCATTAAAGAGGAAACGCTCAAGGGAAACTCAAAGCAAACAGAGGATAAGAAATCCAACAATCAAATAGAATATCGCAACAAGATCAATGCTAATCCATTTGAAAAAGGGACGCTTAATGATTTGGAGTGGATGCGTCATCAGACCAGAATCCAACTGTTGACCCATCAATCATGGTTTGTAAGACTCTTTTTCCCATTCTCATTCCGTTTGCAGATAGCTATGGTACAATCATCGGAAGTGTTCAAAGTCTTTACAGATGATATCGTGCAACGTGCATCAGAATGTAGAAGTCAGGAAAGCCCAAAACAAACATCAAAATAATCCCACCAAACAAGAGAACAATGAAACGGTTTCAGGTAATTATAGCAATTCTATTTTGTGTGATAGTCTCAGCTAGAGCACAGTACTACAGCATAAACTACGATAAACAAACTATCGCAGCTATGGCTGCTGCCTATAATGCAGAAGCCGTTACTGAAGGATATTACAATGAGCAAGTTCAAAAAATACTTCAACACTATAATGCCGCTGAAGTAGCTTCCGCAGGTATTTTTGCTTCCAAGTTTCTGGAGAGAAAGGCACTTACGAACTTAGGCATTTGGTCAAGCTCTACAGAAAACTATTTCTACAAGCGTATCTATCACATGGTTAGCGATAAGATTATGCCGAAGATATGGACAGTAGCGGGTCTGATGATCAAAAGTCCACAAACAGCTATGTATTGGGGCAGTTATTTGATGAAAATATGTGATGACACAAAAAATCTGTGTATGCAGTTTGAAAGTGTGGTAACAAATTCCTCCCTGTCTTTTTCAGATGTAGCGTTTCTGCAAATCAACCAAGAGATTGCATCCATCCTAAAATTATCAGAAATAGGAAATATTGATTTCGAGGCTATGCTCAAAGATTTCTCTAATATACCTACCAATTTCTCTAAAGATGACTTAAAAGCGGATTTGGATGATCTCTATAGTTCAGGAGCAAATTTGGCAGCGGCCGGAACTACTAATCTTGGTGAAACATTAATGCAGTCAAGCCAGTTCAATTCATTGTTTTCAGGAAAGATGTCATCAGCCATTGACATAGCGAAAAACTATGCCAACACTTTTGAAAAATTTGAAAAAGATGCCGGTGGAGTATTACTTGAAGCTATTGGTGGAAGTGATAATGTATCAGCACTTTTTAGTTTTTCCAATTACAATATGACCTCATGGATAAGTGATTATGTAGATGGCGTTATGGGACAATACTATACACAACGATGGTATATATATCGTCGTGACCAAGGACGTATTGTTCTTTGTGATTATTATCCACCGACAGGTAAAGATGACATAATCTCGGGACCACATTGGACTCGATTTGATACATCTGATCCCAATTTCTATCCAAACTCCTCTCAGATGGAAACGGTATTGAGAAATTCAGAAAATATGGCCGGATGGTCTAGAAATCGTATACAGCAACTCAATAACAGTAATGATGGCAATACCTACTCTATGAATTATTGGTGGTCGAGCTATATTATTACACGTAACAATAGACAGACGAAGAAAGCCTATGCTTATGAGATTCATGTCACAAAGAGTTGGAACCATACAGAAGAAATATACGAAGACGTTTTCGATTCCTACTCTATGGATCTGAATACTTTCAAAGCACAACTAGAGGCACGCCTTTCTGATTTTAATGATAATGAGAATGGCTATACATACTATATCGGTTCGGATAGCAAAAAGTATTATCAGACTACTGATGCAGCAAAGCTTAAAGGGTGTGAAACCGTAACTATCAGCGTAACTTGTAGTGATGGTGTCACATTAGGTTCTGGAACAACTAACTATAAATGCAGTAGTTGCAGTGGCTCGTTAAATAACCACAGTAAGGATTGTGCTATGAGTACAACCATCTCAGAAAGCAATCTTGATACATCTGAACTCGATGCAATGGAACAGGAAGCAAAGAGTGCTATCAGCAAATTGGAATTGGAGATAGCCGCTTTGGAAGAGCAGAATAAGACATTGCTGCAATATATTGCTAGTGCAAGTGTTAATGATGCTTCTCGTTATCGTGAGCAGTATAATCAGAATTCAAATAATATTGCAGAGCTTAAGAAGGAACTTACTACATGGCAACAGAAACTCAACGATATCACTAATGCAAAAGCAGAAGCATCAAACGACAATTCTGTTGCTACTGATGACTATTATCGTATCCCTGCTATCATGGCGGATTGTAAATCAGCCTATAACCTGACTTGGCAAGGACAAGGTTCTTGGAATGGATATACCTATATCCGAAAAGCAACGATGCCAAACATCAATGGTGTAATAACATTCACAGCCACATTGAGTATTGCCAGAAAACCTAAATATTTCTTGGGTATCAAGATACACAGAGCTATCATGCAAATCAGTTGGTCACTTACATCAGAATATACAGATACCTCTGTTGTCGATGTATTGACGCTTGATCCAAACAAAAGTGAACAACAAAAGGCTGATGAAGTGAATAAACGCATATCCGAAATAGCCCGTGAATATCCATCTTGTAAGATTACTACTGAGTATGCAAAGACGGAACCGGCAGAGACAGACAATACAGATGACACACGTCATCTTCTATGGTCATCGGACAGGCTGAATATCGCAATGGAGATAGACAGTAGAATTACACAAATATATGCAGACCTTGTTTCTCTGGAGAAGATGATGCATTACAAACGTAATATCATAGATGTTCTTCTTGATATAGCCCCTTATGTTAATGCAGACCAAGGCAGACGATTAACCTTAGTAGAAGAATGTCGTAAACGTTGGTTGCGTAAGGCTGCCAGTACCAAACACTCTGATAGCTATAATGGCAAATATGAAGAGGAGAATGACCAATGAGACAGTTGATTTTTATGCTTATCGTTTTACTATCCCCTCTCAAGATGATGGCACAATGGGGTTTTGATGTTGTGAGTGTAGAAGCCTACATAAATGACCATAAGAAACAGCGTAGTCTGTTATTGGCAAGATCAACATTGGAATACAGCAATAAACTCCTTCATCAGTATAGTAGTGAGCAGACTAATAACTACAAAGAGATCAATGTCGAACTAGATAAATATACCAGGGCTTTTGACGTGATAGACGTGTTGTATCAATCATTGCGTACAAGCATGAATGCCGTTAATACTTATGAGAATGTCAGTGATAGAATATCAGACTACAAGAAACTCTTGAACGATTTCAACTCTCAGGTGGTGAAACGTAAGCATATCGAGTTGGCAGATACAATGCTCATAAGTATCAACATAAAAGCCATTGCGAATATTGCTAAAGAGGGAGAATATCTTTATAAATCGCTCAGTGATTTAGTGCTATACGCCACAGGGGCTGCTGCTTGTTCAACAGCAGACTTGCTTGTAGTCATGGAAAGTATCAATACATCACTTGACAATATAGAAAAGATGCTTAACACAGCCTATTTCGACACTTGGAGATACATCCAGTTGAGAATGGGCTATTGGAAAGAGAAGGTATATCGAACGAAAACAAAGAAAGAAATGATAGATGATGCATTTGGAAGATGGCGGAAAGCCGGAAAACTAGAGAAATAGCATAAGTACAATTTTATAAATATTGAATAATGAAGATGACAATAAAGACATACAGTCTTATGGCAATAATGACTTTGTGCTCCGCAGATTATGCTAATGCACAGAGAGTATCATACAATCATGATTCCTCTAAACAGAATCAGATTACCGTGATGGAAACTGGAGCCGGTTCTCTCTCTCCTGAACTATATTATATGGCAACACATAATTCATACAAAAAGACAGCTGCCGCAAAGAATAAGCAAGGTTACCGCACGATAGCTAGCATAAGCTGTTACAATCAAGTTGATTATGCAGAAACAATAGATTCAGCTCTGACAAAACGAGCTAAAATAGAAGCACTTAACCTCGCTGATAGAAGTATTGATTTAGCATGGTTGGCAGAGGGTTCAAAGATAACAAGCAAGTTGGATGTCTTTCAGAAAAACATAGATCGAATCATTCCGATGGGTGGATCTTATGAACAAAGGAAGCAATGGCTTGAGTATTACAACGAATATGAATGTGCCATCAAATCAATAAAAAACTACTATATGCCCAATGCACAACGAAAGAAAATGTACTTGGATATATATGCCGGATTGAATTATAAAAATGAGACACTGGTAAAACAACTGGTGAGTTTCCAAACAGCTAAAGAGACAAAACAGCTTCTCTCATCCAACACAAATTATAAACTGGCCGATAAGACAAGCATTATTCTTTTGGCAAAGCGGAACTGGAAGAAAGCCAGTAACTCAAAAGAAAGCGGAGGGTCAAGTAATGGTAGTATAGAGGAATCCGAATGATATAAACCAATAACAATATTAGCATGCAAAGTTTTAACCGACAAATGTCAATCATCACAGATAGAAACGTGGAGATAAGAAAAGCAGGATTAAAAACAAAGTTATACGTAACGGAACAATCAAACAAGTAATCATCTATGGCTGAAGGTACTAACATATTATCAGATTTTGGCATTAATCTCCTCGAAGAAGAGATTGATGATGTCATCTTTCAAACAAACGAGTTTCTTTGTGATGCTACTTTTACAGGCTCACAAGGTCCATTTTGGTGGCTTGTACAGATGTGTATGGCATTGGCAGCTCTATTCTCCATCGTCATGGCATCAGGAATGGCATACAAAATGATGGTTAAACATGAGCCGTTGGATGTGATGAAATTATTCAAACCATTGGCTGTCTCCATCATTCTCTGTTGGTGGTATCCACCTGCTGATACAGGCATGGTTGGAGGTGGTAGCCAATGGTGCTTCCTTGATTTCCTGAGTTATGTACCTAATTCCATAGGTTCCTACACTCACGACCTCTATCAAGCGGAAGCAGCTCAGATAGAAGATAAGTTCACTGAAGTGCAAGAACTAATCTATAAGCGAGACACAATCTATAACGACCTACAGGCAAAAGCCGATGTAGCCCATAAAGGAACTTCGGATCCTGCTGTCGTACAAGAGACAATGGTAAGTGCAGGTGTTGAAGAAGTTACCAATATGGAGAAGGATGCAAGCCGTCTTTGGTTTACATCGCTCACTGCTGGAGCTGTTGTCGGACTTGACAAAATCGTGATGCTCTTATCTCTGATAGTATTTAGAATCGGTTGGTGGAGCACTATTTATTGTCAGCAAATACTCCTAGGAATGCTAACAATCTTCGGTCCTATACAATGGGCGTTCAGTCTGTTGCCAAAATGGGAAAGCAGTTGGGCTAAATGGATAACAAGATATCTGACGGTGCATTTTTATGGAGCCATGCTCTACTTCGTTGGATTCTATGTGCTTTTGCTCTTTGATATCGTACTGAGCATACAGGTTGAAAACCTTACTGCAATCACCGCTTCTGAGCAGACTATGGCATCCTACTTACAGAATTCATTCTTCTCTGCCGGCTATCTGATGGCTGCAAGTATCGTAGCGTTGAAATGTCTTAACCTCGTTCCTGATTTGGCAGCATGGATGATACCCGATGGCGATACCGCATTCTCGACACGAAACTTTGGTGAAGGTGTTGCTCAACAAGCAAAAATGTCTACTCAGGGATTGATTGGACATGTAGTCAAATAGTCTTAACCCCTAAAATGTAATCATAAAATGGTAATAAAAAATCTAGAGAATAAAATCAAACTTGTGACTATCATCTGTGGACTTTTCCTCGTTGGCTGTGTGTTCATTAGCATTTCGAGTATTTGGACAGCACGTAATATGGTGGTCGATGCACAAAACAAAATCTATGTTTTGGATAGCAATGTTCCAATCTTAGTGCAAAGGACGACAATGGATGAAACGCTTGATGTGGAAGCAAAAGCACATATTGAAGCTTTCCACCACTACTTTTTCACCTTGGCTCCTGATGATAAGTATATAAAATACACCATGAATAAAGCCATGTATCTAGTGGATGAAACTGGTCTTGCCCAGTATAATACTCTGAAAGAAAAAGGCTTCTATAATAATATCATGGGAACAAGTGCTGTATTCAGCATTTTCTGCGATAGCATCAAGTTCAATAAGGAGAAAATGGAATTCACTTATTACGGTCGTCAACGAATAGAAAGACGAACAAATATTCTGACTCGTGAGCTTGTAACGGCTGGACAGTTGAAAAGAGTACCACGCACTGATAACAATCCTCATGGACTTTTGATTGTCAACTGGAGAACGCTACTTAACAAGGATATCGACCAAAAGACAAAAGTCAACTACTAAAAACATAAGATATGAAAGGAATAAAACGAATGTTGTTTGGCGAGAAGATGCCTGACAAGAACGACCCTCAGTATAAGGAACGTTATCAGCGTGAAGTGAAAGCAGGACGCAAGTTTGCCCAGACATTGAAAATTGACAAAGCGGCTGCACATGTACAACGATTTGCCGATATACACAAAACACTATTCTTAGTTATTGTCTTTGGATTTGTCGCTTTAAGTTTTGGCTTCAATATCTACCGTATGGCGAGAGTATATAACCACAAGCAGAGTTCAATATCTGCCATCGAGAGACAAGATTCACTTATACGCTCCAGACATAAGGGAGAAAGTAGGAATATTCACCCAATAAACAAACAAAAATAGAATCATCATGAAGCTGACCGATAAAATCAATTTCAAACAGCCTAAATACATGCTACCGCTGATTATATATCTCCCTTTGCTTGGAACAGCATATTTCGTTTTCGATATGTTTGATACGGAACTGGCAGAGAAGAAAGATGCCAATATGCAGACTACGGAATATCTGAATCCGAATCTTCCTCAAGCACAGATAAAGAGTGATGGCATTGGTGGCAAATACGAGAATATGCTCAATTCTTACGGCAAGATTGAGGATCATAGTGCCGTAAACAATATCGAAATAGAAGACAATAATGAAAAAGAAGAGTTTCAATCGAAATATTCAGACGAAGAACTTCGGAAGCTTGATGCCGAAGCAGCCGAACGTACAGCAGAAATGGAAAGACAGAAAGGCATGCAGAAAACCGACACCGATAAGACAGAATCCGAAGCATTGGCAGAACTCAACAAAGCATTGGCTCAGGCGAGGTTGAAAGCCCAACAAGAGACAGGTTTAACAGATACTGGCCAACAAGCTGATGAAACCAATCCCGCAAACAGAAACATAAGCGGTAGCGTAAACATCAACGATAAGTCAAGAAACGCAATATCCGAAGAGTCAGAACCCACTGAGGTTGTGAAGAAAGTCAAAGTTTCTTCTGACTACTTCAATACCCTCGCTGAAAACGAAAAAGAGGCCAATCTAATCAAGGCTATCATTGATGAAGACGTGAAAGCTACCGATGGGACTCGTATCCGTTTGCGCTTACTCGATGATGTGGAAATCGGAGAGCTAGTTGTACCAAAAGGTTCATACTTGTATGCCACAATGAGTGGCTTTGGTTCGCAACGAGTAAAGGGTAACATCAAAAGTATGCTTATTGATGACGAATTAGTAAAGATAAATCTGTCCATCTATGATACAGATGGCATGGAGGGACTTTATGTTCCTAGTAGCAGTTTCAGAGAGACCACTAAAGATGTAGCAAGTAGTGCAGCTTCAGGAAATATGGAAATGAATAATGGTACAAACACAGGTAACAGTATGACTCAATGGGCTGCTCAGGCTATGACGAATGCTTATCAAAAGACTAGCAATGCCATTGGTAAAGCCATCAAAAAGAATAAAGTCAAGTTGAAATACGGAACATTCGTGTATCTCATCAATAGCAAGGAAAGTAAAAAGAATAAGTAAGCGTAAATAAAATCAGCAATTATGAAAATCAAGAAAATATTTGGCGCATTGATACTTTGCGCCGTAACAAGCACTCCGATATTAGCACAACAGACCTATGAGGAGATGGAGCAGCTCACCATCAATGAGCAGGTGACAACAGTTATCACGGCTTCGGAGCCAATTCGATTTGTCGATATATCTACCGACAAGGTTATTGGCGACCAACCCATCAACAATACCATACGATTAAAACCCAAAGAAGGTCTTCATGCAGATGGTGATGTGTTGGCAATTGTAACCATTGTAACAGAACGATACCGCACCCAATATGCACTTCTGTATACTACAAGAATGCAGGAAGCTGTAACCGATAAGGAAATTCAACTAATCGAGCGCAATGCCTATAACAATCCGGCAGTAAGTATGTCAACAGTTGATATGACTCGCTTTGCACGCCAGATATGGAACTCCCCTGCAAAGATAAGAAATATCGCAACCAAGAAACATCGAATGGTTATGCGACTGAATAACATCTACACGGCAGGTGACTATTTCTTTCTTGATTTCTCTGTTGACAACAAAACCAACATTCGTTTTGATATTGACCAAATACGATTGAAACTGGATGATAAAAAGATGTCGAAAGCGACCAATACACAATCTATCGAGATTCAGCCGGTGATGATATTGGAACAAGCGAAGTCATTCAAGTATGGGTATCGTAATGTTATTGTCATTAAGAAAATGACCTTCCCAAATGACAAGGTTCTTACCATCGAGATGGCAGAGAAGCAAATTTCGGGCAGAAATATCCTTCTAAATATCGATTATGAAGATGTCCTGTCAGCTGATTCGTTTAATGCAGTTTTATTGGAGGAGGATTAATCTATGAAGAAAGTAATTCTAATGGCAATGTTGTTTATTGTCACCCTAACATCATCTCATGCTCAAGACGGTTCAAATAGAATATCTTTAAGTACAGGAGTATTGTATGAAAGAGGCTTAGACTTAACACTCTCCTATGAACATGAAACCAAATATCATAATGCGTGGGAGTATTTTGGCAATGTGTATCTGAAATGGGATGAGTGTGCTTCTTGCGGTCATGTTTGCCCCGACAGTTTTTGGAAAAACTACCGTACCTATGATTTCGGTATAGCCTATAAACCTTGTGTGGTACGAGGCAGAAACAATCATGGCAATGTGCGTATTGGAGCTTCCGTAGGCAGTGATACCGACAAGGTTATCGGTGGTATCCATGTAGGCTACGAACATAGCTATGCTCTCCAATCCGGTTGGCAAATCTTCTGGCAAGTAAAAACAGATATCATGATAAAAGGCCTTGACACCTTTAGGACGGGGGCTGCTTTAGGAATCAAATACAGTCTATAACCGAAAACAATAATCAAAATGAGAAAAATATTTTCGATGTTAGCGATAGCTACAGCAGTAATCACCTTTACATCATGTGATGCTCACAAAGACTTTCCTGATACAGACACAAAGGTATGTCATGTACTTTGTAGTGACGGGAAAATAATGCCTATAACAGATGTCGAGAAACAACATAAGACACCAGTTGCGGTTGTTTTTGATATCAATATTGATGATAACACATCTGGCAATGGAACAGCTGTATATCTATATGAAGTAACCCCCTCTGCCTTTGCTGATAGTCTAGGTGTAAAACAGAGCACATCGACTGATGTTACAAAATGGGACGGCAATGAGAATACATTCAACATGTTTAATTGCAGAGATGTTTCTTCTCCATTAGCCAATAGCGTATTTGAACTTTGGAATAATGGACAAAGTGCCTATATCCCTTCAGTATCACAAATGCGTATGCTCTATGCAGCAAAAGATTTAATCAACCCTATTTTAAAGCAATGTGGTGGCGACCCAATCCCTGATAATCCGGATGACTGTTGGTACTGGACTAGTACCGAAGTATCAGGACAAGAGTTAGCCAAGGCATGGCTCTACTCACTTAGTAGCGGTTCGATGCAAGAAACTCCAAAGACACAGACTCATAAGGCACGAGCCATTCTCACACTCAATAATTAAAAACGAATATCAAATTCATGGAAGAAAGTAAAGAATTACAGGGAGCTTATAAAATATTTCGGGCAGTCATCTATATCTCCATATTGGTGGAGTTCTTTGAATATGCCTTTGAACCAGCCATGCTAGACCATTTCGGAGGTATCCTTGCCGACATTCATGGTAGAGTCAAACAATGGTTTATCTATAATGATGGTCATCTGATATATAGCAAAGTAGTCACTTTCTTCCTCGTTTGTATCACTTGCGTAGGTACACGAAACAAAAAGCATCTGGAATTCGACTCACATAAGCAAGTGCTTTATCCCATCCTAGGCGGTGTCATACTACTTATCCTATCCGTGTGGCTCTTTGGCTTCACGATGGATGCACATTTTTATTCCCTAAGATTGAATATCATTTTCTATATGATTACAACAATAGTGGGAACAATTCTTGTACACATAGCTTTGGATAACATTAGCAAATTTCTGAAAGAAGGACTTGGAAAAGATCGTTTCAACTTTGAGAATGAAAGCTTTGACCAATGTACGGAGATGGAGGAAAATAAATACTCTGTGAATATTCCAATGCGCTTCTATTATAAAGGTAAATTTCGCAAAGGAGCCATATCAATCAGTAATCCGTTCCGAGGAACATGGGTAGTCGGAACACCAGGTTCAGGTAAAACATTTTCAGTAATTGAACCGTTTATCCGTCAACATAGTGCGAAGGGCTTTTCGTTAGTTGTATATGACTACAAGTTCCCGACTCTCGCACAGAAATTATACTACCATTACCGTATCAATCAAAAGGCAGGTAATACTCCAGATGGATGTAAATTCAATATGATAAATTTTGTTGAAGTTGAGTATTCCAAGAGAATCAATCCTATCCAGCAGAAATACATCAACAATCTTGCAGCAGCCAGTGAAACTGCTGAGACATTGCTTGAATCCCTTCAAAAAGGAAAGAAAGAAGGTGGTGGCGGTAGCGACCAATTCTTCCAAACATCTGCCGTCAACTTCTTAGCTGCTTGCATATATTTCTTCATAAACTATGAGAAAGAGCCGTACGACAAGAATGGAACGATGTTGATTGCGGAAAAAATTCTTGACCCAACAACAAAAAGACTCAAACCTACAGGACGTGTATTTGACCATAACGGAGAAGAAACAAAAGCAGACCATTGGTTAGGTAAATACTCTGATATGCCACATATTCTGTCCTTTCTCAATGAAAGTTACCAAACCATCTTTGCTGTACTTGAAACCGATAACGAGGTCGCACCTTTACTTGGTCCATTCCAAACAGCCTTAAAGAACAAGGCCATGGAACAGTTAGAGGGTATGATTGGTACTCTACGTGTTTACACCAGTAGATTGGCAACAAAAGAGAGTTATTGGATATTTCACAAAGACGGAGATGACTTTGACTTAAAGGTCAGTGACCCTAAGAATCCAAGTTATCTTCTCATTGCTAATGACCCGGAGATGGAAAGCATCATCGGGGCTTTGAATGCTTTAATTCTAAATCGACTTGTGACACGAGTAAACACCGGTCAAGGGAAAAATATACCTACAAGTATCATTGTGGATGAGTTACCTACTCTCTATTTCCACAAGATAGACCGCTTGATAGGTACAGCCCGAAGCAATAAGGTAAGCGTTGCATTAGGTTTTCAGGAATTGCCACAGCTTGAAGCCGACTATGGTAAAGTTGGTATGCAGAAAATAATCACCACAGTCGGTAATGTGATAAGTGGTTCTGCAAGAAGTAAAGAAACTCTTGAATGGTTGAGCAGTGATATCTTCGGTAAGGTAGTTCAGATAAAGAAAGGTGTAACTATCGACAGAGATAAAACTTCTATAAATCTCAATGAAAACCTTGACAGCCTTGTTCCAGCATCAAAAATCAGTGATATGCCTACAGGATGGATTTGTGGTCAGACCGCACGTGATTTTGTAGTAACCAAGACTGGACGTGGTGGCTCAATGAATATCCAAGAAAGTCATGAGTTCAAAACCACAAAATTCTACTGCAAAACTGATTTTGACATGGAAGCTATCAAAAAGGAAGAAGAGGATTATATACATTATCCAATCCCTAAATTCTATAATTTCGGTCCTGTAGATGAGCGTGAGCGCATACTTTACAAGAATTTTGTTCAGGTGGGACAAGACGTAAAAGAAATGATCAATTCCATCTTTGGCAAGGATAAGCATATTTAGTGTGCTGGAATCTAAAATCCATATAAATGATTAGAATCTTGAACATTAGACTTTTGACGACAGTACTGCTACTTGTAATGACGATTAGTGTTTCAGCAAAAGACAAACAACAAAATACAAACATAACATCAAAGGAGTATTCTTCACTTTATAGCCTTCCCAAATTTGAGAGGGCTGTTTTGCTTATAAAATATTGTGAAGGTATGCACTCCCAAAAAGACTATCCATACGTTGGCTATGGACATCGACTTCAACCTGGTGAGAAACTTACATCACAGATTACTAAGAGACAGGCTGATTCGTTGTTACGTAGTGACCTAAAGAAACTATGTTACTTATTCCGTGACTATGGTTCTAACACTATTTTATTAGCCACACTCGCCTATAACTGTGGTCACGTCTCTATCTTGGGCGATAAGAACAAACCTGAAAGTCGGCTAATTCAGAAAATCAAGCGAGGCGAAAAAAACATAGAGAATGAGTACATAACATTCTGTAAATGGAAAGGTAAGGTAATTCCATCCATCAAACGGAGGAGATGGATAGAACTAAAACTATTAACATAATTCATTTGATTCAGATTAGACTTCATCAATCCAATTCTTAATCAAATCTATATTGTCACTTTTAGGACTATAATGTTTCTCTATCTTGTACATTTGTACAATAATTGGCAAATCTGCAATAACCCCGGATAATACACAAGCTCCTACAGGAAGAATAGGTAAAGACTCTATGGACAATTTATCTAAATAAGATACTGCCTTTTCTACCATTTCCAAATCTCTGTTATTAATTAATCTATGGATTAAATAGTTATGTAACTGTGAAATAATAGTAGATGAGATATCTGAAGGTCGTTGGCTGGCAATTGTTAGAAAGACTCCAAACTTTCTGCCTTCTTTTATAATTTCTTCAAACGTTTCCAATCTAAAGTCCTTCCATGATTCACTTTCCCTCATAGATTCGTAAGAAAGGATGTTATGAGCTTCATCAACAATAATATTTAAGGACTCACTCAAAGTTTCATTTTTTGTTTTTTTATGGGTTGTATAAAGCTTGAATGATATAAGAAGAGGTATTAGTTTCTTCATATTTATATTCACATCATTCAAATCGATAACTACAAAATAATTATTATTCCAAAAATCAGCATTGTCATCAATAATAAATACCTTTTCGAAATCTTTCATCAAAGCCTTTAGCTTATTAATTGCCGGTGCAATGTGTTCATTGATAGCTCTATTATTTATAACATCTTCAATTAGTTGTATATATAGGTATTTTATAATAATATCAACAAAATTTCCATTTTCTGCATAATCATCTATAGCTCTATATATTGATAGTCTATTAATGTAAGATTGCCCTATAGAATTATTAAAGAATTTCATATCTCCAGCCACAATTGTATAATATGAACTCCTGCTTCCATGCCATTCTAAATCCTTTTGTAAGCCAATGCTTATTCCTGATTCATTAATTTTTTCTGGTAATATCTGTTCAAAATAATCCAATAATAATTTAGCCTTAGTATGGTCGGGCATAGATAGAACACTTTTAAGAAGATTATGCAATGTACCCTTTATATAGGATATAACATATTTTTTCGAATGAACATTTTGATAGAACGATAAAGTCCTTTTAATAAATGGCTGTTGTGTCTTTTCAGTTGCGCTAGCCAATATATTAAAAAGTTCTGGATTGAGAAGATCCTCCTTCTTTAATGGTATTTTATTCCCCGTGCTGTTACGAGTACATAGTATATATGATTTTTTTGTATCTGTAATTACTCCTTCCTTTGAATACTCCCCATTGAAATCAAATAACAAAAATTTTGCATTCTTCTGAAACATCTTGTTTGCGCTTACTTTATCAAACAACTTCTTGTAAATACCAGCTAATGTATAACTCTTTCCACTACCAGTATTTCCAAAAATTCCAATATGACTTGAAAACAACTTATTAATACTGATTTCTATTGGCACATTGCTATCAGATACTAGATGACCAATTTCAATAGTCAACTCATCATCTTTCGCAAATTTATGAATTAATGAGAATTCACTATTATCCATTAACAAGCATTCATTACCTATAAGAGGAAGCTCTTTTACTCCCTTATGGTATAAGCCATTTTCAAAATATCCTATCAGCTTAACTACTAGAGTTCTACTAATTTCCTCATTCTTATTATGGTATGAATCATTAACGTCGTTATTTTCCTTAATATATTCACTTTCAACTTTTGCCACAATATGAACAAATCCTTTTAGGATGTTTAGATAACTTCCTACTGATACATTTTTAATTATCTCACCTCTATATAAAAGATGGGATAAATTTTTATTTTTATCAACCTTAATGCAAACCTCTCTACCATTGACTGACAATACTTCACCAACTCGAAATATTGATTGTTTTTGCAGTAAGTCATTTACAATCGTATCCATTTATTTATTGATTAGTTTAAGAATATTGTCAAAAACATATTTATTAATCGATTCAAAATCGAACGCTGCAAGACCATTTAGATTCTCATTTGCAAACTCTTGATCTTGACATAACTTAAATCTCTCAGGAGTTAGTATCTTAATATTATTATTGTTTACAGGACCAGCCTTTGAAATATTGTTAGATATAGCATCTCCAGCTTCTTGGTTATATGCAAAAATTAGAACTAATAATGTTGGGTTTGAGTTAGCTGCACGAACAGTAATTTTCGCAATATGCTCATCAGCAAAAGAGAATCCAGCAGCCATTAATAATGTTGATGCACATTCAAGGTTATTTGAATATAATCTCATTAATTCATAGAAGTGTAAGTCTATAACGCTTTCTCTAAATTTTGTCTTGCGAGGATTTATCATTATTAGCTTATTATATTCACTTATGAACTGATCAACATTTGGATCAACAACATCTAATTCAAGATAATCCTTCGCAAATTCCACAATCTCACATAGAGGGGTTTTTTCAGAAAATGATGAAAAAATAGCTGTTGAATTTAAAGAATCACATAATGCTTTTAAATTCCGAAGTTGCTGTAGTGTTGAATCATAATTTACGTTATTGTCCTTTCCTTGAATCCAATTTATTGACCCATGAATTTTCATAAAGTTGAAAATTGGAATTAATGCACTATTCTGATATAAAGGGCTAACCTTTGAAACAATATTGGAGAAACTATCTTCTCGATAAACCGGAGTCTGATGACCTTTAAAACCATCATTAAACTCTATGCCCTGAGACTCTGCTGATATTTCAACGAAATTATCGATATTAGTGGTAAAGATATTTACTTGCTTGTCCAACAAAGTGTCCTTTCTCCTAGCAATAATCTCGTTCCAATTTTTCAAGAAGCATTCGTAATTGCTAATTACTTTGTCACAGAGAGGAGATTCTCTTGTGAATTCTTCCAAACAAGGAAACATTACTCCCTTTAAATATTTCACATACAAAGACAGCTGAACCAATGTTCTAATGTTTTTATCATCTATATCCGCACTTTCTGTCAATAGATTCTCTATACTACCTAGTGTCGATAGATATGGCTGAGATAAGCCAGACCCAAATAAGAAGCTTATATGGGAAGATTGAATGATATTTTTAAGCTGTTCTAGTTTCATGTTAAATTTATTTTGATGACTTGAACTATTAGTATGACTTGACTATTTGCTATTCGTCATGCAAAAGTAGCTCAATTTCATATTAATTCATAAGTTTAAACTAATAAAGTCATAATATTGATGTAATTCACCATAATATTTGCATAAATGTCGTTCAAAAAGGTATATTGTCAATTTTTATTAGTATTTTTGCATTTTGGATACAATAAATTAGGTGTAATATGCAAAAGAATAAAGACATCAATCGATTAAAGGTTGTATTGGCTGAAAAGAAACGAACCAACAAATGGCTGGCAGATGCACTGGGAAAAGATCCTGCTACTGTTTCAAAATGGTGCACAAACACTGCACAGCCATGCCTTGAAACACTGCTTGAAATAGCAAGAGTCCTTGAAGTTGACGTTAAAGATCTTTTGAATTCATCAAAAACTGAAGCAAAGTATATAAGAGTTGAATAAAGTAATGATGGAAAAAGAGAATAACAATGTGTATAACATGGCTTTCACAGCCGGCGCAGCTATGCTCAGCGAAACCCTTGCGGTCGCTGAAGCATATCTCGACTGTGGGCAAGATTGGGAACTCACCAGAGAAAAAACAATAAAAGAGAATCTGATGAGTAAAGGCAAACTATCATCCAATCAAAGATATTTTCAGTTGATGAAACAACGTATTGAGGTTCTCAATAATGAAGAAATACAGATGCTTGTTCACGGTTCTGTATCAGCCAGACGACAACTTATTCTATTAGCTATTTGCAAAGCATACCGTTTAATATTTGATTTCATCAATGAAAATGTTAGGGAGTGCTTTTATAATTTTCACGAAAGTATATCTTATGCCAACTTCAATGAATTCTTTAACGAGAAGAAGTATGAACATCCGGAAATGGAAAAAATATCCGAATTGTCTATTTATAAGATGAGACAGGTAATATTCCGTATTCTTGAACAGACAGAGCTAATAGAATCAGCTGAGTCAGGAGAACTGCGTCGCCCGTATCTTACAGAAGAACTAGAACGTATGATTGTTAAGGATGATGCAAAATGGTTAGCAATATACCTCTATTCTAATAACGAAATTTCTAATCTCCATGACTTGTATGCATAATCAATCAATCGATATGGACACACTCTTTGATGGTGTGTATAACAAACTGTTGGCTCCTAGCTTCGGCAAGAATTTAGGTGGTGAATTACCATTGTATATCCAGCCGATACCATCTGATCAACAATCAGAAGAAAGCAGTCAAATTAAACGCTTGTCTAACAGACTCAAAAAGAAAGGTTTCGAAACAACATCAATAAACCTATATGATATCTGTATGACAATACTCTCAGAAGAAGGTGTCTTAGAAACTATTTTCGAGGAAGAAGCTAATATTCCCAAAGAGGATATCATAGCCACGCTTGATAGCATGCTTGACATTAAATCGGTAGTCATTCCTCGTATAAAAGAAAAGATAATTGAAGATAATTCCACTTTTGTCTTTATCAGTGGTGTTGGGAGCATCTATCCTTTCATACGTTCACATGGAATTTTAAACAATATCGATGAACTCACAGAGAGTTGTAACCTGATATTGTTTTTCCCCGGAGACTATAACAATCTTCAATTAAAACTTTTCGGTAAAATCTCCGACGAGAATTATTACCGAGGACATAATCTAAATGATATAAAAGAAATTTAATACATAGAAATCATGATACAGGAGCGAATATATAAAAAGGACATTCAACGCCCTATCAATGGTGTAATCAAAGCAGATAGCAAAAATGAGCTCAGCAATGAAATCACCGAGTATGTTATCACAGCTGAGCAGCAACAACCAAAACTACTTCCAACACTGTTCAAGACATTAGTAGCACCAACCAGACCTACTTGCGTATGGATATCAGGCGACTTCGGAAGTGGTAAATCACACTTGCTGAAGATTCTGTCATACGTTCTTGAAAATCAATTAGTCATTGATGGACGTAAATGCGGTGATATTTTTGCAGACAAAGCCGAAGACGATTTTGAACTGAAAGGTGATATTCAGAAAGCCTGTCGCATACCTACAGAAAGTGTCCTTTTCAATATTCAAGAGAAACTTGATGGTGTTGCCAAAGGCAGCATCGATCCTGTATTAAATATATTCTTGAAGGAATTCAATCGCAAGATGGGATTCGATGATAAGAAACCGGAGATTGCAGAGATTGAAAGATATTTTGATGAGAAAGGCAAATTTGATTATCTAAAATCAGAGTTCAAAAAACGCTTTGGTGAAAACTGGGAAGATGCCCGTAAGTCTATACTGCTCAAACTTCAAAAGTTAGCTGAGATTATGGCTGATGTAGAAAATACCAGCAAAGAAATCGCCTATCAGAATATTCAAGTTCAAATCAAGAATTATAAGTTAGACATTGATGGATTTGTCAACTTGGTAAAGAAGCATCTCGATAAGCAACAACCTGGTTCTCGATTTATCTTTTTTGTTGATGAGGTTGGCCAGTTCATAGGGAAAGATGTCCACCGTATGCTCAGCCTTCAAACTATCGCAGAAGGATTAATTGACAAGACTGATGGTCTTGCCTCAATCATGGTAACATCACAGATGGATATCGACGCCACTCTTGGTAATCTCGAAAAGCAACAAGAATATGATTTCTCACGTATCCAAGGTCGTTTTACCACTCGCATCAACCTGACAAGTGCAAATGCAGATGAAGTCATCCAACGCCGTTTGCTTGAGAAAAACGAGAAACCAAAGAAAGAATTGTGCTTAGTATATGATCAGCAAAAGAATATCATCAAAAGCCTGTTCAATTTTGGGGATAACAGTCAGTTTAAGACAAACTACAAAGACGATGCTCAGTTTGCTATTGACTTCCCTTTTATTGACTATCAGTTTGACCTTTTACAACGGGCTATCATTGAATTAAGCAAGAACAATGCATTCAGCGGTAAACAGCAATCTGTTGGTGAGCGTTCACTTCTGACAATTACTCAAGAAGTTGCCATCGCATACAAGGACAAAGACCTCAATCAGATTGTACAGTTCTGTGATATGTATGAAGGCATCCGTGGAATCCTTCAAACAAAGGTTCAGTCGGATATCCAGCAAGCAGAAAAAACATTGGGTGATGATATGGCATTGAAGGTCTTGAAGACACTCTTCATGATAAAATATGTGAAAGGTTTCCCATCAACAACCGACAATATAACAAAAATCATGCTGCCTACTCTTGACACCGACTTTCCGGAATACAAAAGTCGTATTCAAGAGGCTTTGAATAAGTTGGTTCATACCTCTTATATCGAAAAAGGTGCTAATGACGAATACCATTATCAGACCAACGAAGAAAAGGATATTGAGAATGAGATAAAGAATGAAGACATTCAGCCTGATGCCATCAATAATGAATTGAAGAAAATATTCCGTGATGAGATTTTCTCTGACTCAAAGATCAAGCTATCAAACAATAAAGTATTCTCTTATGGACGTATGGTAGATGAGCAGCAAGATGGTCGTGATTCTGAAATGTATATTCACTTTGTTACGCCTGTAAATAGTTTCGTAAGCACAGACCAACAAGCAATGCTCATGTATTCTATGGGACATCCAACACAATTATGTGTAGTATTGGGTGAAGACAAATATATGGCAGAGGATATTGCTATGTTCAAGAAAGCAGATAAGTGTTTAACTAGACTATTATCTGCAAATGGTGATAATTACCGCCAACAGATTGTAACAGACAAGCGTAGAGTCAATGCAAATCGTAGAGTGAGCATCGTAAATCGTTTGGTTGAACTAACAAAGAGTGCGCACCTATATATGGGAGGTCAGGAACTTACAGATATACGCTCATTAGACATTAAGACTCGTCTAAATGAGGGTATGACAAAACTTGTTGAGCAAGTTTATACAAACCTAAAGATGCTGACTATTGAATATGATGATGCAATGCTGAAAAATATCATCAATAGCACAACTTCCGGTGCATTGTTTGGTACTGATATGGACAACTGTATGACAGAAGTATTCAACTGGATCAATCGTAACAAGAGCATGAGTGTCCGTACAAAGGTAAAGGACCTTGTTGAATACTTCAAAACCAATTCTTATGGTTGGTATGAAACTGCATCATTGTGCATCTTGGCCAAATTGTACAAAATGGATAAGATTTCATTTAGAAGTAACGGAGGGATTGTGGCTGACCGTGACCTTTACACTAATATGACAAACAGCAACCAACAAGCTGTTCTTATTGTAGATATAGAGGAAACAATTACGAACTCTCAAATTTCAAAACTCAAGAATCTATATAAAGACTTCTTTGAGGATGAAAGTTGCTCTGCTCAAAGTGCGAAAGATGTTCACACTGCATTTATAGCTCGTCTTAATAAAGAAATTTCAGACCTACGCTCAATCAAAGATCTATGGCACTTTGAATTTGTGAAACCAATGGAGGATATAATTCCATTGCTAAGTAATTTAGCAAGTTGTGTTTACCCTGGACTGTACACAAAGACAAGCCAAATAGAGGATGCCATCGACCGCAAAGTGGATGAAGCTGACGTTATATGCCAATTCGTAAATGGTCGTCAATTCGATATATTCAAACGTATTGACACTTTAAAGAAAGGAAATCAAGCAAACCTCTCTTACGTTTCAGTTGAGTTGATAAAGGTACTGGATGATATCTACAACTCTTCTACCCCTTGGAATTTAATGGCTAAAGGTAAGGACACCATTGATGCCATATCAAAAGAAATTAAGGACAAACAAGAAGCAGCAAGTACTGATGTTCTTAGTCTTTTGGATACAAAATTGCAAGCACTCATAGCTCTTTCCTCATATTGCACTTTACAAACCAATCAGCAACAGCAGATTGCTGCATTGTTTGAAGTATTGAAAATAAAGGCCAAAGACGAACGATACATTGGAAACCTGATTGCTATGAAGACTCAGGTTTCAGATACTTACAACAAATGTCTGGACTCCATCAACCACTGGATTGAGGAAAAGCAGAAAGAGGAAGAAGAAGCTCGAAAGAAAGCGCAACAACAGAATGGTGGTGAACAACCTGCCATACAGCCAAAGGCACCTCGTATTGTTCATAAAGTGGTTAGCAAACAAAAGGCTATGGCTGTATCTTTCGACAAACCTATTCTTGAGACTAAGGAGGATGTAGAAAAATATGTAGATGCATTGAAAGCTCAGTTGATGCAATACATTGAACAGAATAACAATATAATGTTGAACTAAAAGATAATAATAAAATGGCAACAAATACAAGTGCATTGAAAACCTTTGCACAACAAACGCGTATCAAACTGATTTCGCTTATCAAGACGAAGTTACAGCTGGTGCTAAATACTGATACTTCGGAGCTTAGAGGTTACGAAGAAGAAATAAAAAAATTGCGTAGTAAAATTTTGCAGCAAGGTGAAGATGGCGTAATTGAGGAGGTAGCCTACACTTGGTTTAATCGTATGATGGCACTTCGATTTATGGATGCTAACGGCTATAATTCTCCAATGATTATTACTCCAGCAGAAGGACAAACTCGTCCGGAAATATTGCAAGATGCGATGGCTGGTACGATAGATGAAGAATTGAACCTATCTGACGAAGACAAGTTGCAACCTGAGCCTACACTCTATCGCAGACTTCTTGTTGCTAGCTGTAATCTGAAACACTCATCTATGCCATTCCTTTTCGAACATATTACAGACTACACAGAACTACTACTGCCAGATGATTTATTATCTGAGCAAAGTGTGGTAAGTGATATCCGTAATGGAATGACCGATGATGATTGTCAGAATGTAGAATTGATGGGCTGGCTATATCAGTTCTATATCATTGACCGCAAGGCTGATGCGGAGATTAAGAAAACGAAGAAAGGCGGACTCAAGAGCGATGAACAGGCAGCAGCAACTCAGTTGTTTACTCCACATTGGGTGGTGCGATATATGGTTGAAAACACCTTGGGTAAGATATGGATGACGCTTCACCCTGAAAGTCACCTTATCGATGAAATGCCATATTATATAAAGTATCCAGAAGGACAAGTTGACCCAATACCGGAAGATATCAGTAAAGCATCGGATATTCGTTTTATCGACCCTTGCATGGGTAGCGGTCACGTGCTGGTGTATGCTTTCGACCTCTTCACAAAGATGTATGAGGAAGAAGGAGAAATGAAGAAGGATATTCCGAATCTTATTTTGACCAATAATATTTTTGGTATCGACATTGACCCTCGATGTTATCAATTGGCAAGCTTTGCGCTGACCATGAAAGGTCGTGCTTACTATAGCCGTTATTTGCGTCGCACTGTATCGCCTAACGTCATTGCACTGCAAAATATTGACCACGACACAATTGAATCATCGGGTAATTGGCCGAAGGATTCTCTTATGTGGCAATTTAAGAATGTAGATACTATTGGGTCTTTGCTGAAAGTTACTCCTGCTGAGTGCGCAGCAATCAATGTTGACAGCGGTTTGTTTGGAGCGAATCAAAAGATTTTGAAGAAGCAAGCTGAATATCTTTCGGGGACTTATCACTGTGTCGTTACAAATCCTCCATATTTAGGAAAGGGCTTTGGTGATGGACTAAAGGCTTATGTAAAAAATAATTTTCCAAATAGTAAGACAGACCTTTATTCGGCTTTTATAGAGCATCTATCAAGTCTTCCAACTAAAAATGGATATACAGCAATGGTTACAATGGAATCTTGGATGTTCCTTTCTAGTTTCGAGGCACTTAGAAGATATCTAATTAACGATTGTTTCATACTAAGTTTAAGCCATTTTGATTGGCAGATAATGAGAATTGCCTTCGGAACTGTTGCATTTATCCTGCAAAAGCGTCCATGTAATGAAAATAAAGGTATATATTCTTATTTAAGTAGATACGATGTAGACTTAAAAATAGAAAAACCTTATTCGTTTCCCAAAAAAGACAATGGCAGGTATGCTATTACTAATCAGGAAAAGTTCTTGGATATACCAGGTGCAACTATTGCATACTGGATTTCAGACACATTAATTGATTCTTTTGTTAATGGAAGAACATTAAAACTGGATGGCGACACTAGACAGGGAATGGCGACATCAGATAATGGCCGGTTTCTTAGAGTCTGGTTTGAAGTAGGAAACAATAAAATAGGTTTCAACAAAAATAATGCAACTGAGGCACAAGCAAGTGGTAAAAAATGGTTTCCTTATAATAAAGGAGGACAGTACCGTAAATGGTATGGAAATAGAGAATTTGTACTTAACTATGAGGATGATGGCAAAGAAGTAAAAGGTAAGGCTGCATCGCTTTATGGTTCATATTCACGCACTATTAAAAGTGAGTCTGAGTATTTTAAACCATGTATTAGTTGGTCGAAGGTTACTGCTGGTAGTATTTCTTTCAGATACTTTGATCCTGGCTTTATTTTTGATGTTGCAGGATGTTGCATTTTCTATAATGATGAATCGTTAACTCCTTACCATCTAGCTTTGCTTAATTCTAATGCATCTACAGAGGTGTTCAAAATTTTATCTCCAACTTTAAATTATGAAGCTGGACATGTAGCATCATTTCCAGTGTTGAAAGAAAACTTTGAACAAATTTGTCATATAGCGAAGGATAATATTGCTATATCAAAAGAAGATTGGGATGTACATGAGACTTCTTGGGATTTTAAAATGAACGAACTTGTCCGCTTCGCATTAGGCTTAACTCCGGAGCAGATAAAACAGGGGATTTTCTCTGTAAATGTTACTAGTGTAAAAATAGATTCATTAGTTATAGAGTATAAAAAATATTGGGAAGCTTTATTTCTTCGTCTTCATGACAATGAGGTCAATCTAAATAAGCAATTTATTGGTATTTATGGTCTAGAAAATGAGTTAATCCCAGACACTTCATTCGATGATATAACAATTTTACAAAAAGGCGAGATATCGATTGTAGATGGAAAAATCGAATGGAATGATGATGTGATAATTAAGCAATTCCTTAGTTATTTAATCGGTTGTTTTATGGGTCGTTATTCAGTCAATACCCCAGGCTTGCAGATTTCAGATCAGAACGTGAGTCCTAATGATATTAAACCTATGGAGCAACTTATCGATATTGATGATGATGGTATTATACCAATCATTCAGGAGGAAGATTTTTTTAGTGATGATATGACTCAGCGTATTGAAGGTGCTATAAAAACGCTTTTTGGAGAGGAATATTATTATGAAAACATTAAGTATATAGATATAGTACTTGGTCAAAATCTTCGCGATTACATCTTCAAGAATTATTATGGAGATCATCAGTCTCTATATTCTGTAAAGATGAATGGTTCTTCTGCTAAACGTCCAATATATTGGCTCTTTAGCAGTCAAATGGGAGACAAGAAAAAGAAAGGGTATTTTAAGGCTCTTGTTTATATGCATAGATTAGAGCCTGATACTTTATCTAAGCTTCATGCAGATTATGTTCATCCATATTTGAATAAAATTAATCAGCAGTTATTAGAGGCAGAAGACAATGCAACTCGTGATGATCTGACACAAGCTCAACACAATAAAGCATTAAAAGTTGCAGATGAACTGAAAGAAAAAGTTCGTGAGGTAAAAGCTTTTGAACAGCAACTCGTAGAAATGGCGAGTCATCGACTAACCATCGATCTTGATGATGGTGTAAAGGCTAACTATCCAAAATACTATCCATTGGTAGAACCTATCAAGGGATTGGAAAGCAGTGACGAATAAAATAATAAAGATGTTATGACAAAGGATGAAATATATAAGTTGCTTTATAGCACAGAAACCTCACGAATAGAGCGTACAGTGAGCACATGTGATATGGATAAGTTCCAAGAAGCTATCTGTGCTTTCAGCAACGATATGTCTAACTCTCGACAGAATGGGTATCTGATTATAGGAGCAAAAGATAACGGAGAATTGTCGGGACTAAAAGTTGACGACAATCTTTTCAAGAAAATCTCCGGCATTCGTAGTGATGGCAACATTCTGCCTATCCCTATGATGACCTGCGAACGATACGAATTGGATGGTGGTGATTTACTTATCGTAGAAGTACAGCCCTCATTCTCTACCCCTGTGCGCTATAGAGGAAGAACTTTCATTCGAATAGGTCCACGTAGAGATATTGCAACCATAGATGAAGAACGTATCCTATCAGAGAAACGTATGAGTAATATGGCTACTTTTGACGCTTCGCCTTGTTATAATGCTAAAATTGATGATATTTATCTCGATATTATAAAGAATGAGTATATTCCTAAAGCAGTAGATACAGAGGAATTAGAAAAAGACACGAGAAATATAGAGCAGCAAATGGCTTCTTTAGGCTTATATGATATAGAACATAATTGTCCGACTAATGCTTGTATTGTATTATTTGGAAAGAATCCAAAACAGTTCTTGTATGGAGCATATCTACAATATGTACGCTTTATTGGGCTGGATAAGGGTGCGGAAATTGATGATGACAAGCCATTTTATGAGTGTCTTGCCAAAATGATGCCTAAGTTGGAGGCTTTTATCGACTATGGTGTAGTAAAAACAAGCCCGGTGGCTATTAGCACACTTAGAGAGAAGAACCAATCGAATTATCCAAAGGATGCACTGAGAGAATTGGTTCTGAATGCTTGTATGCACCGCGACTATCAGGCAAATATGCCTACACGCTTCTATCAGTTTACTGACCGCATAGAAATAATGAATCCCGGTGGGCTGTATGGCAAGGCTCGTCCTGAGAATTTTCCTAATGTGAATGACTATCGTAATCCTATTATCGCTCAAGCTTTAAAAGTAATGGGATATGTGAATATGTTCAATCGTGGTGTAAGCCGTGTAAAGAATATGATGATTGATAATGGAAATAAAGAACCGGTATTTAATGTTGATAAGATAACTGCATTTGAAGTGATAAGCTATTCAGCTATTAAATATACTGATTTGCAAGATAATAGCGAAGATTTTCCTAAGTCATTTCCTAAGTCATTTCCTAAGTCATTTCCTAAGTCATTTCCTAAGTCATTTGCCAAGTTAATACCAAGTTATTTCCAAGAGAGCGATATCAACTCTATAGAAACAATTCTGAAGAGTTTGGGAGAAGCAAAATCGGCGAAAGAACTTTCATCAACAATGTCTTGCTCTACTCGTACTTTGAAAGATAAATATTTAAATAAGATGATGCAAGCAGGTGTCATTGAGATGACAATTCCAGATAAACCCAATAGTAACAAACAAAAGTACAAATTGGTAACAGACCATCAATAATAAAAAAGACAAAGCTTCATGAAAATTTGGATAACGATAAAACAACAGATCAATAAATATAGATCAATAATTAGGGAATGGTTTTCTGATAATCAAAATAAGGTTACCAAATTACCTTATAAACCATTATCTCCAACAGATAATGCAGAAGATTGTGAAGTATACTTTAATGCTCTTTCATGGGCTTTGTCTAATAAAAAACAAATTAAAAATATTGCTATATCTGGTCCTTATGGATCAGGCAAAAGTAGTATCCTACAAACATTCATAAAAAGAGAAGAACAACGGTCTCTTAAAAGCAAAAAATGGTTTTCAAAAAAGGATCATTTCCTTAATATTTCTTTAGCAACATTTGAAGTACCTAAGAAGGCGAAAACTGTTGCCAGAGATGAAGAAAATGAGCATTCTACCAATAGTGATACTCAACGATTAATTGAATTAAGTTTATTACAGCAGCTCTTCTATCGTGAAACTAATTCAAAAACTCCAGACTCAAGATTAAAAAGGATTCATAGACAGAAATCATGGAATCTATTAATTCAAACAATAGCTACTATGATTTTTGCTATATCAATCATAATACTATTTCAACCCAAAAGACTTGACTTATTTTTTAATTTTGAAAGTGAAATATTTTCAAGTGATATTGCCAAATACATTGCAGTAATTGCTTTTATTGTAGAAATATTCTTGATTATTTATAAATCATCTCGCTCAATAATTGGTCTTTCTATTAAAAAATTGAACTTACAAGGAGCAGAAATTGAGATTGATAAAAGTATAAGTAAATCTATTCTTAATAATCATATTGATGAAATTATTTATTTCTTTGAAGCGACGAACTACAATGTTGTTATAATCGAAGATTTAGACAGATTTGGAGATTCTGAAGTATTCACAAAACTTCGTGAAATAAATCTTCTTATAAACAATTCAAAGAAGATTGATCGAGATGTCGTTTTTATATATGCTATAAAGGACGATATGTTTCAAGATAAGGACAGAGCAAAATTCTTTGATTTTATGCTTCCTGTTATTCCTATTGTAAACTTCTCAAACTCCGGAGATAGATTAAAAAAGATGCTGAAAGAATCATCTACAAAAATAGACAATGAACTAATAGATGATTTATCCTTATTTATTGATGATATGCGCTTGCTATATAATATCATGAATGAATTTCATGTATATGCCACGAAGGATAGCAATCAGCTTGACATGAATAAATTATTAGCTATTATCGTATATAAGAATCTGTTTCCTAAAGACTTTACTGATTTGAGTGAAAACAAAGGAGAACTATTTAATACTATTAATAGTAAGAATAGATATATTCAAGAAGCGGTTTCAAAAATTGAAAAAGAAATTAAATCAATAAAAGAACGGCTGCGAGAATCCGACGCATATTTTACCTCAAATATAAAAGAATTACGCACTCTTTATGTGAGCAAAGTATGTGATAGTATAATGAAAAATGATTTTATGGGATTACGAGATGACGATAAATTTGTAAATATTGCTTATTTTACTAACGACGATACATTTTCAAAAATAAAGAACGGGACAATTGAATTCTATTCTTTAAATACATATTATGGACGAAAAACAGCTAATAGTCAATCTCTTAATTTTAAAGAAATAGAAAAACAAGTTAATCCAAATTTTACATACGATCAACGAGAAAAGATTATCTTAGATAAGCAATCTAAAAACAACAATGATCTTAAAAAAGAAATAATTGAGCTACAAGCTGAACAAAATTCCATCAAAAAAAGTAGCTTGAAACAAATACTGTCTGAAGGAAAAATAAAAGTAAACTGTGATGACATAAAAAAAGGAGAGTTAATAGACATTCTATTAAGAAATGGTTATATAAATGAGAATTATTTAGACTACATTTCAATTTTCCATGAAGGTGCGTTATCAAAATCAGATTATCAATTTTTGATAAATGTCAAACGAGAATTGGCACCTCAGTTTGATTATGTTCTGCATAAGAAAGAGGAACTACTCAAACGTATCAATATTTTTACTTTTGAAAAGGAATGTATCCTTAATTTTGATATTGTAGATACTTTACTCGAATGCAACTATACAAATGAATTAACTGTCTTATTTAATCAGCTTTTAAATGAGCAGGAAATTACTATCAGATTTATAGACGAATACATTGATAGAGCCAAATTTCAAGATTTATTTGTAATTAAATTGTGTTCATACTGGCATAATATATGGAGGTATATACTTTCAGAATCCAGCTATATTGATGAAAGAAAGGAACAATATTTTCTATTAATAATGAAGTATGCAAAGATTGAAGATCTTAAAGAAATATTTAATGAAAATGACTCTTATATAGCAAACTACAGCGATTTCTTTATTATAGATATGGATAATAAAGTAAGGCGAGGATTGGTGGAATCTTTAGGAATTGTTTTCAATACAATTAATTCAGAATCGCCAAAAGAAGATTTGATGTTTCTCATGAATAATTGCTATTATGAGATTAATATAGAAATGCTGAAAGCGATAATTCCTGAAGATAAATTTGACTTAGAAAAATTCAAAACAAATAACTATTCTTATTTAAGAGAGTCAGACTTAAATTCAATCGTGACATACATAGAAGAAAATACAAATACTTATGTTGAGAAAATATTGATTGGAATAGCAGATAATACGAAGGAAAATATTGACTCATATACCCTACTTTTGAATAATTCAGACTTGAAATTAGAACTAAAAGAGAAACTGATTCAAAAAATAGATACGGTTATTAATGATATAACTACTATTACAGGCATCAAGGAAGCCCATTCATTATTCCATTATTCAAAAGTAAAACCAACATGGGATAATATTCAAGCAATGTTCGCAAATGATAGCGATTTATTATCAACGTCCGTTATTACTTTCTTAAATCAAGATAATAATGCAATTGCATTATCCAAAAGCAGAATGACAACTGCAATTAATGAAGACGGAGTTGAAGTATATAGCAAATTATGTAAGGCATTAATTCACGAAAAAAGTATTAATGATGTATCATATAAATTACTTCTGCAATCCATTCCATGGTGTTACAATAACTTTGACCCAAGTTTAATAACTACTGAGAGGATGAAAGTTTTAATTGAAAGTAATAAAGTTCAAAAAGTTGTTGCTGGTTATGATTTCTTACGTCTAAATTACAAAGATCTGAATGTTCAGCTAATTGAAAATGCCCCTGATAAATTCATCGAACAAGTAGATCAAATAGTTTTTGATACATCTGATATGGAGCTTCTTCTTAGCTCATCAAAAATTTGCAAAGAAATGAAGTTTAGGTTCATTAATTCAGTTAATGAAAGTATCATTGTAAACAGCATTGATAATGCAAAATTTGTTTTGGATAATGTATTATTGGATTCTAATCAATATTCTGTAAGCGATTCTTTGAAGGTGCAGCTGATAAAAAAGAAAGAACTATCAAAAATTGACAGAATAAAACTGTTTCTACGGATTCATGATTACTTAGATAATGACGAAATAATATTGTTCTTAGTGTCCTTAGGTTCTCCTTATGATGAAATTGCTAATTCCAGAAAATCGCCAAAGATACAAAGAAACAAGTTGAATGAGGATTTTATGAAAATTCTAATTCAGAAAGAAATTATTATTTCATATTCTAACAAAAATGACCAAATATACCATTCAACGAAAAAATAAGAATAATTGAATATGAACGATTCAACAAAAGATAAAATACAGGGTGTTCTCAGCGAACTGATTGACCGCAAGAGATTCATATTCTGGTATGACGAAGGTGGGCAGATGAATGATTTTGTTTCAAGCCTTGAAATACCAGGGGTTGAAATTCTTACTCTTAATCGGAATGCCTTCACACTGAAACACAGAATACTCGCCGGTGAACAACCAGAGAGAGGATTTATCATATATAGTCAAGAAGCCAGACCTGATGATGAAGATAACTGGTTACTTGATTTGGAAGTACAATCAATACCTTTCTCGGCAGATATGGGTTCAATCTATGCCGCTGAGTGTGGCATTCCTATGGAGCTGAAAGCAAAAGTTGTGGATGCTCACGCTGACTTCTTTAAAACAGCAGGGAATAGGCAAAAAATTACTACACGCCTTACTACACAAATGAACGTGAAGGCTATTGAGAAACAAATGCTTTCTGTGGTATGTAAAACAGAACCTACATATGATGCTCTTACATACGCCTTGGCTAAAGAGACATTGGAAGGCAAAAATGACATGCAGAACCGTTTGGAAAAATATAACCTGAGCAATGTTTATTGGGAGGATGTAGAAACATATTTTGGATATGACAAAAGCAGAAACATAAAGGATCTGATTATCGTCCTATTCCGAAATGATTTGCTTCGTCATCAAGGATCTAATACACTGACCAACGAAGCATATATCTTCATGCGAGATTGGCGTGACAGCCGACAGTTTGGTGACATGTATAAGGAATGGTCTTCACTTCTTGAACAAGAATTGAATATAAAAGAATCATTGCAAGACTATACATTGGAACAACTTTTACCTATTGAAACATTCCCTTGTGTAGATAAACTGATTGCTCAACATCTGCAAGTAGAAGTTGCAAATAGCACGATGACTGTGGAACAAATAGAGAGCATCGTTGATGAGAGAGAGCACAAAGTCTTTTTCTCTGTTGCAGCCCATACTATAAAAGCTTTGTTGGAGGCAAGGCGTATGTTGGAAGATATAGACCAGATGATGTCCGGACTAATCATTAATTCTGTGGAAGAGGGATTTCAATTATATTGCAATGACCTGTATTCAATAGATTTGCATTACCGTCATTATTTCCGTGAAGCAAAGGAAGCAGAAAGCTATGGTTTGTTAGCAAACATTACAGAAATAGTCCAGCGAACTTATACCAATGGGTTCTTGATGCAACTTGCAAACAAATGGCAACCATTAGTTGATGATATGGATAAATGGAGAATTAATCATGTTATTGACCAACGCCGTTTCTATGATTATCATGTTTCTCCTTTTGTGGTTAAAAATAATAAGCTTTTCGTTATTATCAGTGATGCGCTACGCTATGAGACTATGGTAGAGATGGAACAGCGCATTGCCCAAGTTAACCGTATGGTGACTACCATGAAGCCAGCTATGGTTTCAACACTTCCATCATACACCCAGCTTGGCATGGCTGCACTATTGCCAAACAGAGAATTATCGTATGAAAAGCCTGCTGATGAAGTTTTCGCCGACGGTTCAAGTACCAAAGGCACTGAAAACAGAAATAAAGTCTTGAATAAGAAGGTTTTGAAAAGTCTTGCAATAAGAGCAGAAGATTTTTTGGAAATATCGACGCCTAAGACTTATTTCAGGGATTTTGACTTAATCTACATATACAGTAATGTCATCGACAAAACAGGCGACAACAAAGATACAGAAGGAAATGTTTTTAAGGCAACAGAAGATGAATTTGAGCATATACTTAAAATTATTGATAAGATTCGCAATGGTAATGGCTCAAACATACTTGTCACATCCGACCATGGATATTTGTTCCAAAATGAGCAATTGGATGAAAGTGACTTCACTGACTTCAAAGTTCACGGAGACATCATCACCGACACAAGAAGATTTGTGATTGGTGAGAATCTGCAAACAGGAGCAGCTGTCAAGACTTGGGATAGTGAAGATGTAGGATTAAAGACCGGCAAACAAGTACAGATAGCCAAAGCAATGAACCGAATACGTAAACAAGGCTCAGGAAGCCGTTTCGTTCATGGAGGTTCAATGCTGCAAGAGATTGTTGTACCTGTGCTACATGTTAACATACAAAAGAAACAGGATGTTAGTCAGGTTGATGTCGATATTCTAAATCAGCGATCAAGACTTACTACAAACAATCAAACGATAAGTTTCTATCAGTCGGAAGTTGTATCAGAGAAGGTCAAAGGTTTGACTTTGAAGATGGGTTTCTATGATCCAAATGGTAATTTGATTTCAGACTCTGTTATTATGGTTTTTGATAGCCAAAGTAATGATTCTACACAAAGAGAGCAAAAGCATATCTTTATGTTCAAGAATGAACTGTCTAAGCTAAACGGACAGGAAGTTGTGTTGAGAATGGAAAAGAAGTTGCCAGACTCAGAGCAGTTCGCACTATATAAGGAGGCTGCTTACAAAGTAAGTGTAATGTTTCAAGCAGAATTCTAAAGGAGGAGATTAGCAATGGACGAAATAGATAAAAAATTAAACGACTATTATGCAGGTAAGGTTGTTCGCAAAGACCTTACAAAGAGCATAAAGGAAGGTGCGAACGTACCAAGCTACGTTTTAGAGTATCTTCTAGGCATGTACTGTGCCACTGATAACGAGGAAGATATTGAGAACGGTACCAACATGGTAAAACATGTACTAGCCGAAAACTTTGTAAGACCAGATGAAGCGGAAAAGATTAAATCAAAAATTCGTGAGCGAGGTCATTATAAGATTATTGATAAGGTCTCAGCAAAACTAAATGAGCACAACAACTGTTATGAGGGACAGATATTTAATATCAACCTCAATCACATAATAATAGATGACAGTTACATCAAGAATTATGAGAAGCTGTTGTGTGGCGGAATATGGTGTATCATAGATATGGAATATAACTATGATGAAAACACAAAGGAAAGTCCGTTCCGTTTGGTTTCGCTCAAACCAATACAGATGCCATCCACTGACTTGGAAGAATACATAGAATGCAGAAAGCACTTTACCCTCGATGAATGGATTGAGGTTATCTGCCGCAGTATAGGTATGGAACCGACTAATCTTGATGAAAAGACAAGATGGCATTTGGTGGCAAGAATGATTCCATTCGTTGAGAATAATTATAATATATGCGAACTTGGACCTCGTGGAACAGGTAAATCGTATGTTTATGATGAACTCTCCCCTTACTCTATACTTATTTCCGGTGGTCAGACTACAGTAGCTAATCTATTCTACAACATGGGACAGCATAAGGTCGGTCTTGTAGGAACATGGGACGTTGTCGCTTTCGACGAAGTAGCAGGTATCAACATGAAGGATAAGGATGGCATTCAGATTATGAAAGGATACATGGCGAATGGTTCATTCAGCCGTGGCAAGGAAAGCATCAATGCCTCTGCTTCAATGGTTTTTGTGGGTAATATCAATGGAAGTATTGAGAATTTGGTAAAGGTAAGTCATTTGCTTTCTCCTTTTCCTAAAGATATGATTGATACTGCATTCTTTGACCGTTTCCACCATTACCTGCCTGGTTGGGAAATTCCAAAGATGCGACCTGAGTTCTTTACTGATTCATACGGCTTTATATCTGATTATTTCTCTGAATGTTTAAGAGAAATGCGTAAGCGTAGTTCTAGTGATGCAATACAGAAATATTTCCGTCTAGGCAAGGATTTGAATCAACGTGACGTTATTGCTGTCAAGAAAACAGTGAGCGGTCTTCTTAAACTATTATTCCCTGATGAAAATTATGGTAAGGAAGATGTTCGTCTCTGCTTGGAATATGCGCTAATTGGTCGCCGCCGTATCAAGGAGCAATTAAAGAAGATTGGTGGACTAGAATTTTACGATGTACATTTCAGTTATATTGATATTGAGGATGGTGAAGAACATTATGTGAATACTCCTGAAAGCGGTGGTTCTGCTCTTATCCCTGAAGGTGAATTGCAGCCTGGTTCTCTTTATGGTATCGCACACCAGCCAGGAGAAGGAAATCTTGGCTTGGTACGATTAGATTTACAGGTAATGCCCGGAGCCGGTAAATTCACCCATACTGGATTTGGGACAGGCAGTGCTATCAGTGATGAACTTAAAGAAGCTGTAAATTATTGCCGTTCTAATCTAAGCAGAATTTCTCAGAGCGCACACTTTGCAGAAAACGAAATGCACATGAAAGCTACAGATATTAACGGAATTGGTACTCTTGAAGGATTGGAATTAGGAGTTTTTATTTCCCTTATTTCAGGTTTAACAGGAAGATGCGTTCAACCGCAGATGTGCATACTTGGCTCAATGAGTATTGGTGGAACTATTATTCCTACAAGCGATTTAGCAGGTGCTTTACAAATAGCCCAAGATGCAGGTGCTAAAAGAATTCTGATACCTGTTGCGGACATGATTAATTACTCTAAAGTTCCAGCTGACCTAATATCAAAATTCAGTTTGGAAGTATATTCGGATCCTATTGATGCAGCTTTTAAAGCATTAGGAATAAAATAGAATGTGTTATGGTGGACTTCAAAGAATTAATAAACTCTATACGTAAAGAAAATATAACGCTCTTTATCGGCTCAGGCTTTTCTCTAAAAGCTGGAGCTCCTTCAGCTTATAGTTTGGTGAATGCAATAAACAATACTTTACCAGAAGATGAAAAAATAGATGGTAATGATTTGGATAAAGTATCGGAAGAATACGAACAAATGCATAATCGTGAATCTCTAATGAAGATAATCAGAGATAAAATGTCATTTATTCCTACAGACACGTCAGATCATCAAAAATTAACTAGAATTCCACATATTCATACTATTATAACTACAAATTATGACACCTTGTTGGAAGATATATATGGTCAGGAAAAATGTTATGTTGTTCGTAATACACAAGATTTGACAAATCTGAGCAAGGATAAAGTTAATATAATTAAAATACATGGTGATTTTCAGTCAGAAGAAAGTATATTGTTGACAAAGCAAGATTACACAAACTATTTTGTCAAGACTAAAGATTCATTATTATGGAAATTTGTACAGGCTGAGATACTAACAAAAGATATCTTATTTATTGGCTATAGTCTTGAGGATTCAAACGTTTTCGAAATAATAAAACAGGTAAAAAAAGAGACAAACGGACAACCACGAAAATTCTTTTTAATCGCACCTGGACTTAAAAGTTATAAGGTAAATCGACTGGCTGAGACCAAAGTTAAATATTATGATGCAAAAGCGGAAGATTTATTTTCTCCTTTATTTGAATCACTCGATAAGCACATCAAACAGGACTATAATAAAAATAAAATTTCATTTAAGACATTATCACAATATAGCCGTCAACATAATCTCGAAGCAATAGGTGTAGAAGGAGAAAAGAAAAATTCAGTAAGTTTTAATACAATAGGTCAGGCTGAAGTTAACATCAATCTAAGAATAGAAAAAATATTAGCTCAAAAACTTATGAATAATGATCCTTCTATCTATAAAGACACATTTCATGGTTCACTTGTGCCAGGTTTAAAATTACCCACAAAATCATTGAACAATATTGAGGTGTTGATTAATGGAATGACAATTGGCACCAATGAAGATTTATCATACTTAATTATTTCTCCAACTTCCGAAACGGTAAGCTGTAGTCTAAAAATTAAAGATACAGGTTTCAATGAGAAGATTAAGTTTGTTAGATTCAATCTAGGAAATCAAATAGTATTTAAATCTAAGGTGCAACCATTTACGATACAATTTATATTTACAATTGATTATATAAACAAATCAATAAGTTGTACCTGCAATATAACTTTAAATGAAACATATCAGGATAATTCAGATGCATTGAAGTGGATTGAACTACCAATAGCTTTATGGGGGAACAAAGAACTTATAATATCATTACTTCCAACAATGCCTCTTAAATTTCCAAATAAAATACAATACGCAAATAATTTCAATCAAGTTAGACGTTACTATCAGAATATAAGGAATATAGAATTATGGTATGATATAGAATTTGATAGTTACATTAATTTTTCACCAGAACATTTTGAACTATCAGAATTACTAGTTAACGCATACAAAGAAAAATTCTTTTCTATTCCAAATGATGATGAGGAACATACCTTTGAAGTAGAAGGAGATGCGGATAAACTAAGGAGTAATATCGAATTACAAGATGAAACATGTAGCTTATCGATGTCATATATGCAAGAAGAACCGAAAGAGTTTAATGGTCATCTTTTTACGTTCAAGCCTAAGTATATTTTTGCAAGTAACTGCAAAATATTATCAGTAACCCAGCTGAGTAACAATAAAATCAAGGTTTCTGTAAAATTAAAAAAGAATTGTCTATATCAAATATATACTGATAATGGTATTAGTGACATAAGTGAAATGTGGAACGTGGCTCTACAATCTAAAACTAAAATATAATTATTATGGAATCATCAAATAAAACAATACTCGCAAAGGAATACTCATTAAAAGAAATCCTTGCAGATAAAAAGTACATCGTTGATTATTTCCAACGTGAATACACTTGGGAAAAACTTCAGATTGAGCAGTTGGTTGAAGACCTGACAAATGCTTTCTTTGATGACTATAAAGTTGGTGATACGCCAAAGAATGTTGCTAACTATAACACTTACTATATGGGGTCTATTGTGCTAAGTGATAAAAGAAACGGTATTAGCAGTATTATAGATGGTCAACAACGTATCACTTCTCTCACCCTTTTATTGATTTATCTTTTGCATAAAACAAATAATACAATGCGCTCTCAGATAGATAATCTTATTTATTCGGATAGTTATGGTGAGAAATCATTTAATATTCAAGTCCCTGAAAGAGAAATCTGCCTAAAAGCGTTATATGACTGTGGTGATTATGAACCAACTGACCTTGATGACGAAAGCACTATCAATATGGCCAATCGATATAAGGATATTGTTGAAGCATTTCCGGAAGATTCATTTGGAGAAGATGTATTGAAGTCATTTGTGTATTGGCTTCTTGAGAAAGTTATATTAGTAAAAATCACAGCAACGTCAGAGGATAATGCTTATACAATATTCGAAACAATGAACAATCGAGGAAAGAGTCTTAAACCATCTGATATGCTGAAAGGTTTCATTCTTTCTAAGTTCAATTCTGATGACCAACGAAAGGTTATGAATAATGAGTGGAAAAGTGAAATTCAGAAATTAAAAGAAATTTCTGATGATACTGACAATCAATTTTTTCAATCATGGCTTAGGTCTCAATACGCCGAAACAATTAGACAATCTAAACAAGGTTCTATAAACATGGACTTTGAGAACATTGGTACCAGGTTCCATAATTGGTTCAAAGATAACTATTCTAAGGGGTTATTAGCAAAATCAATCAATGGAGATATAGAGAAATTCATGAAAGAATCTTATCATTTCTACCTCAAGTATTTTATGCTAATCAAGTCCGCAGAACAAGTATTTGATAAAAGCTTGGAGCATGTATATTATCACCAGCATTGGGGTATCTCACCATCACTTAGTTATCCGCTCTATTTAGCTCCCCTAAACATCACTGATGATGATACAATTTGTAGAGCTAAGATAAATCTTGTAGCACATCACCTTGAAGGATTCGCTGTAAGACGTGCTATAAACTATAAGCTTTTTTCAGCGAGTTCAATAAGATATACAATGTGTTCCCTGGTCAGAACAATTCGTGGCTTAGACTTAGCAACCCTTAAAGTGGCACTCGTTGAATCAATCTCAGAGGAAGAAGCCAAATTTGACTTCACCAAAGTCTCTTCTTTTAGACTACACATGCAAAATGGACGCTTTGTTAAGTTCTATCTAAGCCGCTTAACCTCTTTCATTGAAGATAGATGTGGACAAGGAAGCAATTACGTTAGATATATGACTAATCCGGATTGTAAGCCTTACGAAATAGAACACATTTGGAGTGATCATCCAGAATGGCATACTGATGAATTTACTGATAAATCAGATTTTGCTGATGCAAGAAATACTATTGGAGATCTAGTACTACTTCCCAATGGTATTAACCAGTCTCTAAACGATATGGAATGGAAATATAAGATGCCTCATTATATTAAGGAGAATATACTAGCATCATCTTTATGCCAAGAATTATATAAGAACAATCCTTCTTTTAATTCTTTCATTAAGAAAAATTATTTGCCTTTTAAAGAATATACAAGCTGTGAATTTAAGTTTGATGCCATAAAAGAGCGTTGCATATTATATCAGAAGTTGTCTGAGCTGATGTGGAATAAAGATTTGAATTTTAAATAAATAGGTAGATTATACAGAACTAAAGACCCCTTAAAAATTTATACAAATATCTAGAAAACCACAATCTAAAGCATTTAAGATGAAGCTATACCATATCTTTAAGCAATATATTTGGCTTTTGAACACGATATATAAAGCCAAGAGAATCACACTCCGAGAAATCAATGAGAAGTGGCAAAAGACTGAAATGAGTGGAGGTATGTCAATAGCCCGAACAACATTCAATCGTCACCGTGATGATATACTGGATATCTTTGGTGTATATATTGAATGTGACCCTAAAGATGGCTTTAGATATTATATAGGCAACGCCCATGTACTTGAAGAGGACTCAATACAAAACTGGATGTTCTCTACTTTAACAGTAAATAATACAATTAGCGAATATAGAAGTCTGCATGATTGTATTGTTCTTGAATCAATACCGACTGAAGGCGAGATATTATCGGTAATTGTTGAAGCACTAAAGGAAAGTAAGGTTTTACAGATTACTTATAAAAAGTATAGTTCATCTGATGAAAAAACATATACGGTTCACCCATATTGCGTAAAGCTGTTTCATCGTCGTTGGTATCTTCTTTGCAAAAGAATTGAAGATGGTGAGTTTAGAACCCTCTCTTTCGACCGGATGCAAGATGTTACTCCTACCAATACCCATTTTGAAAAAGATGAAGATTTCAATACTGAGCTTTATTTTAGAAATTGCTTTGGCATTGTAAACAATGATGGGACACCTACAGAGCGGATATTGGTTAGAGCTTATGAAACAGAACGACTCTCAATGAGAGACTTGCCCATACATTCCAGTCAAAAGGAAATATTCACATCCAATGAGTATTCCGACTTTGAACTGACACTAAGACCTACACTTGATTTTGCCGGTTATCTAGTATCAAGAGCGGGATTAGTTAAAGTATTAGAGCCTCAATCACTACAAGATAAAGTGCGTGAATTACATCAAAATGGACTAAATCGCTACGAATAACTACAAATATTTTGACTGTGTACCGACCTTTGGTACACATTGTATGTAACTTTGTACCCTATATTCGAATAACTATAAACATATTGAAAATATGAATGAAGAACAGACATTGCTATTAAAAGTAGGTGGAGAAGGTGGATTTGTGGAAATTCTACAGGATAGTAATGGTTCATTCATTTATCATTACGACCAATCTTCCTATAAAGATTTCTTGCCCCATGATAAAAATGAAATTGATAAAGATACTTATACATTCGATACACTTCAAGAAGCTATCGGTCAAATAAACCTTTCATTACTCGTTCATGGTGTCATTCTATATGCTGACGAAGATATGGGATTCGATATAAAATTGGCAATTCATAATAGGATTAAAAACTTATAGTTTATGGGACAGACAAAAAACTATAAATGCAAGCAATGTGGAAATGAATGGACACACTATGCTGGTGTCGGTTTCCAAAACAAGAAAATCAAAGGCAGTAAAGCAGATAATACCACCGGAGATGCTGATAAAGTTGTGAAATGTCCTAAGTGCGACAGTATAGACTTCGAGAATGTAGGCGGGATTGTGATGATGTTTGATTAGAATGTTCAACCATAAATTTAATTGATATGAAAAGATTTTTATTCGTAGCTATTGCAGTGATAGCATTGTCATCTTGTACAGAGAATACCAAATGGGAGTACAAGGTTGTTAAAGTAGCAGGTCAGAATGCTGAGAGTTTGCCTGATTATGCTCCAATGGTATTTAATGACCAAACACCGATGCTCAATAAAATGGGTGAAGATGGTTGGGAATTAGTAAATTCTTATACTGAGACGAATACTGTTCATCCCAATTTTGGAAGTTCTGAATACGTTACAGGAATAAGAGAGAATACACGAACAAGTGTATTGAACTTTGTTTTTAAGCGTCCTCAACAGAAAAAAGATAAGAAATGAGAACGTCATTGATATCCATTTTAATTATTGCAGCATCCTGTTTATCATCATGCAGTAATAACGGAGATGTCGCAAAGGAACTTGTTGAGAATTTCTTTATAGCTGCTACAGATTCAACAGCAAGTGTCAAGATTAAAGATATATACCCTCAATTTGATTCTCTTGGCATTGCTATAAAACGTGATGTCCTTGATATAAATGATGCTATTCAGAAAAAAGGTGATACTATAATTGTTTCAGGACAGAACAGTTATACTGGAGAAGATGGTATTTTCAAGCAAGATAGCGTGAAGTTCTATATACATAAAGATAAGAATGGAAAGTTTAAGATTGTCAACTCTGAAGGATTAATTGTTACGCCAACTTATTTGAAAGATTTTGCCAAACAAATAGATTTGAAAAACAATACAAAAACTGATATTGAGAAAAATAAGCTTCTTTCAGACTTGAATGGTTTCTATCGTTCAATTTACATTGACGCATACATTGAGTTACGTGCAGGAGTAAAAGTATCTTATTGGGATTGGGAAACAGATTATAGTAATGAACCTCATGGACAAGCATGGATTATCAATAACACCAATCTTACAATAAGGAATATCAAGTATAACGTAAAGTATTATGATAGGAATAAGCAATACATCAGTGATGACAACGGTAATGCGTGTTCAAAGTTATCACCAGGTGAAAAATATCGATTTACATTCTATTCTACTCATGTAAAAGGTCCTTCTTCTGCAAACTTGTCAATAGACTTTGCAGATTCTAATGTTGATAACATTATTGCTTCGAAGCAATATACTGTCGCTGATTTTAATAAATATTGTAAGGATAATAAATAAGAAGATTGACGTGAAATCGAAAATCATTTAATGAAAAAGAGGAAGCGTGGGCACTTCAAACTTAACTATCGCTTTGGTATGTTTGAATGAAGCAGTGTAGTTTCCATAATAAAATCAAGCATAATGGTCGGGTTAAATACTCGGCCATTTTGTTTTGTCACCAAATGCAAATGCTCTCCAGAACTACGCCCTGTTGTTCCAGTAATACCTATCACATCACCAGCTGATACATTTCTTCCTTGAACTACCAAGATTTTTGAAAGATGGCAATAGCTCACCAAAATATTACCATGACGAAGCACGACATATTTACCAGCACGACTGTCACTGCCTGTTTTCTCTACTACCCCAGGCAACATCGCCATCACATTATCATTCCTAGCATATAGATCCAATCCATTGTGAAGTGTGTGGCCTTTACCGGAAATAGGATCCTTTCTCCAACCAAAAGGAGAATTTACTTTTATCCGAAGTAATGGAAGCGAAACACATGATAGAGACAAACAAGTAAGTGAAGTATCAGATACAGCATCTTTATCGTCTATCACATCACCATCATCAGAATCAATCTCTGAGTGTATCGGTGAATTATCACTTTCTGCGACCTGCTCTATTTTCTGACGGGGAGAAACTAAACCTATCGTGTTGAACTGTGCAAATGACGGCTCGACATTCATCACCATTATTCCCAATATTATAATCGAAATATTCTTCATAGCTGCAAAAGTAAACAAAGCTTTTGAGCACAAATAATTATTGATAGCTGTATGGTCTAACTATAACAAAGAATAAACTGAAAGTATTATTATATCGAAGTAATCATACTATAAGCATAATACTATTTAAAACGATTCTCAAAGCTGTAAGCATATTCTTTTATCTCAGTAAACCTGCATAACTTTGAATTTGAGAATATCAAATTTATCAAATAACAAAGTATGAAAAGTAGTACATTTTACGAGAACGAAGTACCTTATGGAATCCTCGAAAAGTTCGGTCTGACGCATGAGATGATAGAAGACTTGCCCATGTTCGCATTGGAGGATATAGCTCAAGGACGACCATCTCCATTACTTCCTTTGCGAGTAAGGGATGAACAAGGACATATCCAACAGAACTATTCTCGCTTTGCTCTCGTTCGATTGGATGATAACAAAGTGGATGTGATGTTTTATCCAGCCCTAGAGTATGCCCCTCTTGACCATTTCACAAAAGAGCAACAGAATCTGCTCAGAAATGGAAAAGCAATCATGGCAGATATTACTATGCCCGATGGTAAAGTACTAAAGTCTTTTGTCCAGATTGATTCAGAAACAAATCAAGTCATGGCCGTGCCGTCTCCTGTTATTGGGAAAAACATTCAGGTAGTATCAGATGAACTAAGTCTTGGAAGCAGTGAAATTCAAACTATTCAAAAAGGAGACCCACTTACTTTTATATCCGATGACCAGATGGTAACAGTTGGCATTGACCTTCATTCACAGGTAGGACTTCGTTTTGCCGGCGGTGACGGACAGAAATGGAAGGAAGAAGGTAAAAGAGAATGGGATAAATACACCTTCGGTTGTTATGGCTGTTGGATAATGGACGATAACGGTTGCCTAAGCTATGTTCCGGAAGAAGAATATACTGATGAGCTATGGAATGAGCAGAAGAAGATGGGTGAACGTAATATCGTCAACCAAAGAAAATAATCAACCTTACAAAATACAAATAATGGCTAAACAAAAATATTACCCAGAGGAAGTGCTCATCGAGATGATGCAACAAGGAGAAATCGGTTGGCTGGAATATGTCAACCGATTCAGTGAAGAATGGCAGAATGAGTTTGAAGACTATTGCCGAGAAAATGGTTTTGCCATCAATAACGAAAGTGCCGAACAGTTCGTGCATTCAAAATCAGAAGAGCTAGAAGATGCTCTCAGCAATGGCGATGCATAAGTATTAACACCCTAAAATCCTATTATGGCGATTAGAAAAAATACCAATCCACGAGAAATGGACTTACAACCTGAAATGCGTGATATCCTCATGCGTAATGGGATGCAAGCACATATTATACCAGTTGGCGACGGTTATCAGTTAGCCGTTCAGGGTCATGATTCGCCGCTTATCACATACCCCATCTCTCAGAAACAGATGCTTACGCTCACTGATTGGGGAACAGGCTTCGCCAACAAGAAAGCCTATAACGCCTTTGCCGGCATTGTAGAAAATGACTTCTATATGCCTAGAAACTTTGTGTCGGCACGCAATGCCAATGGACGTGTGGCCATGGGATTACATGGTTACAGAATTGGAGCCGGTGAATATGGACGTATGGGATATCATCATAATTTTTTAGGTTGGACTCCACGTCAGCAGGAAGGATTCCATCTTCGTCGTGTAGGTGGACAGATGTTCTATGCCGGTGCTCCAATGGTAGTAGAACGTCCCGATGGAAGGCTCAAACCGGGCGAACTACGCTCTGGAGATTATGGTTTTTATTGGAAAGGTCAACAGGCAGTACAACCACAAGCTGATGTACTTCAAAGTTTGCAAGCCGTCGTTATTCCGCAAGAGAACCGACCAAGAAATATGGAATCCGCCAAGCCCTATAAGGAACTTGTAACATCACCTGTATATTTCTCCAATGAGAAATGGCAGGAATGTCTTACATCTCATGGCATCATCTTGGATGAAAAGAACAAGACGCTCACCATACAGTCAATAGCATCAAATAGTGATATGATATATGATGTCACCGATGAAGAGTTGAAAGTCCTTACAAGCAATGATGTGAAAACGGCTCCTGTAGACAAACGGCTTGAAACACTGAACAACATTATCAAAGGTGATTTTTCTGAAAAGATCACGATGGATACACTGAATTGCAAAGAACAGCTATCCATCCAACTTCGTCCCGAAGTTCAGCAAGAATTGGATGCCAGACTGCAACCTGTATTAGAGAGTAATCACGTTGAAGAATCATCCTTGAACCAAGCTCCTATCGATCGTAATATCGGGGTGGTTGATGGCAGAGACCTGCAAGAGAATAAAGGATGGTTCCGTGAGGGAGCACATGGCCGTGAAGTGGAGGTTGGTGAAATCAGTGTACAACCATCAGAAGAACAAGGAAAGTTCAAGATGACAGCCGTCATCAATGGCGAACATATCACCCATGAGATTACACAGAAGCAGTATGATAAGTTCATGGCTGTGGATGACTATCACCGTATGAAACTCTTTTCAAAAGTATTCTCGGAAGTCGATATGAAAGGACGTGGCGACGGTGTAGGTCTCGGAGTAAAAATAAGTGCAGCCCTTCTTGCCGGTGTTGCCATCGTTGGCGAACTGGGAAGAGGAATAAGTGGACCACCAGAGTTCTATGAAGAGCATCACCACCATCGAGGATCTGACGTACATCCATATTTTAAGCCAGGAGTTGATACGCCAATGGACGTGGCCGCAAGAAATTATGAAGCTGCCGCCAATGCAGATGCCATGCAGCATGAGCTTCATCATGGTATGTAACAATAAACAAGAATCACTAATGAATGAATTAAAATATGATGACTTTCTTCGCAGCATCAATATCCAAGATGTACTGAAAGATGCCGGCTACCAACTTAACCGCAAGGATGGTATCCGCTATCCTTCATATGTTAGACTTGACAGCAACGGCAAACGCATAAAAGGTGATAAGTTTATTGTCACCGCCAATGGTATGTGTTGCTTTCAGCCACCAGCACAAAAAAACTATAATGTAATCGGGTTTATCAAAGAGCATCCAACACTCTTTCCAGACTACACACCAAGTATGTCAGTAGATAAATTGGTGAACGTTGTCTGTAACCGTCTTCTCAATAATCCTATAGAGTATAACCAACCAAGAAAAGAGCTAAAGGAATATACACCTAAAGTCTTTAGCATTAAAGATTATGAATGTCTTGACTTTAACCGTTACAATTTTGCCTCTCAAAAGCCATTCTATAGCTTCTTCAAGCCAAGAGGTATCAATCTTGATACCCAAAAAGCATTTGGCTATAACTTTATGATAGCTATCAAAGAAGCCTCTAACGGACAAACATATACCAACCTTGTCTTTCCACTTAGAAAGCCATCAGACCTATCTACCATTGTAGGGTTGGAAGAACGAAGCCGTCCTGATAAAGAAGGCAGGACCAGCTACAAGGGAATGGCAGCAGGAAGTAATGCTACAGAAGGCATGTGGATAGCATCCCCCTCTAAAACCGAACTTTCAAAAGTCAAAGATGTCTATTGGTTTGAAAGTGCGTTCGATGCTATGGCATTCTATCAGATTCAGAGAGAGCAAATGAATAATGCGCAACAGCTTGGCAAAAAGGAAACTGACAGATTAGCAAGAGCCTGTTTCATTAGTACAGGAGGTAATCCTAGCATGCATCAGTTCAAAGGAATGTTGACACAGACACAAGCCGCAAACCATCATCTATGTTTCGATAGAGATGAAGCCGGACGAACTTTCGCTTTGAACTTTCTTGTGGTCAAAAATAATGCAGACGTGAAAGTCATGGCTCAAGGAGATTCAACAATCATTGAAGCTAACGGAGAAAAACATCTGATAAACTTCGCTGATAGAGACTTTAAATTGGAAGATGTCGCAAATAAACTTCACCTCAATATGGGTATGGTAAGTGATAAACTATCAGCCTATATGATGTCGCTACGTAATGACAGCATCTTTTCAGGTGATGAATGGCTATTACCCAAAGACTTACTTGACCTATATGGCAAGTACGAAAGTGATGCCGAGGAGTATTATTCCTCTAAACAAAGTGGTTTGATATGCCAAGACGATTTATCAGACATACGAAAAACTCTTGAAGAGAGCCATAAGATATATTCCGATGCAATGCGAGTAGCCGTTGCTGAATTTCGCGCCTCACAGGACAAGATAATATATTACGAACCATGCGACAAATCTTACAAAGATTGGAACGACCAATTGCTTGACAAGAAAGCCTATTCGCAAATCGATGAGATTGAGACAGCCTTTGATGACAACGGCAATGATGTCGTTATAGAACGAGAGGAAGATTACGAAGAAAAAGATAAGAACGAGGAAGCCGAAGAGAGAGAGGAAGAAAAGAAACGCTCGTGGTTTCATCGGTAACTGCAAAACAACGAAAGATGCAACAAACACCCTTATTCCAAACAATACTTATCACTCCGCATTGGAAACAGTTTGTAATAAATGAACTGCCTCTGCTATTGTTATGTATATCAGGTCTCATCTATGCAGGAATGGATGGGATGCCATTTGCTGAGTTTGTACTGATTATTGTTGTTATAATCTCCCTGATGTTACTCTATAGCTTTTGTTATATGCGAAAAATTAAATATTTGATTGGCAGTGAACAGCTTGTGGTTGAACATGGCATCTTTCAGCGTAAAGTTGACTATTTGGAATTGTATCGTATTGTTGACTTCAACGAACATCAGACTTTCATGCAACAATTGTTTTCCATGAAGACTATAACCATCTTTTCAGGTGACAGATCAACTCCAAGTTTAGATATTATCGGAGTAAAAGCAAACAATCAAATCGTTCCCATGATAAGGGAAAGAGTCATCATCAGTCGTCGAAACAATTCAATATATGAAATCACTAATCGCTAGAACAGTACTTATGGCTATATCCCTATCAAGTGCAACGACCATTCAAGTAAAGGCCCAGATAGCAGCAACTAACCCGATGGAATATATTGCTTTGGCAGAAGGTAATGAAGCCATTAACGGACAGATAGAAAAACAGATAAAAGGTCAGACAAAGACCGCACTGCTTCAAAACGCCATAGCAGCGGAGTTCAATCAAATGCATCAGTGGCAGAAGAAATATAACAGCTATCTCAAGACAGTGAATGGTTATGCTTCATCGCTGAAAGCATGTACACATTTGTATAATGATGGCGTGCGCATCTTTATCACCCTATCGAAATTACGTAAGGCAGTCGGGAACAACCCACAAGGCATTGCAGCCTCCATCAGTATGAACAATCTATATATCGAGACCGCTACAGAATTGGTATCCGTATATAATCTTCTGAAGGATGCAGTCGCCACCGGAGGTTCTGAGAATATGCTGACAGGAGCTGAACGTTCACGTACCCTTTGGGCACTTAACGATAAGCTCAGTGACTTTCAAAAGAAGTTATCACGTCTCCACCTTAGTATCCGCTATTATACTATGAATGATGTGTGGAACAATGCAACATCCGGTATGCTTGACAGAGATAACGCAACGATTGCTCGTGATTCCTATTCCAGATGGCGAAGAGCGGCAGCCGTAGTGCAGGACTAACACCTATACAATTCTAATATGAATCGAATCATTGTATTGCTCATCCTTACACTAAGTTTCAGTCCGAAGATTTTCGCTCAGAACGACCCTGCTTTGGCAGGTATGATTGTTTTGTATACAGAAAAGGCTGAAAAGGAACTGAAGAAACAAGAGACGGTCATGCTTTTGCAGACAACAGGTCATGTATGGATCAAAGAAGAAGTAGAAGGTACAACCGACTTGCAACGGGAGTTCAATAATTACCTGAGTTCATTTCGTGGCATTGTGGTATATGCCGCACAGATATATGGTTTCTATCACGAGATAAATAATCTAGTCAAAAACATGGATGGCTTCACAAGGCAATTAGATAATCATGCCGGCAATGCACTGGCTGTAGCATTATCCACCAAACGTAATAAAATCTATAGAGAGCTGATTATGGGTAGCGTAGATATATGTAATGATATTCGGCAGGTATGTCTGAGTGATAACAAAATGACAGAGAAAGAGCGAATAGAGATAGTGTTCAATATCCGCCCCAAGCTCAAGTTGATGAACCATCGTTTACAACGTCTTACTCGTGCAGTGAAATATACCTCAATGGCTGATATATGGGCAGAGATAGATGAAGGCAGTCGTGAAAAGGTTGACAAGCAGTCCATAGTCAATGATTGTATGAACAGATGGAAACGTAATGGGAAAAAAGTAATGAAATAGTAGTAATCAATCAAAAATCAGAATAATGAGCAAATGGGGAACATTATTAAAAGGCTTCGCAAAAAGTACGGCTTCTAACACTGGCAAATTCGTCGGTGCCGGTGGTCGAACATTGAGTAATTCCGTCATTCATCCAGCCCAAGCCCTTAGAGGAGCAGGAACAGCTGCAAAGACTGCGGCTGTCGGTGGAACGGCAGGCTATCTGACATGGGAGGCAATCGTAAATGATAAGAGTGTGTTGGAAACCACCTCAGATTTGGTGGTTGGAAAAGATACCAGTAATAAGATTACAGAGGTCGTTGATGATGTAAAGGGATTGAAAGAGAAGGCCGGGGAAGCGGTAGACTCCGTCAATGGAGCTATGAGTGATATCAACAGCAAATGGAGCGGTATGAGCAATTTCTTCCGTGGTATCTTCGGAGGAAACGGCATTGATATGTTCGGTAACTTCTTAAAAAATCTTGGTGATGGAAATGTTTCGGGACTCAGTCTTGCAGGACTCGTCATCGCAGGATTCCTATCATTTGGACGCTTCGGATGGCTCGGCAAGATAGCAGGTGCCATGCTTGGCATGATGCTGATAGGAAATAACTCTAATATGTCACAAGTACTTGGAGGAGGTACTAACACAGCATCCCAAAGCATGGCTCAATCAGAAAGTCAAGCAGAAGGTGGTGGAAGAAGAAGATAATCAAAACAGTAAAGTAAAATGAATTATACAGAAGAAATGATATTGCGTTCAGATAGTGGCTATTGCATGCCTTTTGAGGAACGAGACAAAAATGTAGAACTATCCTTGGGTTATGGCAATCAGAGACATCCTGTCAGCGGTGAGACTTTTTTTCACCATGGGCTGGATTTTAATGCGACACGCTATCTACTCTCGGCTTTGGCTACCGGTACAGTGTCAGGTGTAGGCAGAGACAATGAACATGGAATCTATCAAGTTATACGGTATGGAAAGTACGAGGTGAAATATTCTCATCTTGCAGATGTGTATGCTAACTTCGGTCAGAATGTACAAGCAGGAATGATGGTAGCCTTGAGTGGTGACCTGTTACATCTGGAAGTTCGTTTTGACGGTGAAGAAATGAATCCGATAGATTTTCTGAGTATGCTATTCAGCAACATCAAAGCCATCGAACACAATGGAAGCCTTTCTTTCCCTGAGTTTGAGAATTTCGAGATGAACACTCCTACCAACTATGAGAAGGACAAAGATGAAATCGAAGAATTAATGATGCACTTCCTGCCAACCTATCTGATGGATCTACACCGAGGACAGTATATTCTTCCTGAACGAACAGAGCAAAGTCTGAGAAACATCTTCTCACTCTCAGCCTCCAAGAACTATTTTTTCGACAGTATGCCATCTATGGCCAATCCATTAGGCATCGGTCAAAGAGCAATGCCATTGGTATGTAAGGTACAGAATCTGCTCATTGGTGATTTCTTAAACTATTTGGCATTAAGACACAATGTCTATCTCTCGACCATGAATGATGTTCTAAAAAAAAAGTCCTCGACGAAGCCCTGAGTGACAGCGGAATTATCGATCCTTTATCTGAATTGGATTTCGACGTTCAGAGTTTTGATATTCCACGTTTAGTCAGCGTATATCCAGATCGAGCAGAAACACGTTGGTGGACAAAAGCATGGTTTAACAATCGTGAGGAAGGTGAAGAATCCGTGGAGATTACCCGACAATTGGCAATTCTCTTTATCCATCGACAAGTTGAAAAGGACACATGGTTAGAAGAATATTATCCTAAACAGATGGCCATGTATCATCAGGCTATTGAACAAACGAGAGAGCAATTGCTCAGTCAGTTGAACTTATAACAATGAACTATAAAAGCAAGACATGAGTCAAATCAAGAATCCCGAACAATTTACCGCCATAGAATACGGACTACAGCACTATTTTGATGCTGCGGTTTCACCTGTGATGAAGCAGGTAAGGGATGACCTAAATAAGAAGCAGACGAAAGAGTTGTCGGACTATATGCAAAGTCCGGCAGGTATTCTCGCTTCAGCCATGCCTTATGGTATGACAACTGACCCTGTACAGGCTGTGCGAATGACAGGCAAATGGAATAGTAAGACTACCGAAGACTATATTCAAATGGTCAATACAAAGATTCAGCAGTCAGGCAAGCTTCAACAAGACTTTGCCCTGTTTGCTGAACAATGGCGAGACGCTGCTATTAAGCAGATGGGTAGAAACAAATATGATGCACTCTCAAAACAATTAGGATGCGATTTAGCCTATGCCTATGTTGGTGCACGCATGGAAGATTTGATGGTAAACAAACTCGTAAATGATGGTATGCCCAAGTCATCTGCTGATTATATCATCCGTAAAGCAGCACAGAGCAGTATTTGGGGATTAACAGGAGAACTCATGAAATCACCGCTGACCAAGGAAATTGAGGAACGTGGTGAGAAAGCATATCACCCAAGCACTACAGAAAAGATGTCAGGACGTGCTATTGGTTCGGCGGTGGATGCAATTAGCATGGGCGGAGCAGGCGCATGGAAATCCTTTGCATCTTTTGTTGGGGTTGACCTTATTGCCGGTTATGCCATTGATAAAGTTACTAATACACAACAAAAGAAAGAGCTTACGATGGAAGCCGCTATCAGTAAAGGTGTATTCGGCAGTAACAAGAATGTTTTCAATGAATTTAGAAAAGATGCGAAAAAACTTAATGGTGCAGATAATGACTATCTGAAATCGCTCAACCAACAATTGAATCGAAAAATATATCTCAATGATTATCAATTTAAGCCTATGGCATGGAATACAAATGCAACAAACAAATATCCTTTCCCAATATCAATTTCCGAGACCAATAACGCAAAGTACAAGAATGTCCCTTTGGTTGTAGCACCAGGAAAGGAAGAGGAATATCTGGCTAATAAAGCAAAATATGATGCCCAAAAAGTTGCTCAAGCAAAGGCAGAGAGAGAAAGCCTGAATACAGAGAAACAAGAAGAATCTTCAACAGTAAATTCTTCTCAACAGCAACAAGGACAGCAGCAGGAACAGCAACCTTTAAACAACAACAGTGGTGGGTGGCTCGACCTACTGGCGAATGCTACTGGCATGGATGGCTTCAGTAATGTGTTTGGCAACCTAGGGTATTCTTTAGCTATGCTACCTGATGTTATCGTGGGTATGTTCACAGGGAAAACAAAGTCACTGAATATGAAGAATACCATGATCCCTTTGGCACTTATCATGGCTGGATTATTTACCAAGAATCCCATTATAAAGACACTTCTTATAAGTATGGGTGGCATCAATCTGTTGAACAAATCAGGTAAGGAAGCTTTATCATGGAAGCAACAAGAAAGCGAATCGATCAATCGTTCACCGGGAGCGGAACGCTTTAAGACTTATTCAGATGAACCATTGAACAGCAGATTACAAAATCCTGTACTTCGTGGAAACTGCCTGATAGCAACGATTGACAATATACCATGTACCATTCAACTAACAAATAATGTAATTGATGCTTTTAATTCAGGAGCACTCCCATTGAACACATTGGCTAATGCTGTACTAGCAAAGAATGACCAAATGCGTCAGATGGCACAACAGAACTATGGTGAACGTGAAAACGAGACCATTCAAAGAACAAGAGGAATACAATAATTAGAAATATAATGAAAGAGAAAAATCAATCAGAACAATTAGCCGCTGAACGTCAAGTGGAATTAATCACCGAGGCGTTGGCAAATGCACGTAATAATGATGGTTATTGGTTGAATACCAAAGGGAAGACGATACCTAAGTTTTATCCCAAAGGTTGTGAAGTCAGTGCCTTCAATGCGCTTGTGATGGGGCTTCATTCCGACAAAGAGGGCTACAAGACAAATCTATACACTCTCTTCAACGAAGCCAAACTACGTGGAGAAAGTGTGAAAGAACATGAGCGTGGTGTACCTTTCAACTGGTACAATTGGAATAAGTATGTGAATCGTAATAATCCCGATGATATTATCTCCAGAAAAGACTATAAGGAATTGCCATCTACAGAAAGAACGCAATACAAAGGTGTTCATAATAGAGAGGTAAGAAATCTATTCAATATCGACCAGACACTACTACCGATGGTTGACGGTGAAGCTTACGAAAAGCAGGTTAATCGCTATGGCGGTGACACAAACCGCAGTGAATCCCAGTCTTCGAGTAAGGGAATCCACATGATGGTTAATGACTTCATGCTGAAGATGCGTGAAAACCTAATGCCGTTGCGACGTGACGGAAGCGGTGTCGCACACTATGATTCCGGAAAAGATGCTGTCTATATGCCAAAGCAGGAGAACTTTGAACATTACAATGAGTATGTACAGGAGATGCTTCGTCATGTAGTCAGTGCTACAGGTAATCAGCAACGACTATCACGTGAAGGAATGGTGATGAAGAATGGTGTAGCACCATCGGACGATGCAGTTAAGCAGGAACGTCTGATTGTAGAATTAGCTTCGGGCGTGAAGATGATGGAAATGGGGCTGCCGGCTCGTCTCTCAGAAGAAAGTCTTAATTTGGTTGACCATTGGAACAGGGAACTAAAAGAAAATCCTTGCCTGATCGATGCTGTAGAAAGTGATTTGAACAATGCGCTTGATGTGATTCGTAAAGCTGAAAACGGTGAGAAAATAGAATATTCCTCCTACATTAATCAGAAACAGACAGAAAAGATGCAGAGCCAGTTGCCACAGCATTTTTACATTTCGGATGAGATTAGTCAACATCCTAATGCCGATACCAAGATGGTCGTACTGATAAGAGACAAAGCCAATAAATCGGTGGATGTAGTACTACCGGCAGGGGCTTCATTAGAGGTGAACAATGAAGTGCCCGGCATGTCAAAAGAACGTATCAAGCGAGCCTTGGAACATGAAGGTTTTGAAAATGTGAAGTTCTTTAACTCAAGTGGCATTTTAGGTTATCGTCCCAACGACAGCACATTTGATAATAAAGAAGTCACAATTGCACGATTGCGTAACTGGAATCTTGAGGATATATCACGCATTGATGTGACGGATGCTGTGAAACAGGCAAAAGTAATCGGCTTTGACCGCATACAGATGGTGCAGGATGATGATAAACGTTGGGCTATGTATATCAAACCGGAAGGAAGAGACTCATTTGCAATATATCCTGATAAAGCAGACTTGAATCGCTTCTTCACTACACTAAAACAAGCACAAGATAATGTTGACTGCTTGCGTTTGGAGTTAGCCCAAAAATATTATGCTCTTTCAGAGACCAAGCCTGACTTGAAAGTTGATTTATTCAGTTCACATGAAGAAGATATTGATTTGAATCGTATCGAAAGAGTTAATGTTTTCCGTGCGAAGAATGATGTTATTCTCTGTGCTGCAAAAATCTCAGGCGAAGCTGATGTCAAACCTCGTGTTGTTTCTCCTAGTCAGTGGCAACGTCTATGGATTGCCGATGACAAGACCGAATACAAGAAACATTTGGCAGCAACACTCTTTGCTGATGTCCTACGCAAAGGTAATACACTTGAAACAAACGCTAATGAGAAACAATCAACTGACGTAGAACAGAAGCAACAACAACAAGAAACGGTTCAAAAGCAGGACGAAAACTCACAAAAGCCGGAAAAAAGATGTGCATTGATTCAATGGGATAATCTGAAAGACAAACATCCTGATGCTATCATTTTGTTTCGTATCGGCAATGATTATGAGACGTATAATAAAGATGCCAAGAAATTAGCTTCATGTCTGGGTATAGAGTTGAAAGATGAACTGGATCCTGATGGTCAGAAGATGAAAACTTCATCGTTCCCATATCATCAACTTGATACATATCTCCCTAAACTTATACGTGATGGTAACAGAATAGCTCTATGTGATTTTCCTGAAGCTATAGCAGAACAAGCATCAGAGAAAGAAACAGACATGTCTGAGGGTAAAGACGAAAGTGTTGAAGAGGAAGAACAACGCAGCAACGGTATTAGAAGATAAAAGTCATGAGTAAGAATTCAGAATACGCTAGTAAGTATGCGCCCGAAGCATGTGAACAGATGAAAAGGTATGGTATTCCCGCATCTGTAATCCTTGCTCAGGCTATTCTTGAAAGTAGCAACGGACAAAGTCAGTTAGCTCGTAACGAGAATAATCATTTTGGTATCAAAGCGACTCAATCATGGATCAGTAACGGTGGAAAGTATGGTCTATACACTGATGATAAGCCGAACGAAAAGTTTTGTAGCTACGCATCTGTGGGTGACTCTTATGAACACCATTCACAATTTTTGAAGAACAGTACACGTTACAAAGGCTGCTTCTCCCTTTCTGCCGACGACTATAAAGGTTGGACAAAAGGAATAGAGAAAGCTGGTTATGCTACAGGTGGCGGTTATGCAGCCAATCTTCAAAAAATAATTGAAGTTAATGGCTTGCAGAAATACGATAAAGAAGTAATGGCAGAGATGCAATCGCAAGTGAAATCCTTTGGTGTAGAGCAAAACAAACGTTCAACTTATAGGTATTCAGGTAATACACAAATAAGTGGAATAGTTGATACTAATAGTAGTAAAACCATAAATACTAATATAAGCAATGACTATTCTTTTCCATTAAAGCGTGATGAGTTCCTTTTTATCACATCTCCTTTTGGTATGCGTAATGACCCTATGGATAAAAGTAAGGAACAAATGCACAAAGGCATTGATATCCGAACTGACCATGAGGCAGTACTAGCTACTGAAAAATCAGGAAAGGTAATTGCGGTCAATCAAAACGCAAATACAGCAGGTGGTAAATCACTCACCGTAGAATACCAACGGGAAGATAAAAGCAAGGTTCAGGTCACTTATATACATCTCGATAGCATCGATATAAAAGTCGGTGACGAAGTTATAGCCGGACAGAAATTAGGTATATCGGGAAATACCGGAACAAGGACAACGGGTGAACATCTTCATTTAGGTGTGAAGGCAAGAACATCGGAAGGTGCAAGTAGAGATGTAGATCCTGCGGCATATTTGGCAGAGATAGCACAAAAAGGAAATATCCAGTTACAAGCTCTTCATAACGGCAATGATTTGCTGGCAAAGTATAAAAGCGATATAAAACCGGAACAGGAGACTAATCTGTCGCCGGATGATTGGATGAAGAAATTGCTCTCATCTGAAGATAGTGGTACAGGTTTATCAACCGGTGATCCTATTATGGAAAAAGCGATGTCAATGTTTATGAGTCTCCTTCCTCTTGCCTTGATGATCGATAACAAGTCCGATGAAGAGAAAAAAGAAAGTATCTCACAATCTGTAAATGGTAAGCAGGTGGATTTGAAATCTTTGCTGCCTACCTTAAAGGAGTGCAAACTGTCTGTCGATACAGATGGGAAGGCGGTACTGACAGCTGATAATGGCACAACAAAAGTTTCTCGTGAACTGACTAATTCAGAGATGAGTCGTCTTTCCTTGATTTTGGGCAATACCGAACTAACCGATGAAGCCAAAAGATTGCGAATATCAGGAATGGTCAATACCCTTGTATTATCGCAACAAGCTTCACAAAACTATGAGGAAGCTGTATCTCAGCAGGAAGGTCAACAACAAAATATGCAACGCAAATAACATTTCGAATTACCTACGTCTTTGGTCAGATGGTTAAAATGGTATAAATAATAAAGTGATTTTGAAATGATTAAATGTAATGTAAAAGTAAACGGAACCATCGGCAGAGCGGCTGTAGTACGTGCGAGTAAAGAGGGTAAGCAATTTATGACTTACTCTGTGAATGTGGTGTTGTCTCCTAATAACGGTATCAATAAGACAATAAACATCAGTGTTATCAAAGATAGCAACGATAGTTCCGTTGCAGCCAAATACGTAACAGGTCATCGTATCGAGGTTGAAGGTGTACTCTATTTCAAGAAACGTGGTTCTGAACTACATCTAAATATGTCTGAAAATCAATCCAACTTATATCCAGAGCAATCAAAGGATAATATTGAGGGTGAAATGCATTTTCGTGGAACTCTCGGTAAGAACATTGAGATGAAGACAGACAAAAAGAATCGTCCCTATTTGGCATGTTCTGCTTATAGTGCTGAGAAGGTAGCTGATGGATTTGAATATACATGGGTACGTTTCATCCGCTTCTCAGATGTAATAGAGGATTTTCTTATCCCCAAGGGCACGATTGAAGTAAAAGGTGATATGGATTTGTCCGTCTACAATGACAACTTGAACATAGGTTGCCGTATCAAAGAGATGAGTAAATGGGTAAAACAACCCTACCAGGAAAAGAAAGAAGAACTTCCATTTTAATAAGCTATGGCATACTATAATAAAAACAAACAGTATCAGGCAGACGGTTCAAGTGCTGAATTAAAAGCGTTGGATACCTTTGCGGAGCTAATGATTGAAAAGATTCAGTCGTTGCAAGATGGTCAGTCATGGCAGAAACCATGGTTTACAGAGTCAGCTTTGCGTATTCCGAAGAACCTGTCTGGACGTGAGTATAATGGAATGAACAGTCTGATGCTCATGATGCATGGAGAAAAGAACAACTACGAATTACCAATTTATGTGACTTTCGACCGAGTCATGGCTTTAAATTACCAAAAGGATAAGCAAGGTATGCGTTCCGCTATGCTTGATGCTAATGGAGAACCTTTACCTCATGTCGGTGTAAATAAGGGAGAAAAATCCTTCCCTGTGTTCCTGACAACTTTCACGTGTATTGATAAGGAAACCAAGAATCGCATTAGTTACGATGACTACAAACAGATGTCTAATGATGAGAAACAGGGTGTAAATGTTTATCCGAAGCAAAAGGTTTATTGTGTATTCAACGTGGCTCAAACCAATATCAAAGAGGCACGACCTGAACTGTATAATAAGCTACTCGAAGAGAACAAAATCAATAAGCCGAATGGCAATGGAGAACATTTTTCGTTCCCTCCAATGGATAAGATGATAGAGGATCAAAGTTGGGTATGCCCAATCAATATTATCCACCAAGATGCTGCATTCTATTCAATTTCAAAGGATGCCATAACTTTCCCGGAGAAGTCACAGTTCAAGGATGGTGAGTCTTTCTACTCAAATTTATGGCATGAGATGGCTCATAGTACAGGAAGCGAAAAGCAATTGAACAGATTAAATCCTAATAGTGGTTTCGGGAGCGATGAATACAGCAAGGAAGAGCTAACGGCAGAGTTGTCAGCTGCTTTAGTCGCTACAAAATATCAGTTAACGAAAGGACTTAAGACGGATAGTGCTATGTATCTAAAATCATGGCTAGACAACTTGAAGCAATCTCCAGATTACATTAAGACTGTTCTGATGGATGTGAAAAAAGCTAGTGGTATTATCATAGAGAAAATCGATGCTGTCAAAGAAAAGTTAGACAACAAAGTGGAAGAACAAGAGACAAACACCGTGGAAAAGGAACCTGTATTCTATGCATCAGTAAACTATTTGCAGATGGCTGATGATACTCATATATTTGATAAGATGCAGGATAGTCAGGATTATAACGGCATGATTATGGAAGCTGCTGAGTATGATAATGGAGACTCCATCAATTTATCACATACCTATACCTCATCCTGTCGTTACCCTACTGATGTTGTCCTCGCTGAAGATGAAAACTATGCAGTAGTTTATAATCCTAGCGTTGGTGGTACTTATGACATCATGCGAAAGGTTACGCAGCAAGATGTTCGTGATGCCATCCAAAGATATGGACTGTTTGAAGATGCAACCGATGATGTAAAAGACGTTGCCAAAGCGATGGTCTCGGAGGAGTTCTCTAAAATGATGAATACTCACATCCCTGCTTTTGAAATGCCCAGTGGTGATATTCTCTATATCCAATACAATCAAGAAAAGGATACTTTAGATATTGGTTCAACAACCAATATTGGCATGGCTGTAATGCACAGTTTTCCCTATGATCATAATTTCAGCCTGGACGCTAACCTTGAAGGTGCTAGTGAAAAACTTTTTGAAATGCCGGTCTACCAAGCCGAGAGTGAGCAAGAACCTTGCGTTGCAGAACAGTCGCCATCATTAAGCAATAGTATTTTTGAGAATAGAGAGGCATTAGACACCTTTATGAAAGAATATTGGGGTGCGAGACGTGATAATGGTTTTATGATGTGTGGCTTCGAAACTTATAATGGTAAAGAAGCTATAATACTAGAGAATGAGAACTTTACCAATTCTACCTATTACTTGATATCACGAGATGAGTCAGAAGGAAAAGACAAATACTTCATGCATCTGTACGACTCTGATCTAGACAAGGAAGTGTTTACTTCACGTGAGATGCCTCAAGACAAAGAATCCGCATATAGTTTTATGCGTGGAGCTTACCGTGAATTAGAAGATTACGAACACGACAAGCAACAGGATAAAGTTCAGGACCAGCAAGAAGAAGCAGACGAAGAACAGCATTTTCGGAGAGGAAGATAAAATCATTTTTTAACATGCACAATTCAAATCCAATATTATATGTGATGATTAATAAACTCTCTAAATATAGAAAAATTCATTTTTTTAAAGCTCAAAATAGCATAAACATCACTATATCAAATATTGCATGAATAAACAATAATGAATTTGCTATAAACTAAGTAACTTTGTATTTTTGCAAAATGAATATTATTATACTAACCATCTTTTTCTTTTTTAAGGAATAAAATAATGGGAAATAATGATTAATAAATGAAAGAAAATAATGAGTGAAGATAAATTTAAAAGATTCAAAAAACTTCTTGAATACTTTATTGCCCATTTAGAATACATCCAAAATGAGTCTATAGATAATAAAGGGTATTCAATATATATCGCTCCTCTGATTCATAATATGACTTTCCAGACATGTGGACAAGGCTACAGCGGAGCAAAAATTCAGAATCAAATATCTGAATGGCAGGACTATGGGGATAGTACTATTTGTATCAATGTTCAGGGACATTATGGAAAAGGATACTATACTAAGAAGTGTTATCTGAATTGGAAAGAGACAGGTATAAATATATACGCTAAATGGAATGACGCAAAAACAAGAATTACTCATTTGGCTTTTACTGATTATATGTATTGGCTTGACCCACCAGAATATAAAGATTCTGAAAAATTTAGTATCGAAGATTTAGGGCTATTTGATGATAGTGAGCCAAATACAGAAATAGCTAAGATGTTTAATAAATTCTATCTCAAAATTTATAATTATAAAATGAACGGTATGACAAAAAGATATCAAGATTTATTGTTGGCTAATAAAAATATGATTTTAAATGGAGCTCCAGGTACAGGTAAAACTTATTTATCCAAACTAATAGCCTCTCAAATGATAAAATCAAGTATAAAGTCAGATACAACAATGGAAGAGAATCAGTTCATCAATGATCATATAGGTTTTGTCCAATTTCATCCTTCTTTAGATTATACTGATTTTGTGGAAGGACTACGACCATATGAAGAAATAGGTAATATTGGATTTAAGAGAAGAGATGGAATATTCAAAAAGTTCTGTAAGAAAGCCATAAGTCACAGTAATGAAAATTTTGTTTTCATCATTGATGAAATCAATCGTGGTGATATCTCAAAGATATTTGGTGAATTATTTTTTGCTATAGATTCTGGTTATCGAGGGAAAAATGGTATTATTGAAACACAATATCAGAATTTGATTAATATAGATGATTCTACAAAAGCAGAAGATGTTTTTAAAAATGGTTTCTATATTCCACAGAATGTTTATATTATTGGTACAATGAATGATATTGATCGCTCTGTAGAATCAATGGATTTTGCAATGCGAAGACGTTTCGCTTTTATAGAAATTACTGCTAAAGAGAGCGCAGAAAATATGTTAGGAAAAGAGGAGAGCTATGCTGCTTTAGTTAAAGGAATGAAAAATGAAACAGAGCTGATTGAAGCCTGCATGAATGCAAATACAGATATTATCAATAAAATGGATTCTCTAAATAATACAATTATTAGTGAAGAAATAGGATTAACTTTGGATTACCAGATTGGAGCCGCTTATTTTTTAAAATATGCTCTTTATGCCAATTCAAAAGATGCATTCGAAAAATTGTGGCAAAATCATTTACAATGTGTGCTAAAAGAATATCTACGTGGTATAGGTGAAGAAAGTAAAAAACTTCAAATTTTGAAGAACAGCTATGACAATGCATAAAATACAGATTTCAGATAATTGTTATCCTGGTAAACTGTTACAAGATTGCATAGAAAGTGAAAACAAAGACATTGAGTCTGTAGCCCAAATCGCAAAAGATATTTCTATTTTTAGTGGGAGACAACTTGACCAATTAATCCAAGAAAATAGTAACTTACTTGTTTTTCCACAGAATATTAATGCCTTTAATGATGAGATAGAAGAACTACAAATATGTTCTTATGATAATCAATCTAAGTGTATTAGTACTGGAAACATGATGGGATTTGTTGGCGCAGGACAAACTCTAATGCGCATTTCTTCTCGTTTTGATAATAATATTAACGATTATTTTCTACACTATATGCTCCAAAAGGTATTCTGTCCACATATAGTTAATCTAAAACATACGAGTACACAAGAAAATATCTTTGATTTCCTTCTTTACTTATTTCCATATTATCTTAATCAAGCACTCAGCCAAGGTTTATATAAAGAATATAAAAAGTTTGAATATAATGATTGTAAGATAAAAGGAAATATAAATATCCAAAAGCATTTGAATCAAAACATCCCTTTCTGTGGGCTAATTACCTATAATACACGAGAATATAGTTATGATAACAAAATAACCCAACTTGTTAGACACACAATTGAATACATCAAAAGATCATTCTTAGGAAAGAATATTCTCCAAAGCAAAGAAACGGATGATAATATACGTCAAATAATAAATTCAACACCTACATACTCCATTTGGGACCGTCATAAAGTATTAATTAGCAATTCAAAAAGATTAAATCATCCATACTTTACTAAATATTGTATTCTACAACAATTGTGCATAAGGATATTACGTCATGAAGAAATAAAATATGGAAACGACAAGGATAAAGTATATGGAATCTTGTTCGACGGGTCATGGTTATGGGAAGAATATCTTAATACTATTTTAAAAAAGTGTAATTTTATACATCCAAGGAATAAAGCTATATTAAAAAACGAAAAACAACCTATATATCTTTTTGAGGATAATACTTATGACAGGTATCCTGATTTTTACAAAAATAAGGAAATGATTATAGATGCCAAATACAAACATCTAGGTGGAAAAATTGAGAGAAACGACATACATCAAATTATATCTTATATGCATGTTTTATCTGCCAATACTGCGGCATTAGCATATCCTAATTGTAAATCAAGAAGCGCATATACAGCAATTGGTAAATTAAATGGCTTGGGCGGAAATATTGGGTTGTTAAATCTCCAAATTCCAGATAACTGTAAAACCTACTTTGACTTCGTTAGTAATATTGAAATACAAGAAAATTTGTTTGTTGAAGCAGTTTTAAACTCAGTCCAATCAACTGTTAAGTAAAATCTTTCTAAAATACAGTAAATATGGCGAAATCTAATAACAACTATTAGCTTCGCCATTCTTTCGCTTACAACACAGCCTCCATCTGAGTCAGGAACTCCTGCAACTCCGCATCCTGTATAAACCCAATTGGACAAGCCACAAAGTCCCTATCCCTTTGAATCTTCACATTGGGCAACTCGGGTATACCGGTCTTGATTTCAATCGCTTCCATTTCATTTATGGAGGCATATCCATATTCGGTTTCGTTCATACCCACTACAATCGTAAATAAAGTGAAGTCATCACCTTCCGGTTGACCTTCAAGCACATACCAACGAACACGTCCAATGAAGAAAACACAGATGCAAATCGCATCCTTCTTCTTTGAGTCTTGACTATAAAGCGGATATTTTGTTAGAGTCTCCGCCAACTCCGGTGTAATCAATCTGCTTTCCATATTCTAAAGCTTAATCTTGTGAAACATAATACAATTCTTTCTCTTCTAGGCTCTCAATCATTTCCGAAGCCCATTTGCAAGCCCATTCGTCACGAGGGTCATAATGTCCCTGTTTGAAATCTTTTGCAAGCTGCTCGATAAAGCCCATAACAACCTTAAACTTCTCATTGACCAAATAACGATGGTCATTAGCCAACTCAGCTCCAGTTCTATGAGCTGAACACATACCGTCATTTACAAACCTTGAAAACTCCAAGGCAAACTCCCTGTCTCTGTCATTTATCTTATCCATATCAATTTGAATGAATGATTAATATTTACTTCCCTAAATTTGAAGCCTTTTGACTTCTCTGTCGGGGTTGATTTTTACGTGCAATTAAATAGTGTAGCTAAGGAATCAAGACAAGTCATTGAGGCTTAGTTTCTTTGGAATGCCCAAATCTTTGATTTGTGGAAGGTTTCCGAAGAAAGTAAGACACAATAGGCAATGCCAGTACTTGACAGATATTACAGCGAAACTAACTTTGCAGAGTAAAATGTCACAGCCCAAAAGAGAAGGAGTACATTTACTTGTCCACAATAAAAAAGGAAGAGCCAACTCCTCACAAGCAGACCCTTCCAATAAAGAAATAAGTTTTAATATTTTAGCTCTATTTCATGTACAGACAAACAAGCACCTGTCTGTTTGCCGGCACAGGAGTATAACTGTCAATGCCACCTTTACTTTCCTGAAGAATGACATCACTATCCACACCACGTGTCTGCAATTCCTTTGATATAAATGCAGCTCTCGATAAAGAAAGATTGTCGTTTATCACAGTAGTACCAGTAGCATTATCAGCAGAACCGATAACCTTTACCTTTAGATCATGCTTCTTTACCACACGAGCTATCTCATCAATGTTGATAGCTTGTGCCACATCAGTAAGTTCTGTACTGCCCAATTTGAAGAAGAAGTGTACCGGCGCACCTACACACGTCTTGCCTTTAAGTATATCAGAAATATAACCATCCATACGTGTAGAATCATTGGCTGTCATCTGCTTACTGTAAGCGTCTTTTCTTGTGCGATTTTTGTGTGGTTCATTACCATCCCAGTCACGATGAGACAATCGGGCACGCAGAGAATTGAGACCGGAATAATCATTTTTAGGATAGCCTTTGATTGTCTCACCATCATCAAGAGATGCCAGTTGGTCACCGTAAAAATCTATCAACCCTTCAATCTCCAAAATCTTTTGCAATTCGGCTATCGCTCTGGAATCTTTCTCATGACGGGAACAGAGCAACTGGTTCTGATGAAGCATATCGTTTGTGTAATCCGTCAACCATTTATTCTGAGTGATGTACGGTGAAGCATCAACGACTCGCTTGAATCCCACTTTGCCAATGTGGTAAGTAATGCCGAGCGACACTGACAGCATATTGTCGCCAAAACGATTCGTTTTACCGTCCCCATCAAAATTTTGAAAGGTAGTCATACCACCGACTTCTAAAGAAACAAGTGCTCGTTTGGATAGACGATACTGAGTCATCATGCCGTAAGAAAAGGCAAATGGCACATTCCCATTGTCCTCATGATGGATAATTCCTGCACCGGCATAAGAAATGATATTCCATCGGCGATCAATCTTATTATTACTGAAAGACGTGGACATATTCCACAAAAAGTCAGCGTGAGCAAATCTGTAATCCTTTGTTCCGAGATTGCTGTCCTTAAACTGAAATCCCTGATAAGCGATGCGTCCACCCACCTCAGGAGTGAACCATTTGCCAAACGATAGTGCCAGTGACGGTTTCATCCTTCCGAAAATATCTTCGCATCCTAAAGGTTTCCCTAAGAATGCTGATGCTCCACCGGATATGCCAATAAACCAATTAGATGACCATGCTGATGGTGTGACCACATCCTTTAGAAAAGTCGGCTCGATTGTACAAATCATTTCATGCTCCATGTTACGAGGAAAATTTGTGAGCGTGTCACTTGACACCTCACCTGCAAAGGACTGTAACTGTACGGACAATCCCAATGCCGCTATTATAAATGTTCTTTTAATCATATTGTTGTTTTTATTAATTGTTTGCAAGCGAAATAAGAAAGCTATGACCACTCTGACCAAGAATGTATTGTACGCATCTGCATATTGGCATTCATTCCATTAAAACCGGAAAGACAAAGTCTATCTTCAAAATCCTAATCAGAATGAGGAATCTCCAATATGTACAATAGGCTACCTTCTACGACCACGACCACCTGACGGCTTCATCATCTTGTTGGCCATAGCCAAACAACGACGTGCCCACTGACGATTATCCTCGTCATCATCACGTCCCCATTTGACATCACTTCCACCGCCACCGCCGCCATGACCTTCAGCAAATGTGGTAGCTTGGTCTATATAACCAAGAAAGAGCATTGTGGCACATTGCATAACCTCATTTCCCTTTTCCGAGATGGATTGAAGAGTGCTATCATCAAACAGTTGCTGATCGGAAGCGGATAATGCAGGACTTCTCTGCTGATAATCACTGACCATACTCTCAAGCATGGCATCCTTGATGAAACCAGCCACACCTGACTGAGCCTGTCGGGAGTACTCCATGGCACTCTGTCTAAGCTCACCTGTACGCTCCTCCACATAACCCATATCCGCTTTCAACTCTTCGTATTTGCGGTCAGCCTCAGTGAGCTTACCTTGCTTGTCTGCCAGTTTCTCGTCAACTTCATTCACCTCGGTCTGCAATCCTCGAATACGTTTTTCCAACTCAGCCTTGTCACCTTCGCTGTTTGCTATCAGCCGCTGAAGATTAGCTATCTGATCCAACTTGCCGGAACGTTCATTTTCCAGATTACCGACCATTGTGGTAAGGCCTTTGATTCTACGCTCTGCCGTTGACATTTCCGTTCTAATTGCAGAAAGTGCCTTATGTAGATTGGACAATTCCTCCTCCTTAGTGGCACACAATTCCTCCAGATATCGTCTGTATTGCTCTACGGGCATATGGCGTGCTTCTGTCTGTGTGATACTGGTGCCACGTGCCAAACCCCATGGACGATTCACCTCTGCAAAAGCATCATGCAGTTCAGCGGTCTTCTGCTTGTACTCATATTTATCTTTACCGGCGAACATCTTCTTAAAAGCAAACTTGCGGTTTTCAACCGGAAGGATTGTACAATGAAGATGGGGAGTCGTTTCGTCCATGTGTATATAGAAACCAATGATGTTTTCCTCACCGTATCTGTCACATACGAAATCGTACATGTCACGTGCCCAGTGCTCAATTTCGGGCATGCGCCTGAGTGAATAATTCTCGGTATTATTGCCTGGCCCATATACTACTTCTTGTGTACCAAAAGCCATCTCACGCATTCGCTCCTGTGAACCGCTGAGAATAAAATCTACCACCGTTCTGAACTTTGGCTCTTCCAACCCTTCGTTCGGATCTGTAATACCACGCTCAGCCAAAGTCTTTGCCATACGCTTTGGAATGGAGAGACTCTTATCTATCGGCCGTATTATTCCCCCCTTTGCTATCTCGAAGTTCAGCCTTTCTCTGCTCCGGTCATAATTTCCACGAGCCACAGCGCAATCCCAACCCTTCTCAGTCCAGGCACGCTGATGCTCTCTGCTTTGTGCAGCGGTGAAACCTTTCATCACACGAAAATTCACCACCTGTTTTGCTATTCCTGCCATATCTCTGATATGTTTATCGATTATTATTTGCGTGTCTCAGCTTGCTGCTTGTATGGACACTCTCCCGAAGCCGAAAGGCGACCGGGGTATTAAGTTACCCCTCCATTTTTTTCGTGGACATTCGGGCAAGCCCGATGCGCTAAAATGCCAAGCTATACGAGAGCTTAAAATCAAGTCAAACCGTTAGGATGTATCCGGGAGTAATCTGTCAAGACATACAATCTGAGAACCACGCAGTGCTTATTTATGGGTACTCCTATTGGACGTAACACTCTGCTGTTCGTCACCGGTCAAAACAGGAATCTCGTAGACGTTCCGATATTCGGTGAGTATCGCTTGAAGGTGAACAGCAAATTGCTCGTTGTCGCAGTAATCAATTACGCTTCTCTTACCTGCCGCCAATTCGGGTATATCCATCATAAGATGCAACATACGTTCCCAGTCTTCATGAAGATGAATTGTGAAGGCTTCGACAAGAAGGTCTCGCATTGACTCTGATGATGTGACGTTATCTTTCAGAGAGAAGGTAGAATCAATAAGACGTTGGATCAAACGTGTGATGATTGAATCACGAAGGAAGAAAGTATATTCCTTATTTACAAGCGGCATAATCTGATTGCTGAGTTTCACACTTGATGTGATAATCTGTCCACATGTTATGGCTGTCTGATTTATATCGACATTGCCACTAGGCCATGCGGTCACAATAAACGCTGCCATATCCTCAAAGAGCTGTAGTTGCAAATCGGTTGGCTTCTGAGGAGACTCCAATGCAGTCATCCGGCATATAATACATTTTGGTTCTTCCTGACGGACTATCTCTCCATATTCGTCGAGCTTGTCCAGAAAGGCACGCACAGTAGCACGATGCCAGTGCCACACTTCGGCTAGTTCCGTCTTTGTAGTGACGAAGTGGAATTCTGCCAACTCAGGTCTATCACCTTTTGGGATACTGCTAGAAATATACTGTACACTCGCTTTGTTCAGAAGGTCGCAGTAAGCCTCGAACTTTGTGTACCTTTCGTTTCGCCGTTCCTGAAGAAACCCAAACAGGTCTTTACAGACACGGACTTCAGTCGCATCGACTGGAATTCTTTTCATTTTTCTTTTTTCTTTTGATGTGAATACTATGGATGACCAATCCTTTCACACCGTATGGAGGATGCCAGTTGAACGCGGCACAGAAAATGAAACGCTTAGTAGTAATACTCAACTACCGTGTTCGGATGTTCACATAGTTTAATGCCATTCTCATAGTTTACAGAATGGTGCAGAATGTGGTGCGAAGGATAAAACCCTGCCGCCACAAGTATCGTTGCTGTTGTAGCAGCTAGAGTATACAGATGCGGTGTGAACAGAAATAATAATGTAGCAAGAGCCGTGCAATAAGCTACCTTCCGTCTATCGTGCAATATATGCAGAATCTTGTCTGCATACTTGAAGCGAAAGAGTATGATCATCGGAACGGTTGATATCATGATGCCATATTCCGTTGGCATAACCTCGTGTGCGGAATAATGGAACAGAATCAGCACCATCAAAGTCACTAGACTGTACAGTTGGCGGCAATGGTATGAGAAGGTCATCCGAAGGTAGAATTTCTGCATAGCCCTGCTGTTGTTTCGGTACAGAAAGACCGAAACAAACAGAAGCAGAACCGGCAGCATAAAATACATTGTTTTAATTATCATGATTGTCTTACTGCTTTTTACACTTAATAATTTGTGGCTGTAACTCAAGATGTATAATACCGAAGGATGCCATACAAATGATGTTTTCTATATCCGTAGGAAGAAGCATCTCATGCTTGAGTCGTCTTCTGAAATCAGCATTCTCATGACGTAGCTTAATGACAGCCTTGTCTATGTCATATTCGGAGATATGCCACATACGCCCTTTACGATAATGGTATCGTTTACGACAAACATACAGGGTAATCATTCGGCAATATACGGAACGCAGACCATCGGACACTGTCAACAAGTAGCTTCGACGCTGCATGATGTTTCGTGCTTCTATCCATGTACAATGATGATTGATGACTGAGGCCATCTGATAATAGAGGTAATATTTCATTCCCATGGTGTGCGCTAAAAGAAATTTGCCAGTATCTCAGCTTTCTCTCTACGAAACTTGAAATAGCCTGTAGTAGAGTTTAACTTGATGTCGTTGCAGAGGTCACCGTACATGAATTCCGAAGAATCGTAAATGGTGACATGGACAGTACTGATCATCCCCTTACCGTTAGTGGTGGCATTGATTTTATACATGTGCCCGAAGTCAGGATTGGAATAGGCACAACAACTGTGTCCGTATGTAGTATATCCCGAGGATACCTTATGATACAGAGGAATTAGCTCCATCTGCTCCTCGAACATATCCATAATATCATCAAGTGTATGAGATGTCGGCAGATTAAATGTCAAAAGAACATACTCGTCATAGATTTCCGGCTCCTCCATCCACTCTCTGTTGATTAGACTAGGCAACTGCATAGGTGCAAGAGCCATAAAGTTATCCAAAAAGATTTGTAGCATATATGTTTGTGATTACAGTTTCGAGATATACATTTTCAGGAACAAGTTCGGCAGATTATCCGTTACTTCTGCTTTCATCTTCAACGATTGAGACAGCTTACTTATAACGCTTGGAACATCTGCGGCAAGCTTCTCAAACTGTTTCTGTTGTTCGGATGAGAGAATTGCCATACCGAAGTCGTCAATAGATATGAATGGCTGAAGTATCATCCAGAAATAAGCGGTTCGTTGTTCATCCTGCCTTATTTTATTTGTACGAATATCCTCAGTGCATGTAATGGCATTTTGAAGCAATCTCCTATTGGAACGAAGAGACATGAAGATAACTGCATCTTCCGTACTGAGCACATCAGAACCGGCACTGTGCATTACTTGTGAACAAATATTCTCAGTGCTGCATGTGATGTCGGTAACGGATACGTTATTCATATCACTTAGGTTACACAGAAAAGAACGGAATAGAATATCTTCAACTTGCAAGTAAGATAGAAACTGCTTTTTTGAATGGATTCCATTAATTTGCGTCTTGTCGAGAAACTCCTTGTAGCTGCGAATCATCTTGTCTTTACCACCTTTGTACAAGGACATGGTGTCCAATGAAGAAAAGAATGAATGTGCTGCTGTTGTCGCTTCTTGAACCTTCTTGTCATCAGCAAAAGCTGATACGCTTATCTTTAATGAAACTATATCCTTATAGGTACGCTTCGATGCCGATGTAAGGCGAATAAACTCGGAACGAATTGAATCGTGAATAACTTTGTATTCTGACGTGGGATAAACATGTGCTTTACGGATTGTGTCTTTACTCACAAAGCTGAAAACGGAATCATCTATTTCTCTCCATTGCTTGATGGAAGTGGTCAGTTCCTTGATGGAAGCTCCCTTTTTACTTTTTAATTCGGATAGATAGCTGCGATATTCAGTGAGTGCTTCATCAGAAGTTTTAAATACATGATTTTTCTTTTCTTCTGAACAGGATGTCACCAATACCATGCCTATCAATAATAGAATTGATGTGGCATAGTGTTTGGCAGCCATACTTTCTCTAAAATATGAAATGGCGGTATTCATACTTCTAAGTTGATTGAAAAGTGGAGCATATTGAAACCTTAAAAGACATTTTATAATTGCGAAAGACATTATTTTTCCTCTTGTTTTTTAATCACGCCGCAAAGTTACACAGAATACCCCGAACGCAAGCCTTTGAGTTTCAAACTTTAGCAATTATTCCATATCATACTTTTAGTGCAAGTACCAAATGATAATTATTAGCAGTTAATAGCACACGAGCATTATTAAAGAAGTCTAAAGTTTATCAGAGTATGATTGCAATTTTGTAAAACACCGTACCTTTGCAAGACAATTATCAAACTAATGGTCAAAGACTATGGCAAAAGTTGGTTACATATTCAAATCTGAGTACTACGACGGATATGATGAAGACATAAAATGGATGGTAGACTATGGCTGCTGTCGTGTTGTTACAGAACTGTCCGAACATGAAAAACAGCGTCCGCAATGGAAGCAACTTATGGAGTGTTTGGATCGTGGCGATGAGATTGTCATTTCCAAATACAGCAATGCAGTACGTGGTTCTCGTGAGTTTGCAATGTTTATTGAACTTTGCAGGGTGAAGGTAGTCCGCATCATATCCATTCATGACAAGATAGATACCAAAGGAATCCTATTCCCAGAAACCACCATCTCAGATGTGTTGATTATGGTGGGTTCTCTTCCTGAAGAGACTGCCGCTCTGAGAAAAGAGTCAGCGCATGTTGAACTACTTAAAACCACCGTCAAATTCAATGTTGTATCAAGTGGCAGAAAGAGCAGGGAAGAGGAAAAAATCGAGCGAGAGAAAAATATCGTCAATATGTATACATCAGGTTTCACTATGGATGAAATATGGAAAGCGAGTGGTTTCAACAGTCGCAGTTCAGTATTTCGTATCCTGAATAAGTTCGGTGTCAATCTGAACCGTGGCAAATTCAAAGGCCCTCTCGGTAAGCGAAAAGACAAAGAGGAAGCGACAGAGATTAAATAACCCGTTGGCGGAATTAATTCACTAAAAAATGTCAGGAAATAAGTTGTGCATATCATTGATTATTAGTATTTTAATGGTGATCAAACTATTAATATACAGCTCAATTATGCACAACTTATATGCAATATTCGCTAAATTTCTTGATATATGCAAGATGTTTTCTGCTGATTTAGTAAACGAAAAAGGGAATATACCTCGCAGAGGAGTCGTCCCGAAGTTCTCTGACTTAGAAGTGATCAGTTTAAGCCTTGCTGCCGAATCAATAGGCATAGATAGTGAAAGCTTTTTGTTTTCTAAATTAAATGAATACAAAGATGATTTTTCTTCTCTCATATCCCGTCGTCAATATAATGATCGCAGGAAGCTCACTATCGGCTTATGTAATCAGGTGCGTGAAAGAATTGCATCAAAAGTTGATGGTGGAGAAGCTATTTTCTGTATTGATTCTATGCCAATTGAAGTCTGTCGTCCCATAAGGTCAAAACGTTGTAAAATGGGAAAGAATAATTATGATAAAGCTCCCAATTATGGCTATTGTGCTTCACAGGGTAAACATTATTACGGATATAAATTACATTCTCTCTGTGGGTTGAGCGGTGTCATACACTCTTTTGACCTGACAAAGGCGAGTGTTCACGACATTCATTATTTGAAAGACGTAAAGTGTAACTTTCAGAATTGCACCATCATCGGTGATCGTGGATATATTGGAGCAGCCATACAACTTGATTTATTTGAAAAAGCTAATATCAAGTTGGAAGTTCCATATCGGTCGAATCAAAAAGATTGGAAACCTGTATTTAGTCCATTTGCTAAAGCAAGGAAAAGGGTTGAAACGCTTTTTGCACAATTATGCGATCAATTTATGATAATCAGAAATTACGCAAAACAAACAGAAGGATTGTTTACCAGAATTACGGGGAAAATTAGTGCACTTACAATCCTTCAATATATAAACAAGATTAATAACAAACCCATTGGACAAATTAAATATGCACTAATTTAATTCCGCCAACGGGTTTGATTTTAAAATTTATTTTCTACCTTTGTCACACTATGCGGCAGTAAATAATATAATTAGAAATACGAATTCAAGTTCTTGTGGTACATTCTACCATCAAGGATGTATTTTTTATGTGATGCATTTCTACAAAGCATCCGCTATATTATTTACAAAATCAAATGAAAACTATAAATATAGGTATTCTTGCACATATTGATGCAGGAAAAACCTCCATTACTGAGAACTTGCTATTTGCTAGTGGAGCAACTGAGGTACGTGGAAGTGTGGACAAAGGTAATACCACAACCGATTCGATGGATATTGAAAAACGAAGAGGTATCACCGTTAGAGCTTCTACAACGTCTATTCAATGGAACGATACAAAGATTAATATTATCGACACTCCTGGACACATGGACTTTCTAGCAGAAGTGGAACGCACTTTTAGAATGCTAGATGGTGCTATTCTTGTGGTGTCTGCTAAAGAGGGTATTCAAGCTCAAACGAGATTGTTGTTCAATGTCTTGCAACAACTAGAAATTCCAGCCATTCTATTTATCAACAAAATAGATAGAGAGGGAGTAAATCTAAATCAGCTTTATTTCGAAATACAAAATAGCCTTTCAAAAGATATTCTTCTTATGCAATCCGTTGATGGCAAGATTTTAACTTCTAGCTGTACAATACACAACATATCAGAAAAGGACAGAGAAACAATTTTGGAGAAAGATGATTCTTTGCTTGAAAAATACTTAAGCGATACGCAACTCTCAAATTCAGACTATTGGAGTTCAATGATTCATCTTGTTCAATTCGCTAAACTACATCCTATCTACCATGGCTCAGCAATGTATGGCATTGGTATCGAAGATTTGCTAAACTCAATCACTACTTTTATTGAAACATCTCTACCTCAAGAGAACGATTTATCTGCCTATGTCTATAAAATTGAGCATAATAAGAAGGAACAGAAACGAGCCTATCTAAAGATTATAGGGGGAAGCCTTAGAACAAGAAAATCATACAACCTCAATGGCTCAGATGAGAATCTGAAAATAAGAAGTTTAAAGACCTTTTACGCTGGAAACGAAATAGATGTAGATGAAGTTTCTACAAACGATATTGCAATTTTAGACCATGCCGAAAGTCTGATGGTAGGTGATTATTTAGGAACAATGCCAAGTTTATTTGATAAATTGAATATTCCTAGTCCTGCTCTCAAATCATCTATACATCCTGCCAAAGTAGAGGATAGGAGTAAATTAATTTCTGCTATGAATGTATTATCGGTAGAAGATCCATCTTTAACGTTTGGTATCAATGCTGATAATAATGAGCTAGAAGTTTCTCTTTATGGAGCAACTCAACGGGAAGTTATTTTGACTTTGTTGGAGGAGCGATTTTCGGTAGATGCTTACTTTGAAGAGGTGAAAACGATTTATAAGGAACGTCTGAAAACGAAATCGGAATACACCATTCATATCGAAGTGCCACCTAATCCTTATTGGGCATCTATTGGCTTGATTATAGAACCTTTGCCAATCGGTGCGGGACTTACGATAGAGAGCGATATTTCATTGGGCTACTTGAATCAATCTTTTCAGAATGCAGTATTCGATGGAGTCAAGAAAGCCTGTGAATCGGGTTTGTATGGCTGGGAAGTAACCGACCTTAAAGTCACTTTTTCTCACGGAATCTATTATAGTCCAGTGAGCACACCTGCCGACTTTAGAAGTTTAGCTCCCTATGTTTTTCGATTGGCTTTACAACAAGCTGATGTTGAGTTGTTGGAGCCAATCTTAGATTTTAAATTGCAAATTCCAATAGCTGTGAATGCTAGGGCTATTACAGACATCAACAAGATGCAAGGCGAAATATCTACTATTACTTCAGATGGTGATTGGACTACTATTTTGGGTGAAATTCCTTTAGATACTAGTAAAGAATACTCAGCAGAAGTCAGCTCCTACACTCAAGGCTTGGGCATTTTTGTTACTCGATTTTCGGGCTATCAAATCACCAATAAAAAGGTAAGCAGAAGTGTAGAACTGAATGAAAAAGATAAATTGATGTATATGTTTGAGAAGGAATTAGGATAAGAGAATGATAAGCAAAATAATCAAAGAATGCATTCTCGCACTATTTTTGTATCTTGTTCCTACAAATTAACTATACAATTATGTCTGAAAGAAAAATCCCTATATATCTAGAATGTGGTTATAGCATTGCTATGCAGGTGCTTGGCGGAAAGTGGAAAATTTGCATCATAGAAGCACTTCGAGATAAGCCACTACGCCCAAGTCTGATATTCAAGGAGGTGCCTGATGCAACAGAACGTGTAATAAATCAACAACTTAAAGAATTGTTGGAGTATAAGATTATAGATAGAAAAATTTATGCAGAACAACCACCTCGTACTGAGTATTTTCTGACTGATTTAGGTCGTTCCGCATTTCCTATTCTAGACGCATTGGACCAATGGGGCGAGGAAAATAGAAAGTTCTATGAGGAGTTGTTTAATGCTGAAGATGAAGACTAAATGGACTTTAAATAAAAAACAGTGCTTATATATCCAAAGAATATATAGGCACTATTTCTATCGATAATATAATTTAGCTGAGTTGTTTTGTGGCAGCTATTACAATTTCTCGGATACATACATTGTGAATCAAATAGAAGATTGGGCTAAAAAATATAATGTAACATTAAATGATGGTTGGAAAGTTGAGATTGCTCGTGCAATCCAAAATCGTTTTGAAAAAACGATGGAATCTATACCCACAGACTTAAAAGACAAGTGGATTAAATTATTTGAAACTATAACGACAGAATAGTTTTTTATACAGCATAATTGTCAATCCGAAACCTACCAAAAGTTTCGGATTGTTTATTTAATAGGCTTTTTGTTACTTTTTCTCCCTGTCCGTTTAGTTAGTCATGGAAAAAGTAACGGCGGAAAAATCCGCCGTCTGTTCATGCTATATCAGTTCCAAACATATCATTGAAGAAAGTTACCAGTTCCTTTCGGTGTAAGCTGTCCCAATATAGGGAAGCAGGATGATATGGTTCATGGCGTCCGATTTCATAGGCAATATCTAATTTTGTGAAACGTTTGCCTTCTTCATAACGCATTTTAGTACCGGGCAACCAGTTGTTCCGCCTTTGTTCCTGTCGGATTTCTATTAGTTGAATTAGCATATACGCATAATTTTCGCCAACAGTATGCCCTGATTCCATTTTATAAGGGCTTTCTATGCAGTCTTTACATTGCTTGATAGCAGCATCGAGGTCTGTTACCTTGATGCTGTTTCCTGTGATGTCTTTTATTATTTTCATACTTGTTCTTGTTTTGATTGTGATACATACCATGCGTCCCGATAATTGTCGCCTAACAAGTTAAATGCTCCTGTTAATCCGCTATCCTGTGCATATTTCTTAGCTTCACTAATGGTGTCGAACTCTCCCAGTCGTTGAAAGCCTAAGAATAAAATATACTTATCTTTACTTTTCTCGGCTATCCATTCATTCCGACGGGAACGGCATTCCTCCAAAGTCGGTGCTACTATGCTGAATAGTTCCCCGTCCGTATGTCTATAATCATATTGGTAAAATGCTTGCTTCGGACGGTAGGCAGGGCGGAATGTTGTGTAATTCTCTTGTCCCTGTTCGCAGACGGAACAGCCGTTTTTATTGATTGAATTTGTTTTCATTGCTGTATATTGTTTTAGTTCAAATTGTCTATTATTCTCATTGGGGTATTTTTCGCAAGCCATTCCTTTACGCAATCCATGTTGTATTCAGAAGTAATAATGGCAGTATATTCGTCAATCTGTGTAAATCGGGAACTCTCATAATTATCAATCCATTCTTTCAGATTGACCGTCTGCCAGTTCTCATAATCACGGGTAAACATTCGGTCTATCTCCTTAATGGTCTGCGAAAATGTTACTTTTATTGCCTGATACTGGTCGTCTATGATTTCCAAATGACGGAGCGATCCGAACTCATCATGCACTCTTCCGAATGCCCAACCATATTCATATTCTAAGTTTCCCCATTGATGCGGTTCATCGTAACGGACTTTCACTTCTGCGGTATGTTTCCCGATCTTTATTTCCTCGATCGTTCCTGTTACCATTAAGCCTGTAAAAATACACTTACAACGTTTTCCTATTATGCTCTCGTTTACTTCTGTCGTTTTCATATCTATTGATTTACTTGTTATTAAAAGAATGATAATTCTAACTGTACAGGCTTACGTCCTGTAATCTCGTCAAATAGGGCTTTTGCCTGTTTAAGTACGTTTAGGGCGTATCTGTCGGTCTTACTGCTGTCTTTTTCAAGCCCTGTCAGCATATCGTTTAATGCCGATTTCAGGCAGTCTTTTCGGTTGTCGAATATCTTACCCCACACGCCTAAACCGTAACCCGATCCGCCCGTACTATGGGAATAACTTACTCCGTAACTCCATTTGCCGTTTAAACCCTTGCCCACTGTGATATAATTGGATACCGCCCAACCGTCCCGATGGGGGAACTTTATTTCTTCCCGTTCCAAAAAACAGGGACATTCCAACCAACCATATTGGTTAAATTCTTTCTTTGTAAACCCGAAAAGCAGATGCTTGTCGTAATCTCGCTTATTCATAATCAACTGGCGTGGGCTATCTCCAAAGCTCTCGTATTCTTCAATTACCGCTCTGTAATTACGTCTTAATGCATTCAGATAAACCGCTACCTCATGGCGTTCGGCTCGGCAGTAATTTACTTCCTGTATCCGTTCCAATTTTTCGTATATTGATAATTCTTTGTATTCCATGATTTTTGTTTTGTGGGGCAGGGTTACTGCCCCGTGTTACTACTTAATCCAGTCCGAAATAACAGGCTAACTGCTGTTCCTGTGATTTAGAAAATATCCAACCCGCCAGTTTTTTACCGTTAAAGGTCAGTCGGGCGTTAAACCGTCCGCCCATCGCCCGAAGTTCGTCTTTGATACTCTTGGTATCTCCAAATACCGCTACCGCTTTTGTTGAATATTCCACCAATGTACAGCCGTTTTTTCCTGCTCCTGTTGGGTTGCTTGGGGGTGTTGAATTTGGTTTGCTGATATGTATGTTATCTTCATTCCCTGCGGTATAGGCAAATTCTTCTATTGTATTTTCCCTTTTGTAAATAGGCGTTTTTTCGATGATCCAACCGCTGTACTTACTTTCGCCTAAGTAGTAGCCGTCTCCCATGCTGTACTTTTCCCGATGCTCGTAATCCTCGTTAAATTCGGCTAAATAGGCGGTTCCCTCAAAGTTGGGCGCGTGTTTACGCATTTCGGAAAAGATGTCCCTTTTGTGGGTTGAAAAGCCTAAAATAACGGTACGTTGTACGCTACTTGCGTAATAGTCTGTTTGGCTGTCGCTTTCATTTTGTTTCAATCGAGCCACGATAACCGCCTGAGCGTTTTCGGGAAAAATGGCAATCATGCGTAAACGTCCGATTTTCTTAACTTCCTCTACCCGTACTTTTTCTTTTTCGGCTTCTTCCTGCTCCGCTTTCTTCTTTTGCTGTGCTTCCTGAAGAAGTATTGCCACCTCGAAGCTGTCCATATATTGAGGATTTTCGCTGTCGTAGTAGTAACCGATACCGAATTTTTCTTTCAATGGTCTGATAATGTCGGCTGTCTGATAGTCCTTTGTGCGAAGATTAACCAACTTGTAATGCAGTCCCCAATCATTTTTAACAATGTCGTACACTACATATCTGTCATAACTGTAACCCTCCATTTGGATGATTTCGTTTACTTCAACTACCTGTTTACTCCTGTCTATGCTCTTGTTTGCACCTAATAAAAATACTGTACTCATAACTCTAAATTTTAAGGGATTTTAAAAAGGTCAGCAGAATGATAAGAAAGAGGATTATAGCCCCAAAACCTACCAACACGGAGAGGATAGCCCGAAGTATGGGAAAGAATAAATACAGGCCAACTAAAGCCCAAATAAACCCTGTTCCCCACACGCAGAATCCCAAAACCACCAAAACGATTTTTACAACCAATTTTATGCTAATTGGAAGGTAGATTGTCGGTCGTTGTTTCCTATTTTTTACTATACTTCTCATAATTTCTGACTTTTTTTTTCTGCCGTATCGGAGCCGGTGAGTTGTGATCGAGTTTCAGGGGCTATCGGAAAGTAGTGTTTAGCCGAAGACAAGTTTTTTGGGAATAAATACGCTCGCCCGAAAACATGAGGGAAAGAGGAAGATTTTTCACAAAACCGACAGGCTCGAACTTGCAAGCGGCGTGAAGAACACGGAAATACTTTCGCCACTGTAACCGATTACAATGAGCCGCTTTAGTATAAGTAGCTAATAGAGGAAGAAATTATGAGGAGAGAAGTGTAGTAAAAAGAAAGATTGATTGATATACTTTGCGTTTGCTTAAAACGCAGACTTTCCCCATAGAAAGGAAAGCCATAAAAAAAGCCCGTATCACTTTTTTTGAGATACAGGCTTGCTTTGAGTTAATGAGATATTTTTTATTTCGCTTTTGTTTTAGCATAGCATTTACTACCGTCAGGAGATAAGTAGAAATCAAATGTTTCAGCGACGGAACGTCCTTTCGCTTCTACTGAATATTTACATCTTACGATTACAGCAAGAACGTCATTTGCACTCCGCTTATCATAACCATTCAGATTGTCGGGAGAAGCATTTTTAAGTGAATCAATACGGGTATCCATTCGTGCGATATTAGCCGTGTATTCATCAATGTCGGCTTGTTTCTTTGCTTTCGACAGCAGTTCCTTGCTCATATCTTTAGCCAGTTCAAGCCGCTTGACAAAAAGGTCGTTGTCTTTCCGGTACTCTTCGGTAATATAGGCGATACTATCGGCAACGGTTATCGTTCCATGTTCCGCCAGTTCCTCAATCTTAAAATTGAAGTCGGTAGCCGATTTGCCTTTCAACAAATAATCAGTAATGGTTTGTCCATACTTTTTACCGGATGAGTTTGAGCCGCAAGAAACCATTAACAGGGCGACCAATACATAAACTACATTTTTCATCTTTGAATATATTTATACGTTTGAATTAATTTAATATTATGGCAGGGAGTTTTGATGATAAGTTATATATAATCAATACTTCTGCTTCTCTTTTGGGTTTCGTCCGGGTATATTCGGTCAGAGCTTTCATTACCCACTCCCGAAAAACCCGTGCTTCATAGGACGCAATACGATAACTGACAAAAATCAGTGCTTCAAGATTGTATTCCGTTACTTCGCACTGGCGACCATTGTTCTCGGATTTGTGTATCCGGGTTACGTCTTCCTCCCGCAATATGTCCGATTTGAATATAGCCTGAAGGTTATTCCCGACCGAGCTTACAAAGACGTTTAGCAAGTCAGCTATCTCATGCTTTGTCATCCAAAGGGTGCAATTTACGAGTTTCGCTTCAACAATTAGCTGATTATCACGATTTTCTTTTATTCTTATATATCCTCGTTCCATAATCTTATTCTTCATCTTGTTTAACATTAAAGCCTATACGTTTGCGGGGTTTATTCTCTAATTCCTTTTGGGAAGCCAGTTCTGTGAGCGCTTGGTAAATATCGCTAAACTGCATATTGGTTTCTATCATAAAATCCTCCAATTTACGATTTATGTCGGCATATCCCAGTGCATATTGGCGTAAAGCAACAAAAGCCCTCATTATAGAAATGTTTACTTGAATTGCTTTCTTACTTTTCAATACGGATGAAAGCATGGCTACTCCGAGTTCCGGGAACGCCATTATTAATGAAGAGCCGACGTTGTATCCGGGGGGTATCACATTTTGTGACACCCCTAATTTGATTGCTGCATCGCTTTCTTCCCGTGTCAGTTCAAACATAAAGTCAGGCTCCGGAAACCTGTGAATATTGCGTTTAACGGCTTGTTTCAATGCCCTTGTTTCGGTTTCATACAACTTTGCAAGGTCATAATCAAGCATGACACGCATACCTCTGATATCGTATATCTTATTTTGAATGATTTGTAATTCCATAATTATATCTTTTATTGATTAACTGCTAGTTTCATCATAGGTTTGAAAGAAAGGGATTCTTCTTGTTCAAATGTATTTGACCAAAGAGAAGATTTTTCTTCCTCTGAAAGGCTGTGCCACATTACAGATATTCGTTTCACCCTTTCAGGATCATTCGATAACGTTTGTGGCAGATTAAATAAAGCCATCTTTTCGCCTAAAGAAAGACACTCAAATAGTTTATCCAGTTTGGAATTAGACTTAACTCTTTTATCTTCCAATTTTTCAGCAAAAGAAGCCATATCCGTACTAACTTTAACATCGGTTACTCTCGCATATATCTGGGTGGTTTTAATATTCGTATGCCCTAACATCTTCGATACACTTTCAATAGATACGCCTTTTGTAAGCGTAAGGGTTGCAAATGTATGTCTTGCAAGATGATAGCTTAAATTTTTATCAATTCCACAGACTGTCCCGATTTCCTTCAAGTATTCATTCATCTTTTGATTGCTCATAACCGGAAGCACCTTTTCATCTGGCAATTTACCCGAATATTTTTCTATGATTTGCTTAGGAGTATCAAGTAAGGGAACATTATAATTAACTCCCGTTTTTTCCCGTTTGCCGATAATCCACAATCCGTCGTCAAAAGAAGTGCGAATATTGGACTGGCGTAGATTCTTAACATCAATATAAGCAAGTCCGGTGAAGCAACTGAAAATAAATATATCTCTTACTCGTTCAAGACGTTCAGTAGCAAATTTCTTTCGCATAATTATGTCAATTTCCTGCTGTGTTAGATAGCCACGATCGGTTTTCTTAAATCGTATCTTGAAATTGGCAAATGGATCAATATGTATCCAACCGTTATTTTTTGCCATGATAATAATTGTACGAAAACGTTGTAGGAATTTAGCAGTAGTATTTTGCTTGCAATTGCAGGAAGTCATCAGGTAAATCTCAAAGTTATGGAGAAACATGTGATTTACTTCTTTCAAAGAAATATCCGATACATTATAATACTCCTTAATGAAATCTGCCATACGCTTGCGAGCAACTTCATACTTTTGAAATGTTTCTTTAGATTTACTTATGCCAACTAATTTTTTCACATCATCATTATGCCGTTGAAAAAGTTCAAGCACAGTTTGGTGTTTTACTTCAGTGCCTAAAAAGATATTCTTAACTCTTTCGGCATTTACGTTGTTTTCCTTTGTCTGTAATTCGTGGTACACGTTATGAATACTTGTTTTTATAGTATTCAATAAGGCATTAACTTCAACAGCTTCGTTTGATTTGCCGATAGCGATTCCGGCTTTTGCATCCCAAATATCGGGATTGACATTTGCTTTAGTGTTGAAGCGACTTGGTTCTCCGTCGATAGTGATTCGACACATGATTGGATAAGTGCCGTCTGATCTTTTTTTGTCTTTCTTTACATAGAAAAGAATGCGAAATGTACTTCTCATAAACTCATTTTTTAATATTACAAAATTACTGTGAACTATTTCAAAATGAACTTTATGCTCTGTGCCAAATCGGGACAACTCCCTGCCAATTTTGACCAAACTGTACCCCCTTCGCTTCGAATTACTGTACCCCCTTGCGTTTTTTCGGAAAGGGGGTACAGTTTAGGTTAGATGCTTTGTCGTTTTTTGTCTTTTTCTTGGCTTTAGACCAAGACATGATAAACGAAAAAAGCCCCTCATATTCACTGAATATGAAGGGCTTGTCTTTCTTTTGGCGCCTCTTGTCGTAGGCTCTCTGCGGTATGGCAAAGAACCGACCCCGCCAACCATTTATCGTTTCCCTTGCCTTATCCAGTACGTTCTTCTGATAGGCTGCCAGTACCGATTTTTCGTCTATATGGCTAACGGTGATGCCCTCTACTTTTGTTTCGATAAACAATTGGCGATGCCGATTTAAGCTACATAGAGGAAGATATACGCTCACCCTGTACACAGGAAATTGCCGCATCTAACGCCTTTGCCGAAATTGTAGCAAAAGCCGATAACCAAGTCGTGGCAATAGACACCGCACCCACAGGGCATACCTTGCTCTTACGGGACTCTACCCAAAGCTACCATAAGGAAGTCGAAAGGACACAGGGAAATATCACACCTGCCGTTCAGAACTTACTGCCACGCCTGCGCAACGAAAAAGAAACGGAAGTTGTAATAGTTACCCTGCCCGAAACAACACCGGTGTTTGTAGCGCAACGTTTGCAGCAGGATTTGCAGCGTGCCGGCATCAGAAATAAATGGTGGGTAGTCAATTAGAGTTTATTACTTACCAAAACGAATAGTCCGTTCCTCAGAACAAAGGCACAAAGTGAGATACAATGGATTGAAAAAGTAAAAGAGATTTCGGGTGGTAACTTTGCTGTGATTGAATGGAAAGAAAAAGTGTAAATTTGAGATGATCTGCAAATTGTTTGTATATTTCCTCAAAATAATTTGCAGATCTCATAAGAATAGTAACGGCGGAAAAATTCCGCCGTCCATTACTCCAATTTTGCAAGCCATTTGTCTCGTTGTTTTCGGCACTCCTCCAATGTTTTGGCTATGGTAGAGAACAAATTTCCGTCTGTGTGCCTATAATCGTATTGATAGTATTCCGTTCCTCTGAACGCTCCTGCAATAAGGGTTGTATAATTCTCTTTTCCTTGTTCGCATACAGAACAACCGTTGCTGTTGATTGAATTTGTGTTCATATCCGTTGTTTTTAGATTATTGTTTCTATTGCTGTTATTGGCGTATTTTTTGAAAGCCACTCCCTTAGATATTCCATGTTATACTCGGAGGTAATAATGGCTGAATGTTCATCTATTTGCGTAAAGCGACTACTCTCATAACTATCAACCCATTCTTTCAGATTGACTACTCCCCAAGTTTTATAATCGCCTGTAAATTTTCGGTTTATCTCCTTTATCGTTTCCGAGAATGTAACCTTGATTGTCTGGTATTGGTCGTCAATGATTTCCAAATGGTGGAGCGATCCGAACTCGTCATGCAGTCGGGCGTGTGACCAGTCGTATTCAAATGTGTCATCTCCCCATCTGTGTGGTTCATCGAAGCGTACTTTTACTTCTGCGGTGTACTTGGTAATATTTATCGTTTCGATAGTTCCTGTTACCATCAAGCCTGTAAAAATGGACTTGCAACGCTTTCCGATAATGCTTTCGTTTACTTCTGTCGTTTTCATATCTTTTAATGTTTTTGGGCGGATTGCTCCGCTCTGATTATTAGAATAATGATAATTGTAATGGTTTCCGTCCTGTGAGTTCATCGAATAGGCTTTTTGCCTGTTTCAACACTATTTTGGCGTATTGGTCACTCTCTCCGCTACTCTTGGCAAGTCCTGTCATTAGTTCGTTTAAGGCGGCTTTCAGGCTCTCTTTTCGGTTATCGAACAACTTTCCCCATACGCCCAACCCATAACCTGCTCCGCCTGTTGAATAGGAATAACTCATGCCATAACTCCATTTTCCGTTCTCGCCTTTGCCTAATGTGATATAGTTGCTGACCGCCCAACCGTCTTTGTGGGGAAAATCAATGCGTTCACGCTCCAGAAAATCGGGTTTTTCCAACCATCCGTATTCGTTAAATGCCTTCTTTGTAAAGCCGAATTGCAAATGGCGTTCATAATCACGCTTATTCATTATGATTTGTCGGGGAGTGTCGCCAAAACTTTCATATTCATCAATTATGGCTCTGTCATTCTTGCGAAGTGCGTTCAGGTAAACGGCTACACAGTGGCGTTCTGCTCGGCAGAAATTAACTTCCTGTATCTCTTTCAGTTTCTCGTATGCTGATAATTCTTTATAGTCCATGATTGTTATATTGTGGGGCAGAGATTCCTGCCCCGTTTGAAACATTAATTTAATCCGAGATAACACGCTAAACGCTGTTCTTGCGATTTTGGAAATATCCACCCTGCCAACTTCTCCCCATTGAAGGTTAATCGGCTGTTGAAGCGTCCGCCCATTGCTTTGAGTTCTTCCTTTATGGTTTTGGTATCCCCGAAAACTGCGATTGCCTTTGCGGAATACTCCACCATTGTATAAGCGTCTTTACCTGTTCCGCTGCTATCACTTGGGGGTGTCGGTTGTGTCTTATCGGTCGGTTTGCCCATTGTTTTGAGGTGTATATTATCCACGTTCCCTGCGGTGTAGGCAAATGCCTCAATCGTCCGTTCACGGTCATATACAGGAACTTTTTCGATTATCCAACCGCTGTACTTGCTTTCACCTAAATAGTAACCGTCACCCATGCTCCATTTTTCCCGATGCTCGTAATCTTCATTAAACTCGGATAAATAGGCGGTTTCCGCAAAATTGGGGGCGTGTTTCCGCATTTCGGAGAACAAGTCCCTTTTATGCTTGGAAAAACCTAAAATAACAGTACGTTGTACACTATGGGCGTAATAATCGGTCATTCGGTCACTGTCGTCCTGGTTCAATCTTGCTACGATTACCGCCTGAGCATCTTCGGGAAATATCTCGGCAAAGCGTATACGACCAATTGTTTTAACTTCTTCCACTCGTATGCGTTCCTTTTCGGCTTCGTCCGCTTCTTGTTGCTTTTTCTGCTTGGCTTCCTGAAGGAGTATAGCCACTTCAAAAGAATCCATAAACTGCGGGTTTTCGCTATCGTAATAGAATCCTATCCCGAATTTCTCCTTTAACGGTCTGAGAATGTCGGCTGTGTTAAGCTCCTTTGTCCGCAGGTTAATCAACTTGTACGTAATGCCCCAATCGTCTTTAGTGATTTCATACACCACGTAGCTATCGTAGCTGTAACCCTCCAGTTGGATTATCTGACCTACCTCTACCAATTGTTTGGTTCTGTCGATGCTCTTGTTTGCTCCTAATAAAAATACTTTGCTCATAACTTTAATTTTTAACGGTTTATAAAAACATCATAATTGCGAGAATAAAGAGGATTATAGCCAACAACCCCACGAAGAAGGAGAGGATGCCACGAATAACAGGAAGAAAGATATACAAGCCTGCCAACATCCAAACAAACCCTGTCCCCCACACGGAGAAGCCCACAGCCACCAAAGCGATTTTAACAACCAATTTTATGCTAATTGGAAGGTTACTACCTTGTTTCCTGTTTTTTTCTATACTTCTCATAATTTCTGACTTTTTTTTTGCCGTATCGGAGCCGGTGTACTGACCTTATGTTTCGGATACATCAAAAGGTCGGTGTAATCCGTCGAAGACAAATTTTTGGCGAACAAATACGCTCGCCCGAAGCATGAGGGAAAGAGGAAGATTTTTCACAAACCAATTTGGCGACGGGATTCGCCGGAATACCTTTGTATCCCAAACATGGGGTCAGACAGTACACCGCCAATACCGTCGTTGAACGAGGAAGAAATTATATGGAGAGAAGTTTAGGAAAAAGGAGATTGATTTGATATTCTCAATTTGGTGTATCTTTTTTGTTTTTTGAGAAGTACTTGAAAGAATTGGTTATCTTTGTAAATGGGAATCTATCGTATTCAAGAATGCAGGAACTTGCGTAAATCTTAAAGGGAAAAAGGACAATTTCAATATTGAGTTTACGAATGTTCTATATATCGCATTTACGAATGTGAGAAAATTACTGCGTAAATAAAACGTTATGCGGCAGCTTAAACGACACAACAAACAATAGACGACTGACAATGAGAAAAATATTATTTATCATTCTGACAACAATAAGCCTGACAACTTACGGACAGGACAAGTACAACTACGTTCATTTTAACAAACTGACAGAAGTAGTTGGGACAGAATATGTAATTGCTTCAATTGAGAACTGGGGGAAAATGCTTGAAACGAAAAGCAGATACCTATTATTCATCAATACCAAAACTGGCGAAACAAATCAGGTTGACTTCCCGAATGACGCTGGAATAGGAAAGGTTGAACAAATAAAAATTGACAGTTTAGACCTTAATGTAATTGTTGTTTCTGCAAGGACAGTTGACTTAGACGGAAAAAGCGGAATTGACTGGAATGACCCGACACAAATTATTATTTTATCTCCAGACGGGAAAACAAAAACTCAACTTACAGACAATAAGTTTTTTGTAAGGACTTGGACAGTTAACAAGTTGACTGGGACTATTGTAGTTACAGGACATTTCGACACAAATAACAATAACAAATACGACAAGACAGATAAAAACGAAATACACGTTTACGACCTTAAAACACTTAAATTACTAAGTAAAATATGAAAGAAAGCCGACCGCATAATCGAATAGCCCGCCCTGCCAGCAGGCGCTGACAGGGAGAGGCTTTCACACCACTGTACGTACGGTTCACGTATACAGCGGTTCGTTAAGAAATGGAGCAATTTTCTGATAACAAGTAAACATAGATTCGTAACCGCGTTGTTGAAGACGCTCTACCGTAATGGTGGTTTTCAAAATAGGGCTACACGCAACCGCCCATGTACCCATTCGGCTACGGCTGTGGCTGTATGCATGTTCAAGGTCAACGCCCAAACGCATAAGGTTTTTCCGTCTTCGTTCGGGTTTCTTCCATTGTTTCCAGATACAGCATCGCAACCGGTTACGCACCCAACCATCTACATCTTTGAGTTTTTCCTGAATACTTGCCATGCGGTAGTATTGAAGCCAGCCTTGCTGTACTTCTTTCAGTTTGTGAATACGCTCATCGAAAGTAGCGGGTGTGGTTTTTCGGGTAATGGCTTTGAGTTTTAGTTTCAGGTTTTTCCATCCTTTGTCGCTTACCACCAACTGGTATTTGCCTTTTTCCCCCTTTTTGTAAGTGGGCACAAAACCATATCCTAATAGCGTAAAGTTTACGGGCCGACGGATTCCACTTTTCTCCCGATTGATAGGCAGGTGTAGTTTACTCTTTAGAAAGAGGTAAATCTCGTTGCCTGTTTTGCGGGCTTGCCATTGGCTTTTGCAATAAATGCTAAAGTCGTCAGCATAGCGGACATACTTTAATCCACGCCTGTCTAATTCTTTATCCAATTCATCAAGCATGATATTGGAGAGAATCGGGCTAAGCGGACTGCCCTGTGGTACTCCTTTTCGGCGTTTGACTAACTGCCCGTTGATTAAAATCGGGGCTCGCAGCCATTTGCGAATAAGACGCAGCGTGAGCGGGCATTTTACCCTGCGATACAACAATTGCAGCAAAATGCAGTGGTCAACTTCGTCAAAGAAGCTCTTCAGGTCAATATCTACTATATCCTGATAACCATTGTTTATATACTCCAATGCTTTGAGTACCGCTTGCAGGGCATTCTTATTCGGGCGAAATCCATAACTGTAATCCTCAAATTCCATTTCGAACCGGTTGGCTAAAACTTGCCCAACGGCTTGTTGAAGCATTCGGTCTACCACGGTGGGCACACCTAAAAGACGTCTCTTCCCATTACTCTTGGGTATTTCTACCCCCAAAATGGGTTGTGGCAAGTAAGTGCCATTTAACAATGATTGCTCTATACTTTCCCTGTTCTTTGTCAGGTGGTCGTATAGTTCGCTTACGGGCATTCGATCAACTCCTGCCGAACCTTTGTTCTGCCTGACCTGTTGCAATGCACGCATCATGTTGTTACGGTTTATCACTTGCTCAATCAATTCCATTTCGTTTTTGTTTGCTCATTTAAACATTAATCATCTTCTCTTGCCCTGTTTCGCTTGCTACAGGCTATTTCATTGCTGAAAATCCATGTCGCATTAGAAACTTCTTAACGTTCAGTCCTTCGTTACGTTCGTGAGACCTCCGACTCTCTGGATTTCTATCACTTGCCGGCTCGTTTTCCGTAATTACTATGACCTCGGCTGACTTCTCATTGCATTTTACTGCTTAGAGATCTCCCCCGGTAAGAGCTTTTTCCTTCCTCCAATCCCTGCGGTATCTACATATCTGTCCACAAATTACCTTTTGGGCGTTACAATGATGTGGTTGCTTACCCAAGACAATTATGCCTCATATACCGTTTCTGTTCGTCAGTACCGGATTTTGCAGTCTCGCTTCCTTCACTGCTGTCGTCACCAACAACCAGCTTGCGACTTGCTAATGCTTCGGGCACGACCCCGTGCATAAGGGACTTGCACCCTCTGGAAAAATACACCTGCTTTAAGCACAGTTTAACCAAAATTATTTGTAATTTTGAAATTTTCCTGTTGCTTGCAGCAGGTGCGCTCTGCTCATGCAGGGCGCACACATCGCATTGGCAAAATGGCAGGTTAAGTGCTAAATTGAAAGTTTCTGCATTTTATTCCGCCGAATGTGTTCCACATTCGCTTTTTATTTGTAAGTTAGCTCTGTGGAAACACATCGGCTACGTTCTCGCTAAATTGAACTTTTTGTCCAATTTATCCGCCACTTCGCCAATGCGTTTCCCGTTATGTGCCATTTTTGAATGACAATGCGAATAGATACAGACAAACAAATGAATTTACTTAG
>OOAT01000022.1_pt1 | contig 160374 bp, 113 predicted proteins | sample 1671441 | NCBI WGS metagenome assembly OOAT01 (sample SAMN06348157, study PRJEB24527) | human gut metagenome | biome: human gut; feature: ankylosing spondylitis patient; material: feces | host: Homo sapiens | place: China | collected 2015-10 | reverse complement strand
TTCCGGCAAAGATATAAATTTATCGGATTTACCCCTCAGATTATTACGTTGACCCCAAAAATATAGTAGTAAGTCATTATTTTCTTTGGCTACGCAATACAAATACACTACCTTTGAAAAGAGATAAATCCAATTAAATGAAAGTCAATGGAACAAGGTGTTTGGCAAGAGATTGAACGGTTATACCAAAAGTTTCAGCAACTTGGTATTAGTGAAGCGGTGGACTATGAAAAGTACTACCTCTATTCTCTTATTACCCATTCTACAGCAATTGAGGGTTCTACACTCACCGAAGCGGAGGCACAAATGCTTTTCGATGAGGGATTGACAGCTAAAGGGAAACCTTTGGTGTATCATTTGATGAATGAGGACTTAAAGAAGGCATATGAGCTTGCCAAAGAGGAAGCCAAAAGTAAGAAACCAATTAATTCAGCATTCTTGCAAAAGTTGAATTCGACATTGATGCGTACGACAGGCAGTATTTATAACGTTATGGGTGGCTCTTTTGATTCTTCCAAAGGTGAATTTCGCTTGTGTGGCGTGACGGCTGGTATTGATGGACGTTCTTATATGAGTTATCAGAAAGTCCCTGCCAAAGTAGAGGAACTTTGCGCTTTATTACAGGAAAAACAGAAGGCAGTGGGAACATTTCGGGAACAATACGAACTAAGTTTCAATGCCCATCTTAACTTAGTGACCATTCATCCGTGGGTCGATGGCAACGGAAGAACCGCCCGCCTACTGATGAATTATATTCAGTTCTGCTACAACCTTTTTCCGACTAAGATATTTAAGGAAGATAGGGAAGAGTATATTTCTGCCTTACGTCAATCACAGGAAGAAGAAACAAATCTGCCTTTTCTGGGCTTTATGGCTGTTCAATTAAAGAAATCGCTCTCTTTGGAAATTGAGCGATTTAAGACTTCTCAAAAGAAAATTTTTAGTTTTATGTTTTAGTTGTGATTGTGTTGTTAGTTAATATAGAAAGAGGCTGTCTCATATAACTTGCGGTGAAGTCGTACGAAATCATCCATTTCGCACTTAGTAGTTGCTTTTTTTATACAGATCTTAGCCATAATGAAGGCGAATTAAAAAGTGATGTTCTTGCGATATTGTCCAGGAGACATGCCCATTTGCTTTTTGAAGAAAGTTCCAAAAAAAGAGGCATTAGGAAAATTGAACATATCTGCAATTTCTTGTATGTTTTTCTGTGTATTTTTTAAAAGAGAAATACTCTTCCGTATAATGGACTTAGACACCAAATCCTTTACTGTATATCCGCATATTGATTTGCATATGACAGAAAGGTATTTAGGTGAGAGACATAATTTATCGGCATAAAACTCCACTCCACGTTCCTGCATATAATACTGTTCAATCAGCGAAATAAGCTTTAAGAACACCTCATTACGATGTCCCATCGCATTCTGATTGTTCATCAACTTACGATTATAGAGCGAACAGAGCCGATGGGTCAGTGCCAGCAGCAACAGTTTCTGCTCATACTGACGGAAAGTATCATTTTGAAGAAGGGTAGCATCAAGCTGCATCATATAACGGAGTAACTCATCCTCTTCGCCAGTCTGCCAAACATAACAAGGTTTGGGCACTAACTGAGAATAAAGGTACATAGATACGACCTGATTCCCTAAAATATCACGGATAGGTTCAACCTGATACAGCAGGAAATGCACATCCAAATCAGAAGACTCTTCCATAACCCGAAACTCCGCTCCATCAGGAATAAACAAGGTTTCTCCGGCAGATGCTCGCATCACACAACGATTCAGGGCAAAAGTAAAAAACCCTTGCATACAAATCACTATTCCCACCCCACTGACCAAAAATGGGGTGTGAAAGAGAATTGGGAAGGAGGAAATACTTCCTTCCGAACTGCATATGTCATCTCGCCTAAACAAAGCCTTTTCTAATAATGTAATACGTTCTTGAACTGTCTTCATACATGCTTGTCCGTGTGCATTAGGCACTTTCAAGCGACTAAGATACTAATTTTCTCTTAGAATAAGGCACAACCAGCACAAATATTGCACATGCCAGACAGGCATAGAGTGTCCAGCCTGCCATTTCCTTGACTGCAACCAAAGTGGCCTGTACCTGAACACGTCCCTTGACGGACATGGCTGCCATGTTCACTGCTTCAGCCTTACTTTTTCCCTGATAACTCATGCCACGTACGGTACTCATAAAAGAAGCGGAAGCGTCAGGATGTAGCAAATCAATATCTTGTGCATAACGGGTAACATAGTTCTGCTGACGCTCCTGCAGGGCATTGGTATATACTGCCGCGCCCAAACTGGGAGCAATGACCATACGGATGGTAATCATGGTACAAATCCATGATGACAGAAATTTATAAGGCATCCGCTGAGTGGCATAAGTGGGAATGAGTGAATAGAGCATCATCATGCCTGTGGAACGGATAATAACCGGATATTTCATCCGTTCATACAGACCATCCGTCTGCACCTCAAAATACATAAAAAGAGCAGCCAAGCCCAACATGACAAATCCGCCTGCAAAGATATATTTGAAATGCACCTTCTTCATGCTGAGAAAGATGGTAATCATCCCCCCGATGAAATAGCCCAACATGGTCCAGTTGCCCAGCGAAGCATTCTGCCAGTTATCCAGTTTCATGCCAATGCCGGCAAACACATTGACAAACATGGCGCTGGAATTGAGAAACATTAGCAAAAAATAGAACAATACTCCCATACGAATGGTGCGCAACTTCAGCACGCCCACCTGATAATACGGACTGCGGTGTGTGGATTCCATATAAAAGAATAAAGCACCCGTAAGAACTGCAGTAATCGCGGCCATGCGGATAGTAGAATCATCCCACCAGTCCAGCACCTTTCCATACACCATGACATATGTAAAACACACCAGCGGAATGCAGAACAAGGTAGCATTGCCAAACTGACGGAAATTAATGGGGAAACGCTTGTTTTGGAAGCGATGGTATGGCATGGTTACGAAAATAACCAGGATACATACCAACAGCATCCCCATCATATAGTAATACACATACTGCCATTCATATTCATAAGCCAGCCAGGCAGTCAGCGATGTTCCCAGCTGTCCTAATATCATAAAGAACAGATAAATGCCAGGCTGCGCTATGCTTCGTTCAATATCAAGCTTATCCCAGCCCTCACCGTCTACCGGCTCCAGCCCCGGCTTAATTTTCAAATAGGCCTCAATGCGCCCTGCATAAAGGATTAAGGTGAACAGGTTGACCATCATCAGTACCATGCGAAGGAAACCCATCAACACACTACAGAGAGCCAACAAAAAGATACTGTCGGTTTCGGCACAAATATAGCTGAGCCCATACATCATGGAAAAACCGGCCAGACACATCATTTTTTCTCTTCGAATCACCACCAGCCGATATAAAAACGGACAAAAAGCAGCCATCCCGATGGAGGTGGCAAAATTGGTAAAAGTGACATGTTCTGAGATGATACCCAGCCCGCTCATCATCTCAGTACTGTTCACAGAATACACACCACCCACAGTAAGAATGGGGATGAACATCAACACCAATATCAGAATGCCCAACCACTTGGGCACCCAATTGTAGAACGGATAATTTCTTGGATAAGAGGACATAACATCAGAGTTTAGCTTTCACAACCACCATCATACCTGCAGCCAGGCGATCATTGTCTTCTTCAGAAAGATTGATAAAATCAATGCGAACCGGAATACGCTGTTGAATTTTTACAAAATTACCGGCAGAATTATCAGTAGGAACTAAAGAATACTTGGCTCCAGTTGCACCGGAAATAGCAGTAATCTTACCCGTAAACTCTTTATTACTTACTGCATCCACCTTTATCCTTACTTCCTGACCGATAGCCAGATTTTCCACTTGAGTCTCTTTGTAATTGGCAATCACCCACTTCTGAGTATCCGGCAAGATATATGTAATGGTCTGCCCGGCAGTAATGTATTGACCTTCCTCTAAAGCCCGACGTCCCAGCTTACCGTCACACGGAGCCACGACTACAGTATAAGACAGATTCAATTTGGCCATCTCCAACGCCGCTGTGGCACGCTGAATACCGGCTTCCACATTTTCACGACGATGCGAAACTTCATTCACACCGGACAAGGCTGCACTGCGCTGACGTTTCGTAGCTTCCAGTTTGCGTTGTAGAGCAGAATATTCAGTTTCAATCTGCTCCAGCTGTATGGGCGTAGCAGCATTACGTTTCACCAGATTTTCATAACGCTGACGGTCTTTTTCCAATTTTGCCAGACGAATTTCAATTTCAGAAATAGAAGCATCATACACCGAAGCTGTGGTTTGTGTCGTCTGAAGTGTGGCACCAATTACAGTAGCTCCGGCCAATGCATCCTTCAAGGCAGCCTCAGTTTCCATCACACGGATCTTGTATTCACGGTCATCCAGCACCAACAGCGTATCACCTTTGTGCACTTCCTGATGTTCGGTGAAATAGATTTTCTTGATATAGCCTGAAGCACGCAGATTAACCGGCGAGATATATTGCTCTATTTGAGCATCATTACTGGATTCTGTATTTTTATAATCCAGAAACAAGAAAGTAACCTGAATAATCCCCCAAACTAAAATAGCTATACCAATCAGGCTTACCACACGCTGGCGGGTGCGCAATTTTCTCAATTTCTTAGCCTGTTCGTGATGTGTGCTCATTGCAGCACTGTTTTTATCTGTTGTTTCCATATGTTTAAAATTGATAGCTGATCATTGACTATGAATAAAATAATTGAGAACTTACTTCAGCAGACTTTCTACACGTCCAGTCAACTTCAGCAAAGAAAGGTGAGTTACACGATAGTTATAATGCGCACTGATATAGCTGTTCTGCGCTTCACTCATACGCATTTCATCCTGTAAAACCTCTGTCATGGAGGCAATACCCTCCCGATAGCGGTCAGATGTTACCTCATAGACATCCTCCGCCAAAAGATAATTATCCTTTTGTTTCTTGAAATTGCGTTGGTTATTCATCAAATCGTTCGTAGCGTTGACATATTGTGTCTCCAGATTCTTCCGCGTATTCTCTTGCGCCAAACGAATATTCTCCAGATCAATTTTCGCCTTGCGAATTTTATACCTCTTATCCAATCCATCAAAAATAGGGACACGCAGTGCCAAGCCTAAACCATAAGAACGATACCAATGATTGGAGGGTCCGGAATGAAACCAATGATGAAGCTTATCCGTATAAGCCGTATACATCCAGTTGCCCGTCAATGTAAGTGAAGGAATGTATCCATGGGAAATCATCTTTTTCTGCCGTTCTGCCAAGTCGCTCTTCGACTGAAGCAACTGAAGCTCATACAGATTTTCTGACAAGCCGGTCAATTCAATCGGAGCAATAGTTTCAGCATTCACCGGTTCCAGCGTTATATCTTTCTCTGCCGGATAATCCATCACATATTTCAGCATATTCAGCTGTTGAGCCAGCATGGCCTGTGCATTGTCATACTGTACCTGCAAGTTTTCCAGGTTTATATTGACACGCTTCACATCCACCTCCATAGCCATGCCATTGTCATAGAAAGCCACCGTAATGTCACGCAATTCCTTCAGACGCGCAATATTGGCTTTAACCAGCGTTATCTGCTCGGCCGTGGCCTGTCCCAGATAGTACATCTTAGCAATCTGCATCATCAAGTCCTCGCGCGCTTTTTCATAAGACAGACGGCTGATTTCATCCAATACCTTCGAAATGGAAAGAGCGGTATAAACCGTCTGATTATAGAGTGGCATTTGAAGCTGCAATCCGGCTGCGGCATTATACTGCAGCGTCTGGGTTACATTATAAGGTTTGTCATAAGCAGAACCATCTGTTACGGACACTGGAGGATCGAAGTTGTCGTTAAAATTAGCCACTCCATTAATTTGCGGTAATAACTTGGCACGGTTTTCAGAAATAGCATATTTGCTTTTTTGAATCTCATTGCGCTGTCCCCGGAGAGAAAGGTTATTTTCAATACCCCAACGAAGACAATCATCCAAAGTAAGCACCTCTTGCGCACGGCTGCCTACTACAGCACCCCATGCAACGGTAAAAATGAATATTAGTTGTTTCATATCAATACTTTCATAATCAACTGCAAAGATAGAGGGATATCCAAATAGGGCAATATTCACTTTTAAGAAGATAATATTCATTTTTGCCTTTTTTCTAGAGATGAGTCTTAGGCTCAAAATCATTTTCCATGCCGCTGTCATCGCTACAAGATGAGAGTGAAAATGCGATTGTGGCAAATAAATAGATGCATTGCTTAATGTTCATATGAACTATGTTTATTGGTTAATTGTCATTCCTAGCGCACGAAGCGTGAACCACAAATCGTTCACCTGTGTCGGAGGTCCTAGGAAAACCCATACAAACAGATATAACAATAGCAGCCCACGCTATAGCGTGAGAACCACTATGCCATCATCGTTTGTATGTCTTAAGAAATTTCCCAGGTTTCCGATACCACGACCAGCATAACGCTTCTTCTAATTCTAACATGTCTTGGAAAGAGTTTCCTCAATCCATTGGCAAGATACACAATTTAATTGATAATCGGGAATCTAGAGTCGCAAACTATCAAGTTACATCTTAATTCCTCTACTTTTCTTTTCTTCCTGTTGCGACAGTCTTGTTCCGTATCTAAGCCTGTGCCATTGCTCCCTGAACCAGTCGGCAATCGGCTTCCTGTTTATTGTCAGGCTCAGCCTGCTTTCATCGTCAGGGTCATTCTCCACCCTTAAAATATCATCCTTTATGTCAAAGTTCCGTCTGGGCTGCTCCGAATAGATTTTACCGCTGCATTTCAAGGCTTCTTTCTTGACCAAAAGACTTTCGGTCATTTCTTTAGAGAACCCCAGCATGGCACAGAACTTTTCCATGCGAAGCATTTCCCTGAACATCGGAAACCACCTGAAAGCCTTGTCTATGATTCTGGCGAGCTGTGACAGTTCCTTTTCTTTCATGTCAAGTTCCTGCCTGTGCATTTCCTTGAGATTGTGGATTTGCGTATCATGCTGTTTCTGCATCTGCTGTATCTGGCTCTGCAATTTTTCAATATTGGTGTCCCGTTTTGAAACCTCGTCTTGCAGTTTTTCGTTGGCACGTTCCAGTTCTTTCAGTTTTCCGCTTCCGAAAAGAGAAGCAACTCCGCTTGTTATGGCTGTCGCTGCTGTGGTGGCTGTCTTCTTTAATTTGTCAGTGCGTATTTCTGATTTGCTGCAGGGCTTCCATTCCTGCACGGTCATTGTCAAGGAAGCAGTGGATGCGCTCATAGCATAGAGTGCCTTGGAAACATTGCCAACAGAATTCAGAACCATGTAGTCCTGTCTGTTGAAATCGGGGGATTGCGGACAGTTTTCAAGCCTTAGTGTCAGAAAGGAAAGGCAATCTATGAATCCCTCAAAACGTAACATGCTTTTCTCTGCTCTCCCGATTGTCTGATATGTGATATTTCTTTCGGTGCGATGCAGCCCTTGAAATATCGGTTGCGGATTTCATATCTGCCCGATATGTTCGGAAAAGCAATGGCGAAATACCGTTTGTCGTTGTTGGTGAAGTGTGCCTCACGGCATTCTCTTTTCGCCAGTGCCGTATTTATCCCCCTTTCCTGCAGGTAAGAGAGCAGGGCAGGAGAAGACAGCTGTACGATGTCAAGCTGCTGGAAACTCGGCTTGGTGGCAGATTGCCTGTGAAAAGAGAAAGACATAGGATGGACATGTGGTGTTTGGGTACGAAGAAAAGAATAACCCTTGTAAGTGATAACTTGCAAGGGTTTCTTGTTTTTACTAAAGATATTATAGCTTGTAAAAGATTCTCAACATATAAGTATAAGCCTTGAAGTGTGTGTATTCGCATTTTCAGGGCTTTTCTTGTTTTTACCTATATGTAGTAAAATTAATGAGTATCAAATCTCGTTGCAGATAAACAAAAATCCTTCTACCTTTGAGTCTGGTAATTTTAGCAATTAAAGCCTATGAAAACAGAATACGAAAAAATGCGCAGTCAGGAACTCTATTATTTTTCCGACCCTGAGATACATGCCAGTCTGGTACACGCCAAGAAAGTCTGTGCCCGCTTGCGTTCCATGACCATCTACGATGAAGACTACCGTCAGGTGATAGAAGAACTGATTCCCGGTATACCGCAAAGCACTACCATCTGTCCGCCTTTTCATTGTGACCACGGTACAGGCATTATTTTAGGGGAAAATGTGTTTATGAACTATGACTGTATCATGCTCGATGGAGGCTATATCCGTATCGGGAAACATACTCTGATAGGTCCCCATTGTCAGTTTTATACACCTCAGCATCCCATGGATTATGTGGAGCGCCGTGAAGAAAAAGAAACCGCCTATCCCATTACGATAGGTGAGGACTGCTGGTTGGGTGGAAATGTGGTAGTATGTCCGGGAGTGACCATTGGCAATCGCTGTATCATTGCAGCAGGTAGTGTCGTAACCAAAGATATTCCCGATGATTCTCTGGCAGCCGGCATACCTGCAGTAGTAAAAAGAAGTCTGAAGAAATAATCTGAATCTCACCAGATATAGTTTTCAGATGCTTCTGTGAATACTCCATTTTGTCTTGTTATATTCTCTGTTTCACAGTGCGGGATTTGTATCCCACACTGTGAAATATATATCCCACACTGTGGTTTTTGTATCCCACAGTGTGAAACAGAGAATTTGTTACTGGCGAATAACTTTTTTCGTAGGGAGATTTCTGTTTTTGTTTAGATTCTTTTGCATTTTTGTGTTTGGTATAAATGAAAAAAATTAACTTTGCGCAAACCCAATCTTTGAACTATGGATGCAAAACTCTTTTTAATGGCTGGTTGTCTGGCTGGAATCGTTTCTGCGTGTATGCATGAAAAATCGGATAGCGCATCTGATATTCAGCAGGCTGTGCATACACTCGTACTCGAAGCTGACAGCTTGATGCAAAGTGATTCTTTATTTTGGAATCAGCCAATTGACAAGTCGCATCCGCAAGTATGCATCCATGATTCACTCATCCGTCAGAAACTGGACAGTGCATTGGCTTTACGTCCTGACAAGCAGACTTATTTGTTGAAATACCGTTATTTGTTGCAGAGCTGGCGTCTGTTGGAAGTATTGGACTTATTGCGTGAAATGGATGGATGTATGAGCGATTCCATGTCGTCCGAATTGTTGCACCTGAAAGCCGTACTCGAAGATTACAAGGGAGATACGCTTACCGCCCGAAGAGATTTCCTGCGAGCTGATTCTGCCTATACGATAAAAATTCAGCAGGTAGCACAAGATTCTCTGATGTATGGTTTTGCCCGAATCGAAAAAGCACTGAACCTTTCACTGATGCAAAATGATTTCCGTCCGCTTCAGGAGGAAATCGCGTTTTATGAGCGGGTGCATTCTTCTTCCATCAATGGGATAGAACAATGGAAACAAATAACAGATAAAGCCGCCTATTATCGGAAAATGTTTGAATAAACTGAATTTACGCTACAACACACAGATGGAAATAACGGAACGAATTATCATAGAGCAACTGAAACGAGGAAATGAAGAGGCTTATAAATACCTCTACCGTCATCATTATGCCTTGTTGTGTCACATAGCGCGTGAATATGTGGGAGATGATTTTCTGGCTGAAACGCTGGTGGGAGATGTCGTTTTTCATCTGTGGGAAGTACATGAGACACTCGACATTCAAGTTTCCTTGCGCAGTTACTTAGTGCGTGCCGTGCGGAATCATTGCATGGATTACCTGTCCTCCAAGAAAGAACGTACGGAAGTGGCTTTTTCTGCTATTCCGGAAGAAGGAGAGATGCGTTATCTGCTCTCTGATGATTATCCTTTGGGAAGTTTACTGGAACATGAACTGGAAGAAGAAATTCATCATGCCATCCGGAATTTGCCGGAAGTCTGCCGGAAAGTTTTTATCAAAAGTCGTTTCGAGGGGAAAAAATATGAAGAAATCGCTACAGAGCTGAATATTTCTGTTAATACGGTTAAGTATCACATAAAGAGTGCATTATCATCTCTTCATTCAGAACTCGGGAAGTATCTGATTATTCTGATTTTATTTTTTTCGACTTTCAAGTAAAAAAATTACGTTTTTCGCCTACCCGCTCAGGCGAAAATTTCGTCTCACCTATAGAAACCCTGAAAATGGAAGGAAGAAATTCACATATCGACGAACTGATTGCCGCTTTTCTGAGTAAAGGTCTGAGCAAGGAAGCACGCGAAGAACTGGACGCATGGATTGCCAGTTCTGAAGAAAACCGACGTTATTTCATGCAGCAGCAGGAAATCTGGTTTTCTGCCGTACAGGAGGAAGAACGTACGCGTTACGATGCTGACCGCGCTTTTGAAACCTTCCGGAAACGGGTAGCTGCAAGTACAGCTCAGAAGCAATCCAAGAAAGTAATAGGTTGGAAAACAATCTATAAATATGCAGCTGCTGTGTTGGTGGTAGGACTTATTTCCTTCTTCTCTTATCGTCAGGGAGAAAGCAACCTGCAAAATGCGTTGACTCAGGTAGAAGTAGAAGCTCCTCTCGGTGCACAGACACGTCTTCGTTTGCCCGATGGTACATTGGTAGTGCTGAATGCCGGTTCCCGTCTGGTCTATCCGCAGGATTTTGGAGTGGACAACCGTGAGGTGGAATTAAGTGGAGAAGGATATTTTGAGGTAGAGCGTAATGAGAAACTTCCTTTTCATGTACAGACTCCTTCTTTATCGGTCAGAGTATTGGGTACCAAGTTTAATTTTCGTGACTATCCGAACGATGAAAAAGCAGTTGTTTCTTTGCTGGAAGGAAAAGTAGCATTAGATAATCGCTTGCGGACAGAAGCAGAGATGATTCTGCTTCCGAACGAACAAGTTACGTTGGATAAGGCGGAAGGTCACATGAAAAAGGAAACAAAAGAAGTAAAGAATGTATTGGAATGGACTTCCGGCAAGTTGTTCTTTGATGAATTGCCGTTGCCGGAAGTTGTAAAGATACTGGAACGCAGCTACGATGTACATATAACCTTTGCTACAGATTCTCTTCGGGATTTCCGTTTTTATGGAAGTTTTGGCCGGGGTGAACAAGGTATTAAAGATATTTTGGAAGCATTAGAAAAAACCGGAAAAATACGCTATAAGCAGAAAGACCGGGAAATAACCTTATATTAACTGTTTGTTAAACACACTAAGACCTTAAAATTATGCAGAATGTGGATACTTAATTTAGCATTTGGTGAAAGAACATAAAAAAGCCGGAAGAAGGGGAAGTTCCTCCGGCGAAGACCTTAGTTCTTTCTAACTTGTTAGTTTTTAAGATGTTTTCTAAGGGATGCGGCAAAAGTAATAAAACATTCCTTGTAAAACGCCTTTTATCAGAAATTTTTAATCTTAAAATTTAAGCTTATGAATTACAGAAAAAAAGCCATGTTAATGGCCGGGGCTTTGCTATGCCTTAATCTAAGCATATACTCACAGAGTATATCGTTGAAAATGAGCAATGTATCGGTGAAGAAGGCGATGACAGAACTTCAAACTAAGAGTGGTTATTCTTTCGTATATATAGCTGGTGATGTAGATACAGACCGTACGGTTTCAATTAATGCCAGTCAGCTGAAGGATGCGGTTGCTCAGATTTTGAAGGGGCAGAATGTATCGTATGAAATTCAAGGTAAAAATATTGTAATCAAAAAAGGAAGCCAGCAGCAGGTTACTTCTTCTGAAAAGAAGAAAAAGGTAACAGGAACAGTAAAGGATGCTAATGGGGAGCCGATCATTGGAGCCACAGTAGTTGAAAAGGGAACTACTAATGGTACTGTGACCGATTTTGATGGAAATTATGCATTGGAACTTTCTGAAAGTGGAACACTGGCTGTTAGTTATATTGGCTATAAGAGTCAGGAATATTCTGTAGCTAAAATTAGGCAAGGACAATTGTCTGTTGTATTGAAAGAAGATACAGAAGTGATGGATGAAGTAGTAGTGGTAGGTTATGCTGTGCAAAAAAAATCTGATTTAACAGGGGCCGTTGGAAGTGTGAAATCTGAATCTATAGAAAACCAGCCTGTTACAAGAATTGATCAGGCACTTCAAGGACGTATTTCAGGTGTGCAGATTGTTAGTTCTAATGGTGCTCCAGGGGCAGGATCTACTATACGTATACGTGGTGGAAACTCTATCAATGGTAGCAATGAGCCTCTTTATGTAATTGATGGTATTATAGGTGCAGGGGACTTAAATTCTATCAATCCAGCGGATATTCAATCTATAGAAGTGTTGAAAGATGCTTCTTCTACTGCAATCTATGGTTCGCGAGGTGCAAATGGTGTTATTTTGATTACTACTAAAACAGGTAAAGGAAGTAATGGGGTACGCTTGAATTATCATGGGTATTATGGTATACAGCAGGTTAGTAGGTATTTGGACTTATTGAATGGACCTGAATACGTACAATGGAAGAATGAAAATGAAGTATATTTCGACCGTGAAGAAATGTATGATACAGAAAATGTCGTAAATACGGACTGGCAGAAAGTAATGTATAGAACAGCTTCTATGACGGAACATAATGTAAGTCTTAATAGCAGTAATGATAAAGGGAATTTCTTTTTCTCATTGAACTATTTGAATCAGGATGGAGTTATGAAGAAAACAAACTTTACCCGTTATCAGGCTCGTTTCAATTTTGATCAGAATATTGGTAAATATATTAAGGTGGGGGCCGTGATGAGTTTAGCCTATACAGATAAGGATAATCCGGTGATGGATGCTTTCGGTATTGTTCAGTTACCCAATATGAGTATATATAATGAAGATGGGACTTTTAATTCAATAAACCCCTCTAGTGGATATACTATTAATACTGTTGCTGCACAGAAAGAATATATCCAAAATTTCACAACTGATTTGAGAGGATTTGGTAATATATATGTGCAAATAACTCCTATAAAGAATCTGGTTATAAAAAGTTCTGCAGGATTTGATTTGAATAGAAGTAAACAAAATATTTATCAGTCTGTAAATCTGCCAACTCGTGTTTTTGCTAAATCTGGAGGATATGCTGCAATCAATACTTCATTTCCGATGACATATCAGAATGAAAATACGATTAATTATTCAATGGATTTTGCAGGTAAACATCGGTTGGATATTTTAGGAGGATGGACTGCTCAGCGTTATCAATATGAGTTTTTGAATAATTCTGCAAGTGGATTTAGTAATGATGTCAGTTTGTATCATGCTATAGAGGCAGGTGATCCAACTACTAAAAATATGCAGAGCGGTGAGAGCCAATGGTCTTTGCTGTCAGCCCTTTTCCGTGTAAATTATGTTTTAAAAGATAGGTATTTATTCACTATATCAGGACGTTCTGATGGTTCTTCACGCTTGTCAAAAGATAATCGGTGGGAATTTTTCCCTTCTGCTGCAATAGCATGGAGAGTTTCAGAAGAACGCTTTCTTAAAGAAATCGATTGGATTTCTAATTTGAAAATCCGAGCCTCTTATGGTCGGTCTGGTTCTCAATCTATTAATCCGTATAGTACATTGGATAAGCTTGATTCTGGACAAACGGTGATAGGTGATGCCCAGGCTATTTATTATACGAAAAGCAGCATAGCCAATAAAGATTTGACTTGGGAGAAGACAGATCAAGTGGATGTTGGCGCAAATATTGGTTTATGGGGAAATCGAGTAAACTTGGAATTGGATTGGTACTATAAAAAAACTACAGATTTGTTGCTTTATAGAGAATTGCCTTATCAAACGGGGTTTGGCTCTATTTTGGAAAATGTAGGTTCTGTTCAAAATAAAGGTTTTGAATTTAGTTTGAATACAGTCAATATAACTACCAAAGATTTTGAATGGACATCTAATCTTACTATTTCTACGAATAAAAGTAAAGTACTTGATTTGGCTGGAAAAGATTTTCTTGAAAATGGAACGGCTTCACGATTGATCGTTGGAGAACCTGTTGGTACTTTTTATGGAATAAAATATTTAGGAACCTGGAAGGAAGGGCAGATTCCGGAAGGTTCAAAATGGTTACCTGGGGATCCTAATTTATTGGATGTAAATGAAGATGGAGTGATTACGGTAGCAGATGCTATGCCTATAGGAAATGCAGAGCCTAAGTTCTATGGTGGATTTGGAAATACATTGACTTATAAAAACTGGGCATTGAATGTGTTCTTTGATTTTAGCTATGGTAATGATATTTACGACCTTGCTGCAGCTGATTGTTACGGTGGGTATAATACAAACCTTTATGGAGATAACCGTAATCGCTGGTCTTCAAGCAATCCAAATTCGGATGTTCCTCGGGCTGGTAGTGGGTTTAAATACATAACAGATTCCTATGCGGGTAAGGGAGGTTGCAGCTATTTTGTATATGATGGGTCCTTCTTGCGCTTAAAGAATATAAACTTGGAATATACTCTTCCTCAGTTTACAAAGGTGATAAAGAACTTATCAGTTTATGGTTCTATCAGCAATCTCTTTACAATTACGAAGTATAAAGGTTATTCTCCTGATGTCAATAGCGAGGGTTCACATTCTACAAGACGTGGATTTGATAATAATGTATATCCGCAGGCTAGAACATTTATTCTTGGTTTAAAAGTTGGTTTTTAAAAAGATTTACGTATGAAAAAACAATATATTTATGCATTGGCGTTTATGTGTATGCCATGTTGGTTTTCTTGTTCTGATTTTTTAGATGAGAAGCCTTATGATTTTGTATCTCCAGATTTGTACTTTAATTCTTTAGCAGAAGCCGAAACAGCATTACTTGGCGTATATGACCACTTACATCATGAGCAAGTAGGGGATTTTGGTTGGCAGTTTCGTGGTGAAGCTGGCACTGATATAGCCATTTGCCGAAATATCTTGCGTTACAATGTATATCAGTATTACCAGATGGAAGATATTCCTACTCAAGTTATAACTGCATGGCGGGAGCATTTTAAAGCTGTTGGCGATGCAAATATGGTCATCAATCGGACGAATAAGATGTCTATACCAGAGGAAAAGAAGAATGAAATTATTGCAGAGGCTTCTTTTTTGAGGGCTTATTATTACCATCATTTAACATTGATGTGGGGGGATGTTCCTTTGATATTGGATGAAGTGAGTGGGGATAACCAGAGTGAAATTGCATCTTTGGAACGTACACCTGTAAAAGAAGTTTATCAACAGATGATTAAAGATTTGTCATTTGCTGCAAATAATTTGCCTGACTCTCGAAGTGAGGCAGAAATCGGCAGAGTTACAAAGTGGGCTGCCAAGGCATTGCTGGCAAGAATTTATTTGTTTGATGGACAGTGGGAAAATGCTTCGAAAACGGCAGAAGAGGTGATATCACCTTCGTCTCCTCATTCTTTGTTGCCAAATTATGCTGATATTTTTAGAGCTGATAATGCTTGGAACAATGAGATATTGTTTGCCGTTCCTTGTATGACTGATGTGCGTGGACAATGGTTGCATACGATAGCAGAACCTGCTACAGTTTGGGAACAGTTTGAACATGATTTTACAAAAAGTAAAATCATCCGTCCTGATGGGAAAATTGCGAATTCTGTGTCAGAGTTTATTAGAGGTTGGGGGGTCTTTTATTTGACTCCTGAGTTTGCAAATTCTTTTGAGGATGGGGATTTGCGTAAAGATGCGACTGTATGGCACTCTTTTGAATCAACAACAGGAGAAACTTTTTATTTTAAAGAAAAGGCAGATGGAACAGCTTATTATAATTTAAAATGGGTTTCTTTAGATGATAAAGAGTGTAATGGAAATAAAGATATTATTTTAATGCGTTTAGGTGAAGTTTATTTGATTTTGGCTGAAGCCGAAAACAGATTGCACAATGGACCTACTAAAAAAGCTTATGATGCAATTAATGAACTTCGGAAACGTGCATTTGGTGATGAATTACATAAATTGCCGGAAGGATTATCTGTGACAGATTTTCAGCGAGCAATTATAGATGAGAACCGTTGGGAACTTGGAGGTGAAGGCATGCGTGCCTGGTATTTGCGGCATTGGGGATTTGATGAGCTAAAAAAAGCTGTTGAATTTGTGAAAGATACAAATCCGGTAGCTTATAAAAATTTGAAAGAACATCACATGTTATATAAAATCCCTGAAGAAGAAATTGTGAAGAATCCTAATTTGAAACAAAATCCAGGTTATTAAAAAATAGATAAGTATCTGGCAAATTTGTTTTAACTATATTTTGATATGATAGTTTATAGAAATTTGCTGGATACTTTTCTTATGTATTTTATCAAGTATAGTAAGATTATGCAGAAGATTTGAACTGTAAAATTGTGTTGCTGCAGTTCTCTTATATATGATGGTGTCTCGATCTTTATTTTGAATTTTGTAGAATGAAACAAATAAGAAAAAAAACAATGCAGGCTTTAGCATTGCTGTATGGATTATTCTCCACAGAATGTATAATGGCTAAATCCCATACCAATTTTGTAATTATTTTGATGGATGATATGGGATATGGTGATATACGTTTGAATGGAGCTGTCGGTTATGAAACTCCGAATATCAATCGGATGCAACAGGAGGGGATGACTTTTACTCATTATTATGCTCCTCAAGCTGTTAGTGGTGCATCTCGAGCAGGTTTACTTACCGGTTGTTATCCTAATCGTATTGGACTTTCTGGAGCTCCTTTTCCAGGATGCCCAACGGGTATTAGTGATAGTGAGATGACAATAGCAGAAGTTTTGAAACAGAATGGTTATGCTTGTGCTGTTTTTGGTAAATGGCATTTAGGAGATAATGTACAGTTCCTTCCACTTCGTCATGGCTTTGATGAATTTTATGGAATACCTTATTCTAATGATATGTGGCCGGGGCATCCTACATATAAGTTTCCAGACCTTCCATTAATTGAAGGAGATAAAGTGATTGCTAAAAATCCAGATCAGAGTCGCTTTACAACAGATTTTACTGAAAGGGCTGTTAATTTCATTTCAAAAAATAAAGAAAAACCGTTCTTCTTGTATTTAGCTCATCCTATGCCTCATGTTCCTCTTTTTGTTTCTGATAAGTTTAAAGGCAAGAGTGAAGCTGGATTGTATGGTGATGTTATGATGGAATTGGACTGGAGCATTGGCGAGATTTTAAAAAAACTGAGGGACGAAAAATTGGACGAGAATACATTGGTTATAGTTATTTCAGATAATGGCCCATGGATTAATTATGGTAATCATGCTGGAAATACTGGAGGGCTTCGCGAAGGAAAGGGAGCAAGTTTTGAAGGAGGCCAAAGGGTTCCATGTATCATGCAATGGAAGGGACATATTCCAGAAGGAAGCATTTGCAGTAGACTTGTTTCCGGAATAGATTTCTTGAGTACTTTTGCTGAAATATCTGCATCTCCTATGCCTTCTCTTAAAACTGACGGAGTCAGCCTTGTTCCACTTCTTGAAGGAGATGTTTCGGCTTGTCCTCGAAAATATTTTAGTTATTATTATCGAGAAAATGATTTGGAAGCTGTGACAGATGGGCACTTTAAATTAGTATTTCCTCATAAATATCGTTCATATGAAGGATTTATGCCGGGCATGAATGGGCATCCGGGAAAAGTGAATGAGTTTAGGGCATTGGAAGAAAAAATGTTGTTTGATTTGGTGAGAGATCCAGGAGAGAGGTATAATGTAATAGATATGTATCCCGAAAAGGTAAAAGAGTTAGAGAATTATGCAGAGATTGTACGAAAAGATCTCGGGGATAATTTAACTGGAAACAAAGGAGCCGGAAGGCGAAAAGTTGGTGAAGTACAGTAGCTTTATAAGATTTTTTAATTTAAATTCAATACATATGAGAATACTAAAATATTGTGTTTTGCTATTCATTGCTATCGTACCGATGACAATGCTGGCAGAGAAAAATGAAAAATCAGCTTATGCATTAGTAGAACGTCTTCTGCCTGCTGTGTCGGATTGTTTTATATTTCAGGAAATTGCTGATGATGCGGGAAAAGATGTATTTGAAATTGAATCAGTAGATGGTAAAATTTGTATTAGAGGAAACTCTGCTAACTCAATGGCTGTAGGCTTAAACTATTATTTAAAATATTATTGTCACACTACGGTATCATGGTATGCGGATGACCCTGTTGAACTTCCAGCCGAGCTCCCTTCTGTTAATCAGAAGGTAAGAGTTAAAGCACGTATGGATAAACGTTTCTTTTTGAATTATTGCACATTTGGCTATACTATGGCTTGGTGGCAATGGAGAGATTGGGAACGGCTTATTGATTGGATGGCTCTAAATGGTGTAAATATGCCTTTAGCTATTACAGGGCAGGAGGCTATTTGGTTGCGTGTATGGAAAAAACTTGGTTTGGATGAAAAAGATATAAAGAATTATTTTACAGGTCCTGCTCATTTGGCATGGCATCGTATGACAAACTTTGACTATTTTCAAGGACCTCTTCCAGATTCTTATTTAGAACATCAGGAAAAGTTGCAGAAACGGATTGTGACTAGAGAGCGAGAATTAAATATGAAGCCGATTTTGCCTGCCTTTGCAGGACATGTGCCTGAAGCTTTGATAAAAATACATCCGGAATCTAAAATTAATAGAATGAGTATGTGGGGAGGTTTTCAAGATAAATACAGAAGTTTTTTTCTTGACCCTTTAGATCCTCTTTTCCCTGTCATACAGAAAGCTTTTTTAGAGGAACAAACCCGTTTGTACGGTACTGATCATATTTACGGTGCAGATCCTTTTAATGAAATTCAGTCTCCAAGTTGGGAGCCGGAATATTTAGCTACGGTCTCACGTACAATTTATAATACTATAACTCAGGTAGATAAAGAGGCTTCTTGGTTGCAGATGACTTGGCTTTTCTATTTTGATAGCGAACATTGGACTGGGCCTAGAATAGATGCTTTTGTTAATGGAGTTCCCAAAAATAAAATGATTCTGTTGGATTATTATGCTGAAAATACGGAAATATGGAAACTGACAAAATCTTATTATGGGCAGCCATATTTGTGGTGTTATCTCGGTAATTTTGGAGGAAATACCATGATGACTGGTAATTTGCGTGAAACTGGAAAAAGAATAGAAAATGCATTTATTAATGGAGGAAAGAATTTTTGGGGGATTGGTTCTACATTGGAGTCTTTTGATGTAAATCCATTTATGTATGAATATGTCTTTGAGAAAGCTTGGGAAAATAAACTTGATGATGATCAGTGGATGGAGAGCCTTGCTGATCGACGCTTTGGAAGCAAATGCCCTGAAATAAGAAAAGCTTGGAGCGAATTACTGAATAAAGTGTATATTGCAAAGGCACATTTAGGTCAAGGCGCATTAACAAATGCCCGTCCTACGTTAAAAGGTCATGGAAATTGGACTACAAATCCTAAGATAGCGTATAGTAATAAAGATTTATTCCAGATTTGGGAGCTTATGCTTAAGGGAAAAGATTCTTCTAAACGGGATAGCTATGTTTTTGATGTTGTTAATATTGGACGGCAGGTTATCAGTAATTATTTTCTTCAGCTTCGAGATGAGTTTACTCTTGCTTATGAACAAAAGAATAAGGAGGAAGTCATGAGAAAAGGGCTTGAGATGTTGGAACTTTTATCTGATCTGGATATGTTGCTTTCATGTCATAGTACTTTTTCTTTTGGGAGATGGATTTGTGCTGCAGAGGTGTTTGGCAAAGATGCAGCAGAAAAGGAATATTATAAAAAAAATGCACGGACTTTGTTGACAACATGGGGAGAAAGAGGACAGTCACTTAATGATTATGCTAATCGTTCATGGGCTGGGCTTACAAAAAGCTATTATACTCCTAGATGGCAGGCATTTGTTTATGATGTATGTAAAGCAATGGAGGAAAATCGTGAGTTTGATGAGAAGGTTTTTCGTGAGAAAATGTTGGATATGGAGGCTGATTGGATGGAGCATGATTTTGTGTCCTCTGATGTGCCAAGAAAAGATGGAGTTATGATTGCTTTTAGTTTGATGAAAAAGTATAAGGCACAGATTATGAAATAGTATTTTTATAAATACTTGTTTTGGCTCGTCTGGTTAAATAATTGTAGATTAGATATGGTTCCAGATGAGCTTTTTTTAATAGAGATATTATGAATATACTTTGTAAATACATTACCGGTTTTATTTTTTTATTGGGCGGTGTGCAAAATGCAACCTCTCAGGATATTGATGATTTGGATTTTTCTCAGATGATTCAACCCGTAGATACTTCTACATTTATTAAAGATAGTCAATGGTATAATTGGTGTAATTCAGTTGTGCAGGGAGAAGATGGGAAGTATCATTTATTTTATGCACGTTTTCCTAAAAGTAAAGGTTTTAGTTCTTGGCTTGTATACTCTGAAATAGTACATGCTGTGGGAGAAAAAGTCTCAGGACCATATAGATATTATGAAAATGTGCTTCATCCAAGGAAAGATAAATGGGATGCATTAAATGCGCATAATGTAAAAATAAAAAGGCTGGGAAATTATTATTATTTGTATTATATCAGCACGAATTGGCAAGGAATATCAGTTCCTTTATCTGACAGCCTTCTGCTTGAGGTTAGCAAGAAGGGTTTTTCTCATCCGTTGTGGATGGCTATACGTAATAATCAGCGTTCTGGAGTTGCTATATCTTCTTCGGTGTACGGACCTTGGAAACGGTTGGATCATCCCATTGTAGAACCGCATGGTCCAATTAAAAATGTAACTGTAAATCCAGATGTGACAGAAGGTCATGATGGAAAATATCATATTATAGTAAAGGGAGATGATATAAAAGAAAATAGATATGCTCGATTAATACAGGCTGTAGGTATTGCTGAGACTCCCGTTGGACCTTTTCAGTTGTTTAATGAATCGGCTTTTGATGATATTCCAACTGAAGATGCTTGTATTTGGTTTGATAAAAAACGTAATCGGTATTATGCTATTTTTCATGCTTTAGGACAGAATTTTATAGGGTTGATTACATCTACTGATGGTAGGAACTGGACTAAGGCTAAGAATTTTGTTGTTTGTAAGAAAGAATTGAAATTAAAGAATGGTTCAATTTTGAAGTTGGATAGGATGGAGCGTCCTTCTGTATATATTGAGAAGGGTGAATTAAAAATGCTCTCATTCGCGGCAATGAAAGGAGATGAATCTTTTATTGTATTTCTTCCAGTGAAGTAATGTAAGAGAAATGTTAAAATTATGAGGACTATAAGATTTCTGTTTTTATTGGGAGGGCTTATATTTAGTTTGGGAATATTTGCTCAGAAAACAAGACAGGTTATTGATTTTGACGAAGGTTGGTTATTTGCGCGTTATGGATTGCAGGCTGATGGTACCCGTATAAGTGAGCCTGAAGTTTTGCCTAATATTCCAGATTTTGATGATTCCGAGTGGCGTAAGTTGGATTTACCGCATGATTGGGGTATAGAGGGACCATTTCGTAAAGAACTTGATGGATTAACTGGAAAATTACCATGGCGTGGAATTGGGTGGTATCGTAAATCATTTATAGTATCAGAGAAAGATAGAGGTAAATGTTTTTATGTGGACTTTGACGGGGCTATGGCTAATGCTGAGGTGTGGCTAAACGGATATAAAATAGGAGACAGACCTTATGGATACGTATCCTTTCGGGTTGATTTGACTCCATATCTTAAATGGAATGAAAAGAATGTTTTATCTGTGAGGTTGAACACGGAAAAGATGGGATCACGTTGGTATCCTGGAGCTGGGATATATCGACATGTTCGTTTAGTCGTGACCAATCCAGTACATATAGCTCATTGGGGAGTGTTTGTTACAACTCCGAAAGTTACAGAGTCACAAGCTTTAGCAAGAATAAAAGTGCGAATCGATAATCGTTCTGGTTTAAGCAAAGAGCTTTCTTATAAGCTAGATATATATAAATTGAAGAAGAGTGGAGATAGAGGGAAGAAAGTTGCTTCTTGTCAGTCTGGTATTTTGAAATCCGATTCTATGAAAGAAATACAAGATAGTGTTGATTTATATATAGATACTCCTTCTTTGTGGAATTTAGAAGAATGCAATCTGTATGTTGCTTCGGTTTCAGTATTTGATGGATTATCCCTTATAGATGAATATGATGTTTCTTTTGGTATTAGAACAATTGAATTTACGCATGATAACGGTTTCTTATTAAATGGGAAACGGGTTCAAATCAAAGGTGTATGTATGCATCATGATTTGGGGGCTCTAGGTACTGCTGTAAATGTTTCTGCGTTAAAGCGTCAGTTAACTATTTTGAAAGGGTTTGGTTGTAATGCCATTCGTACCTCACACAATATCCCTGCACCGGAGCTTCTTGAGTTAGCCGATAAAATGGGCTTTCTTATAATGAATGAATCTTTTGATTGTTGGAGCGTTGGAAAAAAAGAAAATGATTATGCTGCCTTGTTTCCTGAATGGCATGAACAAGATTTGGAAAGTTTTGTAAAGCGTGATAGAAATCATCCATCCGTCATTTTATGGAGTGTTGGAAATGAGGTTGCAGAGCAATATCATCCAGAATTAGGAATGGCGCGTCATCTTCGTGAAATTGTTCGTCGATTTGATACGACAAGACCTGTTACTTTTGGAGCATCATGGCCTAAAAAATCAGCTATGAATGGTACGGAACTTCAGGTGGATGTGCATGGAATGAATTATCCATCAGGAGGATTTGGAGGACCTGATTTTTATGGGGATTTTTTATCAAAAAAAGGACATGAACAACTTTCTGGATTTGCAAGTGAAACAAGTTCCACTTTTAGCTCAAGAGGTGTTTATTTCCCCGAACGATTTCAGTGTTCTTCTTATGATTTAAAAGAACCAGGATGGGGAAGTTTACCAGATCATGAATTTGCTGCGTTAGAAAAATATCCTGCTATTTGTGGAGAATTTGTTTGGACGGGATTTGATTATTTAGGTGAACCTATACCTTATAACAGTGATGAAACTATACTCTTAAATTATAGTGAACTTTCAAAAGAGGAACTGGAACAAAAGAGAAAAGAATTGGAAGAGGCAGAGAAGAATAGACCTACATCACGTAGCAGTTATTTTGGTATTGTTGATCTTGCTGGCTTCCCGAAAGATAGGTACTATTTATATCAATCGCATTGGATGCCTGACTTTCCGATGGCTCATATATTGCCTCATTGGAATTTCCCTGATAAATGTGGTGAGAAAATACCGGTGTTTGTTTATACTTCAGGAGATGAGGCAGAATTATTTTTAAATGACCGTTCTTTAGGTAGAAAGAAAAAGGAACGTTATCAATATAGACTTCAGTGGGATGACGTTATATATGAGCCTGGTGAATTAAAAGTTATAGCTTATAAAAACGGGAAAAGATGGGCTGAAGATAATGTGAAAACAACAGGTAATGCTTATGAATTGACTCTTAGTTCGGATAAGAAGTGTATTAAGAATAATGGAGAGGATTTGGTTTTCATTACGGTAAAAATTGTAGATAAAGAAGGTTTACTAGTACCTGTTGCTGCTAATCAAATCATTTGTACATTAGAGGGAGATGGTGAAATTGTTGCAACTGACAATGGAGATCCTACATCTTTAATGCCTTTTTCTTCACTAGAAAGACCTGCATTTGGTGGATTAATGTTGGTGGTTGTTAAATCAAAAAAGGGAGCTTCTGGTAATTTAAAATTAAAAGTCAGTTCTTTAGGATTGATAGGTGGTGAAATAAGTATAAGTATAATATAAATATGTGGTACATTAGATTAATTATTTGTTATATTATTTTATTGGGAATAGGATTTATTGGTAAGTTTGGGTTGCTTTATGCTGAAAATATAACCTTTAATTTGCCAGAGATGATAGATGGTAAGAAAGCTAGAGTTGTTTCATTGAATGGAAGTTGGGACTTTCAGTGTTCTTCTAAAGATAAATGGGAAAAGGTAATGGTGCCTGGTGAACTTGTTATGCAAGGGTATGGAATAGAGCACGATAAGTTTGTTAAATATAAAAAGACTTTTATCGTTCCATCTTCTTATCAAGGGAAGGAGGTAATTCTACGTTTTGACGGTGTGTATTCTTATGCTCGTCTTTGGGTTAATGGCGGTTTGATAACGGAACATTATGGAGGATTTACTCGATGGGAGGCTAATATTACTAAGCAGGTTTATGTTGGTAGGAAAAATGAGATTGTTCTTGAAGTTATGGATTGTAAGGATGATATTTCTTATGCTTCTGGATATGCTCATCATCCAATCGGAGGGATTTTGCGGGATGTAACATTGTTTACTCTTCCACGGGGGCATATGCAAAATTTTTATGTAGAGACATTGCTTGATAGTTTATATACAGATGCAACTCTTCATTTATCATATTACTTAACATCAAATGCAAATGTGTCTTTTTATCTTAAGAATGAAAAAGATAGTGTAGTGTTTAGTGCCACAGATGTAGCCATGTCTAAAGGACTAAATGAACACTCCTTTCAAGTATTGGCTCCCAAATTGTGGGATGCAGAGCATCCGTATCTATATACATTGCATGTTCATATTAAATCAAATTCCGGTTATTATTCCTTTATTAAAGAAATTGGTTTTAGAAAGGTAGAAATTATAAAAGATAAGATGTTGGTAAATGGGAAACAGGTTAAGTTACGGGGAGCTTGCCGGCATGATATTCATCCTACTTTGGGGCGTTCTACAACAAAAGAACTTGATAGCCTTGATGTTACTCTGTTCAAACAAGCTAATATGAATTTTGTACGTACTTCTCATTACCCTCCTACGGAGAATTTTTTAAAGTATTGTGATCGATTAGGGCTATATGTTGAATGTGAGACTGCGGTCTGTTTTGTGAATACTAATCGACAAAAGAACTACGCTCCAGGAAATAGCCAAAATGATACAAGTTTTACTAATAGATATTTGAGACAGTTGGAGGAGATGGTATCAATGTCTCGTTCCCATGCTTCTGTGTTGTTTTGGTCTATAGGAAATGAATCTGAATATGGGAGTAATTTTCAGCTTTCTTATGATTGGCTTAAAGAAAAAGATAAAACTCGTCCGGTAATATTTAGTTATCCAGGATTGGTAAAAGAAGGAAATAAAGTATATGATATTCTTAGCATGCATTATCCGGGGTGTGAAGGAAATCTTACAGTGTTTAATGCTTCTACAGTAAATTTTCAAGGAGAAGGGATACCGGCTTTATTTGATGAATGGGCTCATGTTCCATGTTATACTTATGCTACTTTGCAAGATGATCCAAATATTCGCGATTTTTGGGCGATTTCCTTGGATAAAATGTGGACTAATTTATTTGAGGCTCCAGGTGGGCTTGGAGGGGCGGTTTGGTGTTATTCTGATGAAACATTTATGATTCCTAAGATGAAGAAAGGTGATGCGTATTGGATAGATTTTGCCCGTACAAATAAACCGGAAGGTTATAGAGGGAATTGTGTAGGCTATGGAGAATGGGGAATTGTGGATGTTTGGCGAAGGAAGAAACCTGAATTTTGGGGGACAAAAAAGGCTTATTCTCCAATTAAAATACTTGAAAATAAGATAAATGAATATGTAAGAGGTAATAAAGTCCTTCTTCCTATATATAATCGTTTTGATCACACTAATTTAAACGAAATAAGAATTCGGTTAACTTATAAAGAACATCAATATGATATTCTAGCTCCAGATCTTAAACCACATTGTAGAGGTTTTTTAACTTTGCCGGAGTTAGGATGGGAGGACGGAGAGAATCTTTTGTTGGAATTTTTTACTTCTAATAATGATTTAATTGATATTGAGAAAATTGTTCTTGGAGATGTTAAGACTAAAAATAATACTGAAAAAGTTGAAAATAGGCCTTTGACTATATGTGAAGATGAAAAATATATTCGCATTAAAGGAGCTGAATTTGAGATTCCATTTAATAAGCATACTGGACTTATGGAAAATGTACTTTCACGTGGAGTAATTGTGATAGAAAAAGGTCCTTTCTTGAATCTTAATGTATATGCAGACAGAACGTTGGGATATTATGGATATTGTGTTGATGAGCAAGATTGGATATTAGTAGATTTAAAGTATAAACAGATGGAGGATAAAGTTAATGTTTGGCTTGCAGGTAAATATCTAGAAATACTTTTGAATATACATTTTATTATCGATTCTTCAGGGAAAATTTCAATTAATTATTATACTATAGGTGAAAAACAAGGATGGATAAAAGAAGTTGGATTAAAGTTTTATTTGGCTGATAACTTTGATTCTTTAAAATGGAAGCGTAAAGGGTATTGGTCTTATTACCCGGATAATAGTTTATCAGGTATTTCTGATGAAGTTCCTCTGTATAATGCGGGAATTTCTCAATATGGAAAGAAACCTCAAAAAGAATGGAATATGGATACGCATAATTATTTTTACTTTTCTGATAAAGGGGCTATATGTGAGAATCCATTGACTAATATAGCTAAAGCGATGAAGGAAAATATTTATGAGTATATTATTAGGTCAAAAATGAAAAATGTCTCTTTAAACATTATATCGAATAGGGCTTCTTTAGGATGTAGATTAAATAAAATGGCTGATGAGAAATTGCTTTTATTTATTAATAATAAGTGGGATTATCCAGAAATTGGCTGGGGAAATTTTAGAAATAAACTTAGAGTTTCTCCTATTTCGGGTGATATAAGTTTGTATTTGGAATAAATTGAAAGTAATGAAGTTCCAAAATAGAGAAGTGGAATGGATTAGGGGGATTTCATAGATAAAGCATATAGTTCATTCTTATATATAAAAATCCGTTCATTACTTTTTTAAAGTAATGAACGGATTTTTAGGGAGATTCAGTAAATATAATAAAATTAGCCAACTAATTCATACACAATGTATTGCTAATTAGTTGGTTTTTTTGTATCTTTAGGTATTCCCCCGAAAATAAGGTTTGGATGCCAAAACGGGGGAAATACTCCGACTAAGATATGGCTAAGATACAAAATATTTCAGAAATTCACCCTACTTTGGGGTTTACAGAATTTGATGTTCTGGAAAAATATCGCAAGAGTTTTAATGAGAGTGAGCTTGGCAGGCTTCACTCGGTGTTTCCGTTTGAACGTATGGCAAAAGCCATAGGTCTGTGTGAACAGCGTCTGGGACGCAGGAATATTTTCTGTCCTTCGGCAAAGATAGCCCTTATGGTCCTGAAATCCTACACCGGATTCTCCGACAGGCATCTGGTGGAACATCTGAACGGCAACATACACTACCAGATGTTCTGCGGAGTCATGATAGACCCTGCCTTCCCCATAACCAACTACAAGATACGCAATGAGATAGCATCCCTGCTTGAGATTGACTCCCTTCAGGAGATACTGGCCACACACTGGAAGCCATATCTTGAGAACCTTCACGTGTGCATGACTGATGCCACGTGTTATGAAAGCCACATGCGTTTCCCTACAGACATGAAACTGCTTTGGGAAAGTATTGAATGGCTTTACAGGTATATCTGCCGGCATTGTATGAATCTTGGTATAAGGCCTCCTCGTAACAAATATGCGGATGTGTCAGAGTCTTATCTTTCATACTGCAAGAAAAGAAAAAGGAAGGCCTCAAGAACACGGATGCTCAAGCGCCGTATGATCAGACTCCTTGAAAAGCTCATCATACAGAGGGATGAGATTCATAAGGAGTACGGGAAATCACTCAGATATACACAGGATTATCAGAAACGTCTTTCCATCATCAGAAAGGTTCTTGTACAGGAGAAGGAATTGTTTGAAGGCAGAAAGGTCAATGACCGCATCGTCAGCATCGACCGTCATTACGTACGTCCTATCGTAAGAGGCAAGGAAACAAAGTCCGTCGAATTCGGTGCCAAAGTCAATATTATACAGATAGACGGGATATCATTCATTGAGCATTTCTCATTCAAGGCATTCAATGAGGGAATACGACTGAAGGACTGTATCCGTATGCACCAGAAGCTCATGAATGTGAGGGTTAGATGTGCGGCTGGAGATTCCATATATGCCAACAGTGCAAACAGAAGGTTCTGTACGAAATATGGTATATCCACTTCCTTTGTACGCAAGGGAAGGGCGGCAAAGGATGAGCCATTGAAAAGGTTCTCAGAAGTGAACTTTCAAAGGAGAGAGCTACCAGGCTTGAAGGCAGCTTTGGAACTCAAAAGCAACATTACTCACTCTCAAGGATAAAGGCACGGAACAGGAAGGCCGAAATATTGTGGATTTTCTTCGGGATACATACCGCAAATGCCGTACTGATGATAGATAAAGTCACGAGCAGAACAGCTGAAGCGGCATGACATGATTTTTATGACCTGAATCAGAAGAGGTCATCAGATTTCTTCGTGAAAGTCATGTCTTAACGGTTAGAATAAAGAGAAAAAAGACAGAAAAATTACAATAAAATGGCATATGGAGTGATTATGTGCTATCATCTTCATATGCCATTGTGTATTTTAGGGACATTTGCTGAATATCCCTTTTTATGATTATATTTATAACTTATACCCCCACTGCTCCAAGGCGAACGACCAGTTCTTTTCCACTAGTTCTACCGTCTCAGGCTTGTATTGGTATTTGTTTTTCTTGTAACCTTTCTTTTTGTTGACGTAAGCTTCGATGTCGGCACGAGCGTCCTCAAAGCCTGGAATCTGCAGTTTTTGGTAGATTTCCTGCGTCATGTCAAATGCATTGGTTTCGTAGTCTTCAAAGCGGACTTCTACCAGGTTGCCTTTCGGAATAAACTTCTTGTCGGCTTCGTACTTGTGGTACAATTTGGCATAAACCGAAAGGATGTTCTCTTGCAGTTCTTCGTTGCTGATGTCCTGCAATTTCAGCGGTTGAATGGTATTGGTAAAGAAGCTGCGTGTAGATTCAAATACGGTGTACGGGTTACGCATCAGGTAGATGAATTTAGCGTTAGGGAACATTTTCACCAGCTCTTTCACACGTCCGGTATGCGGTGGGTTTTTGCTGAGGAACTGCGTACCGTGGGTATTCCACAAAGAAATCTTGATGAGTTTGGTAAAGGTTTCTTCAAACACTTTCAATTCGGCCTCGCTGATGTCATCGAACAACAGGTACTTATCGGCATATTCCTGCATGTGTTTAGGCAGGAACCAGAAGTTATAGTACGTGTAGGGCATCATGTTAGCCAAGGCAAATTCTTCTTCTTGCGGAAGGTCTACGGCCAGTTCCATGTTATCGGTCGGGCGTTTGTCCGGCATCAGCCAGCTCATGTTCTTCTTGAAAAAAGGCTGTCCCCACATCATCAGGTGTGGGAATACTGTTTGATAGGTAGTATTATAGCCGAAGTGCTTGTCGCAAGAGAATACGTTGTGCATGAACGTGGTTCCACTGCGCCAGTGCCCGAGGATAAATACAGGATCGTGTTCCAGTGGTTTGTCGGCCAACAGCTTTTCGTAACGTTTGTCCTGCAGAGGAGCCAGCGTAGATAACAGGCGGCATACAGCCTTGGTCAGGCGGTATTTTCCTTTATACGCAGGATCGATGGTACGACCAGCGGTTATCTGGTTGAAGGTTTTCCAGTCGGCTCCCACTAAAGTATTGATGGGGAGTTTGTTGAATTCAAGTAATCCCATTTCTTTTAATTGATAATTAATAATTGGCAATTGACGGTTGAATAACTCAACTTGTCAATTAAACTTTTAATTCAATTGCGATACCTTGACGTTCCAGTTCTTTTACGGCACGTTTAATGGCATCGTAGTGTTCTGGAGCAATTCCCAGTTTCGGCAGATGGAGGACAGGCAGTTCCATCTGGTTGTGCATGTCTTTGTCGGCCACCTGATTGATAATCATACCTACTGCACTGGTGTTGTTGGTAATCGGATCAATCAGGATGAAGGCACCGGTAGCTTTGTTCTTGGTATAAGGGTCGAAGAACAGCTCCTTGGAAGAAGTCAGTACCACATGGGCAATCTGGTTGAGCTGCATAGGAACATCTTCCTTGGCCAGGCGTCCGTTTTCTACAGACAGGTGTTCCATGGTGTTGATATCTACTTTGTACTTGATGCTGTCGATACGGGTGCGGCTGGTATTGGTGGTCTGTTTCAGGAAGAAAGATTTTTCCATGTCCATCTTTTCTTCGTCCATCCACACGAGCATAGCTTCGAAGTTACGTCCAATCAGCGGCATGTTGTCCGGGTGTACCAGCATTTCGCCACGGGATACGTCGATTTCATCTTCCAGTGTCAGGGTTACAGACATAGGCGGGAAGGCGTAGTCGAGCTCGCCGTCGTAGGTCACGATGCTTTTTACATGAGAACGCTTGCCAGAAGGAAGAGCTACCACTTCATCGCCTTTACGGATAACGCCGGAAGCTACCTTCCCACAGAAACCGCGGAAGTCGAGGTTCGGACGGAGTACATACTGCACCGGATAGCGGAAGTCGTTCAGGTTATGGTCGTTACCGATATGTACGGTTTCAAGGAATTCCAGCAAGGCCGGACCTTCGTACCATGGAGTGCGGTCGGATTTTTCTACTACATTGTCACCTTCAAGGGCTGAAAGCGGAATACACTGTACGTCGGGAACTCCTAGCGGGGAAATGAAAGCGGTATATTCGGCTACAATCTTGTCGAATACTTCTTTTGAGTAGTCTACCAGGTCCATTTTGTTGACAGCCAATACCACGTGTTTGATACCTAACAGAGATACCAGGTAAGTGTGGCGGCGGGTCTGTGTGATGACACCGGTACGGGCATCAACCAGAATGACTGCCAAGTTGGCGGTAGAACCACCGGTAATCATGTTGCGGGTGTATTGTTCGTGTCCCGGAGTGTCGGCAATGATGAATTTACGGTTGTTGGTAGAGAAATAACGGTAAGCTACGTCGATAGTGATACCTTGTTCACGTTCAGCTTTCAGTCCGTCAAGCAGCAGGGCATAGTCGATGTGTTCACCGGCATTTCCCATACGTTTGCTGTCGCGTTCCAAAGCATCGAGCTGGTCTTCGTACAATTTCTTACTATCGAACAGCAGGCGACCGATTAGTGTAGATTTACCGTCGTCTACTGAACCTGCGGTCAGGAAACGGAGCAGGTCTTTTTGTTCATCTTTTGCCAGGAATTCTTCGATGGACATCTTGCCTCTGGCTTCTCCTTCCATCGGGTTGCCTGATTTGCTTTTATCTAATTGTTCCATGTTGTTGCGTAATTAAAAATATCCTTCACGTTTCTTTTGTTCCATACTGGCTTCCTGGTCGAAGTCGATGACACGGGTCGTACGTTCACTCTTGGTGGTGGTCATCATTTCCTCTACAATCTTTTCGATGGTATCGGCTTCGCTTTCAATGGCTCCTGTCAGCGGCCAGCATCCCAAGGTACGGAAACGGATTTTCTTCATTTCAATCTTGTCGCGGTATTTTTCCGGCAGGCGGTCGTCGTCGGGCATAATCAGCTGTCCGTCCATATTGACTACCGGGCGTTCTTTAGCGAAATACAACGGTACGATTGGAATATTTTCAAGACGGATATACTGCCAGATGTCCAGTTCTGTCCAGTTGCTCAGCGGGAACACACGGATGCTTTCTCCTTTGCGGATGCGGGCATTGTAGATGTCCCAGAGTTCAGGACGCTGGTTTTTAGGGTCCCACTGGTGGAATTCGTTGCGGAAAGAGAAGATACGTTCCTTGGCACGTGATTTCTCTTCGTCGCGGCGTGCGCCACCGAAAGCAGCGTCAAATTTATATTTGTCGAGGGCATGGAGCAGGGCCTGTGTCTTCATCAGGTCGGTATGTACCTTACTTCCGTGAGTGAAGGGGCCTACGCCTGCCTTGAAAGCTTCCATGTTGCTTTCTACAATCAGGTTCCAGCCGTATTTCTTGGCATATTCATCGCGGAACTGAATCATTTCCTTGAATTTCCATTTGGAGTCGATGTGCATCAGTGGGAAAGGTACTTTTCCCGGAGCGAAGGCTTTTTCAGCCAGACGGACCATGACGGATGAGTCTTTTCCGATACTGTAGAGCATCACCGGATTTTCAAATTCGGCAGCCACCTCACGAATAATGTGAATAGACTCGGCTTCGAGTTCTTTCAGGTGGCTTAAATTGTATTCTTCTTGCATGGTTATATATGTTTATTTTTTGATTACTTTCGGAAGAATCAGGTCGAGCAGCTGGTCGACAGATTCTTTAAGGGATAATTTTGATGTGTCAAGCGAAAGAGCCGGATGAGCCGGAGCTTCGAACGGAGCAGAGATACCGGTGAAGTTTTTGATTTCTCCACGGCGTGCCTTGGCATAAAGGCCTTTTACGTCGCGGCGCTCGCACTCTTCTAACGGCGTGCTGACGTAGATTTCTAAGAAATCTTCTTTTCCGATAATTCCGGCAGCCATTTCACGTATTTCATTGTTGGGACTGATGAAAGCAGCCAGAGTGATGATACCGGTATCGACGAACAGCTTGCCGACTTCTGCAATGCGGCGAATGTTTTCCACTCGGTCTTCTGCTGAGAATCCTAAGTTATTGTTGATGCCGCTGCGGATGTTGTCGCCATCCAGAATACGGCACAGCAGGCCGCGCTGCTGTAGCTCACGTTCCAGGGCAATGGCGATGGTACTTTTACCAGAACCGCTCAGTCCGGTAAACCAGATCATGAGTCCGTGTTGTTTCAGCAATTCTTCTTTGTCGGCACGCCCTAACATGCGGTCGAATATCGGATAGATATGATTTGTTTCTTGGTTGTTCATATTTTAAAGCGTATTTAAATCTGTTTTAAAACGGCCATATCAGCGGGATGAGGAAAACGGAAATCAGGAACGTGATGATGTTCAGCGGCAATCCGATACGGACGAAGTCGGTGAACTTGTAGTTTCCGATACCTTGTACAATCAGGTTGGTCTGATAGCCGATAGGGGTGGAGAAACTGGCTGAGGCTGCCATGCAAATGACCACGAAGAAAGGCATCGGGTTGACACCTAACTGGGTGGACAGGGACAAGGCTATAGGGAAAGCCAGTGCCGCCGCTGCATTGTTGGTTATCAGCTCCGTAAAGATATTCGTAATGATAAACAATACGGCCAGCAATACATAGGGGCCATAGTCGTGACTCAGGCTGATGATGTATCCGGCCAGTAAATCCGCGACTCCCGAGTTTTCCATGGCCTTGCTGATGGCAAAAGCACAGGCAATCGTAATCAGAATATCCCATGAAATATATTTGGTATACTTCTGCGGAGGGAATATCTTGCTCCAGGCCATGATGACCGTCGTGATGGATACGAAGAAGAACATATCCAGCTTGATGCCTTCAGGAAGGTATTTCTCGATGCCCGGCAGTTCACCTACCGTGGCTCCCACAATCATGAACAAGAGCAGGAAAAGGGTAAACCAGCGCTTCTTTTTTCCGGCGGGTTCGTATTCCTTTCCGTTGGCCAGCATCAGGAAGACGGATGATTCTCCCCATGTCTGGATAAAGCTGTCGTCGGTCAGTACCACCAGTGTATCTCCTTCTCGGAAGCTGACTTCGCTTAGGTTGGTATAGGTACGTCCGCTACGGCGAAGTTCCTTGATTTCGGCTCCATAATGGCGCTTGAAATCGAACTCACCGACTGTCTTGTTGATACCTGGAAATCGGGGACCGATAACGGCTTCTACAAGGTGTAGGGAGGAATCGCCATCTTCTTCATTTGTCGTTTCCGGACGAGTGGCGGGCAATAGTTTCTTGGAAAACAGAAATAGGTAGATAATACCTGCCAATGCAATGAAGATACCGACCTTTCCTAATTCGAACATGCTGAATCCTTTCATTCCCGCATCAAGAATCATGCTGTGTACCACCAGGTTGGTAGAGGTTCCTATCAGGGTACAGATACCTCCTAAAATTGTTACATACGAAAGAGGTATCAGAAAGTAGGTAGCCGGAAGCTTGACATAGTTGGCCCACCGTTTGATGATAGGGGCAAAAATGACTACAACCGGTGTGTTGTTCAGAAAGGCCGAGATGAAGGCGATACTGGGCAACATGCGTACTTGTGCCTTGAATACGGAAGTCTTTTCCTGAGGAAGCAGTTTCTTGATAAGCTGGGTCAAGGCACCGCTTTGGCGGACACCTTCACTTACCAGGAACAGCATGGCAACGGTAATCATTCCTTTGTTGCTGAAGCCCTCCAGCATTTCTTTTGGGGTAAGAATACCCGTGCAAAGGAAAATGACGACCACCGAGAACAGAATCATTCCCGGACGCATCTTATCCATAATCAATGCGGTCAGCATGGCCACAAGTGAAAGAAGTACGATGATAATCTCGATAGACATAAATTAGTGGGTTATTCAGCGGTGAACCAGGGGTTCAGCAGGTCTGTTTTATTGTATTGTAGCGGTTCTGTCTTTCCTGCTTGGTATACTTCCTTCCCGGAAGCACGGATAATGGCATGTCCGGCTGCTGTATCCCACTCCATAGTAGGAGCAAAACGAGGATATACGTCGGCATTTCCTTCGGCAATGAGACACAGCTTTAACGAACTTCCCTTTGAAATTGTTTCCACGTGTGCATGTTTTTGCTGCATTTCATGGATGTAAGCTTCCGTTTCGGGAGTCAGGTGTGAACGTGAAGCCACGATAACGAACGTATCGTCTGTCCGGTTGGCATACGGCAGACGTTCGGCTTGCTCCATCAGTGCATCCAGTGACGGATAAGCTTTTGTATCGGTAATGTCTTTGATTTTGTAGGCTCCCAGCTCAATGTCGGCAAAATAGAGTTCCTGCTTTACCGGAATGTAAATGACTCCCGCTTCAGGACAACCATTTTTCACATAGGCAATGTTTACGGTAAATTCTCCATTACGCTTGATGAATTCCTTGGTGCCGTCTAGTGGGTCGACTACCCACAGCTCTTTCCATTGTTGTCTTTCTTCTGGAGCGATTTTAGCCCCTTCTTCGCTCAAAACGGGGTAAGGAGTCGCAGCCAGTGCTTGGGCTATAATTGCATGCGACTTGCGGTCGGCAATGGTCAGCGGAGAATTGTCCGCTTTCTTTTCTATTTCAAAATCTGCTTTCGGGTCTGTGTAGACAGACATAATTTCTGCTCCCGCAGCAAGGGCGGCCTGGATGGCCGTGTACAATATATTCTTATCCATAATAGTATAAATCGCTGTAAAATAACTGCTTTTTTATATGTTGGTTGTGGTTTATTATTCGTTTTTTCTGTTCCTGACGATTTTTTATAACTTCTTTTAAGAAACCTTGGTCCGATTGTGCGGATGTTTCCAGATTCGCCACATGTAAAAAGCGCAGTGTGTGAAGGCAAACACAAAAGAGATGGTCAGCAGGGTCTTGTCTGCGTCCCATCCTACGGTCTGCTGATGCCATAGTCCGGTAATCACACTCAGAATAGACAAAATAAGTCCGGTCAGGTTTAATACAATATCTCCCTTCCGGTGTTTTTGACCATACTCCAGTTTGCTGTGATGAATTCCGTATGAAGCATAGACATCCAGTCCGATAAGCATCCACAGCACCAGACGTATCCAGGTATCGGCCGGAAGGAAGCTCATCATGCACAAGCAGGTGAGGATACCCATAATCGGAACGAAGGGTACGAAGGGAGTCTTGAAGGCACGGGGCACATCGGGCATGGTCTTGCGTACAATCAGGATGGCTGCACAGACTAAGGTGAATGCCAGAAGTGTACCGATACTAGTCATTTCACCTGCTACTTGTGCCGGGATAAATCCGGCCAACAGGCTGACAAGTACCATAAACAAGCAGTTGCTGTGTACCGGTGTACGGAAACGCTGGTTGATTTTGGAAAAGAACGGTGGCAAAAGACCGTCGCGGCTCATACTCAGGAATACACGGCTTTGTCCGAGCAGGGTGACCATGATTACCGAGCAGTATCCGAACAGAATGGCCAGGATAATGGCCTTGTTCAACCACGGATAAGCGGGTTGTATGACACCCGCAGCATCGGGATGCCCCATCTTTTCAATGGCTACAGCTACCGGAGCAATACCCACCTGTCCACTGAAGTCAGTGTAATGGGCTACTCCTGTCATGACATGGGCAAAGAGAATATATAAGATGGTGCAGACCAGCAAGGATACTAAAATACCGATGGGCATATCCCGTTTCGGATTTTTGGTTTCCTGAGCTGCCGTGCTTACCGCATCGAATCCCAAAAAGGCAAAAAAGACAATCGCTGCTCCACGGAAAATGCCGGAAATTCCGAACTCTCCCAATGTACCGGTATTAGCTGGAATGTAAGGAGTATAGTTGTCATTTTGAATAAACTGCCAGCCGAGTACCACAAAAATCAGGATGACAGCTATTTTCAGAAATACAATCAGTCCGTTAAAGAAAGAACTTCCGGCGGTGCCTCGCATCAGAATCAAGCTCATGAGGACCACAATTATCATGGCTGGAATGTTGACAATACCTCCATCCCATGGACATGCTGTAAATGCATGGGGTAGCTCAATGCCTACTCCTTGCAGGAATACGGTCATGTAACGGCTCCAGCTGATACTGACAGTAGTGGCTGCTACGGTATATTCCAATACTAAGTCCCATCCGATAATCCAGGCAATAAGTTCTCCCATGGTGGCGTAGGAGTAGGTATAGGCACTCCCGGATACCGGAATCATGGAAGCAAATTCTGCATAACAGAGTCCGGCAAAACAACAGCCGATGGCTGCAATGATAAAGGAAAGTGTGATAGCTGGTCCGGTATACGATGCAGCTACGGTTCCGGTAATGGAAAATAATCCGGCTCCGATAATTACACCTACCCCGAGAGCTACCAGGCTGACAGGGCCCAGCACTCGTTTAAGGGTACCACTTCCAGTTTCTTTGGCTTCTGCTTGTAAAGCCTCTATACTTTTTCGAATAAAAAGCCCCATTTCTTTGTCTGTTTTTTTATTGTCCGACAAAGGTAGGAAAAATTACTGAATATCTTATTTCAGATATTGTGTAACCTTTCCGCTGAGCTGCAGTAAAGAGATTTCGCACATCTTGGTATCGTATTCGGCAGAAAGAATGCGTTCTTCGGCGTCAAGCAGACTTTTTTGTGCTTCACGCATTTCAATACCTGATAAATCGCCCAGCAGGTAGCGTTCCTTGGCGATTTCATGGTTTTCCTTGGCAGAAACCAGGTTTTGGCGTTCCAGTTCCAGCAGGCGAAGGTTGTTTCGGTAAGCCTGCCACAGGTTGCTCAGGTCGGCCCGTAAGCTTTGTTCCAGTTCATCGCGGGCAAATTGTGCATTGCGGATGGCCAGGCTGGCATTTCGTTTTTCCCGTTTCCGGTTACCGTCGAAGATATTGAATCCGATAGTGACGCCTCCGCTGAACCCCCAGTTGCTTCGTTGGCGTGTGGCATTTACGTCGTATTTGTTGAGGGTGTATCCGTAACCTGCATTCAGTCGTACGTACGGATAATTGCGCGACAAAACCTTTTTATAATCCAACTGAGCCAATACGGTGTTTTGGTCCGCTTGCAATAAAGAAGCATTGGTCTGAAGAGCCCCTTCCCACAAGTCATTGAATTCCAAGTTCTCGTTTACGTCAATCACAGAATCTTTTACACTGAGTGGGCGGTCCATGTCTTTGGCGGCCATCAGTTCATTGAGGTTGATGCGTGAAGTGTGCACCAGTTCCCTTTGTTTGATATATTGTGCCCGGTCAGCATTAAAGTCGACGGTGGCCTGCTGATAATCCAGTCGGGAGAAATTCCCGATATGATAACGTTCTTCTACGATACGCAGGCGTTCTCTGGACAGCGACACGGCATAGCGGAAGTTTTTCAAACGGATTTCCTGCTGGATGTAATTATAATACTCCGCAGTAAGACTGGCAATGAAATCTTCAATGGCAATTCGGGTATTGGTGGCACCTTGACGTTCCAGTTCTTTCAATTGCTTGTAAGTGGTGCTGATATTGAAACCGTCAAAGATGGTCCAGTTCAAATCTACTCCAGCATCCAAGGTCTGGTCATACACGCCACGAAGCTTGGTGGTTTCACCCGTTGCCCGTGCCTTCGTATTGCTGTTGTCTGCATTTCCGGTATATCCGGCAGTCAAATCCACCGTGGGCAAGTAGCCGGCATTCCCTAACGTCGCATTGTTTTTACTTATCTGCTCCTCGTTGCGGGTGATGCGGAGTGAATAGTTGTTTGCCAGTCCCTCTTCCAGGCACTGTTTTAGCGTATAGGTGTACTGGGCTTGTGCGGTTATTCCACTTCCCAGCAGACATATCATGAAATAAATAAGCCGTTTCTTCATTTTCTTTCTTTTTTAGCACGGTTTGTCGAAATATACGAATAGATAGCAGGTACGATGTACATGGTCAGGAAGGTAGATACCAGCATACCACCCACTACTGCTACTCCCATGGCAATGCGCTGATTGGATCCTTCTCCCGAGGCAAAAGCCAGCGGCAGCAAGCCCAGAATGGTCGAAGCACTGGTCATCAGGATGGGGCGTAAACGCTGAAGGGCGGCATCGCGGATGGCCTGCATCTTGTCTTCGCCTGCTTCTTGTTTTTGGTTGGCAAACTCTACAATCAAAATACCGTTCTTGGCTACCAGACCAATCAGCATGATGATACCAATCTGACTGAAAATGTTCATGGTAATGTCTCCAAAATACATGAAGACCAATGCTCCGGCAATGGCCAGAGGGACAGTCAGCATGATGATGAACGGGTCCTTGAAACTTTCAAACTGTGCAGAAAGTATCAGGTAAATCAGCACGAGTGCCAGAATAAAGGCGAACATCAGACTAGAGGAACTTTCACGGTATTCCTTTGAGTCGCCCGACAAAGCCGTACGGAAGGTATCATCCAGTACGTTGGCTGCAATCTTGTCCATCTCGTCCAGACCGTCACCAATGGTTTTTCCTTCAGCCAGTCCGGCAGAAATCGTAGCTGAGATAAAACGGTTGTAGTGATACAGTTTGGGAGGCGCTACCGCTTCTATGAATTCCACCAAGTTGTCCAGCTGAATCATTTCACCCTTGTCGCTGCGGATATAGATGGATTTGATATTGGCAGGCTGGTTGCGTTGCTGTCGGTTAATCTGACCGAGAATTTCATATTGTTTCCCGTTCATATAGAAATATCCCATACGCTGTCCGCTCAATCCGTATTGTAAGGTTTCTCCAATGTCGCGTACGCTTACTCCCATGGTACCCGCCTTGTCGCGGTTGATGGTGACACGCATTTCGGGACTGCTGAACTTCAAGTCTACGTCGGCCATTTGGAAGGTCGGGTTGTCGTACACTTGTGCCAGAAACTCCGGCAGTACCTCCTGTAGCTTTTCGATGCTGACAGCCTGCAGTACGTATTGCACCGGCATACTGGCTCTTCGTCCACCGAAAGAAGACTGCTGCTGCACGAAAGAACGTGCTTTGGTATGGGTATGGATAGCTTTCGAAATCTGTTCGGCCACCTGCATCTGTGTGTAGTCGCGTTCTTTGATATCTTTCAAGGTAATCTGAATGTTTCCGCTACCACTGGATACGCGGGCAGAGACGAAAGCGGCATCCGGTACGATAGAATCTACTAATGTGTTGATTTCTTCCGTATAATCGCGTATGTATTCATAGCTGGAACCTTCCGCCGCACGGGTTCGGATATTGATTTGCGAACGGTCCTCCAATGGGGCCATTTCGGCAGGTATTTCTCCCCATAAATAACCGATGAGCACGAGCGTGATGATGGTAAACGGAATAGCAATGACACGTTTTCGTAGGAAGGCGTTGAGTGAACGGGAGTAGACACGGTTCATTCCTTCAAAGAAAGGCTCTGTCTTCCGGTAGAACCAGTTCTGTTTTTCCCTGTGCTTCAAAAGCTTGGTAGCAAGCATCGGGGTGAATGTCAGAGCGGCAAAAGAGGAGATGATAACCGAACCGGCCACCACGAAACTGAATTCCCTGAACAAACGTCCGCTGGTTCCTTCCATGAACACAATCGGGATAAATACAGCCGCCAGTGTAATGGTGGTAGAGATGACGGCAAAGAAAATTTCCTTGGCTCCTTCAATACCAGCCTCAAAAGGCTTCATTCCCCGTTCGATGCGGATATAAATGTTTTCTGTCATGACAATGGCATCATCCACTACGAGTCCCACGGACAGTACGACAGCCAGCATCGTAAGCACATTGATGGAGAAGCCTGCCACGTACATCACAAAGAACGCTCCAATCAGAGAGACTGGGATTACGATACAAGGAATCAGTGTCACGCGCCAGTCGCGCAGGAAAAGGAAAATGATGATGATAACCAGTACAAAAGCTTCGTATACCGTGCTCTCTACTTCCGCAATGGAGGCGCGGATGAAACGGGTATTATCGAAGCCGTAGGTATATTCCACGTCATCAGGCAAGTCCTTCTGCATCTGCTCCATACGTTCGTATACGGCATCTGCAATATCAATGTGGTTGGCACCCGGCTGAGGGATAACTACCACACCGACCATGGGCACACCGTTCATCTTCATGTAGCTTTTGATGTCGGCCGGTCCCAACTCGGCATAACCGATGTCGCTGAAGCGTACTACCTGTCCATTCTGTTCCTTTAAGATGATGTTGTTGAATTCTTTAGCCGTGTGCATCTGTCCCATGGTACGCAGGGTAAGTTCCATGGTATTTCCTTCGATACTTCCTGAAGGAAGTTCCAGGTTCTGGTCGTTGATGGCATTCTTGACGTCTACAGGCGTGATTCCGTAACCAGCCATTTTTACCGGGTCCAGCCACAGACGCATGGAGTAACGTTTTTCTCCCCAGATGGATACACTGCTGACATCCGGAATGGTCTGCAACTGCTCCTTGACCGTTAAATCGGCTATTTCACTTAGCTCCAGCAGTGAGCGGGTATTGCTTTGGATGGCTACCATCAGGATGGGGCTGGCATCCGCATCGGCTTTGGAAACGGTAGGAGGGTCACAGTCGCGTGGCAGGTAACGCTGCGCACGTGATACCTTGTCACGCACGTCGTTGGCGGCTGTTTCCAGATCTACAGACAACTCAAATTCTACCGTAATACGGCATTGTCCCTGCTGGCTGGTACTCGACAGGGAACGGATACCAGGAATACCGTTGATGTTCTGCTCCAGAGGTTCAGTAATCTGGTTTTCAATAACTTCTGCATTCGCTCCCGGATAACTGCATGTCACAGAGATAATCGGGTTATCTACCGACGGATATTCACGTACTCCCAAAGTTGTATAACCAATCAGTCCGAATAGCAGGATGATGATGGTGAGTACGGTGGCCAGTACCGGCCTTCGTATACTAAGTTCGGATATGTTCATACGGCAGAAGGTTAGTTGATTTGGTCAAGAATTACCGGCATGCCGGTACGTAACTGCAGGGTACCGGAGGTCAGTATGGTATCTCCGGCAGACAGGCCTTTCAAGACTTGTACTTCTGCTTCCGTGCGGATACCTATTTCTACATCCACCGGTTCAGCCAGTCCCGAACGATACAAGAATACCTTGTTTTTTCCCATTTCCGGCACGATGGCTTCCGAGGGGATAGCAATGGCATCTTGAATTTCCTGTTGTTTCAGTGCGATGTCCGCATAACGTCCGGGGAGCAATTCTCCGTTCCGGTTCGGATAGAGGGCACGTACGGTCAGGGTATGTGTTTCCTCGTTGATACGTGACTCAGTGGCATATACTTGCGAATTGAAGGTTTCCAGCCGGCCTTCAATTTTAAAGGTCAGGTTGGTACCTTTCTGAATCTGTCGGGCATAACGTTCCGGCACGGCAAACTCTACTTTCAACGGGGTGATTTTAGTCAGTTTGGCAATGACTGTAGTCGGAGAGGCGTAGGCTCCCAAGCTGACCTGTCGCAATCCGATGATGCCGTCGAATGGGGCACGGAGTTCCGTCATGGCAATATTGGCCTTCACATTTTCGATGTCGGCATTGAGGGTGGCCAGTTCCGTTTTTACCTGTTCGTAGGCTTCCTTACTGACCGCATCGCGTTGCAGCAAGGCATTTTGACGGAACACGCGGTCTTCGGCCAGTGGCATCTGAGCTTCCAGGCGTTTCAATTGAGCTTGTAACTGACTGTCGTTCACCTTGGCCAGCAACTGTCCCTTTGATACGAAACTACCTTCTGTAAATTCGATGCTGGTAATTTTTCCGGAGGTTTCAAATGAAAGGTCCACCTCTTCGTCCGGCATCAGCTTTCCGCTTACGAACAACTGGTCCGTAAGCAGATGAGGCTTGATAATCTTCGCATTTACATTTAGCGCCTTATTTTTGTCGACTGGCGATTTCTTCTCGGCAGCAGCCAGTTCCTTGTTCTCTCCGGGAGTAAATGTATGAATGCCCAAGGCGGTCAGCCCTGCACCTACCAAAACGATAATTCCCCATTTAATTCGTTTGTCCATGTGTTTATTAGAGTCTGGTTAATTAATTATTTGGCAAACATATTGATTTATTGAAAGAATACCATGTTTTTTATATTTTTTATAGTTAAAAGAACCCTTTTAGAGAAGCGAAATCATAATTATCGGAAAGGGATTTGTAAAAAACAGAGGCTTAGGTTGTTAATTTTATGGAAAACTGAGAAAGGCTTTTTTATATTAGTTATTGTACTACTATCTTTGCATACCGATTGTGTATTTATACTATGTTATCTCATATTGTCAGAAAAAATAAGCTTTTCCGTGCCTTATGTATGATGATGTTGTTACTCATACATTTGGATGCGTATGCGTATGAGGTAATCAGTGCATGCCAGGTTGATGCACAGGACGAAATGGCGATACCTTCTGCTGCTGATACTTTTCAGGAAGAAGATGTGAATGTCCTTGAGTGGGAAGATTTATCTTATTCAAAAACCTCTGTGCGTTCTTTTTTCTGGTGGTTTATATTAGGTTCGCTTCCTTTATTTTTCATTTGCTTTCGAAACTTTATTGCTGATATTTCTGTAATAGTCCGTACTGTATCCTTACGCGTATTTCCTGTACGCCCGTATGTGACTTTTTGTACCTTATTGATTTAGTCTTTTCGCACACTGCGTAAAAAAAAAGTCTGTTCCGGTTTGGTGTGATACCTGATCGGAAGGTTATTCTTGTTTTTAAAAATCAAATTACATAGTAATCTTTATTTTGTCATCTTATGAAAAATTTTCTTCACAAGGTTGCAATCTGGTCATGTGTGGCCGGACTGTTGCCTGCCTGTCAGTCATCAGGCGAAAAACAAGTAAAGAGTAAGGAAACCATACCGGTGACGGTACTTCAGCCTACTACCATTGACTTGCCACGGTCGTATGTGGCCGATATTCAGGCGATTCAGTTTGTAGAAATAAAAGCTCGTGTAGAGGGCTTTATTCAGCAGGTACTGGTTGACGAAGGTCAGTTGGTAAAAAAAGGACAACCCATGTTCCGTTTGAATTCAGAGAATTATATGGAAGTATTAAAAGCAGCCGAGGCTAACTACAAACAGACCCAGGCGCAGCTGGAGATGGCCAATTATGAAACGGAACGCGTGCAACGTCTGGTCGACAAGCAGATTATTTCTTCTATCCGTTTGGACCAGGTGAGGCGTGAACGGGAAGTGGCTCGGATGAAAGTGGAGCAGGCACGTGCAGAGATGCAACGGGCACAGATGGAATATAGTTACACCACGATTACCGCTCCTTTTACCGGTTATGTAGACCGTATACCTTATAAAGTGGGAAGTCTGGTGAACCCGGAAAGTCTGTTGACTACCGTGAGTGATATTTCGGAAATCTTTGCCTATTACAAAGTGAACGAAAGCGAATACTTGCGCTTGAAGCGTGCGCAGTTAAGCGGAGAAAATCTGCAGCAGCTGGATAACGTGGAACTGATTTTGCCTGATGGTTCGGTGTATTCACATAAAGGAAAGCAGGAAACCGTGGAAGGGGACTTTGAACGGGGAACCGGTTCTATCGCATTCCGTGTACGCTTTCCGAATCCAGACGGACTGTTGAAACATGGAGTAACCGGAAAGGTACGTATGATGACTCACATGGAGGATGTGTACATGATTCCTCAGAAATCTACCTTTGAAATTCAGGACTTTACGTATGTGTATTTGTTTAATGAAGAAGGAAAGGTGGAGGTGCGCAGCTTTAATCCGATTGAGCGTTTCCAGAACTATTATGTGACGCAGGATTTCCCGGCGGGTACGACAATCGTGTACGAGGGCGTACAGTTGGTGAAGGACGGTATGCAGATTAAGGCAGACACCATTCCGTTTGAAGATGTGAGAAAGGAATTGAAGTTGAACATGTTGCAAAGATAAGGGCCTATGTTTAAGTTGTTTATTCGTCGCCCGATTCTTTCGGCAGTTATCTCTGTCATCATCGTTTGTTTGGGAGGACTGGCATTGGTATCGTTGCCTATTACGCAGTTCCCGGATATTGTACCTCCTTCGGTAACAGTGACAACCCGTTATACAGGAGCCAGTGCCGATGTGATGGCGAAGACGGTAGCTACTCCGCTGGAACGTGCCATCAATGGCGTACCGGGCATGACCTATATGACCACGGTATGTACGAATGACGGTATGTCGCTCACAACCGTTTATTTCAAGGTTGGAACCGACCCTGATGTAGCTGCGGTAAATGTGCAGAACCGTGTGACCACCGTACTGGATGAATTGCCCGAAGAGGTAATTCGTGCCGGCGTGGTGACAGAGAAAGAAGTGAACAGTATGTTGATGTACTTGAATGTGTTCAGTACAGATACCACGCATACGGAGAAGTTTGTGTATAACTTTGCCGACATCAATGTGCTTCGTGAGTTGAAACGTATTGACGGAGTGGGGCTGGTAGAAATCATGGGAAGCCGTGACTATGCCATGCGTGTATGGTTGAATCCGGCTCGTATGGCGGCCTATAATCTGGTGCCCCAGGATGTGACAGATGCTATCCGTCGGCAGAACATTGAGGCGGCTCCCGGAAAGACAGGTATCAGTTCCGATAAATTACCCCAGCAGTTGCAGTACGTATTGCAGTACACTGGGAAGTTCAGCACCCCCGAAGAGTACGGGGAAATTGTGCTCAAGGCCTTACCCGACGGTTCGTTGCTGCGTCTGAGGGATGTGGCTACCATCGAGTTTGACTCAGAAGACTATAACATGGTGTCCATGACCGACGGACGTCCTTCTGCCTCTATTATGATTAAGCAGCGTCCGGGTTCCAATGCACGTGAAGTCATTGAAAACATTAAGCAGCGCATGGAGGAAATCAAGGAAAGCAGTTTTGCTCCCGGTATGGACTATAATATTGCATACGACGTATCCCGCTTTCTGGATGCTTCCATTACTTCCGTGTTGAAGACCTTGCTGGAAGCTTTCTTGTTAGTATTTGTCGTGGTGTATCTTTTCTTGCAGGATTTACGTTCTACACTGATTCCGGCCATTGCCGTACCGGTGTCTTTGATTGGAACCTTCTTCTTCATGCAGATGTTAGGTTTCTCCATTAACATGCTGACCTTGTTTGCACTGGTACTGGCCATTGGTATTGTGGTCGATAATGCGATTGTGGTGGTCGAGGCTGTCCATGTCAAGATGCACGAAGAAAAGCTGAGTCCTTATAAGGCATCTGTGGCCGCTATTAAAGAAATTGGTGGAGCTATCATTGCCATTACACTGGTCATGTCGGCGGTATTTGTGCCGGTGGGCTTTATGGAAGGTACGGTAGGTATTTTCTACCGTCAGTTCTCTTTGACCCTGGCTGTGGCTATTGTGATTTCGGGTATCAATGCGCTTACGCTTTCGCCTGCACTTTGTGCCTTGCTGCTCCGACCGGCAGGTCACGGACGCAAGAAAGCTACCTGGCTCCGTAAGTTCTTTGTGGTGTTCAACCGCCGTTACGACCGCTTTGAACGCAGCTATCAGTTAGGATTACACAAGTATTTAGGACGGAAATCTTTTACTTACGCTACGTTAGTGTTGTTCTTCCTGGCTACGTATGGCATCAATTTAGTGCTTCCTACCGGATTTATTCCGAATGAAGACCAGGGTATGATTTATGTAAACGTGGATGCTCCTCCGGGAGCGACAGTGGAACGAAGCGAAAAGGTGCTGAATCAGATTCAGGCTGCTTTGCTGCCTTTTGATGAGATTGAAAGCATCTCTACACTGGCCGGCTACAGTTTGATGACGGAGACAGAAGGAGCCAGTTACGGTATGGGTATGATCAACCTGAAAGCTTGGGATGAGCGTGATAAGGGAGTAGAGGAGTTGATGCAACTGTATAAGGAGCGTACTTCTCATATCAAAGACGCCGACATACAGTTCTTCTTGCCACCTTCCGTGCCCGGTTTCGGTAACGCCAGTGGTTTTGAGCTTCGTTTGCAGGACAAGACGGCAGGCGATTTCCATGATTTTGCGGAAGTGGCCAATACATTGGTGGAGAAGTTGAATGCCGACCCGCGTCTTCAGGGAGTGACGTCTGGTTTTAATCCGAACTTCCCACAGTATTTGTTGAAAGTGGATTTGGCAAAAGCTGCCAAGTTAGGTGTAGACTTGGATAAGGCCATGGAAACACTTCAGGCGTATATCGGAAGTTTCTATTCGTCCAACTTTATCCGTTTCGGACAGATGTATAAGGTGATGATTCAGGCTTCACCGGAGTATCGTATGAATCCGGAGGATTTGTATCGCCTGTATGCGAAGAACAACGACGGTAATGTGGTACCTTATTCAAACTTCATGACCATGGACCGTGTGTTCGGCCCCAGCCAGATTACCCGTTACAACATGTTTACTTCTGCTTTGATTACAGGTGAAGGAGAAGGAGGAATCAGTTCGGGTGAGGTGATACAGGCCGTAGAAGAAATCAGCAAGGAAGTGCTTCCCCGTGGTTACGACGTGGAATGGTCGGGTATTACCCGTGAGGAAAAGGATTCGGGCGGACAGACCATATTGATTTTCGGAATCTGTCTGTTGTTCGTGTATTTGCTGTTGGCGGCACAATACGAAAGTCTGCTGTTGCCTTTCCCTGTCATCCTTTCGTTGCCTGCGGGAATCTTCGGTTCTTATTTCTTCCTGCAACTGGCCGGACTTGAGAACAATATTTATGCACAGGTGGCTCTGGTCATGTTGATTGGTTTGTTGGGTAAGAATGCGATTTTGATTATCGAGATGGCCAACCAATATCGTCAGAGCGGACTTTCGATTATGGAGGCCGCAGTAAAGGGAGCGGTAAGCCGTCTGCGTCCTATCTTGATGACTTCGTTTGCTTTTATCTGCGGATTGATTCCGTTGCTAGTAGCCACTGGAGCAGGTGCGTTAGGAAACCGTTCTATCGGTACAGCCGCTGCCGGAGGTATGTTTATTGGAACCTTTGTAGGAATCTTCCTAGTCCCCGGTTTGTATATCTTGTTTGAAACCTGGTCGTCTCGTTTAAAGACCGATAAAAAATATGATGAAGATGAAGACTAATCATTTACGAAATTATATCGCAATTGCCGTTGTTATACTGTTGTCTAGTGGCTGTAAGTCGCCTTCTCTCCTTTCGGAAGAGAAGGCGACTCTGCCTGAGACTTTTGTCGGGGGAACCTCGGACACGCTGAGTATGGCCAATTTGTCATGGAAAGAATTCTTTCCGGATACCTATTTAAAGGCGTATATCGATACGGCACTGGTAAGAAATCATAGTTTCTTGCAAACGTTGGAGAGGGTGTCGCTTGCCCGTGAACAATTACGGGTGGGCCGGGGAGCTTTGCTGCCTGAAGTATCTTTAGGCTTGAGTGCCGGTGTACAGCGTTTTGGTGAATACACCATGGATGGGGTAGGAAACAGTACGACCAATACCCCCGATTTGGCTAAAGACAAGCATATCCCTGATCCTTATAAAAATCTGAATTTAGGCGTAAGCTTTCAATGGGAAGCCGACGTATGGGGAAAACTGACAGATAAAAAACGTGCAGCAGCGCTTCGCTGGATGAACTCGGTGGAGGCTGCACGCTTGGCACAAGCCATGTTGGTTTCCGAAGTGGCCGTACAGTATTATCACTTGGTAGGACTGGATAAGAAATGTGTCATTCTGAAAGAAGAAATCCATAAGGCACAGGAAGCTTATGAACTAACCAATGAGCTGATGAAGGAAGGCGAAGTTTTCCGTTTGTCAGTCGACCAGTTCCAGTCGCGTGGACTGAAGCTGGAAGAGATGCTTCTCGACACGCGTCAGCAGATTGCAGAAGCAGAACGCGCACTGGCATTGTTGCTGGGAAAGCTGCCTTTTGAAATCAAACGTTCCACTTTTGAGGAAATTTCTGCATCGCAGCTCCCTGCTGCTTCCGGTATACCGGCCCAGTTGCTGTGTAACCGTCCGGATGTGAAAGCGGCCGAACTGGAACTGTTGGCTTGTAAGGCCGATGCTTCTGCAGCCCGTAAGACTTTCTTCCCTTCCTTGCTTATCGGGGGAGGAGGCGGATTCAATGCCTTTGATTTGAGCAAATGGTTTGTCTCACCGGCCTCTTTGGTCTACGACTTAGCAGCTGGTATCAGTGCTCCTTTATTCAAGCGGCATGAAATCAGGGCTTTGTGGAATGAATCGAAAGCACGTCAGCGTATGGCATTGCTGGAATATCACCGGGTGGCGTTGAAGTCTTATCAGGAAGTAGCCGATTTGCTGGAGGCATCTGAACGGATGGACGAACGTAAATTGTTGAAAGCCAAGGAAAGTCGCGTGCATCGCCGTTCCATTGAGAATGCGAACGAATTGTTCCGTACCGGTTTTGTGGGCTATCTGGATGTGTTGTCTGCCGATGAACGTTATCTGGATTGCGAGCTGGAACGTATCGACTTGAATGTAGCTTATTGTCAGCTTCATACTCTTCTTTACCGTTCTTTGGGAGGAGGACGTTTCTGATACCATTCTTTATTATAAAAAAATAGCCCCGCTTTGACAGTCGTTGGCGTCAGAGCGGGGCTGTGTATTTTAGTGGCATATTAGTATGCGGAACGGTATTTTCCTTCTTCTTTATCTTCTAAGATATTCAGGTAAGAAGCATACCTTGATTCACTGATGTAGTGATTTTCTACGGCTTCCCGTACGGCACATCCCGGTTCATGGCGGTGGGTACAGTTGCCATATTTGCATTGGGCAGAGAATTCAAAGATTTCCTTGAAATAGTGTCCCACTTCTTCGTCTTTCATGTCGAACGTACCAAACCCCTTGATACCCGGTGTATCAATGATGTAACCGTCGCTTGCCACCGGAAACATTTCTGAGAATGTGGTGGTGTGCATACCTTTGTTATGTGCGGTAGAGATTTCTCCCGTCTTGATGTTCTGTTCGGGCAGGATGGCATTGATGAGGGTGGATTTTCCCACACCAGAATGGCCGGAAAATAAGGTTACTTTTCCTTCTAATGCCTGTTTGATTTCGTCTACTCCCGTACCGTCCAAGGCAGAAATCTGGTAACACGGGTAGCCGATGTGCGTGTATAAGTTTGTCAAGCCATCCAAGTAATGCAGTTCTTCTTCCGTATAGCGGTCTACCTTGTTGAAAACCAGGCATACTGGTACACGATAGGCTTCTGCAGAGGCCAGAAAGCGGTCGATGAAGACTGTCGAAGTCTCCGGATAGTTCACCGTAACCACCAGCATGCACTGGTCCAGATTGGCTGCAATGATGTGTGACTGTTTGGAAAGATTGGAAGAACGGCGGATGATGTAATTTTTCCGGTCTTCAATTTCAGTAATGAATGCGGTTCCCTCCGCATTGACATTGATTTGTACACGGTCGCCCACCGCAATGGGGTTCGTGCTGCGTATTCCTTTCAGGCGGAAATTTCCTTTTATCTTACATTCAATCAGCTTTCCCTCGTCCGTCTTGACCAGGTACCAGCTTCCCGTATTTTTAATGACCAGACCTTTTTCCAAAATGAATATGTGCAAAATTAAAAAGAGGAGGGAAGAGACCATAAGGCCTCCTCTCTCCTCGTGTATGGTGAATAAGATTATACTGTCATGATTTCTTTGTCCTTGGCAGCCAGCATGTCGTCAATCTGCTTGATGTACTTGTCGTGTACTTTCTGCAGTTTGGCTTCCGAGTTCTTCTGTTCATCTTCCGGCATACCATCTTTCACAGCCTTTTTCAGAGCGTCGATGGCGTCGCGGCGTGCGTTGCGCACACTTACTTTTGCAGTTTCACCTTCACCCTTGCACTGCTTGCTCAACTGTTTACGGCGTTCCTCTGTCAACGGCGGGATACCGATACGGATGATTTCACCGTTGTTTTCCGGCATGATACCCAGTTCAGAGTCGATGATAGCCTTTTCAATTACGCGAAACATGCTCTTGTCCCACGGCTTGATGGCGATGCTGCGCGCATCAGGAGTAGTTACTGCCGCTACATTGTTGATGGGCACCATGCTTCCGTAAGAATCTACGCGGATACCGTCCAACAAACGTACGTCAGCCTTTCCGGCACGGATGTGAGCCAGTGACTCATCCAGGTACATGACTGCCATATCCATTTTCTCTTCAGCTTCGCTGATAATTGTTTTAGAATCTGCCATATATTTCTTGCATTTATAGGTTTTATATTCGTTGATAAGTATTTATGTGAACAAAAATAAGCTATTTTTTATTTCCTTGCAATACTTCTGAAAATAAGTTTGTGTCTTCCGGTTTCGGAAATATCCTGAAAAACTTCTTATCTTTGTTTTATCACTATATATCTTTGTTTTATCACTATAAAACAGCACGGTTGTATGATTACACTTTATTTGGCGCGCCACGGGCAGACGGTGGAAAACCTGAGCCGTATTTTTCAAGGGCACTTGCCCGGCACATTGACAGAAGAAGGAAAAAAGCAGGCGATGGATTTAGGAGAGTCCCTGCGGAATATTGCACTGGATGCAGTGGTCAGCAGTGATCTGCAACGGGTGGTGGATACCGTGCAACTGGCTGTAGGCGACCGGCAGCTGCCTTGGCAGCAGACTACGTTGTTGAGGGAAATAGACTGGGGACCTTGGACCGGGCTGCCCGTGGGGAGTGTCGATTTAAGCAATCCTCCTGCTGGAGTGGAAACTCGCCAGATGATGTACGACCGGGCCGGTGCTTTCTTGGACTATCTGTGGCAGCATTATGACGGGAAGCGGGTATTAGTGGTGGCACACGGACAAATCAACCGTTGCCTGGAAGCCCGTATTACAGGCGTTCCGCTGGAGGAACTGCGTACGGTTCCACTGATGAAAAATGCAGAACTTCACCGTTATGAACTGACACGTGAATAAACAAAAACGGCAAGACCAGGATGCGTTTCCAGTCTTGCCGTATATTTTTTGATTCAAATGAATAATCAGTTGTGTACCAGCGTACCGATGTTTTCGCCAGACATTACCTTTTTCAGGTTGCCCACTGTATCCATGTCGAATACAATAATCGGCAGGTTGTTTTCCTTGCACATACAAGTAGCGGTCAGGTCCATTACTTTCAGTCCTCTTGCCAGTACTTCATCGTAAGTGATGTCATCGAACTTGGTGGCAGTCGGATCTTTTTCCGGGTCGGCAGTATAGATACCGTCCACGCGCGTACCCTTCAGCATCACGTCGGCTTCAATTTCAATACCTCTCAAAGAAGAACCAGTGTCTGTAGTAAAGAACGGATTACCTGTTCCGGCTGACATAATCACTACTTCTCCGTTTTCCATGGCTTCAATGGCTTTCCATTTGGTGTAGAACTCACCGATGGGTTCCATGCGGATGGCTGTCAGCACGCGGGCCTTTACACCGGCTGCTACCAAGGCAGAACTTAATCCCAGGCTGTTGATAACCGTAGCCAGCATACCCATCTGGTCACCTTTCACACGGTCGAAACCTTTTCCGGCTCCAGACAATCCGCGGAAGATGTTACCGCCACCAATCACGATACCAATCTGTACCCCCATGTCGTGGATTTCCTTGATTTGCTGTGCATATTCGCCCAGACGTTTTTCGTCAATACCGTATTTCTTTTCTCCCATCAAGCTTTCGCCGCTGAGTTTTAACAGGATGCGTTTGAATTTTGCCATAATCGTATTTGTTTTTAGATTGCTACAAAGTTAGTAATAATTTGCATATATCCCGAGGCTTGTCGTTAAAACTATACCTGTCGGTGGAGGTTGGTGTGTGGCATCCGGTAGAGTATTCCTCCCTGCACAATGCCTCGTAATGCCAGGTACACAATAAAAGCCATCCACAATGCATGATTTCCTAACGTGGTATGGAATCCATAATAGAGTAGGAAGAAGCTGGCCGAAGCCACTAACATGGAGCGGAGCATTACGCGAGTAGCTGTGGCACCGATACAGATTCCATCGAGCAGAAAGGCTGAGAATCCTGCCAGCGGAATGGCCAGTACCCAATAGATATATTCTTCAGAAGCCGAAATGACAGAAGTGTCGTTGGTGAGCAAGCCGAGAAAGCTTTTTCCTCCTGCTCCGTAGAGTAACGTGAACAGCAGTGACAAGGCGATTCCGCACTTGAAAAGATGCCGTATGGTCAGTCTTAGCGACTGGTTGTCTTTGGCCCCGATGTATTTCCCGGTCAGTGCCTCTCCTGCGTAGGCAAATCCATCCATGAAATAAGAATAGAGTGTAAATAGCTGCATCAGCAGGGCATTCACGGCCAATACCACATCCCCGTAAGCCGCACCTGTGGAAGTGAAGAAGACGGTAACTGCAATCAGGCAGAGCGTGCGGAAAAAAATATCCCGGTTTACCTGGAAGAAACGCTTCATTTCCATACGGTCGAACAAGGCTTTCTGGCGAAGGTATTTCCGGAGTGGACGGTAATAAGCCAGCCAGAGCAGACAGGCCATGCCCAGTCCGGCATATTGTGCCACGAGCGTGCCTAAGGCCACGCCTTCTACCTTCATCTTCAGTACGAATACAAAGAACAGGCTGGCCGCAATATTAACAATGTTCTGGGTGATGGCGATGAACATCGGAAAGCGGGAATTCTGCATGCCGATGTACCACCCCGTGAAGCCATAGAGGCCTAAAGTGGCCGGTGCCCCCCAGATACAGATGTGGAAATACAATGTAGCTAATTGCCGGACTTCCTTACTGGTGTCCATGCACATAAATGCGATATTTCGTATCGGATATTGCAGTAACAGCAAGGCAAGCGCCAGCAGCAGGCTGATGCTCAGTGAACGAAGCAGGATACGCGTCACTTCCTGCAGGTCATGTCTGCCGTAGGCCTGTGCGGTCAATCCCCCGGTTCCCATGCGGAGGAAACCGAACAACCAGTAAATCATATTGAACAGCATGCCTCCCACTGCAATGGCACCGATGTAAGATGCGGCTCCCAAGTGCCCTACAATGCTGACATCAATCAGGCCTAACAAGGGAACCGTAATATTAGAAACAATGGAAGGAAGGGCGATGTGAAGAATCTGTCGGTCAGTACGTGTCATAAGATGTATTCCACTTCCTTAAATAAATACCCCCTTGTCTGTCCGTCCTCGTCTTCCAGTATCAGTCGTCCGTTCGGTTCAATGTCGGCAATGCGTGCCCGGAAGTCACCGTCTTTATCGCGGAACAGATGCAGTCCTTCTTTTCGGTAAAGCGCCTCCTTGTAGCGTGTTTCCTGTACCTCTGTCCGGTTCTCTTTCAGAAGTTGATAGTACTCCGTCACTTTTTCCATAATCTGTTCCAGTATCTCCCTCGGGTTATATTGGTTGCCCGTAATCTGGCATAATGAGACCGGATTGGGAGCATCGCTGAGGAAACGTTCCTGGTTCAGGTTTACGCCCGTACCCGAAATGGAACGGCTGATATGGATGCCTGTCAGGTCATTCTCAATCAGTGTGCCACAAATCTTTTTGTCTTTCCAGTAAATATCGTTAGGCCATTTGATGGAAATGCCCTCCGTGTAAGAGGACAATACATCATGTAGTGCCAAGGCAGTCACCTGTGAAAGATAGAACTGGCGGTGTGCCTCCAGAAACTCCGGATAAACTACAAAACTGAAGAGCAGGTTCTTTCCGGCTTCCGACTCCCAGCTGTTGCCGCGCTGGCCGCGCCCAGCCGACTGAAAAGATGAATACACGGTGGTCAGTTCCGCACACGCTTCTTTCTGGCAGAGTGCCGCCAGATACGTGTTGGTAGAAGTCGTTTCTGCCAATACAATAGGTTCAGGATATGTCATTGTTCTTTTCTGTTTCAAAGTTAGTTCCACACGGGCGGGAAAAAGGCGTCCTCAATGTGTGCTATGTGGAAGGGAGGGCGGTTTCCTACTACCGTGATAATATCAAAGCGAACCGGAAGGTCAATGGCAAACTTTCGGACGTACGCATCCGTAGAGGCTACGATGCTTCTTATCTTACGCCTGTCCACCGCATCCTCCGGCTGTCCGAAACAGGCATCGCTTCGCGTCTTTACCTCCACAATGACCAGCTCACCGTCTTTCTGTGCCACGATGTCCAGGTCGCGGTGTCCGGAGTGCCAGTTTCGGTGCCTGATTTCATATCCTTTTTCCAGCAGGTACTTCACGGCCGCATTTTCTCCTTCTTTTCCCAGTTCATTATGTGATGCCATTTTTCCGCTTTTTCGCAAAAATACGCATTTTTATGCTTCCATTTTAACAGAATACGCTAATTTTGCACCGAAGATGGTAAATAGCGGAAAAAAAAGAAAAAAAGTACCAGTCAGTGATCCTCCCCGCCGCCAGCGGATGGTTTGTCTGATGAGCGAAGAAGAGGTGCGAATTGTAGACCGTTATCTGGAGAAATACCAGATAACCAACAAGGCACGTTGGCTTCGCGAGACCGTATTGGCTTTTATCCATCAGAATATGGAGGAAGATTATCCTACACTTTTCAAGGAACACGATATGCGCAGATAAGTTATGGCAGACGATTCTTTTTACATGAAACAGGCTCTGGCTGAGGCCGCACGGGCAGCCGAAAGAGGAGAGGTTCCGGTGGGAGCCGTGGTGGTCTGTCGTGACCGTATTCTGGCACGTGCGCATAACCTGACCGAAACACTGCACGATGTGACAGCTCATGCCGAGATGCAGGCACTTACTGCCGCTGCCAATTCGTTAGGAGCAAAATATTTGACTGATTGCACGCTCTACGTTACGGTGGAGCCTTGTGTGATGTGTGCCGGTGCCATTGCCTGGTCACAGGTCGGTCGCCTCGTTTTCGGTGCAGAAGACGAGAAAAGAGGTTACCAGCGCTATGCACCTCAAGCCCTGCATCCGAAGACCGTGGTCGTGAAAGGAGTGCTGGCCGATGAATGTGCCGGGCTGATGAAAGATTTCTTCCGAAAGAGAAGATGAAGATTTATTTGATTTCTTCGAATTCCACGTATTCCCCTTCGTCTTTATCGAAAATCTTTTTGCGTTGACGCACAGGTACATCTCCTTGTGTGGAGTAAGAATCTGTTGTCTCTTCCTGACGAGGGTTCGACTGATAATTTTGAGAAGAGTAAGTTGTTCTCTGACCCGAATTCTTACCTTGCATACGACGCTTGAATCCGAATACCAGACTGACGACTTTGGAAAGAATGAGCAATCCAATCACCAGAACAACCAGTATGATAAAAAATAGAAAGCCTAAAATATGGAACATTGTCTTTTGTTTTTAATGTGATATATGCAAAAAATGTGCCATACGATTTCTCAGCTATTTCTTATATGTCAGTAATGACAGAATGATATACCAGACAATGACAGCTGCAAATCCGCTCAGTTGGAAGATGATTAACAGAGGAATGCTGACTATCAGGAATATATAGCTTATCTTGTTATGTCCCCACGACAGGTCCTTGAACTTCAGAGAGAACATCGGGAGTTCTGCCACCAGCAGCAGTGACATGACTACTACCAAGATGAACAAGTATAAAGCGTTGAAATGGTCGGACACCAAAAAACTGTGTGCACCTACGGTCAGTGAGCCCCAGAATAATGCGTTAGCCGGAGTTGGCATTCCGATAAAGGAAGAGGTCTGCCGTTCATCCAGGTTAAACTTGGCCAGTCGTAGGGCAGAGAAGACTGCTATCAGGAAAGCCGTATAAGGCATGATTCCTGACAACGGCTGTAGAAAATCCGGGTAATGTACCTCTTTAAACAAGGAAAAAGCAATGGCAGCCGGTGCCAGTCCGAACGTGATGTCGTCTGCCAGAGAGTCAAGTTCTTTTCCGATGGGAGAAGAAACACGCAGCAGACGGGCAGTCATCCCGTCGAAAAAGTCGAATGTAGCTCCTAACACGATGAAAAGCAGGGCTAATTCATATTTGCTATGGAAAGCCATGTAGCTGGCTATGCATCCGCAAAACAAGTTGCAGCTCGTAATCGTATTGGGAATATTCCGGGTTATCACATTAGCCATATCCTATATATAAAAGGTATAAATATAATAAGGTGTAAATATTGTATTGCAGGATTAAGGCAAGCGGGCAATTACCGTTTCGTTACCGGTTGTCTTTTGCCCCATGCTGACGCAAACTTTCGTACCTAACGGCAGGTACACATCCACTCGCGAACCAAATTTAATGAATCCCATGTGTTCGTCAATGTAACAGTCTTCACCCGGTACGGCGTATGTTACGATGCGTCTTGCCACCGCACCGGCAATCTGCCGTGCCATAACCGTATGACCCTCAGGCGTTTCAATTACCACCATAGAACGCTCGTTTTCCGTACTGGCTTTGGGAAGCCACGCCTTCATGAACCGTCCGTTATGATGGTCTACATGTTTTACCACCCCGTCTACAGGATACCAGTTGGCATGTACATTGGTGATGTCCATAAAGATGGAAATCATTAGTCGGCGGTCATGGAAATATTCATGCTCATCCACCTCCTCAATTACCACGATACGTCCATCGGCAGGAGCGACTACGGTTTTTTCCGTATCTCCTTTGAACAATCGGATGGGACAGCGGAAAAAATTGACCATCAGCAAGTACACTATGATACTTACTGCTGCCACAATATAAAATGGAATCCGGCACTCTATCCCCCAGTATAAAGCAGCGTTTACAAGAAGCAGCAAGATTGCACTGGTAATCAGAATGGGAGTTCCTTCATGATGGAGACGGATTTTTTTTAGTTTCTTTATTTTGTTCATTCGGGTCATAACAAAGTTGAATGTTTTATCGTGCGAAGATAGGGCTAATTTGAGAACTCTGCAAATAATAGAAACAGAAAAACGATTCCGAATACGTATTTCCTCTTTTAAAAGAGGAAAAAAAATGATTTTTGGTACCTTTTGAAAACGCAAGTGCGTTTGGATTAAAACGTCCTTGTGTTTGAAGTCAAACGCACTTGCGTTTTAACTAAAACGTACTTGCGTTTTGGATTAAACGTCGAAGCGTTTTTTGAAGGGTGAAATTAGTGGCGTTTAATAGATGTTCTTTATCATATTGTGTTTTGTATATCATTGTGAATCATTTGGTTATGAATTTGCTTTTTGGAGCGTATTTTAGGTAATGAATATTTTTGCACCCTTAAATGAACTATTTTGTCACCTCTTTCTATAATTTAACTGTACATTTGTGACGAAAACTTTAAAATCTAAATTTAATCTAAATTCTTGTATGCAAACCGAATTCCGAACTATTCTATGGAGAAGGGGATTGAGCATGATGTTGTTCGTCTTGTTCTCTGTAACTGTGGCTATGGCCCAGGTACTCGTGAGGGGTACTGTGGTTGACCAGACGGGTGAAAGCGTTATTGGTGCCAGTATCCAAGTGAAAGGGACTACTCAGGGAACTATTACTGATATTGATGGTAAGTTCTCATTGGGAGTACCCGACAAAAAATCCGTTATTGTGGTCTCTTTTATTGGCTATGCCACAAAAGAACTGCAGGTGGATACCTCTAAGCCGATGTCTATCGTATTGGAAGAAGATACGAAGGTATTGGATGAAGTAGTAGTAGTAGGTTACCAGGAAGTAAGAAAGAAAGACTTGACCGGTTCCGTGGCTAAGGCAGATATGAATGAATTGCTGAATACGCCGGTCGGCTCGTTCGACCAGAACCTGGGAGGACGTATTGCCGGTGTGAACGTGTCTTCCAGCGAAGGTACGCCGGGCGGAACCATGAACATCGTGATTCGTGGTAACAACTCGTTGACACAGGATAACTCTCCGCTTTATGTGATTGATGGTTTCCCCGTAGAAGATGCAGCTATTGCCAGCACTATCAACCCTTCGGATATTGAATCGTTGGATATTTTGAAGGATGCATCAGCTACGGCTATTTACGGTGCCCGTGGTGCGAATGGTGTTGTTATCATTACTACAAAGAAAGGAAAGGTTGGTAAGGCGCAATTGAGTTATGATGGTAGCGTAACCATGCAACATGTAACGCGTACTATTCCGATGATGGATGCATACGAATTTGTAAAATTGCAAGCCGAAATGTATCCGGAACAGATGACTTCATCCAATGGTGGTTATTTGATGGAATGGGAGGGTAAACAATGGACACTGGAAGATTACCGTAATATTGACCAGTATAACTGGCAGGATGAAATTTTCCGTACCGCTTTGCAGCACAACCACAACCTGCGTTTGAGTGGTGGTACGGAAGGAGTTCGTTATAATGCTTCTCTTTCTTATTATAATCAGGAGGGTATATTGCTGAATTCTGGTTATGAGCGTTTGCAGGGCCGTATGAACACGGTAGTTCGTCGTGACAAACTGAATATGAGTTTGACAGCCAACTATTCTCGTTCTATTCAGACTGGTTCCACTCCTTCAGAGAACTCTTACAGTGGTATGAACAACTTGTTCTATAGCGTGTGGGGGTATCGTCCGGTTACTTTCCCGAACAAACCGCTTAGCTCTTTGATGGATAACGTAATGGATGATGCAGTGGATAACAGCAACGACTACCGTTTCAACCCGATTATGTCGTTAAAGAACGAATACCGCAAAAATTATATCAATAACTTGCAGTTGAACGGTTTTGTGGAATATGAATTTATTAAAGGCTTGAAGTTGAAAGTTTCGGGTGGTTATACATACGATGCACGTAAGAATGACCAGTTTAATAACTCCAAGACACGTTATGGTGGTCCTACTTCAACAGATAAGGTAAATGCCCAAGTTGTTCGTAATGAACGTCTGACCTGGTTGAACGAAAATACATTGACTTATCAGACTAATATCAAGAAAAAACACTTCTTTAATACATTAGTCGGTATTACATTCCAGAATTCGGATTATGAATATTATTCATTTAAGACCATTCATATACCTAACGAGTCATTAGGTATGGCGGGTATGAATGAAGGACAGGCAAGTACGACCAATTCATACAAGACTTCATGGTCAATGATGTCTTATCTTGCCCGTTTTAATTATAATTACAAATCGAAATACTATGCAACGGCCTCATTCCGTGCCGATGGCTCTTCTAAATTTAGTAAAAAGAACCGTTACGGTTATTTCCCTTCTGGTTCTTTGGCCTGGAATTTTATGGAAGAAGAGTTTATGAAACCGTTGAAAAAGGTACTTGATGCTGGTAAGCTTCGTGCGAGCTGGGGATTGACCGGTAACAACCGAATTGGTGAATATGAATATTATGCCTTGTTGCAGGCGCTGAAGTCGAAAGTGGGAGATTATATTTCTAACGGAAGTATTCCAAGTGGTGTTTATCCTATTAATGGTAGTACTACCAATGTAGGAACGGTTCCTACTTCTATTGGTAATAGCAACTTGAAATGGGAAACCACGGAACAGTGGAATGTGGGATTGGATTTAAGTTTCTTCAAGGAACGTTTGAATTTTACAGCAGATATTTATCGTAAAACTACGCGAGATTTGCTCTTAGAGGCTTCTCTTCCGTTGACTTCCGGTTTCTACAGTGCAACGAAGAATATTGGTAAGGTACGTAATGACGGATTGGAATTGAGCTTGAATACAGTGAATATTCAGACAAAGGACTTTACCTGGTCAACCGATTTTAACATCGCGTTCAATAAGAATGAAGTATTAGCATTGTCTGAAGGGCAGAACAGCTTACTGACGGCAGCCTCATTTGACCAGAATTATAACTCACAGCCCAGTTACATTGCTCAGGTAGGATTGCCTATGGGTATGATGTATGGCTATATTTATGAGGGAACTTATAAGTATGATGATTTTAATAAATCTGGTGATACCTATACATTAAAGAAAGGGGTTCCATATTATTCTACAGAAACCAATACACAACCGGGTATGCCTAAATATAAGGACGTGAACGGTGACGGAATCATTGATTCCAACGACCGTACGATTATAGGCCGTGGCTTACCGATTCACACAGGTGGTTTCACTAATAACTTTACTTACAAAGGATTTGACTTAAGTGTATTCTTCCAGTGGTCATACGGTAATGACATTATGAATGCCAACCGGTTGTTCTTTGAAAGTTCAAACAATAAGTCTCGCGAACTGAATCAGTATGCCAGCTATGCCAACCGCTGGACACCGGAAAATCCGGACAGTGACATTCCGGCTGCAACTACTTCTGCTTCAAATCGTGTGATTTCTTCCCGAATTGTAGAAGACGGTTCCTTCTTACGTTTGAAAACAGTGACATTGGGTTACACTTTCCCAAAAACGTTGATTGCAAAGGCTAAGTTAAGCAATGCAAGAGTTTACATTGCTGCGCAGAATTTGTGGACATGGACCAGCTACTCTGGTTATGATCCGGAAGTGTCGGTTCGTAACAGTGCGTTGACTCCGGGACTTGACTTCTCTTCTTATCCGAGAGCTTATTCTATCAGTTTTGGTGTTAACCTAGGTTTCTAATAAGAGTTTACAAAGTTTTAAGGGATTAATTATGAAAGCATTAAAATATACGATTTTTACTTTATTGTTTGGCGGTGCACTGACATCCTGTAATTTTCTGGATAAAGAGCCTTACCAGCTTACACTGTCAGACTATTTTAATACGGCAGATGAGGCCAACTCTTTTTTGACCGGAATTTATGCAGAGTTAGGTCAGTCTACGTTCTATGGAGCAGACTATATGTATCTTGTGGGAGGTGATGATTTGTCTCACTATGGAGGTTCAGGACGTGCACCTGCCACTAAAGGACTGATTTGTAATAATGCTACTACCAGTGATGCGGCAGTAACAGGATTCTGGTATACTTTGTATTCCGGCATTAACCGTGCGAACATTTTTTTGGAAAATATTGATAAGGTTTCTGATATTGATTCTGGTTTGAAAGCTCAGTATACAGCGGAAGCAAGATTTTTGCGTGCGTTCTATTATTTTAACTTAGTGCAGTGCTGGGGAGACGTGCCTTTTAAAACAGAATCTACGAAGGATGTGGTAGGATTGGATATTCCTCGTACAGACAAGCAGGAAATTTATGATTTCATTATTAAGGAGATGCAGGAAGTTTCAGATGAAAAGACTGGAGGCTTGTTGACAGCAGCAAAACTGAATTATAAGCCTGGTCGTGTGTCAAAATCAGCCGCTTGGGGTATTTTGGCGCGTGTATATCTGTTCCGTGCAGGAGAATATCATCGCGATAACCGTGCTGCTACAGATGCTGAGAAAAAGGATTATTATCAGGCTGCAAAAGATTATGCGTTGAAAGTCTGTACAAATCAAGGACATGACTTAGCAAAGGATTATTGGGATTACTTCATTGATTTATGTTCTGATCGTTATAATTCCACAGCTAATGAGAGCATTTGGGAAGCTGAATTTTCCGGTAATAATACTACGGATGTGAAGGCAGAAGGACGTATTGGTAATATTATTGGTTTGGCAGCTCCTGATATGTCATCTAATTCAGATATAGTAGGTGCGGCAGATCCGGGATATTCGTATGAGTTTATGTTTGCAACTCCTAAATTGTATCGCTTGTATTGTATTGAAGAACCAAGTACTGAGAGACTGATGTCTCTTCATGTAAATTGGAATACAGGTGATAAAACAGAAAAAGCAGAAGGTGAGGCTTGCAAGACTATTAAATTGAAGGATAGTCGTTTCTTGTGGAATATTGCTCCTTTTGTTTATATGGAAAAAGATGGCAAAAATACCGGTGTGACGGGACGTAAATTTTATGAACTGGGTTTCCGGGATGCTGTCCTTGCTCATGATAATAACAGATCTTATTCTTATGGGAAAAAAGATTGGGCTTCTGGAACAACAGAACCCAAGGAAGGAGATTATGATTATAATAGTAAATTTACGACGAATATAGCTCGTGCATGTTCTAAATACCGTCGTGAATATGAGGCCGATAAGAAAGATAAGAATAATACTGCTATTAATTTCCCAATTTTACGTTATTCTGATGTGCTGCTGATGGTAGCGGAAGCTGAAAATGAATTGAACGGACCGGATGCCGCTTATGATTATCTGAATAAGGTGAGAGAGCGTGCTGGAGCAAGTACAATTGTAAAGGGAGCTTTAAACAAAGATGAGTTCCGCCAGATGGTGAAAGATGAGCGCGGTCGTGAACTTTGCTTTGAATATACTCGTCATTTTGACTTGATTCGTTGGGGAGACTTTGTAGAGGATATGAATGAGCTTATTGATTACGCTCGTGCAGGAGGGGAATGGAATCAGGGCCCTTCAAATGTGTATACTTATTTCCAGGTATCTTCTACTTATAATTATTTCCCTATACCTGATGCGGAAATGGCTGTGAATAAGGCAATCACAAGCAACAATCCGGGTTGGTAATGATAAATGTATTAATGAAAATTTAATTATTGGTAAATGAAAACTTCAAAATTATATATATTGTTGCTTTCTACGTTGGCTTTTGCGTCTTGTACAAAGGAGATGACCGAAGGACTGGACGAAGTAAACGTAAGCGTGGTGACATCAGAGACTGTTACTGCCGAAGGGAGTATAATTACTGTAAAAAAAGGAACTCCGGTAGAGTTCTCTTTTGCGGGAGAACCTGATTTCATAACTTTTTATAGTGGAGAACTTGGACATCAGTATATTTACCGTCAACGTGTGGAAAATGAAGAATCAGATATTGTTTCTTCAAAGTTAAAATTTAATATCTATCAGGAAGGTACTTCATACGCAGAGTCAACAGGGCGTTATACTAATTGTATTGATGTCTTTTATGCTTTTTCCGATCCGGAAAATGGGGTAGAAGGTTTCCCCGGTTTATCAAAAGATAATTTTGATGCTGATTCTACGCTGGTTGTTGATTTCTGGAAAGCGGGAAAGTGGAAGGAAATTTGTCCTAAAGCTGAGTACGATAATCTTGGAACGAATATAACTGTGGCAAAGTCTTGTGAGTTGGATGTAAAGGATTTTGTAGGTAAGAATTTGGTTATAGCGATAGCTTATAACAAAGAGGGAAGACCTAATCCTAGCGTTAATGGAAAGAATGCTACTACTCAGTTGAAATATTATTTTGACTCTATGAATATAGAGAATCTGCTTCGCAATAACAATGTGACGCATCAATATGCAGGTGAATTCATGTTTACTGCGTTGAATTTCAATCATGAAAATCTCTATAACCAGTCAATTAAAGACGATGATAAGGGATATAAAGGTAACGATTGGACTAGCGTTTCAAGCTATTTACCTGATGATTTAGCGTATGGCACAGTAACAGCAAATGTTTCAGGGATGTGGAACATGAACAATGTGGCAAATGGAGGATTCTATATTCACAGTACGGGAAGTGCTTATTCGTGGAAAACTGCCTGGCTGGTGTCTGACCCTATTAAGATTACCTCATGTGAACCTGATCAGGGGGTAAGCATCAAGAACTTGTCGCAAGACATTCGTTCATATAGCTATACCTATGAAAATGTGGGTACTTACAGAGCAACTTTCTTGATTACAAATGCGAACTATAAGCATGACGATTCACAGGTATATACTGTGGTTGTCAATGTGACAGATTAACTTTAAATTATGAATTACGTTATGAAATACATAAAATCATATATCCTTTTGGCTCTCATGGTATTGGCTGTGACGGGTTGTAAGCAGGAGGATTTGAAGGACGATGTGAATGCTCTCAAGGATAGAGTGACTCTGCTTGAAGAACAAGTAAAATTACTGAATGAGAATATTGCATTCTTCTCTAAAGTATTGGTTTGTCAGACGATAGATAATGGTGACGGTACTTTTACCGAAGTTCCGGCTTATTCTATTTCTGAGGTATTGGTAAATGATGGAACTACTTTTACTGCCAAGTTTAATGACGGGAATGTATTGACACTTGCAATTGGTTCAAAAGGTACGGTTACGACTCCTCAGCTGGGGGTTAATCCGGAAACGGGCAAGTGGATGCTGAATGGCAGTGATACTCCTTATAATGCAGTGGGTGCTGATAGTAGTGTTGATGGAGATAAGCCTGAATTTAACATTGCATTGGATAATTCTACACGGCAGTATTATTGGCAAGTAAGATTTGGCGACTCTGAGCCTTGGCAGAATGTAACTGATGCAGAAGGTAATAAAGTGTATGTAACTGAAGCTGGTGGTGAATTAGCCAAGGATAACCTTTTTAAGGATGCAAAGGTAGAGGAAAATGAGTTTGTGCTGACCTATTATACAAATGGTGACGGGCAAGATCCTACAAATGAAGTTCGCATTCCTATCATCTCAGACCTGTCATGCGTGATCAATGTACCGGAAAAAGATATGGCGGATGGTTATTGGGAAATTGGTGCAGATGGAGCTTCTGCCGAAGTAGAGATAAAAGGTGACCATTGGTTTGTGATTGCTCCTCACGGATGGGAAGCTAGCATTTCTGAAACTTTGACTGACGGTAAAGCTACTTTGACAGTGAAAAAGTCAGCAACTGCTTCTGCTGGCTTGAAAAGTCGTGCTACTGCCAATAATACGGATGAAGTGGTGGTACAGGTGAATAAAGGAATGTACTGGGCTGTAGCAAAGGTGAAGGTTCGGGAAGCTGTGACCAGCTATTTCAATCAGGTGTATAATCAGGGAGGTGACATTACTGTGGGTAATGTGACTATAAATAAGGCGACTTACTCGGATGGAAAACTGCTTTCAACTGATGCCGCAACAATCTCTGCGGATGGCGTTTATTTTATTCCTCAGGGTGTGGAAGCTGTTATCTCTTCAACTGACTTTAATAAATTGGTATTAATTTCAGATAATCCGAAGGGTGAACCGGTTGTTGTTGATAATACAAATTTGTTTAATGCTACAGGAACAGCGGGTGAATTTATTGCTCAAAATGTGATATTTAAGAACGCAATATCTCCATTTATGCAGATAAATGCTTCAGGCATTATATTGAATAATTTGATTCTGGATGGTTGTAAAGTACCAATCGCTTCAGGTGGAAATTTCTTAAATGCATTTTTGGGCGATGATAATTCAATTGATAATATATATTTGAAAGGAAATCGTTTTGCATTTAACCAAACAACAGCATATGCTGCTTCTCGATTGTTTAATTTGTCAGGCTCGACTGGAAGCGGTGAGAATAAAGTTGTTTATAATCGAAATTTGAGCGCAGATGTTTCCATAATAAATAATGTATTTTACTCAACGATGACTAATGATTATTCAATTAATGGTAACATTCTGGTTTTAACAACTGATGGTACTGATGGAATTTACAGTGAAAAAAATACTATCACAATAGAAAATAATACGTTTATTAATTTCCTTTGTGGTTCCCAACCTATGATACGTGGCAACATAAGAGGTACAGTTATATTCCGTAATCTTTTGTTGTGGAGTAATACTAATGATGAAAAAGCAAAGACCTCGTATTTACTGAATGTACATTCGGCGACCCCTTCAGTAGTTACTTTTGAGAATCTTCTAAAATTTGATAAGGGCAAGGATATTCCAACTAATTATTGGAATGGTACTATTCCGAGTGGCTATACTCAGACAAAAGTAGAAGCAGCCTCTTCCGATCCATTTGATGTAAGTGCTGGAGCTACATTTGATTTGGAGAATGGAGTATTTATCCCGACTGCAGAATATGCAAATTATGGTGCACAACAACGCTAAATTTTTAATATCATGAAAAAATTACTATATCTATTTATTACATGTCTGTCTTTTATCGCGTTCTCATCGTGCGATGACCGTGATGAAATTCGCAATGACATTAACGACCTGAATTCGCGTCTGGATGCATTGGATGCACAGATAGATGCTTATAACAAGCAGATTGTAGCTTATCAGGACATGGTTTTGGGGCAGGTTTACATCAAAGACTATAGTCGTGATGAAAAGACCGGAAATTATGTGCTCACTTTGAGCGATGGAACGGCTGTGACGGTTTACAGCGGAAATCCGGATAACGAAATGCCGCAAATGTATATTGCAGATGATGGCACGTGGCATTACACGCAGGACGGTGCGGACTATGTCCTGACAGATGATGCTGGAAATTCAATTACTGCGTGGCCGGTAGATGGGAAAAATGGGGTAACTCCTCAGATTAGTGTCGATGCAGAAGGTTATTGGCAGGTTTCTATGGATGGAGGTGCCACTTGGGAACGTCTTGGAGGAACTACTCCTATAGCAAGTCCGGACATGATGTTACCTAGTATTTTTCAGTCTGTAACGGTTAGTGAGGATGGCAAGTCAATGACATTTGTAGTGGCTTCTACGGGAGAATCAGTAACGGTTCCTGTGGGAGTTGAAGATTCTTTTGGTTTGACCTTGACGGATGGGTATGATTTGTCTGTCCAGGCTGGGCAATCTGTTTCAGTCGCTATTCAGCAGACCAATGTAAAGGAGATTGTAATTGAATCAACTCCGTTGCAGGTGGAAGTGACTGAAACGAATTTGAAAGTGACAGCTCCAGCTGGCCTTTCAGGTTCTTATGCGTTGTATCTGAAAGTCTTCTCAGCGGAAGGCTACTGTAAGCTGGTTACGGTAAACGTGACAGTTCGTTAAGAGTATGAACAATAGGTTAACAAAACAAGATGTACATTATGAAAATCTATAAATATATAGGTGTGGCCCTGATGGTATTGGCATTGGGAGCATGTAAGACCGATGATCTGGAAAGAGACATTGATGCCTTGAAAGATCGTGTAACTGCCATGGAAGCAAAGGTCGATCGGTTGAATGAAAGCATGAACATGATACGTGTGGCCTTGGACGGGAACAAGACCATCCAAAATTATACGGAAAATGAGGATGGAAGCTATACTTTGACGCTAAGTGATGGAAATACAATCACGCTGACTCAGGGGAAAATAGGAACTATAGATGAGTATCAGGAAGTGAGCATTTCCAGCAATGGTAATTGGGTGATTGGCGGTGTGGAAACGAAGCACCATGCAGTGGCTGCAGATGGTGAACCAGGGGTTACTCCTCAGTTCCGTCTGGCTATGGAGTCGGAAGGCAAATACTACTGGGAAGTAAGCTATGACGGCAAGCTGACTTGGGAAGAAGTGAAGAATCAGCAAGGAACTCGTGTATATGCTTCTGCAAGTGGAAGTTCTTCTGTAGCTGGTCCGATTGCATCGGCTGTCCCTAATGCGACAGGAGATAAATTCGAAATTACTTTAACGGGTAGTGGTACGAAATATGAAATTCCTATCGTTTCGGGTCTGGCATGTGCCATTACAGAACCTGCTTTGGAAGATGGATTTTGGATTGTACCGACTACTAATACAGGAGCGACTACTCCTATCGATTTGAAAGGAGAAGCGGTGTTGATAAGTGCACCGGAAGGTTGGACTGTAACTGCATCAATAGATAATTCGAATCCGACGACTTTGTCTGTTACCCCTCCGAATCAAGATGGAGCGGAAGGTATCATTACTTTGCAGGTAAATAAAGGAGTGTATTGGGCGATTGACCAGATTAAGGTACGTTCTAAGAGAGTGATAACAAGCTTGAAAGCAGAATATGAACTAGGAGATGGATTTTATATTGGCGATGAATTAGTTAGTAAAGAAACCTATCCTGGTGGGACGCTGATTGAAAATGGAGGTACAATCTCAAAATCTGGTGTACATTTTATAGCAGGTGGGGCAAATATTTCGATAAGCTCAAATTTAGCAACGACCGAGGCTCCATTGGTTATAGTTGGAGATGATCCTAATAACCCACCTACAATTACTCTTGGAGGTTATTTCCTTAGCAGTGAAAATTTGTTATGTAAGAATGTGAAACTTGTGCGTACCGGTACATATATGTTTAATGTAAATAACGATGTAAATAAAGTTATCTTTGATCAATGTGAAATAGAACTTAGTGGTAGTTTTGGTTATTCCACTAATTCTTATACAATTGTTGATTTTCAGTTTGTCAATAATAAAGTGAAATTTACAGGAACAGCTGGAAGTTTAGCTGGAGGAATGAATTTTGTTAATTTTGCAAATGTGAAAATAACTAACGCAAACATTTCAAATAATATTTTCTATAGTAAATCGGATGATACTAGTGCCAGAGGTCAATTCTTTACTGTCAAAGAAACAGCAATAAAACTTGAGAATAATACATTCTGTAACTATATACAGAATCCTCAAGGGATAAAAGCGAAGCTGACGGGAGATTGGAGTGTACGGTATAATATATTTTATAGTAATATTAGTGTTGCATCTAATAATACATCATACTTAATTTGGGCACTTGAAGGGAGTACATTCCCTGCTTCAAATGATGCTTTTGAATCAAATGTAGCTTATAACGCAGTGGAAGAGAATGCTACTGTATGGAATGTTTTCTATTTTTCTACTTCATCAGGAACTTCTTCAGAAATACCTGACGGATACGATTTAAAGTCAAGAATTCCTCAGGAAGAAGAGTCACCATTACAGATAGTTGATTGGGAAAATGGTAAATTTGTTTCCTCAAAAGCAGGCTATGGTGCGACCATAGAATAATAAAATTTTGAAAAATAGTTATCCGCCATCCGATACAAGCATCGGATGGCGGATACATTTAAACAGATAATACTATGAACTTACAATATTGGAAGAATGCATTGTTCTGTTGCTGCTTATTTGCAATCACAGCATGTTCGGACGAGGAAACTGTGAACCCTGCAGCTCCGACAGAGATACCGGAACAGCCGGCTGAACTGGCAGAACAATTAGCGCAGTATAATTCAGACATTGCAGCTCTTCAGCTGATGGTGGATGGCGAAGTGGAAGTGGTGGATTATACCTCGGATGAACAACATAACTATACGTTGGAGTTAAGTGACGGGAAAATTGTAAATGCGGCTTTACAGGCAGAAACCGATACTGATATCCCAGCTTTTGCGATTAATGCGGATGGATATTGGGAATATCAGCTGGGAGGTGAAAAACAGACATTGACAGACCTTTCCGGTAATCCCGTTCCGGCACGTAAGAGTTTAGGTAAGGGTACATTTACTCCTCAGCTGGCCTTAGGGGAAGACGGCTGTTGGCAGATGTCTCTGAACGGAGCGCATTGGAAAAAACTGTCGGACACTCCGGCTCCTTCACTGGAAGGAAAAACGGCGGCCAGCTATTCTTTGTTTAAATCCGTCACGGAAAATGAAGATGGAACATTGTCACTGGCTTTATCTGGAGGTGAAATGGTTCTTTCAATAGATGCTATGGTTTCTTCATCGGCTCAGGCATGGAAGAAGTTCTTTATGAAGAGTGAAGATAATGTATTGCTGGATTATTCGTATGCAGGATATAATCACGGAGAAAGTGCTCCATTGGATGGATTCGCCTGGGGATACAAGGTGATAAACGTGAAAGAACGTATGGAGAAAGATAATTTGTCGGCACGTGAAGCTTTAATCAAAATCTTGGATGAAAATAAGCTGGTGCGTGTTTCTAATCAGAATGCGACAAATGCTACTGCAAAAATTGTAATCTATTTTCCTGCGGATGATTATGATTTGCAACCGAAAGGTGTTACAGATAAATTCCCTGAAATTTACGGAGGAAATTTTGTAATAAAAGGTGACGGAGCTGGTAAGACACGCCTGCTGATGAACAATCCGATTGGAACAGACGAATCGACTACCGCTCCATTGCTGACTATTAAACATACCAATAGTCCGGCGAATATTAATAACTCTAAGATTCTGGCAACTGTGGTGGAAAATGCGGCTAAGGGCAGTTTCAGTGTAAAGGTTGGGTCGGTCAATGAATTATCGGTCGGCAAATGGGTACAGCTTCGTTTGCGAAGCGGAAATGATGAACTTCTAAAGAAAGAGGTGGGACCTATATATAGTCAGATGACAACAGAATGGTCGGTGGCACAACAGCCAGGGCTTACTGGAACAAATGAGAACGGGAAAGGTGTAAATGTCATGGAATTCCATCAGATTAAGTCTATTGATGGTAATGTGGTGACTTTCTATGAGCCGATTATGCATGAAGTGGATATCGCTTATAATGATTATGATGGTGGATGGGTAATACGTGATTATAAGTATTTTGAAAATGTGGGTGTGGAAGACTTATCGTTTGTCGGGAAAGCTATTACTCCTTATTATCATCATGGGGACAATGATCCGGATGCCCCTGATGCATGGCTTTATGATAGCAGTTATATGCCTTTGCAGTTGAGCCGTGTGGTAAATTCCTGGGTACGCAATGTAAGCTTTGAAAGTGTCAGTGAGGCTGTTACTTTTGGAGAGTCGGCCAACTGTTCGGCTTATAATATTTCGATTACGGGTAATCGCGGACACTCTGCTGTGCGTGCACAAGGTTCCAGCCGTGTGTTTATTGGCAAGGTGAGTGACGAAAGTGCTGATTCACGAGGTCATGGGCAATGGCACGGTTGCGGGGTTTCCAAACCAAGTATGGGAACCGTAGTGTGGAATTGTAACTGGGGACAGGATGCCTGCTTTGAATCGCATGCCACTCAGCCTCGTGCTACGTTGTTTGATAATTGTCGGGGGGATTGGTACGCTATCATGCCGGTGGAGCAGAAACGGAAGCTCCCAACCATTTGTCAGATCTTACTTTGTGGAATTTGTATGTGACGGGTACAATTGATGAGAAGGGTATTAACTTTGCTTCTGACTTTAAATGGTGGGATGCCGGAAGTTTCTGGTGGAAAATATATCCTCCTATAGTGGTAGGTACACATGGGCAAGCCGTTACTTTCTCACAAGAAGAAGGTCAGCTTACATACGAAGAAAGTACGGGGGTAAAGGTTACTCCAGAGTCATTGTATGAGGCGCAGCTTCAGAATCGCTTGGGGTATGTGCCGGCTTGGTTGAAAGCCTTGAAATAATCATAATATGGGAAATACTGCCCCGTAGTAGATGCATTGCTATTACGGGGTAGTTTTGCCATATAGTTGTAAGAAAATAATAAGAACTGGATTTGAATGAAAAAAACTTGTTTAAGATTCTTGACTGGCAGGTTGTTGCTTTTCTGGGCGATAATGGCGATAGGGATGGTATGTGCATGTACGGATGAAAATCCGGCAGGTGAGGAAGGTAATGAAGGTTACGGAAGCACGGAAGGAGATAATACACCGACAGTGAGTGATGTAATTGTTCAGATGAACCGTGATGTGGCTGATATGCAGCAGATTGCTGAGGGAAAAGTGAAGGTACTTACTTGTATGAAAGAAAGCAACGGACGTTATCTGGTAGAATTGGATAACGGACATGTGCTCACCGTGTATGCAGAGGAGGAACAGGTAAAGAAGAACTCCGTCCCATTAGTGGGTATTGATGCAGATGGTTATTGGGTGTGTGAACTGGATGGAAAAACCGAAAACCTGACCACTGCAGACGGACAGTTGGCGGCGGCTTTAAGTTCGGCAGGGAAAGGAACTTTTACTCCTCAGTTCCGGGTGGGAGAAAAAAACTTCTGGGAAGTTTCTTATAACGGTTCTCAATGGATGCAAATAGGTACCCGTCAGGTATGGGATGTAGAAAAGGAGCCGGCTGCAGCTTTTTCTCCTTTTGCCGGATGTTCGGCAGATGAGGATGCGGGAACATTGACTATATCTTTGCGTTGTGGAGAGAAGAAAATTAATACACAAGTGCAGGGAAAAGGTACCACGGATGCTTGGAACAAATTTGTGGCAGGTTCGGCCGATAATGTGTTGCTGGATTTTTCTTATGCCGGTTACAAACATGGGGAAGAAGAAGCACCAGATGGATTTGCATTAGGGTATAAAACGATTAATGTGAAGGAATATATGGATGCCCATCCTGATTTGACTGCACGGGAGGCATTTTTGAAATTGCTGAAAGAAAAAAAGTTGGTACGCATTGACGACGAAAGCAAATCGTATTCAAATGACAATGCAGGAGTGGTGTTCTACTTTCCGGCAGGAGAATATGTGCTGCATAATGAGGAGGATAATACGCTGAGACAAGATGTTGAAAACCCCGCGTACGATGGAAAAGGGAATAATACGAGCTCGTCTATCATTATCTATGGTGGGAACTTTGTAATAAAAGGAGACGGGCCCGACAAAACGTTCATTAAAATGGATACTCCGAATTTGCCAACCGATACGGAGGTGATGTATTCTTCTCCGGTGATGATTAACATCAAGCATAATGCATGGCTGGGAGCTGAATATGAAGTGACGGGAAATGCCGGGAAAGGTACCTTTAAGGTAAAAGTGGCCGGGGCATCGAATTTTAAAGTAGGTGAATGGGTGTGCTTGTATTTGCACGATAATAGTCCGGAACTGGTGAAACAGGAGCTGTTGCCGTATGCCTGGGAATCGACGATGACCAATATCTCGACAGAAGGAGTACAGGTGGAGGATTATCATCAGATTGTGAACATCAGCGGGGATGAAATTACCTTTAAAGAACCGATTATGCATGAGGTGGATGCACAATGGAACTGGAAACTGCGTAAATATTCGTATTATGAGAATGTGGGAGTAGAGGATTTGACATTTGTAGGGCATGCGGTAGATGATTTTCAACATCATCGTAGCTGGATTGACGATGGGGCTTACAAACCGATTGCTTTTATGCGCGTTGTCAATTCATGGATGCGGCGTGTGAATTTTGAGAATGTGAGCGAGGCAGCTTCAATTATTTCGAGTGCGAATTTTTCTGCTTATAAGATTAATATTACTGGAAATCGCGGTCATGCAGCTATCCGTTCCCAAGGTTCCAGCCGGGTATTTATCGGTGCGGTGCGTGATTGTACAGACGGTCCGTTGGCGGATGAATATCCTACGTTCCAGAGTAATACCGGACAGTATCATGCCTGCGGTGTATCAAAACCCAGTATGGGGGCTGTTATCTGGAAGGTTACGTGGGGAGATGATGCTTGCTTTGAATCGCATGCCACTCAGCCTCGTGCTACACTGATAGATAATTGTACAGGTGGTTTTGTGCAGTCCAGACAGGGCGGAGACGCCAATCAAGTGCCGAATCATTTGAATGACCTGACCATCTGGAATATGTTCTCTACGAATACAAAACTGAATGGCAATGGTACACTGCCGGCGAATGGGGAGTTTGACTGGTGGCGTACGGGTTGGAAATATTGGAAAATTTTACCGCCGGTTATTGTAGGATTCCATGGTGATCCTGTCAAGTTTGTACAAGAGCAGGTGAAGCTGGATGAAAGTAATGGCATGCCGGTAGAACCTCAGTCGCTTTATGAGGCACAATTGGAACGCCGTTTGGGTAGTGTTCCAGTTTGGTTGAAGGCTTTGAAATAATTATAAACTTTAAATATCATGAACTTAACGCGAAACCTTTATTTACTTTTTTTGTGTGGAATGTGTACTCCGGCTGTGCATGCAGCCGGTAACATGACGACAGATGCGGCAGTACAGCAGACGGTGAATCAGGATGCGGACGCAACGAAGCTGAAAGAACTTGCAGAGTTCCGTAAGAAATATAAGTTTCCGGAACCGAAGGCTTCTGAGAGTGAGCTGAAGGCTGCCCAGATGGGGCTAAAGATGCTGATGCTGCAGCGTACGGGAGATTATACCGTGACAGGAGCAGATTTATGGGGTGAGAAAGTGATGAACCAGCATCTGAGAGATGTGGCAAAAACGGTACGTGCGTTGTCATACGGAGTGCAGAAATACGGTAAATCAGCCAAAGGCGATTTGGATTTATATCTGGATTATCTGTTTACACACAATTTTTTCCTTCGTATGCCTAAGCTGGTATATAGCAACTATAGTGATGTACGAAAGATTCCTACTGATTTGATGAGTGCCATTCCGGTATGTGATGAGGTACGTAAGGCTAAAATGATTGCCGCCGTACAGAAATTACTGGAAGTGGACGTGATTCGTCAAGGAGATAAGGCCATCCTGAACTGGATTAGTTCGGACTATATTTTCAATATTGTGCCATACGTGTTTAATCTGGCACTGGCTAACCCGAACGACCAGCAGGCTGTGCAGGACTTGCAGTTACTCTCCGGCTTCCTGCGGGTATGTACGCGCTATAATGTGGGCAATAAGGACATCTTGAAGCCGGACGGTACAGGTTTCCACCACAATGCGCACTATAACGGATACATGTATTCTTACAAAACGTGGGTGGAATACTTCTATCGTTTCAAGGGGACTTCATTCAAGATTGACCCTAAGTCGTACGAAAGACTGAAAAAGGCTGTCGTAACGATTTACATGACTGCTGTGCGTGCAGAAGGTGATAAGAACCGGATTTATGCCAACAGTATGGCAGGACGCCATCCTTTCTATAGTATTGAGGTGCCCTTTACGCAGAAACTGTTTGAACAGTTGATTGAGATTGGAGCGGATGCCACAGGTACGGATTTAGATAAGGAACTGGCTGCTTATTATAATTACTTCTTTAAGACGGATAAGTATCCGGTACCGGCTGCTGATGCCAACGGATTCTATCAGTATAACTACAGCTCGGCAGGAGTGTATCGCCAGCCGGGATGGGTGGCTGTGATGAAGTCGCCTACGGCTATGTTGTGGGGAAGTGAAATTTATAACAAGACCAATCGTTTCGGACGTTACCAGAGTCACGGTACACTGGAAATTCTGTACGATGGGGGACTGGTTCCTACAGGTTATCCTTCTAACAATGAGAACAAGGGTGCTGGATGGGACTGGAATATGATGCCGGGAAGTACGACAGTACATTATACCAACTGGGCGGAAATGATGCCTTATAAGAACGATAAGGATCGTTTTGACCAGAAGGCCAGAAAGAGCAATTTTGCCGGGGCTGTATCGATGAAGGATTACGGACTCTTTGCTACTGCTTTTGATCAGGATGACCGTTGGGGAAGCCAGCGATTTACTCCTACCAATTTGACTTTCTGTAAGTCGGTGTTGGCTATTGACGGTATGTTGTTCAGTATTGGAAATGGTATTTCTGCAAAGGGTGATTATGCGGACAACATGATTACGGCTACGAACTTATTCCAGTCGGTAGTAAGTAAGCAGTACAATAAGTTGACTGTGAACGGCCAGGAGGTAACGAAGGGAAATCGCCAGAATTATGCTTCTTCAGAACCTGTGACGATGATTAATCCTGTTTCAACCGGTTTCTTTGTTCCGGCAGGTCACGATGAACTTACGGTGATTTATGACGAACAGGAGACGCCTTCTTCTGTAGGTATGGCTGGTAAACCGGCTAAAGAAGTGGTGGCAAAAGCATATATGAACCACGGGGTGAAACCGGAGAAGAAGTCTTATTCTTTTGTTGTAGTTCCGGCAGCGGATGAAGCTAAGATGAAGGATGTGGCCGACCGTCAGACAAAAGGAGAATTATTCTCGGTAGTGGAAATGCAGGATTCCTTGCACATCATTAAATATGCACCGAAGAATGTGCTGGCTTATTCATTTTTTACTCCTACGAAGGGATTGACAGCAGGTGAGGTAGTTTCTTCGGCTACGGAACTGTTGCTGATAGAACAAAAGAATACGGATGGTAGTCTGTCGTTGGGTATGGCCAATCCGAACTTGCGTCCTAAAATGCTGGACAAGAAGAACTGGAAGGAGATTCCTACCCCTGCATTTATTGAACTGAAGGGTATCTGGCAGATGGATGGAAATGTGCCTGGTGTGTTCTTAAAGACAATGGAGAATGGAAATACGGAAGTGTCTTGTTTGTTGCGAAACGGACTTCCTGTGTATATGAAGCTGGTGAAACAGAAATAAGGCTAAATACTGAAAATATAAAAGGTCGTTCTTCCAATGAGTGAGGAACGACCTTTTTTTATTTTTATAAATTCAATATTTTAGTCTTTGTCAATCTTTAAAATACCACCGGTGGTGGAATTGAAAATCACGCGGGTGTTTACTTTCTTGTCGAACAAGCCGTCTACCAGTACTTCGGTGTAACCAAACTGGGTAAATGCCATTTCGTCGTTGAAAAGTTTTTTACCCTGATAAGTTACAGTAACATTTCCTTTACCCGGTACATTGTAGATGGCACCATCTGCTTTTTTCTTTTTCTTATCTTCTTCCGGTATGGGAAGGGTAGAAGTGTTGCGGATGGAAACATAAATCGGGTCACCAGCCAGATTGTTGGTCGGAAGTACTCCTAACTGGGTGGAGAAACGAGCGGCAACCTGTTCTTGTGTATCACTGCCGGGTTCTACCAATATTGTAAAGACTTTATCTGTGCGGTCGGTCGTACCGGTAAATGCTTGCATCAACGCTTTTTCTTGTTTGTTCAGCTGGTCAATAACCAGTTGAAGAGAAGCTCCGTCCTTTGGCATGGTTTCTGCCTGACCGCGCAGGATGGTGTTCTTGCTGTCGCGTATGTTATAGATTTCGCGGGCGGTCAGTTCTGCCATTTTTGCGCTGGAACCAGCCATGAGGATGTCTTCTGTCATGTATTTGCGGGCATTCTCATGGGACTGTGGCTTCTCTAACTTGTAGTCAGGGAGAGATTCTTTTTCGGTAGAGGTCGTATTGATGGCTTTTACAATCCCTTTGTCGGTCAGTTCTACATTGGATGCCATACTCTTATCTTTCAACTTCATGATGTAGGCTTTCGTAGAGTCGGGCACTCCTACAAGGCGGACTTGAATATCCTTGATTTCCCAATGGCTTTCAGGCTGTGAACTGATATTGTTCAGACGCAGGTAGCGGCTGGCGTACAGGCTGAAATCGCCCGGCTGGTAGTCTACCTTGGTGGCAATGATGTCAATGGCTACTTTGGTCTTAGGCAGGAAGTACACGATGCCCTCGCCTGCCTGTGGCACATAGCTTTCTTGGGAGTAGGCACTCAGAGAGGCCAGCAGTCCCAATGCAATGATTCCTTTTTTCATATTGTCTGTCATTTAGTTTCCATTAGTTGTTTCCATGCGGCCGGCAATGCGTCTGCAATGTCACCGGAGGTCATACCGATTACTCCCTTTTGCTGGCAGGCGATGTCACCGGCCAGACCGTGTACATAGACGCCTAAGCGGCAGGCTTCTTCGTGTGTGTAGCCTTGTGAGAGCAGTGACAGGATGACACCGGTAAGAACGTCGCCACTTCCGGCAGTGGCCATACCCGGATTGCCTGTAGGGTTGAAGTAAGTTACTCCGTCAGGGGTAATGACAGCCGTCCATGCTCCTTTCAGTACGATGTAGCATTGCAGGTGGGCCGCCAGTTCTTTCGCCTTTGACAAACGCTCGTAGCTGTTGCTGCAGCGTCCGATGATGCGTTCCAGTTCCTTGATATGTGGAGTAAGAATGCTGTGGCGAGGAATACGGGTCAGGTAGTTACGGTAGCTGCTGAAGATGTTGAGTGCATCTGCATCCAGAACCAAAGGAATATAGCAGTTGCTTACCTGGTCGAACAGCGCCTGCACCGTGATTTCTTCCTGTCCTAATCCCGGGCCGATGGCTACGGCCTGGAAGTTGTCGAGGTCGGCAGCTTCGGCAAAGCAGCGGTCGTGTACGTCATCCTGCACCATGGCTTCAGGCACATTGCTCTGTAGCAGGTCATGGTTGCATACTGGGGTGTGTACGGTGAGTAGTCCGATGCCCGAACGCAGGCAGGCACGTGAAGCTAACAGGGCGGCACCTCCCATACCGTATGAACCGGCTATCAGCAGGCCGTGGCCGAACATGCCTTTATGGGCAAATTTCTTTCTTGGCTTGATGAGCGCACGCATTTCGCTGGCTTCGGTGATGTAATAGTTCGTCTTGGCTGATTCGATGAATTCACGGCTTATACCGATGTCGAGCAACTGCCATTCGCCTACCACATCTGCGTTTTCGGCAAAGAGGAAGGAGAGTTTGGGCATCTGGATGCTCAGGGTCAGGTCGGCCTTGATGATGTTTTGTCGGATGTTATGGGTATTGTCTTCTCCCATCAGTCCGGAAGGAATGTCGATGGATACCACCTGGGCAGGAGAAGCATTGATGTATTGTACTACGGCTGCAAATCCTCCGCTCAGCGGTTTTTGAAGTCCAGAACCGAACAGACCGTCGATTACTACGTCGTGACTGCCCAGATGAGGCGGGTCGAACTGGTTGCTGACTTCGGTGTAGTTGGCAAATCCGCTTTCTTTCAGGCGCTGGATGTTGGTGAGGCATTCTTCAGAAAGGGTACCTTTTACGTTGAACAAATAGACTTCTACCGGATAGTTTTTCAGGAAGAGGATGCGGGCTACAGCCAGTGCGTCGCCCCCATTGTTGCCCGGACCGGCAAATACGACAAGACGGTGTGACTTGTCATATCGCTCGCTGATAGCTTGTGCCAACAGACCGGCAGCTTTTTCCATGAGGTTGATTGACAATATAGATTCGTGGGCGATGGTATATGCATCTGCCTCTTTTTGTTGTGTACAACTTAAAATTTTCATTGTATATATAAAATAGCTATTTTGTCGGTAAAAGTACGAAAAAAGCCTCGAATGGGATATATATTCTATTGAAAATATCTTTAAATACTCAGGGGGAAGTGTGGAGGTTTTAGGGAAAATCCGTAAATTTGCACAATTTCTAAAACTAGATTATAACATGGATACGATTCAGATTAAAGACAAGCGTTTCAAAACGTTTATCCCAGAGGCGGATATCCTGAAGGAGGTGGCACGTGTGGCCAATGAAATCAATCATGACTTGGAGGGTGAAAATCCGTTGTTTTTGAGTGTGTTGAACGGCTCGTTCATGTTTACGGCCGATTTGATGAAACATCTGACGATTCCATGTGAGATTTCTTTTGTGAAGCTGGCTTCGTATGCGGGAACGGCTTCTACAGGAAAGGTGAAAGAACTGGTAGGACTGAATGAAGACATTTCAGGACGTACGGTGGTAATTGTGGAGGATATTGTGGACACGGGGCTGACCATGCAGCGTTTGCTGGAAACCCTGAAAGCACGCAATCCGAAAGAAATCCGTATTGCTACGCTGCTGGTGAAACCGGATAAGTTGCAGGTAGATTTGGATATAAACTATGTGGCGATGAATATTCCGAATGATTTTATCGTGGGCTACGGACTAGATTACGATGGCTTCGGACGGAACTATCGTGACATCTATACAGTGGTGGAATAATTTTTTTATTTATTATAAGACAACATGTTGAATATTGTAATTTTTGGTGCTCCGGGTTCAGGTAAAGGAACTCAGAGTGCTCGTATTGTGGAAAAATATGGCTTGAACCATATTTCTACGGGAGATGTATTGCGTGCAGAAATCAAGAACGGCACGGAACTGGGTAAAACAGCAAAAGGTTATATCGACAATGGTCAGTTGATTCCGGATGCGTTGATGATTGATATTCTGGCTAGCGTATTCGACAGCTTCAAGGATAGCAAAGGTGTGATTTTCGATGGATTCCCTCGTACAATCGCTCAGGCTGAGGCTTTGAAAGAAATGTTGAAGGTACGCGGACAGGAAGTTTCTATCATGCTTGACCTGGAAGTTCCTGAAGATGAACTGATGACTCGTCTGATTAAACGTGGACAGGAATCTGGTCGTGCTGACGACAATGAAGAAACTATCAAGAAGCGTCTGGTAGTATACCACTCTCAGACTGCTCCGTTGATTGACTGGTACAAGAACGACGGTAAATATTGCCACATTCAGGGATTGGGTACTATGGACGGTATCTTCGCTGATATTTGCGCGGCTATTGATAAACTTTAAATAATAAAAAACTGGCGGGCCGGTGACGGTCTGCCAGTTCTTAAACTTGAATTTATGGCTGAATCGAATTTTGTTGATTATGTAAAAATCTACTGCCGCTCCGGAAAGGGAGGCCGTGGCTCGGTGCACATGCGCCGTGAGAAGTATATGCCCAACGGAGGTCCGGACGGTGGCGACGGTGGTAGAGGAGGTCATGTGATTTTGCGGGGAAACCGCAATTACTGGACATTGCTGCACCTGAAGTACGACCGTCATGTGTTTGCGGAACATGGAGGTAACGGCTCGAAAAACAAAAGTTTCGGAAAGGACGGGGCAGATAAAGTCATTGAAGTGCCTTGTGGAACGGTAGTATATAATGCCGAAACAGGGGAATATGTGTGCGACGTAACGGAGCACGGACAGGAAGTCATCTTGCTGAAAGGCGGACGCGGAGGATTGGGAAACTGGCATTTCCGTACAGCGACCCGTCAGGCACCCCGTTTTGCCCAACCGGGTGAACCGATGCAGGAGATGACGGTGATTTTGGAATTGAAATTATTGGCGGATGTAGGTCTGGTAGGTTTTCCGAATGCCGGAAAATCCACTTTGCTTTCTTCGGTTTCTGCCGCACGTCCGAAAATTGCCAATTATCCTTTTACCACGCTGGAACCGAACCTGGGAATTGTGTCTTATCATGAAGGAAAGTCTTTCGTGATGGCGGATATTCCGGGTATCATTGAGGGAGCCAGTGAAGGAAAGGGGCTGGGACTGCGGTTCTTGCGTCACATTGAGCGCAACTCATTGCTGCTGTTTATGGTACCGGGTGATACGGATGACATACGTAAGGAGTATGAGATTCTGTTGAACGAACTGGCTACCTTTAATCCGGAGATGCTGGACAAGCAGCGGGTGTTGGCCATTACGAAATGTGACATGCTGGACGAGGAACTGATGCAGATGCTGGAACCTACATTACCTGAAGATATACCTCATGTCTTTATTTCTTCGGTGTCTGGAATGGGTATCCAGCAGTTGAAAGACTTGCTTTGGGCCGAACTGAATAAAGACAGTAACCAGTTGGAAGCAGTACGTCGGGAAGCCATCGTACATCGTCCGAAAGATATGACCAAGCTTCGCAAGGAGCTGGAAGATATGGGCGAAGACGAAGACTTTGACTATGAATATGAGGATGTGGATGAGGAAGATGACTTTGACTACGAGTACGAAGAGGAAGACTGGGAGGACGAACCACAAAAGTAATGAATAATCTGACTGATGATAAAAGAATGTTGGTGTACGGCCCGAAAAGTCCGCACACCGACATTTTTTGTTTCTCTACTACACGTTATGGTGGTTGTAGTAAGGGGAATTATGCTTCGTTTAACTGCAATCATTATTGTGGTGATGCGCCGGATAAGGTGGAACGGAACCGGGAACTGCTGTGTTCGTTGTTACCTGTGCGTCCCCGGATGTTAGTTATACCTCATCAAACGCACGATACGGTGGTGAAGGTTGTGGATGAGGCTTTTTTACGGCTTTCTTCCGAAGAACAATTGAAGCAACTGGAAGGAGTGGATGCACTGGTCAGTGATATGGACCAGGTCTGTCTTTGCATTTCTACTGCGGATTGTATCCCGGTGCTTTGCTATGATACCCGGCGGAAAGTAATTGCGGCGATACATGCCGGATGGCGGGGAACAGTGAAGCGCATCGTGGAAAAGACGTTGGACAAGATGGCGGCACTTTATGGCACGAAGGGAGAAGATGTGCAGGCTTATATTGGGCCGGGTATCTCTTTGAATGCTTTTGAAGTGGGAGATGAGGTGTATGAAGCCTTTGAAGCAGCAGGGTTTGATATGGCTTGCATCGCCCGCAGAGATGAAAAGTGGCACCTCGACCTTTGGGAAGCCAACCGGATACAGTTGCTGTCTAAAGGAGTAAAGAAGGAGAATGTGGAAGTAACAGGGATTTGTACCTATCAAAATTATACGGATTTCTTCTCGGCACGTCGGCTGGGCATTCGTTCCGGACGTATTTTGTCGGGGATTATGCGGATGTAGAACCATTTAAGAAAATAGCGAAATGGATTTGAATATTGAAGTATCAGAGGAATTACGGCAGGCTTGGCCGCAGTTTCGTGGAGCCGCTGTATTTGCGACGGTAAAGAATTCTCCATATAGTGAAGAACTGTGGAAACGTATCGGTGAGTTTACGGAACTTTACCGTCAGAAATATACCATTGATTCTATCAAAGAGATGCCTGCCATTCAGGCTACTCGTCAGGCTTATAAGAAATGTGGGAAAGATCCCAGCCGTTACCGTCCTTCTTCAGAAGCTTTATGCCGCCGCTTGTTAAGAGGACTTTCTCTTTATCAGATAGATACGCTGGTCGATTTGATTAACTTGGCGTCCATCAATAGTGGACATTCCATCGGTGGCTTTGACCGGGATAAGATTCAAGGAGACAAGCTGGTATTAGGTATCGGAAAGGCGGGTGAGCCTTACGAAGGTATTGGGCGTGGAGAATTGAATATTGAGGGAATGCCGGTATACCGAGATGCCGTGGGAGGCGTAGGTACACCGACAAGTGATAATGAACGGACAAAGATTTCATCGGAAACTACTCATCTGTTAGCCATCATGAATGCGTACAGTGGTAGTGAAGGTCTGGAGGAAGACGTACACTATATGGTGAATCTGTTGAAGGAATTTGCGGATGCCCAGGATGTAGAACTTCTTTATTTTGAGTGAAATGAATCGCTTGATTGTAATACTTGGACTGTTGTTCCTTTGTATGGGAAATATGCAGGCTGATGAACCTGTGAAAACAGTATTTACACACATGGAGCGTAGCCATGTCAGGGTACATACACCGGGACTGTTTTCAAAAGGAAATAGCGTGGAGATACACTTAGAGTGTTTGGCCGATTCGCAGTTCTGTTTTCCACTTCCCGGAGGAAAAGTCATTTCTGCTTATGGAAGCCGTGGTGGACATTCGGGAGCAGATATAAAGACCAAGGCCAATGATTCCATTCTTTGTGTGTTCGACGGTGTGGTACGCATGGCCAAAAGTTACGGTGGATATGGAAAGGTGATTGTGGTGCGGCATTTTAATGGACTGGAAACTGTGTACAGTCATAATTCCAAAAACTTTGTTGCACCGGGTGATTCGGTCAAGGCGGGCCAGGTCATCGCATTGACCGGGCGTACCGGACGTGCTACGACAGAGCATCTGCATTTTGAACTCAGGGCCAACGGACAACATTTTAGTCCTGGATTATTATTTAATATGTCTACCCGTGTTCCATTGAAGCGTACGCTGGTATGTACGAAAGCAGGAAAACATGTGAAATTATCTCCTAAAAAATGAAAGAATATGGATATTGAAAAGATATTGACAGAAGGAATTGTGTTCAGAGGCGGGAAGTCTTCTGACGGAAAAAAGAAAGAAGAGAAAGTAAAGACCAAGGCTAAGAAGAAAACTTACATTACGGGTTTGCATGGTTCTGGCTCTGCCAAGATGAAAGCGGAATATCGCCGCCGGAGAGCCAATAGACACAAACAGGGATAAAAGTGAACAAAAAACTGTATTCAGTTGTTAATATATTTGTAAAACTAAAAAAAGAAGATTATGAGAAAATTATTTTTACTCGTAGTAATTGTAATGGCTGCCATCACTGCCAGTGCGCAGGAAGGTATTTATTTAGGTGGTGGTATCAGTTTGTGGAGAAATAATGATGTAGATAAGACTTCATTCTCTATCACACCGGATGTAGGTTATAACTTGAGTGAGAAATGGGCTGTAGGTGTGGAACTGGCTTATGCGCATAAAGGTTATGATGGTGAAGATGCAATAAGCACGAATGCATTTGCTTTGGCTCCGTATGCACGTTACTCTTTCTATGAAAACAAGATTGTACGTTTGTTCTTGGATATGGGATTTGGATTCTCGACTTACAAGGAGAAACATGTGGATTCAGTAAATGGTTTTGAAATCGGAGTGAAACCGGGATTGGCAGTGAAATTGAATGATAATTTCAGCTTTATTACTAAAGTAGGTTTTGCGGGTTATCGTGACGACTATTATCGTGGAGAAGAAAATGGATTCGGCGTCGGCTTGGATGGCGAAAATATTTCCATTGGTATTGAGTACGAATTCTAATAAGAACGATTGAATAATTAATAGATAGGGAGCAAAAAGAGGTGAAAACTTCTTTTTTGCTCCCTTTTTATTTGTTTCTCCGCTTTATCTTTTTAAATTTGTGTAATTCATCTATTATTTGAGCTTATGAAAAAGATTGCATGCATAGTGGCAGGTTTGTTCGTAGCTTTGACAATGGCCGCACAGACAAAAGTAACTTGGAGTATGGAACTTGGACTGGGTATGAGTACCTGGATGGGAAAGGATGCCGGAGACTCTTCTCCATTGTTTAACCAGAAGGTTGGAGTAGGAATTGATGTACCTTTGAGTGGACTGGTATCATTCCAGACCGGATTATACTGGGCTTCGAAAGGAGCAAGCATAGACGTGGATTATGTAGGGGCTAATACGAAGAATGTGGTGGATATGCACGTGAACCAGAACTATTTTGAGATGCCTTTGCTGGCTGCTTTTCATGTAGGTACAGCCGCTAATTTTGATATGGTGTTCACAGCAGGTCCTTATCTGGCGTATGGGGTAAACGGCAAGCGGAATATTGACATTGATGACTTGACTGTTTCTTATAATACCTTTGGGGAATCAAAGATTGAAGGAGAAATCGTCTCAGGGCTGCGTCGTTTTGATGCCGGTGTGATGGCTGGTGTGGCACTCGACTTTAAACGCTGGACGGTAGGACTTGACGGAGAATTTGGATGCTGCAAATTAGCCAGCAATTCAAAGACACGCAACTTGGCATTCTTCTTCACTGCTGGCTATAAATTCTAATTCTTAGAGATTTTATGTACGCTGGATGGCCTGTACCGTTTCTTTACGGGCAGGCTATGCAGCATTTTGAGAGCTGCCAAGTGGCGGTCGCGCCAGATTCGGTAGCTGAGCACGATTACAAGAAAAACAGTTCCTAACAGACATACCCAGCCGAACAACTCTTTCAGGCTGGTCAGCATGGTCTGGGTGTTTACTTCATTATAGAGTTGTATGACTGATACATCCGGCATCCACTCGTGCAGATTGTCCATGTCTCTACTTAATAACCCCCAGTTATCGCGTTGCAGGTGTTTCATCCAGCGGTTCAATATGGCTGCTCCCAGAGGGGTTGCAATGCTGGTACGAATGAAGCTGAGTACGCACAAAGACTGGAAGAAATGCTTGAAGGGTATATGCTTCGCTACATAAATGGTTAGCGAAATATAAAGCACTCCATGACCGATGCCTTTTAAAAAGTTGGGCAGATACAAACTTTCAATATTCAAATCGGGGTATATCAGAAAATACATGTAATACTGGTACATGACTATCAGTGTAAATCCGACAGAGATCAATAGTTTATATCCTTTTTTTAATACTGCTTGCCGGAAGAATACGATACCTGCTCCAGCCAGGATTCCTGCAAATACACACCAGTTCAATGAAATGGCATTTAGCGTATCGTACTGTAAGATGGAGGTCATGAATGCATTCTGCAGTACGGAGGAGGTGGTGAGAAACAGACAGAGCATCAAGAACAGGAACAACACTACGGGGAATTTCTTGTAGCGGAATACCTGCGGGTCTATATACGGATGCCGTATGGAAGTCATCCGGTTGATGTTTATCAACAAGGACACTACGGCTATTACAATGCAGGAGCGAATCTGCACGCTGTCCAGCCAGTCGTAAAAGTCTCCATAGATACAGATAAAAACAATCGCGAACAGCATGGCTGTCCATAAGAGGAGGCCTATCCAGTCTATGCCATATAAGGGAATCTTTTTACCTAGGCGGATAGTCTGTGTCAGGCACATGACACAAATCCATACCACCATCAGCATGCCGATGACAAACCAGTGCATGTATTGCCGGTTGGCCCAGTCGTTGATGTGCATGGTGACCAGTCCGGACAACTGTATACTTTCAAGCACGATGATATAGATAACGGGATAGAAAACCGAGAAATTTCCGGAAGGTGTAATGCTCAGGCGGGTATTGGAGAAACACTCGAAGGTGCCCCACATGCGGAAGAATCCCGATACGAAGCATACACAAATCATGAGAAAGATGTTTTCTGTATGCATGGTAATCAGGTTGCAGAGAATGAGTACCGGGCATACCGTCATGAAAATGGACCGGGTGGTAAACCGGGATTTCAGACGGAACAGTATCGGAAATATAACGGTCATACCGATGAAAGAGGCATAGGCTGCCATGGTTACATCTTCCTGGATACATCCTAATGCACTCGACATCTGGGTAGCAGCTGGCAGGAAAACTCCTCCGTTAAACTGAAAGACCATGGCAAAGAAGAGCGACAGGACGATGCAGACCGGAGTGGGCAGGAATTCTTTGAAGTAAGGAATCTGAGGACGTGGTTCAGCCATTTTCGTGTTTACTGTTTAACGTAACATTCTACATTCATTCCGGCTCTCAAGCGTTGCAAATCTTCCGGGCGGTTGTTTTCCGTAAACTCGATACGGACTGGGATGCGCTGTTTTACCTTTACGAAGTTGCCCGCCGAGTTATTTTGTGGAATAAGTGAATAGGAAGCTCCGGTAGCATCCGAAATAGAAGCGATACGCCCTTTAAATTTTACATCAGGAATAGCATCTACTCTTACTTCCACCAGCTGATTTCTCTTCATGTCGGTAGTCTGAGTTTCCTTGTAGTTGGCTATGACCCATTTCTCCGTACCATCTACCAAAGTCACCAAGGCTTGTCCAGGCTGAACTAACTCTCCTTCATGAATGTTTTTTCGTCCGGTCACTCCGTCTGTAGTAGCCAGAATCACTGTATAAGAGAGGTTCAGTTTGGCCAGGTTGAGTGCAGCCTCTGCCAGTTTAATAGCCGATTCATTCTGTTCCAATCGCTGGGTTTGCTCCTGCTTCTGGAGTAAAGTCGATTGTTTCTGGCGTAACAGCTGTTCATAGCGTGCCTGTGTAGCTTCGTAATCCGTTTTTACCCGGTCGAATTGTTGAGGAGTAACGGCTTCTTCTTTCAGCAATTCCTGATAGCGTTTGTAATCCGTCTGTGCATTTTGCAGGCGAATACGCTGCTCATCAATGGCTGCATCCGTTACGAGGATGTTGTTCTGTGTGGTGTTGATAGTGGTATGCATGGCACTCTTTCCGGCCAGTGCATTGCGATAGTCGGCTTCGGCCTGTGCCACTTTCAGACGGTATTCCGTATCTTCTATGATGGCCAGGGTATCTCCTTTTTTTACAGTCTGGTATTCCTCAAAACAGATTTTCTTGATGAAGCCCTGTACCCGTGTGCTGACAGGAGTCAGGTGTTGCTTCACCTGAGCATTGTCTGTATATTCCACACTACCTAAATGGATAAATTTGCCGCAAACCCAGCTGATACCGGCTACGAGGACCAGCAGTATAAAGAAATTAGAAATAGCTCTTTTTTTGTTTCGCATCATATATTTTTTCGTTTTTGTGTAAATATGAAATTCATTAAAGTGTTCCCGTAATTTTTTTCAGCAGGTAATATTGATACAATATACCTATCTGATAGTTGGCCAGCTGCAATTCCATGTCCAGCTGCATGTTGCTGGCATCCAGCATATCGGTAATCAGTGACAGACCGTTCAGGTAACGTTGCCGCACGATGCGGAAGTTTTCATGTGCCAGCTGTACGCTTTTTTGCTGAGTCTGCAGTCTTACGTACGCTTCATTCAGGTTCACGTATGCTTCGTGCACTTTATTTTCTATTTCTTCTTTGACCAGCTGGTAGTTTTTTTCTGCTTTTGAGGTAGCTATCCGTGCCTGTTTCAGTTTCTTCTTGCTCTTAAACAACGCATCCAGATTGTACGAGATACCTACTCCGGCAAACCAGTAGTTGAAGTTGTTGTTCAATGGCGGGACTTCTACTAGAATCGGTCCGTTAAATTCATTGGTAGCTGTCAGACTGATGTGAGGTCTGCGTTCCGAACGAATCAAGTTCTGCTGGTTGTGGGTCAGCTTGATTTCCGTGTGTGCCTGCTGGAGTTCAGGAGATTCCTGAGAAGCTTCCATCCAGGTCGTTTCCTGTTGTTTGTCCACATTGATACGGAACAGTGCTGTGGAGTCGAGTACAATATGTACCGAAGGGTCCAGTCCGATAGTAGTCGTCAGCTTGTGGTTCAAGACATTGAGCCTGTTGATAGTAGAAGTCAGGCCTAATTGCAGATTCTGTAACTGTAGTTCATAACGGGTAATGTCACTCTTCAGTGCCGTACCCTGTTGATAGGCAGCCCGCATATCCTTTACCAATAGATGTGTCTGCTCAATGTTCTTTTCGTAGACCGTCTGTTGATTTCTCAGTTGGAACAAATCCAGATAATATCCCAACAGCATGAAGCGCAAATCCTGCTGGTTGTTTTGATAAGTCTGTTGTGCTAGTTGCTGTTGCAGTTTCGCTTTCTGGATGTTGGCATTGATACTTCCTCCGGCGTAGATAGTCTGTGAGGCCTTGAGTACAAAAGAATTACCGAAATGCGGCATGTCAGCATGTATGCCGTTACTGAAATCCCGGTCTGTCATGCAACCGTCACCAATATAGTTGAGGTCCACCTGTGCCCGGATGGAGGGAAGTTTGGCATTTTTAGCCACTTCTACCGCCTGTGTCGTTTCGTCAATGGCCAGTGAATGAAGCTGGATGCTTTTGCTGTTCTGGTCTGCCAGTTGAAACAATTCATCGATAGAAAGAACCCGTTCTTGTGCGGCGGCCGTGTAAATAAAAAAGGAAAGAACTCCAATAGTTGAAACTAATCTTTTACCCATTATTCTTTTTGTGTTGAAAATACCTTTAGCCATTTTATTTGGCTGTGCAAAATTAAGCCATTATTTTTAGGCTGAATTTGCGGTTTATGCAAAAAGATTACCATTTTAAGCCATCCTCAGAGAATGAATCAGGAACAGGAAAGCTATATCTCGCTGATAAAGCAGACGAGTAAGGAGACCATCCGCATCAAGAAAACCGGATGGGAAGAAATTAAACTGCCGGGCCATGCACATGAAAAGTGCCAGATTATCTATACCCTTTCCGGCACGTTGCATGTACAGATAGGTTCCACAAGCTATTTTGTGCCAGAGAAGCACATCGCCTGGATACCCGGCTGTACGGAGCATGAATTATCCAGCAAGAATCGGCAGGTGTCACTGGTTATTTTCTATCTGTCGCTGGATGCGGATGACAAGGATACTGCCTTGAAGGAATTCTCCATTTATCACACCAACTCCTTTATTGCAGAGAACTTGAAATTTATTGCTTCCAAGGGGACGGAGATAGAACAGGCTGATTCTCCCGATTTGTATGCCTTTGCACTCAGCTTTTTCAAACTGCTGCCCTCCATCAGCCAGGATATGGGCTTTTTGTTGAAGATGCTGGCCATTCCCAATGATGCACGTTTGCATCCTATTCTGGCCTATCTGCAGGAGCATTTGCATGAGAATTTGAAGATGCCGCAACTGGCTGCCCATTTCGGATTCTCTGTGCGCAACCTGAGCCGTTTGTTCAATGAGTCGGGCATACGTTTCAGCTATTATGTGAACAATCTGAGAATCATGCGGGCTATCGAGCTTTTTGCCGATGGGGGAAGGACCATGCAACAGATTGCATACGAAGTAGGTTTTGCCACTCCCAACCATTTCAATCGTGTGTTCCGCCAGATTACGGGCGTATCACCTAATGCTTTTGTAAAAAATGACTAAGTCCCTTTCTCTGCCTGAAACAGGACAAGAGAAAAGAACTCAGCGATGAGTATAAATCAAATCAGATTATACGTAAGTTTCCAGGAAAGAGACTTCTCCTTCCGGTACAACTTCCAGGTTCTGGGTAGTAGCCGGGAACAATACAGATTCACCTGCTTTTACGCTGATGCGGTTGCCTTCGTTGTCAGTAATGGTGCAGGCTCCCTTCATGCAGATGTAAATAACAAACGAATCCAGTTCGCTGTAGTCCATGTTCATGGTTTCTGTCAGGTTGTAAACAGAAGTGGTGAAGTACGGACAGCTTACCAGTTCCACCGGTTCGTCTTTACGCGGTTCATAGTGCGTACGATAATCATCAGATACAGTATAGTCGATGGCATCTTTTGAAAGTTCTGTATGCAGTTCACGCAAGTTACCGTTCTTGTCTCTGCGGTTGAAGTCATAAATACGGTACGTGATGTTGGAAGTCTGCTGTATTTCTGCCAGGAAACATCCGGCTCCGATGCTGTGGATACGTCCTGCCGGTAAAAAGAATACATCGCCCGGCTGTACGTCATATTTGTCGAGGGCATCACAAATTGTATTGTTTTCAATCATGTCGGCATATTCCTGCGGAGTAATCTGTTTTTTCAGACCTGAATACAAGTGTGCCTGTCCGCCAGTATTGTCGATGATATACCACATTTCTGTTTTACCCATAGACTGGTGGCGCTTCATGGCCAGTTCATCGTCAGGGTGTACCTGAATAGACAAATCCTGCTTGGCGTCAATAAACTTGATAAGCAAAGGAAATTTGCCTTGGAATCGCTTGTAGTTTTCTTCTCCCACCAGCTTTCCTTTATATTCTTCCATCAGCTGAGTCAGATTCTTGCCGGCATCTGCACCTTCTGCTACTACAGATTCGTCGCCCGGTACGTCTGAGATTTCCCAGCTTTCTCCCACTTGTTCCTGCTGACAGTCTAATTGTTTGAAAGGAATAATACGTTCTCCTCCCCAAAGGGTCGATTTTAAAATAGGTTTGAATTTCAAAGGATACATAATCTTATTTATTTTTTGGTCTGTACAAAAATAGGAAAAACACTTTAGAAAATTGGAAAATTGGGATAAAAAAGAATCTCCAGCCTCGTACAGAGTATATGTCTTGTACGAAACTGGAGATAAAATCAAACGTATTAGTGTATAAATCTTTGTTTAGAATTTATAGCCTGTCCATGCAAATGTATCAGTAGAAACACCGGTATTACCGTTTGCAACAGTTACATTTCCGGTACCATTTACATCGTTTGCAGTCGCCTGACTTAATTCCTTGCTGACACTGATAGTTGTAGTGGTATCAGCATTTCCTTTTCCGTCCTTCAGGTCTACTAAGTCTGTGACTAATCCAGATCCTTTAACCAATGCATTGACGATAGTTGCTTTGGCACCACGGCGAATCTTGATGGCATCCTGCATTTCAGCTTCTTTAGATAGATTTTCAATAGTCATGTTTTCAATTTTGAAATTAGATTGAGGAGTGTGGTCAGGACCTTTTCCGTCCAGATTACCGTCTGCTTCTACACCGCGTGGGTCTTCTTCTGTGCTGGTAAATCCTTCTTCCCATCTTCCATAGCAGTCAGACAAAGTACCGCAGTATCCTTGTGTGAAGTCGAACATGTCATCATCGCAGTTGACAGCCAATAATCCTTTTACATTGACAGAGCCTCCAAAGAATTCGATAGCATCGTCAGCACCATCTGCCACATAAATATTTTCAATTGTTGTTCCGTTTCCTACGGCATTTAATGTCAGTCCGTTATGCTCAATGTCGGCATTGGAACGGGCACCTGTGTAGAGCAGTTTCACATATTTCAGTACACCTGAATTGTCTGCATTGTCAGAACCACCGTATTTGTAGTTGTTGTCAATTTCTGTAGAACCTTCACTGCCTGCTGATGCGCCAGAGATTATAGCTTTACCATTAATAATCAGTCCGCCCCAGTATCCGGCTGTAGCAGATTCAGTGTCTGCGGTAAATGTAATAGGTTTTTCAGCTGTACCCTCTGCATTGATTTTTCCCCCTCTGTCTACTAAGATATAGTTTCCAAATCCTTTTCTTGCCTTTAATGTAGTGCCGGCTGGAATGTTCAATACACCACCATCTTTCACAATGACAGCCCCTTCAATAATGTAAAGCTTGCTGGCATCTAATGTAACTTCAGTATCAATGCTGGTAGGTAAGTTTTCTTCTGAAATTACCACATCCGAACTAGGGAATTTATATCCTGTCCAAGTGAAAAGTGATTGGTCTGCTCCTGTGTTGCCAGCTTCTACCTTAATATTTTCGTAGTTTACATCGCCATTGTTAATTATTGTTCCACTAAATGCGGTGTTGACTTGATTTGTTACACTCATGCTAGTGTTTGTTGTAGCAGCTCCTTTAGAGTCTGTTACGTCAATAAAGTCTTTGATTTTTCCATTTCCAAGAACCAGTGCATTCTCAATATGTGCAGTAGCACCTCTACGTACTTTAATGGCATCATCCATTTCTTGTCCGGTCGCATAAGTTGCAATGGTCATGTTCTTGATGGTAAAATCAGATTGTCCCTGGTGATCCGGACCTTTCCCGTCAAGGTTTCCGTCAGCTTCTACCCCACGTGGGTCTTCTTCTGTGCTGGTAAATCCTTCTTCCCATACTCCGTAGCAGTTACTCAAAGTACCTTTATAACCTTGTGTAAAGTCGAACATATCATCATCGCAGTTTACAGCAAGAATATTTTCTACATTTACTGTACCTCCAAAAAATTCAATGGCATCATCTGCGCCTTCTGCGATGTAAATATTTTTAATGGTAGTACCTTTTCCGACTCCATTCAATGTCAGACCATTATGTTCGATGTCTGCATTGGAACGAGCACCAGTGTACAGCAGTTGTACATATTCTAAAGTACCACTATTATCGTTTTCATCTGTTCCACCATATTTCAGGTTGTTGTCTACTTCTGTCGAACCTGTTTCTCCATTGGCTGCTCCTGAAATAGGTGCTTTACCATTGATTATCAGACCGCCCCAATATCCTGTAGTTGCGTTTTCTTCGTTGTCAGCCGTAAAGATAATAGGCTTGTCCGCAGTTCCTTTTGCATTGATTTTACCACCTTGTGCTACGATGATATAGTTCCCAAATCCTTTTGCAGCCTTGATTTTTGTTCCTGCAGGAATTTCTAATGTTGCTCCGTCAGCAACAGTCAGAGTACCATTCAGGATATATTCATTATTGGCATCCAATGTCATGATACCTTCAACTGTTCCATTTAGTTCAATCTTTTCACCACCTGTGCCTGGCCCTGGTACATCTTCTTCGTTACTACAAGAAGTGAAACTAACACTGCTTACCATGGCAGCAAAGGCCATTGCTGTTAAAAATACCTTTTTCATAATTAATGATTGATTAAAAAAATTGATCGTCTTTTTTATGGTTTATGTAATGTTTTTGTTAGAAATTACAAGATACTCCGATACTGAAGTCTATTCCTTTTTTATATTTGCTCAACACCACTTCCTTTCCGTCTGCATTACCTTTTCGAGTTAGCTGGTGTGCGGAGTTCAATAGGTTACGTGCTTTCAGGCTTATTGTAATATATTTGTTCAACTGTGCAGAAGATATGAAGTCCAAAGTTGGGATTCCGTTTTCAACAATGTCTTGATATCCTTCGGTTCCGATGGTATGGATACGGTCACTGAAATAATTTGCTACCAGTGTGTTGGTAAAGCTTTTTTGTCCTTTTTTATATAAGTAGCTTAAATCGGCATTTACAATCCATGGTGCGGCACCTTCCAGTTGTGAGCCGTTGGAGTCAGTTGCCAAAGGAACTTTTGCGTATGTATATGTGTAGGCTCCATTGATACCCAGACTGAGTTTGCTTACACCATTATCCTGAAGTGTGCGGTTGAACAGGTCTTTTTTGAATTCCATTTCTACACCGGCTACAGTCGCATGGTCAGCAATGTTCTCATAAGAGAGAAATCCTCCGGCACTGGCAATTTCAATTCTTGAGATTGGATTCTGAATATATTTATAGAATCCGGTGATGGAGAATAGTTCGCTTGGAGAAATATAGAAATCCCACTTTAAATCTACATTGTAATTATCTGAAGGTTTCAAGTTGGGGTTACCCTGGCTATTGAAACTTACATTAATGTAGCGGAACGGAGATATTTCCTTAGCTTGTGGGAGAGTGTAAGTCTTGCTGGCTGCCAGACGGAGCGCATGTTTGTCATTGAAATTGTAGCGCAGATTGAGGCTGGGTAAGAAATAAGATTTGTCAATTTCATTTTCTCCTTTTGTTCCTCCCCGGTTTACATTGTAATCCACATTTATGTGAACATCATCGTATTTTAATCCGACATTGGCAATGAAGTGTGAGGAAAGCTGATATGTGGCTTCTGCATACGCTGAATGAATGTTTTTCTGTACACCATATTCGTCCACATTACGGTCGAGTTTGAACAAACCATTTTTCAGATTTTCCTGGTTGTAGTAATCGGCAAGAGCAATGTGTTCAATATCGAATACAGATTGTTTGATGACGGACATATCGTATTCTGTCGCTTCGAAATTGTCATCTACAATGCGCCCCATGTAACCTAACTGTATGTTGGACAAGTCACCGTAACCATCATAAATTTTATAGGTCAGTCCGGCACGGATATTCAGGTCTTTTTCATCCAGTTCAGAGAAATATCGTTGCTGTACTCCTGTTCCTTTCATGGGAACATAGCCTTTGCTTGTCTTTACCAGATTATTGATTCTTCTGTCCGGCTCATTGCCTTGGATGGTATTATAGGAGAGTCCGGCATCCAGTTTGAAATTCTTGCCCAAATCCCATTGTGTGTTAAGCTGATTTACAAATAACAAGTTGTCATTTGTCTGTTGGCGGCGCATGAACCCTTCATACGTATCAGAGGACTGATAGTCAGCATCCATACCGAGGTAATCGCCTACAGATGCTTTTGAAGCATGTACCATCATAAAGTTATAGGCCAGCTGATGTTTCTGGTTGTGAGTATAGTTCAGATTGGCCATAGCTATCTGGCTGGTCTCGATGTTGGAGATTTCGCCCGTCATATCTTGTGATAGGTCGCCTGTAGTGACGGTGTTTCTCACTTCTTCTTCGTAGAATGAATAGTTTCGGTTATGACTGGCTACTACAAAGAATGAGAATGGATTCTCATTGAGGTAAAAACGTTTTCCGCCTGAAATGCTATAGCTTTGGTTGACGGCTGCATTCTTCAACGAAGGGTCAATTGCATTTTTAAAACAATAGTTTTGTAAATCTTCCCTGGGTTGCGTAGTATTAGCAAAACCAAACAGATTGATTCCGCTGGCTTGTTGTAAATCGGCTGATATAGTTTGGGTATTGATACCTCCAGAAAGGCTGAAGTCCAAGCAGGCATCTCCTGTCAGCTCTTTGGAGGTAATATTGATATTCGCACCAGATGCATCGGCGGATGTGTTGCCATAAAACGCTTTGTTTACTTCGACGGATTGGATTATATCAGTCGAGAAAATGTCTAAAGCAATATTTTTGTATTCCGGATCTTCAGAAGGAATAGGGTAGCGGTTAAGGGTGGTGATATTATAGCGGTCGCCTAATCCGCGAACGAATACATTCTTTACGCCTTCTTGTTTGGAGATACCAGAAATTTTTGTGACAGCTCCTTGTGCATCACTTACCCCTTTCCTGGATAATTCTTTGGCGCCTACAGCTTGTACAGCTACTACTGATCGCTTTTGCTCCAGCAGTGTTACGCTTTCAGATTCGCGGTTAGCTTTGGCCACTACAATTACATCCGATAAAAGGTGGTCATCGGTAACCATCTCAAAATCGAGTGTTGTAATTTTATTGTTTTCAATTTTCACCTGTCTTTTGACAGCAGTTTTATAGCCTACGTATTTAATTTCAATGTCATAAATACCATCTTCCACTCCTGAAAGCTGGAAATTTCCGTCTATATCAGTAACGGCTCCAATGCTACTTCCAACGATTTGTACGGTAGCTCCAATTAATGGTTCTTTTGATTTTTGATCTGTGATGCAGCCTTTGATGTTTACATTTACTTCTACTGCAAATGTGTTGGCAGTGAAGAATGAAATAAGGAGTGCTGCGCTAATCCATCTTCTTGCTTTGTTCATTGTCTCATTTGCTTTTTTCTGCTGCAAAATTGACAACTTTACATTACACGGTTACAGCATTCTAGTTAAGTTGCATTTACGAAGGTGTTTCTTGGGTATTACAGCTATTTCTATCTTATTTCAATATGAAGCGAAATGTGTTTTTATTGCTAGATGTCTTACAATAGGAAAATCCTTCCCATTCAAACTCTTTCAGTTGTTCCGGATGTGTTATCCGGTTTTTCAGGATGAAACGGGTCATCTCGCCCCGGCACATCTTGGCATAGATAACTACCGTGGTAGGTTTCCCGTTTTTCAGGGTGTAGAACTCGGGCGTAACGACCTGTACTTCCCGACAGACTTTTTCCCAGTCGAACAAATCTTTCATTTCACCACTGGCCAGGTTGACAAGAATGCCTCCTTGCTGCCGGATAGCATCAATGAAATAGTCTGTCAGTAAAGGACGCCAGTATTCAAACATGGTTTTTCGCTCGTGTTCCGGTAAGCGTACACTGCCTTCCAAGCGGTAACTCTGAATACTGTCCAGCGGGCGGAGCAATCCGTATAAGAAAGAGGTAATCAACAAATGTTGCTGGGCATACCGGAAATCTTCTGCGGTAAAGTCTGCCGGATAGATGCGCTTGAACACGATGCCTGTGTAGGACAGAAGAGCCGGCAGGGCAGGAGTCTCCGGTGAAAGGAACTCGTGGTAGCGCAGATAGTTTTCGGCTGCTAACTTCGGATTCACTTTCAGCATCTGAGCCAGCTCTTCGGCGGTAAACTGAGTCATATACAAGGCGTTTTCGCGGGCCTCTTTCAAAAAATGAGGGGTAGTGGTTTCTGGATATGGAGTTTTGCTACGTGTGGTCATGGTCTTGGCACACGAGATAAATGTCATCATACGCGCTCTTGTTTTTCGTTAAAACTATTTACAAAGATAGACTCCTTGGCGGATTTTCCAGCGGTTTACGGTATATTTGTCAGGGTTTAACATTTTATAGAAAGGAAAGAACAATGAAAAATTTACGGATTTGGAGCCTTTTGTGTCTGATTTGGATGGGCGTACTGGCTGCTTCTGCACAAGACACCGGGAAAGAAAAAATCAGTTTGGGTGATGCCATGCCTGCCATTACCCTGAGTTCGGAGATATATGGCAAGGTAACACCTGCCGATTTGAAAGGAAAGGTAGTGCTGGTCAGTTTGTTTGCTACGTGGTGCGGTCCTTGTCAGATAGAACTGGCTGAGGTTCAGAAGACCTTGTGGCCGAAATACAAGGATAACAAGGATTTCAAGCTGTTAGTTATCGGTCGGGAGCATACGGATGCAGAGCTGAAAAAATACAATGAACGGAAGAAGTTCGGTTTCCCACTCTATCCGGACCCTAAACGGGAAGTCTTCTCTCTTTTTGCCGACCAGACAATTCCCAGAGCGTATCTGTTCGGGAAAGACGGTAAACTGATTCATGCTTCAATAGGTTATACAAAATCTGAGTTTCAAGAACTTATGGCTGATATTGAAGCCGCTTTGAAATAAGAAAAAGGTATATGAAAAAAACGTCCTTGCGTTTTCCCTTAAACGCAAGGACGTTTTACTTCAAACGCACTTGCGTTTTAATCTAAACGTCAAAGCGTTTTGTTTCGAGCGCTTTGACGTTCTTATTTTCTACCTTTGGTATGCCTTATTTATATTCCTGCCAGCTCTTAATCTGGATTTCATTCTGGTTCATGTGGCAGAATGCTTCGATGAACGCTTTGGCCAGACGGGCGTTGGTAATCAACGGAATGTTGTGGTCGATGGCACCACGGCGGATGCGGTAACCGTTGGTCAGTTCCCGTTTGGTGTGGTTTTTCGGGATGTTGACAATCAAGTCGAACTTATGTTCCGCAATCATCTTCATCACATTGTTTTCTGCATTCGGGCGTTCATCCGGCCAGAACACCGGAGTAGTGGTAATGCCGTGAGAGTTCAGGAAGGCAGCCGTACCAGCTGTAGCATAGATGTTGTATCCTTTCTGGTGAAGCATCTGGCTGGCATCCAGCAAATCGACTTTCGACTTGGTAGCACCGGAAGAGAACAGAACGGACTGTTTCGGAATCTTGTAGCCGGTTGCAATCAAGGCATTCAGCAATGCTTCATCGAAGTCGTCTCCCAAGCAACCTACTTCACCGGTAGATGACATGTCTACTCCCAGTACCGGGTCGGCATTCTGCAGACGGGCGAATGAGAACTGAGAAGCTTTTACCCCAATCCAGTCGATGTCGAACGCCAGTTTGTCAGGACGTACGTAAGGAGCATCCAGCATGATACGGGTAGCCGTTTCGATAAAGTTGCGTTTCAATACTTTTGATACGAACGGGAAGCTACGTGAAGCACGCAGGTTACATTCGATTACCTTCACATCGTTGTTCTTAGCCAGGAACTGGATGTTGAACGGACCGGAGATATTGAGTTCTTTGGCAATCTTGCGGCTGATTTTCTTAATCTGGCGGGCAGTAGCAAAATAGATGTGCTGTGCCGGGAAGACAAGTGTCGCATCACCAGAGTGTACACCGGCAAATTCGATGTGTTCTGAAATGGCATATTCCACGATTTCACCGTTCTGTGCCACAGCATCGAATTCTATTTCCTTGGTTTCCTGCATGAATTGTGATACAACTACCGGATATTCTTTTGATACTTCGCTGGCCATTTGCAGGAAGCGTTCCAGTTCTTCCTGGTCGTAGCATACGTTCATGGCTGCACCACTCAGTACGTATGACGGACGAACCAATACCGGATAACCCACTTTCTTGACAAAGTCTTTCACATCGTCCAGGCTGGTCAGTTCCTGCCAAGCCGGCTGGTCGATGCCCAACTGGTCAAGCATAGCCGAGAACTTGTTGCGGTTTTCAGCACGGTCAATAGAAATAGGAGAGGTACCCAATACCGGAACCGACTGGCGATAGAGTTTCATGGCCAGGTTGTTCGGAATCTGACCACCTACAGAAACGATGACGCCGCGCGGTTGTTCCAGATCGATGACGTCGAGTACGCGTTCGAATGACAATTCGTCGAAGTACAGGCGGTCGCACACGTCGTAGTCAGTAGAAACCGTTTCCGGGTTGTAGTTAATCATAATAGACTTGTAGCCTAACTTGCGGGCTGTCTGGATGGCATTTACCGAGCACCAGTCAAATTCCACAGATGAACCGATCCGGTAAGCTCCTGAACCCAGCACGATGACTGACTTTTCATTCTTGTAATAATTCACATCGTATCCTTCTACGGCATACGTCATGTACAAGTAGTTAGTCAGTTCCGGATGTTCGGAAGCTACGGTATTGATGCGTTTCACGGCCGGAAGGATACCTAATTTCTTACGGTAAGAACGAACGGCCAGATTTTCCTTTTCCATGTTACCCTGCTGAGGCTTCAGTACGAAGCGGGCAATCTGGAAGTCAGAGAATCCCATCACTTTTGCTTCACGAAGTACCTCTGCCGGAAGTTCTTCAAGCGAGTTGTAGGTTGACAGTTTATGCTTGTAGTCTACAATATTTTTCAGTTTGCCGATAAACCACGGGTCAATCTTGGTCAGTTCATAGATGCGTTCGATAGAGTAACCTTCTTCCAATGCCTGTGCAATGGCAAAGATACGCAAGTCAGTCGGGTTGGCCAGTTCATCATCCAGGTTGGTGAAGCGGGTGTGGTCATTGCCCACAAATCCGTGCATGCCTTGTCCAATCATACGAAGACCTTTCTGGATGATTTCTTCAAACGTACGTCCGATAGACATGATTTCACCCACAGACTTCATGCTTGAACCGATGCGGTGAGAAACTCCGGCAAACTTGTTGAGGTCCCAACGTGGAATCTTACAAATCAGGTAATCCAGTTGCGGAGCTACGTAAGCAGAGTTCGGTGTACCCATTTCTCCGATTTCATCTAAGGTATAGCCTAAGGCAATCTTGGCAGCAACGAAAGCCAACGGATAACCGGTTGCTTTGGAAGCCAGTGCAGAAGAACGGCTCAGGCGGGCATTTACTTCAATGATACGGTAGTCATTGGTTTCTGCATTGAACGCATACTGAATGTTACATTCACCCACAATGTTCAAATGACGGATACATTGTTTGGACAAATCCTGCAACATGGTTACCTGTTCTTCGCTTAGTGAGCAGGTAGGAGCCACTACGATAGATTCACCGGTATGAATACCCAGCGGGTCGAAGTTTTCCATGCTGGCCACGGTGAAACAGTGGTCGTTGGCATCGCGAATCACTTCGAATTCAATTTCTTTCCAGCCTTTCAGTGATTCTTCCACCAGAATCTGTGGAGAGAAGGTAAAGGCACTTTCAGCCAGTTCGATAAATTTTTCTTCATCGGGGCAGATACCACTTCCCAATCCTCCTAATGCGTAAGCCGAACGGATCATCACCGGATAGCCGATGGTACGTGCTGCTTCCAATGCGTCTTTCATGTTTTCTACCGCACGGCTGACCGGAGTTTTCAGAGATTTCTCGTTCAACTTCTTGACAAAGAGGTCGCGGTCTTCTGTATACATAATGGCGTCTACGGAAGTTCCTAACACTTCTACGCCGTATTCTTTCAATATACCTTTCTGGTAAAGTTCCGTACCGCAGTTCAGGGCCGTTTGTCCTCCAAAGGCCAGCAGAATGCCGTCCGGATGTTCTTTCTTAATAATCTCAGTTACAAAATAAGGTGTAACAGGCAGGAAATATACTTGGTCGGCAATTCCTTCCGAAGTCTGAATAGTAGCAATATTAGGGTTGATAAGTACCGAGCGGATGCCTTCTTCGCGTAAGGCTTTCAGTGCTTGTGAACCTGAGTAGTCGAATTCTCCGGCTTGCCCGATTTTCAGTGCGCCTGATCCGAGAACCAGGACTTTTTTGAGTTCTTTCTTCATGGTTATAGATAATTTGTTGTGGTATCGTTAAAGGTAGTCCCTGTCAGGCAGATGGTTTGTCTGCAGAGACCTCTTGCAAAGAAACGATTTATTTTGAAGAAAACAAAGGATTTATATATCTTTAGAGAAGATAGGATGCGGTTCGAAAGCTCTTTCACTCAAAAGCAAGCTTTTGGCTTGGAGCTTCGCTCACCTTTCGCTATCTTTGCTGCAATTTAAAAATGAACAATAGCTTATATTATGAAAAAGGAAAAGATTATCTTGACCGGTGACCGTCCGACCGGAAAATTACATATCGGCCACTATGTAGGTTCATTGCGCCGACGTGTGGAATTGCAGAATTCGGGTTTGTATGATAAGATATTTGTGTTCGAAGCTGACGGACAGGCTTTGACGGATAATATTGAAAACCCGGAAAAGGTGCGTCAGAACGTGATTGAAGTGGCTTTGGACTACTTGGCTGCCGGACTTGATCCTGCAAAGTCAACCATTTTTATTCAGTCGCAGATTCCGGAACTCTATGAATTGAGCTTCTATTTTATGGATTTGGTAACCGTATCGCGCTTGCAGCGTAATCCTACGGTGAAGACTGAAATCCAGATGCGTAATTTCGAAACAAGTATTCCGGTAGGTTTCTTCACTTATCCTATCAGCCAGGCTGCCGATATTGCAGCATTCAAGGCTACTACCGTTCCGGTGGGAGAAGACCAGGAACCGATGATTGAACAGACACGTGAGATTGTACGTCGTTTCAACCATATCTATGGCGAAACACTGGTAGAACCGGAAATCCTTCTTCCGGACAATGCGGCATGTCTGCGTTTGCCGGGTACGGATGGAAAGGCTAAGATGAGTAAGTCGCTGGGCAACTGTATCTATTTGTCTGATTCGGCAGATGAGGTATTGAAGAAAGTGAAGAGCATGTATACTGACCCGACACATATCAAGGTCAGCGATCCGGGTAAACTGGAAGGTAACTGTGTGTTCACTTATTTGGATGCTTTCTGTCAGACAGAACATTTCGGACGTTATTTGCCGGAATATGCTAACCTGGACGAACTGAAAGCACATTACACTCGCGGTGGATTGGGTGATATGAAGGTGAAGAAGTTCCTGGGAGCTGTCATGGAAGAGGTGTTGGAACCGATCCGTACACGTCGTAAGGAATTTGAAAAAGACATTCCTGCCGTATATGATATGTTGAAAAAAGGTTGTGAAGTGGCTCGTGAAGCTGCCGCTCAGACTATGGATGAAGTGCGCCGTGCCATGAAAATCAACTATTTTGAAGATGCGGCATTGATTGAAGAGCAGGCAAAGCGCTTCTCAGAACAATAAGAATATGGATATTGAAGAACTATACAGCCGGTTTACGGAGTGTAACGGACTGACGACCGACAGCCGTCATTGTCCGGAGGGTTCTATGTTTCTGGCCCTGAAAGGAGAAACATTTAATGGCAATGCGTTTGCGGCACAGTCGCTGGCACAGGGATGTCGTTATGCTGTGGTCGATGAACCACAGTATGCATCACCGGAGAATCCACGTATCTTGCTGGTGGAAAATTGCCTTCAGACGTTGCAGCAGCTGGCCAATTATCATCGTCGTAAGTTGGGGACTCGCATGGTGGGAGTAACCGGTACCAACGGAAAAACCACTACGAAGGAACTGATTGCGGCCGTATTGAAAGAGAAATTCAATGTGCTCTATACACAGGGAAATTTCAATAACCATATTGGCGTGCCCTTGACCTTGTTGCGCCTGAAGCCGGAACATGAGGTGGCTGTCATTGAAATGGGAGCCAATCATCCGGGTGAAATCAAGACGCTGGTTCATATAGCTGAGCCCGATTGTGGTATTATTACCAATGTGGGAAAGGCGCATCTGGAAGGATTCGGCTCTTTTGAAGGAGTCATCCGTACCAAGGGAGAACTGTATGATTATCTTCGGGAAAAAGGAAATGCCACTATCTTCATTCAGAATGAGAATACTCATCTGAATAAAATCGCAGAAGGACTGAATTGTATTCGTTACGGACAGACTTCAGGCTTGGATGTGAGTGGAGCAGTGCTTTCTTGTTCCCCGTTCCTGCATTTTGAGTGGGCGGCTGGAGGGGCGTTACACGAGGTGAAGACACACCTGATAGGAGCCTATAATTTGGATAATGCATTGGCCGCGGTTGCTATTGGTCGTTATTTCGGCGTGGAAGATACACAAATCTGTCATGCGCTTTCCTCTTATGTGCCTCAGAACAATCGTTCACAGCTGGTTCAGACGGAATCCAATACGCTGATTGTGGATGCGTATAATGCAAATCCTACCAGTATGATGGCGGCGTTGCTTAACTTCCGTCAGATGGAAGCCGAGCACAAGGTGGCTATACTGGGTGCTATGAAAGAGCTGGGTGAAGGAAGTCGGGAGGAGCATCAGAAAGTAGTGGACTTCCTGAACGAATGTCAGTTTGAACGCGTGATTTTAGTTGGGCCGGAGTTTGCCGGACTCTCCGCTTCGTTTGAACATTACGAAAATGTCAAGGAGGTAGAAGCCATGCTGGCTGCTCATCCCGTTCAGCATTGTTGCGTGCTGATAAAGGGCTCCAATAGTATGAAGTTGAGTGAACTTCCAGCTTGTCTGTAAGAAATATTATTTTTTGCGAACAGTCCGTATTGAAGTAGATGCTTTGAATACGGACTGTTTTTTTGTATACACATCATGGATATTTGTATCAAAATAGGTGACGATTCTGTCAAAAAAAGGTATAATTTGTCCATTCAGTTTTGCTTGCTCGTTTTTTATCCCTCCTTGACGAAATTTTCGTACTTCCTTTTATGTGAAAATTCTATTTTTGCAAAGGAAACTTAATGGATAAACTATGAAGCGCATTTATTTATTTTTTATAGGACTTCTTGTTTGGGGTGAAATTTTAGCACAACAACTTGTAAAGGTGGGTGACGGATATAGTTCTACTTCCGTCAATACGACCGTATTCCGTAACAGTTCGCTGGTTACGGACGGGGAAGTGCAATACATATCTTATTATGATGCCGATGGATATTTAACTGTCGGTAAACGTACTTTGTGAACTACTGACTGGACGTTGCAGCGCAGTCAGTATAAGGGAAATGTAGCCGATGCACACAATGTCATCAGTATGATGGTAGATGGGGACGGTTATCTGCATCTTTCTTTTGACCATCACGGTAACAAATTAAATTATTGCAAGAGTACGGCACCCGGTGCTTTGACGTTAGGAGAAAAAGAAGCGATGACCGGTAAGGATGAGGACGACGTGACGTATCCGGAGTTCTATCGGATGCCGGATGGTGATTTGCTGTTTGCATACCGTTCAGGAGCTTCAGGAAGAGGTAATCTGGTATTGAATCGTTATGATTTGAAAAGCCGGAGATGGACACGTGTGCAGGATGTGCTGATTGACGGAGAAAATCAACGGAATGCCTACTGGCAACTATATATGGATAAGGCTGGAGCGATTCATTTGTCATGGGTATGGCGTGAGACCTGGATGGTAGAAACAAATCATGACCTTTGTTATGCATATTCTCCTGATGAGGGAAAGACGTGGTATAAATCGACAGGTGAAAAATATATCTTGCCTATTTGTAAGGATAATGCAGAATATGCTTGTCACATTCCTCAAAATAGTGAATTGATAAACCAGACGAGTATGAGTACCGATGCCGAAGGACATCCTTACATTGTGACTTATTGGAGGGATGCAGACAGTGAGGTTCCTCAATATCGACTGGTGTGGAACGACGGGAAGGGATGGCAGAATCGTCAGATTATGAATCGTTCGCAAGGGTTCTCTCTAAAAGGTGGAGGTACAAAAATGATTCCGGTTTCACGACCACGTATTGCGGTAGATAAAGGTAAGGCTTATTTTGTGTTCCGTGATGCAGAACGAGGCAGTAGAGTATCTATGGCCTATACAGACGATGTGAAGTCGGGTGAATGGCAGGTGAAAGACCTGACCGATTTTTCTGTAGATGCCTGGGAGCCCAGCTATGATACAGAATTGTGGAAAATACAGCAGAAACTGCATATATTTGTGCAGGAAACACATCAGGGAGACGGGGAAAAAGTCAAGGCTTCTGAAGCCACTCCTGTGTATGTACTGGAAATAAATTAATCTCAAAATAAAACTATGAAACAGGTATTCAAATTAGTATTGGCCTGCGCTGTCGGAATATTGCCGATGTCGGTTGGGGCCAAAGATTCCGAAGCGACCGAGGTTCGGAAAATGATTGATAAGGTAAATCAGCATTGGCAGGCAGAAAATTCACCGGAAGTGCGTTCATTCTGGGATAATGCCGTATATCATACGGGTAATATGGAAGCCTATTTTTTGACCGGAAACGAGACTTATCGTGCTTATTCTGAAACGTGGGCAAACTACAACCAGTGGAAGGGGGCAAAGAGCAATAATCGTGCGGAATGGAAATATTCTTACGGAGAGTCGGATGAGTATGTACTTTTTGGCGACTATCAGATATGCTTCCAGACTTATACCGATTTGTACAATCTGGATTCGGATGATAAGAAAATCAGACGTGCGCGTGAGGTTATGGAATATCAGATGAGTACTTCGCAGAATGACTACTGGTGGTGGAGCGATGCGTTGTATATGGCGATGCCGGTAATGACAAAACTTTACAAGGTGACTCATAACACACTGTATCTGGATAAACTGTATGCTTATTTGCAGTACTCTGACAGCATCATGTTCGATAAGAAAGAGAATCTTTATTACCGTGATGCAAAATACATTTATCCGAAGCACAAGACGGTAAACGGTAAGAAGGATTTTTGGGCCAGAGGTGATGCCTGGGTATTGGCCGGACTGGCTAAAGTGTTGAAGGACTTGCCGGAAGAATATAAGCATCATCAGTTCTTTGTGGATAAGTTTCAGAAGATGGCAAAAGCTGTCGCAGCTATCCAGCAGCCTGAAGGTTACTGGACACGCAGCATGATGGATCCGGAATTTGCACCGGGACCGGAAACCAGTGGTACGGCACTGTTTACATACGGATTTTTATGGGGTATAAACAATGGGTATTTGGAAAAAGAGATATACATGCCGGTGGTGCAGAAGGCATGGAACTATTTGTCAAAGAAAGCGCTTCAGAAAGATGGAACGGTAGGTTATGTGCAGCCTATCGGTGAAAAAGCAATTCCGGGACAGGTGATTAACGCAAAGTCTACGGCTAATTTTGGCGTAGGAGCCTTTCTGTTGGCTGCCTGTGAGTATGTGCGTTATTTGGAAGCTCCTCAAACTGCGGATCGTGCGTACTGGTGCAAATTGGCTTATCAGATGGCTTATCCGGTATTGAGCAATATGGCAAAAGGAGAGTTGCAGAAGAATATGCAGCTGGAAGTTAGTCCCACATGGGATGGCCGTAACAAAAAGGTGGCTTATATGGAAACGTTCGGGCGTTTGATGGCAGGTATCGCTCCTTGGCTGACGCTACCGGATGATGATACAGAAGAAGGAAAGATGCGTAAGGAACTTCGTGAGATGGCTTTGAAGAGCTATGCGAATGCTGTAGACCCGCAAAGTCCGGACTATTTGTTGTGGAGACAGGAGGGGCAGACTCTGGTGGATGGTGCTTACGTGGCAGAAAGTTTTCTTCGTGCTTACGATCAGTTGTGGAAACCATTGGATGAAACCACTAAGAAGCGTTATATAGAAGAATTCCAGCAGTTACGTCGTATCGATCCTCCTTATACCAACTGGCTGTTGTTTTCATCTACCATTGAAAGTTTTCTGGCAAAAGCAGGGGCTTCATTCGATGAATACCGTGTGAATTCAGCTATTCGTAAGGTAGAAGAATGGTATACGGGAGATGGCTGGTATGCCGATGGTCCTTCTTTTGCATTCGATTATTACAGCAGTTATGTGTTCCATCCGATGTATCTTGAAACCCTTCAGGCTATGAAGGATGCAAAAGTGCGTAGCCGGATAGATTATGGAAAGTATTATGACCGCGCATTGAAGCGTGCCCAGAAATATAGTCTGATTCTGGAGCGTTTCATTTCTCCGGAAGGAACTTTCCCTGTATTCGGTCGTTCCATTCCTTACCGTATGGCAGCTATGCAACCTTTGGCTCTGATGGCATGGTATCAGGAACTGCCTGCTGGAGTGACTAATGCTCAGGTGCGTTGTGCACTGACTGCGGTGATGAAACGCATGTTTGACAGCGGTCACAATTTTAATGAAGGTGGTTTCCTGACTATCGGATTTACCGGACGTCAGCCGAATGTAGCCGATTGGTATACCAACAACGGAAGTTTGTATATGACTTCTCTGGCATTCTTGCCTTTAGGACTTCCGGCTTCTCATCCTTTCTGGACCGATGCATCACAGGAATGGACCAGCGTACGTGCATGGGGTGGAAAACCTTTCCCGAAGGATCATCATTGGAAGGATGAAATCCGTACGTGGGATTTGTTTTAGTTAAGTAGAATAAGATAATTTGAATTGTGGGGTTCATATACATGAGTATGTGGACCCCATTTTTTCTGCTTAAAGAATACAATATCCCTAATTTTAATAATAGTCTTTAAAGTCAATAATTTTTTGTCATAACAGGAGTTTTTATGTGATTGAAAAGAAAGAGGAAATTTATATTGTTGAATATTAGTACGTTATAAAAAATGAGCAGTAGGGTAGAGGGGATATTATGAATAATTTTTATATGTCTAATGATTAATTTTTGTTGTTTTCTATTATACGTATTTTATACTTTTGCAGCCATAGGTTAATTACTTAAGTCTTACATTAAAAAAACAAAACGGAGTAATGGCCTGCATGAGATAATTTAATCCTTAAATTTTAAACAGAGAAAAACGATGAAATCAGATTCATTACGAAACATTTCTGGGTGGAAAGCTTGGGTAGCATTCACTGGTTTTATGGCATTTTCTCCGATAGCATTAATGGCGGAAACTTCTGTTGAGAGTATTTCTGCAGTACAGCAACATCAGGTAATTAATGGTGTAGTTGTCGATGCATCTGGAGAGGCCATAATTGGTGCAAATGTCATTGTGGAAGGAACTTCTATCGGTACGATTACCGATTTCGATGGGCATTTTTCTTTATCCGTTCCTAAAGGGAAAAAAATTAAGATTTCTTTTATAGGGTACAAGGATCAGGTTGTAACTCGCTTTAGCTCTAATAAAGAGTTGAAAGTCGTTTTGGAAGACGACTCTCAGATGTTGGGTGAAGTGGAAGTCGTTGCTTATGGTTCTCAAAAGAAAGTGTCTGTTACGGGGGCTATTTCTTCTATGAAAGGAGAAGATTTGTTGAAAACTCCAGCGGCATCATTGTCAAATGTATTGTCTGGTCAGGTTACAGGTATTTCTTCCGTACAGTATTCAGGTGAGCCTGGAGCCGATGCAGCAGATTTGTATGTACGTGGTATCGCTACATGGAATAATGCTGCTCCATTGATTCAGGTGGATGGTGTGGAACGTGATTTCTCGCAGATAGACCCGAATGAAGTAGAAAGTATTACAGTTTTGAAGGATGCCTCTGCTACAGCAGTATTTGGTGTACGTGGTGCGAATGGTGTAATATTGATTACGACGAAACGTGGTGCAGAAGGAAAGGCTAAGATTTCGTTTTCTACGTCTGCAGGTGTTAACTTGATGACGAAACAGCTTACTTTTGCAAATTCTTATCAATATGCCTCTTATTATAATGATATGATGGTAAATGACGGAGGTGTACCTACTTTTTCAGATGAACAGCTTGCTAAATTCCGTGATCATACAGATCCGATTTTATATCCAGATATTAATTGGTTGGATTATTGTATGAACGATGCTTCTTTCCAGTCACAGCATAATGTGAATATCTCAGGAGGTACGGATAGAATGCGTTATTTCGTTTCTGCTGGTATGTTTACACAAGATGGTATGTTTAAACAACTCGCTGCATCTGATGATTTTAACTTTAATTATAAACGTTATAATTATCGTGCAAATTTGGACTTTGATGCAACAAAAACGACTTTGATTTCTGTAAACATTGGTGGACGTATTGAGACCAAGCGTACCCCGGAATCTGGTGAAGATCAGAATCAGTTGTTCCGTAAATTATATTGGGCGGTTCCATTTGCTGGAGCAGGTATTATAGACGGAAAGCGCATTGTTTCTAATGCAGATTATTTGCCTTTTACGGGTGTGGATGGATTGGATTCTTATTATGGCAAAGGCTTCCGTACAAATACAACCAATGTCTTGAATGTCGACTTGGCCTTGGATCAGAAACTGGACTTTATTACTAAAGGATTGTCTTTTAAAATAAAAGGTTCATATAATACAAGCTATTGGACACAGAAAGTGGCTAGTTCTTCTGTAGCTACTTATACACCGGTAATACAAGAGGACGGATCAATCGCTTATCGTAAGAATGGATCTGACTCTCAGCTTTCTTATAGTAGAAATACTAATGGAGAAGGTAAATCACGTGACTGGTACATGGAAGTCGCTTTGAACTATAATCGTAAGTTTGGTGATCATAACGTAACTGGTTTGTTATTGTATAACCAATCTAAACGTTATTATCCTGGTGGTACTTATGATGATATCCCTTCTGCATACGTAGGATTTGTAGGTCGTGTGACTTATGATTGGAAAACACGATATATGGCTGAATTTAATGCTGGCTATAACGGTTCTGAAAATTTTGCTCCAGGTAAGCGTTATGGTTTCTTCCCAGCTGGTTCTGTCGGATGGATTGTCAGTGAAGAATCTTTCTTTAAGCCGTTGAAGAAAGTCGTTAGTTATTTGAAACTTCGTGCTTCTGTCGGTATGGTAGGTAATGATAACAACGGAAACAACCGATTCTTGTATCTGCCGGATGCTTATGTATTAGGTGGTGATGGATATTATTTTGGAACAAATGCAGGAAGTGCTCAGCCTGGAGCATACGAGGCTACGAAGTCAAATGCAGATGTGACATGGGAAAAGGCTGTAAAACAGAATTATGGTATTGACTTTACTATCTTCAATGAGCGTTTAGGAGTATCTGTTGATTGGTTTAAAGAGAATCGTAGAGATATTCTTACCACACCTGATTATATGCCAGGTATTTTGGGTATGACATTGCCTATTATGAATGTTGGTAAAACAGAAAATAAAGGTTATGAAGTACAATTGAAATGGAATGATAAGATTGGTGATGAATTCCGTTATTGGGCTAATTTTAACATCTCATTTGCACGCAATAAGATTGTTTATAAGAATGAGGTCGCACAGAATGAAGAATGGATGTATGAAACAGGACGTACTATTGGTTCTCGTTCAATCTATAAATTCTGGGGATTTTATGATGAAACGGCAGAGGCTAGATATCAAGCAGAGTTTGGAATACCTATTGCAGATCATGGATTGACTCTACAGCCTGGTGATGCAGTTTTTGTCGACTTGAATAAAGATGGTATAATTGATGGAGATGACTCAAGTCGTGATTTAAGTTATACGGATACACCAGAGTATACAGCTGGTTTAAATATTGGATTTAGCTGGAAAGGATGGGACTTTTCTGCACAATTTACGGGTGCATGGAATGTTGACCGTTTGTTGTCGGAATTTAGACAACCTTTAGGAGATACACAAAATAAGGGTTTACTACTTTACCAATATGAGAATACTTGGCGTTCATCAGAGGATACTTATACGGCGAAGTTCCCTCGTATTTCCAAATTGGCCGCAGCAAATAATTATCGTGGAGCTGACTTGTATTTGTGTGATGCTAGTTATTTACGTTTAAAGAGTTTGGAAGTTGGATATAATTTCAATTTACCGTTTATGAAAAAGATGAAGATGAATCAGTGCAGACTTTATGTTAGTGCATACAATTTATTTACTATAACTAGTTTTATGTGGGGAGATCCGGAATCTCGTCAGAGTGATCGTCCAAATTACCCGCTTACACGTGTTGTTAATCTTGGTTTGAAGGTTGGATTCTAAAAAACTTATAATCTATGAAACATTTAGAAAAATGGTTTATAATGGCATTTGTCGGGGTTACAACAGCCACGTCATGTGTTGATGAAATAAAATTTGGAGATAGTTTCTTGGAAAAGGCTCCGAGTGTAGCTGTTACACAAGATTCTATTTTTGGAAAAGCAGAATATGCACGTCGCTTTTTATGGAATACTTATAGTAAGTTGTATTATGGTCTAGCTACAAATTGGAATGATGTTGATGGAAAGATGAATACAGGAATGTTTGAGTGCCTGTCTGATTGTTTTCATAGTCATAATTCTTGGGATGGACTGAATCGTCATTATTATTCTGGAACTTATACTGCAGTGACTGAAGATAATACTTCTGAGACCCGTTTTGGGTTTACAAAAGAGGAAACTTGGTCAGCTATACGACAGGCTTGGATTTTTATTGAAAATGTAAATCGCGTTCCTGATATGGATGATGCGGAAAAGAAACGCTTAATGGCTGAGGCAAAGGTGATTATCGCATCTCGCTATTTTGATATGTTTCGTCATTTTGGAGGATTGCCACTTGTTGAACAAAGTTTTGAGGCTGAAAATGAATATGAAGTACCTCGTGCTACAGTAGAAGAGACTGTCAATTTTATGGTTCGTCTGTTAGACGAAGCAAAAGGTGAATTGCCATGGGATTTGACTGCTGATGGCGAGTCAAACTGGCAAGGACGTATGACACAAGCTGCAGCGATGGCTTTAAAGTGTAAAATATTATTGTTTGCTGCAAGTCCGTTATTTAATGATAATGAACCTTATTGTACGGAAGCGCCTCAGGATGCAGTGACGCAGCATTTAGTATGGTATGGGGGGTATAAACCTGAATTGTGGACTCAATGTCTGGATGCTTGTGAAGAATTTTTTACGACTTTAGCTCAAAAAGGGCATTATGAGTTAGCGCAAGCTTCAGGTACAACTTGTGATGATTATCGTAATGCATTTAATAAAGCATATTTTACCAGAGATAATACAGAATTGTTAATTTCAACTCGTATTATTGGTAAATATAATTGGGATTGGTGGTATTATTGGGGAGATTGGGTTCCTTATGGTGGATATACTCCGACGTTAGAATATATGGAAATGTTCCCAATGTCAGATGGAACACCTTTTAATTTTGATAAAGCTGTTGCTGAAAATAAAATGTTCTTTGAAGAAAATGATTATAATAAGCCAACTCGTGATCCTCGTTTGTATGAAACTATTCTTGTAAATGGAGCAAAATGGCAAGGTAGAGCTGTGGAATTATGGACTGGAGGTCGTGAAAATGCAAATAGTACAGCAACGGAAACAGGTGTATATGCAACTGGATTTGGTCTTTATAAGTTTTATAAGGAAGGTAAAAATAGTTTGGCTGGTAATTATTTGGAATGGCCTTATTTGCGTTTGGCTGAAATGTATTTAATTTATGCAGAAGCTTTATTGAAAAATAATAATCCAAGTGAGGCTATCAAACAAGTTGATAAAGTACGTGCTCGTGTAGGCTTGAAGGGATTGATAGAATCTAATCCAGGAAAGAATATGGAGGATCCTAACGTGTTAATGGAGGCTATTTTAAATGAACGTGCTTGTGAACTGGGATTGGAAGACGTACGTTTCTTTGATATGATTCGAAATAAAAGAGCCGATTTATTTACACGTCCATTGCATGGCCTATTGATTGAACGTGCTGATGGTGGAACAGGTTCTTGGTCGGATAAACCGGCTGCTGATAGAGGTCCTTTCCCTACAAAATTTAAATATACTCAATTCCAAATCTCTAATTCTGCTCGTTCATGGTGGAGCAATTTTAATAGCAAATGGTATTTAGCAGCTTTCCCCGTAAATGAGGTTAATAAAGGATATGGATTGGTACAAAATCCAGGTTGGTAATGCGGATTTTTAATTAACAAAGACAGAAAACAATGAAAAAACAAATATTAGCTTTGACTACGCTTGCTTGCATGAGTGTTCATGCTATGGCTCAAGAAGCAGTTGATGTTACTGGTTTTGTGTTGGATAAAGCTGGTAATCCTGTATCAGGAGCTGCTGTTTCAGTGGTAGGTATGCCTGAATCTATGGTTGCTACTGATGCTACTGGAAAATTTACAATTTCAGTTTTAAAAGATGATAAACTACAAATTTTGACTCCGACGGATGCAGTAAAAACGGTGAATGTAGAGTTGGGCAAGAAAATGACAATTGTAATGGATTTGTCTACAGAAAAAGTAAATTATGGCTTTAATCTGAATCAAACATTTGCTGAGTCAACTGGATCTGCTGCTACAGTATATAGTAATAAGATTGATAATCGTTCTTCATATACCTTAGGTAATTCTATGTATGGTAATGTAGCTGGTCTGACGACGATGCAGTCTACTGGGGTAATGTGGGAACAGATTCCTTCTATGTTTATTCGTGGTCAAAAAACCTTAAATGGTAATAATGGGATTTTGATTGTTGTCGATGGATTGGAGCGTGATAATGCATACAATGTATTGCGCTATCTGACTCCAGAAGAAGTAGAGTCTGTAACAGTGTTGAAGGATGCAGCGGCAGTAGCTTTATATGGATATAAAGGCATTAATGGTGTCTTAAATATTGTGACTAAAAGAGGAAAATATAAATCTCGTGAGATTAATTTTTCTTACGACCATGGATTTACTTATCAGAATCGTTTGCCTCAAATGGCAGATGCATATACTTATGCAAATGCAATGAATGAAGCATTAGCTAATGATGGTAAGTCTGCACGATATACTCAAAATGAATTGAATGCTTTTAAAACTGGTAAATATCCTTATTATTATCCCAATATTGACTGGTGGGATGAAGTGTATCGTGAAAGAGGAAAGTCGGATATTGCAACATTAACTTTCCGAGGCGGTTCTTCAAAGATGCGTTATTTTACTATGTTGAATTTACAGAATGGACGTGGTTTTATAAATAATGCAAACCAGAATGATGGATTTTCTACTCAGGAGAAATATTCAAAAGCGAATTTGCGTAGTAATTTGGATATTGATTTAACTTCTACTACGAAGTTGCAGGTGAATATTATGGGAACTTTAAATGAATTTAGTCGTCCAGGATTGGGGTCTGATGATTTAATAGGAAAACTTTATACTACTCCTGCAGCTGCTTTCCCCATTCGAACAGAAAGTGGTTTATGGGGAGGTAATGCAACGTGGACTGGTTGGGCTAATCCAGTTGCTTTAACTCAGGCTAGAGGATACTCAAAGGGACATACCTTAGGTTTGTGGGCCGATATGACATTAAGACAGGATTTGTCTTCTATAACAAAAGGTCTAGGTGCCTCTTTCCGAATGGGGTATGATAAAGTTGCTTCATATTGGGAAGATCATACAATGGAATACAAATATGGTAGTACTTCTGTTACTGGCTGGGAAAATGGAGAACCTAGTAGCTTTAGTGACTATGAAGCAGGTAAGGATACTGAAATGGCCGGAGGTAGTAAATTGGACTGGCAATATCGTTCATTTAACTTTATGGCGAATGTAGATTGGAATCGTCAGTTTGGTGATCATAAGATTTATACAACATTAATGTATACTTATAAGTATGATAATAATGTGAATATAAATTCTACCTTGTATCACTGTAATTGGTCATGGTATACACATTATGGATTGAAGAATCGTTATTTCTTGGATTTTTCGTTGGTCGCTTCTGCTTCCAATCTATTAGAAACAGGACATCAGTGGCATTTGTCACCTACTGTCGGTCTGGCTTGGAATATCACAAATGAGGATTTCTTGAAAGATTCATCATGGTTGAATTTTCTGAAATTACGTGCATCTTTTGGTATTATTAATACTGATAATATTCCTTATAATGGATATTGGAATGCAACAATGAATGGTAGTGGTGGAGGATATCCTATTCAGGATAACTTTGGCAATGGCGGTGCTTGGCAAGAAGGAACATTGCCTTCATTGAATGGAACAACAGAAAAAGCTTATAAGTATAATGTTGGTGTGGATGCTACTTTGTTTGGTGGTTTAACATTGATGGTTGATGGATTTTATGAAAGACGTCAGGATATTTGGGTTTCTACAGCAGGTAATAATTCATCTGTGTTAGGTACTTCTAGCTCTTATGCTAATGCTGGAATTGTAGACAGTAAAGGTGTAGAAGTTGGTGCTGATTATACAAAGAAATGGGGCGATTTCCGTTTAAATGTCGGTGGAACCTTTAGTTTCACAAAGAATATTATAAAGGAGCAGATGGAAGAGCCACGTGCTTATGATTATTTGTATAGCACAGGAAAACCTGTAGGTCAAATATTCGGATATCAGGCTATCGGATATTTTATTGATCAGGCTGATATTGATAATAGTCCATCTCAACAATTTGGTGAAGTAAGTCCTGGCGATATCAAATATAAAGATCAGAATGGTGATGGAGTAATCAATGAATTTGACCAGGTTGCATTGGGTTATAATTCAAGTGTTCCTGAAATATATTATGGCTTTAATGTTGGTGCTGAATGGAAAGGCATTGGATTTAGTTTGGATTTTCAAGGGATAGGGCATTATACTTCATGGACAACTTTGACAGGACTTTACCGTCCTTTGACTAATGGTAACACAATATCTCAATATTATTATGAGAATCGTTGGACTCCAGAAACTCCTAATGCTCGTTATCCACGCTTGTCTACAGAAACAATTCAAAATAACCAGCAGAATAGCACTGTTTGGTTGGAAAACGGTTCTTTCCTTAAATTGCGTAATTGTGAGGTGTATTATAAATTCCCTCATGAACTAATTAGTAAGTGGCACTTGAATACTGCTAAGATATATGTGAGAGGTGTTGATTTGTTCTGTTGGGATCACATTAATCAGATTGACCCAGAATCATTAGGGAATGGTATCCCGACAACCCGTTCTATTAACGTGGGTCTTTCAGTTGGTTTTTAAATCTTTAATATTAATTGAAAAGTAAAAAACTATGAAACTTAAAAAGATATTATTGGGATTAGCTTGCATGTCTTTGATGGCTTCGTGTGCAGATCTGGATTATCATGAATATACGACTTATGATAAAAGCTATGTTTTTACAGATTTTAGCCGTACAGGGGCTGTTGTAACTAATATTTATAGCTATTTGGACTCTGATCTTCCTGCAGATGGATCACTCTGTTCAGCATGTGATGAGGCTGAATATGCATGGAGTTGGTCTTCAGTTCTTGGTTATACAGATGGGCGCTGGAGCTCGACGAATCCTTACAGTAGATGGAGTTTTGAGGGGATTCGTAAAGCTAATTTTTATCTAGAGGAGTCTAAAAACGCAGATTTCTCAGAATTAAGATTTGATAAAAACTATGAGGCTGAAATGAAACGTTTTAATCGTTATCAATACGAGGTTCGTTTTTTACGTGCATATTTTTATTTTAATCTAGCTCGTGCTTATGGGGATGTGCCTTTAATTACAAAAGTTCTAACAGAAGAAGAAGCAAATCAAGTGACACGTACTCCTGTTGCTGAGGTCTTTAATTTTATTGTTAAAGAGTGTGATGAAATTAAAGATGAGCTTCCGGTAGATTATACAAAATTAGAAAATGATGCAGCAAATGGAACAAATCCTGAAACGGGTCGTATTACTAAACAAGCTGTTTTGGCTTTGAAGGCACGTACCTTGTTGTATTGGGCAAGTCCATTATTTAATACGAACAATGATAAAGAGTTATGGAAACGGGCTGCAGAGGCTAATAAGGAGGTCATTGATTTTTGTGGCGAAAATGGAATAGAATTAGGAAAATATTCTGACATTTGGGGAACTGAAAATTATCATGCAAAAGAAATGATTTATGTTCGTCGTGTAGGAGATACAGATTCTCCTGAGCGTACAAACTTCCCCATGGGTATGGAAAATGGTAATTCAGGAAATTGTCCATCTCAAAATTTGGTAGATGCTTATGAGATGAAAACTACAGGTAAAGCTTGGGATGAAGAGGGAAGCGGATATGATGCTTCTAATCCGTATCAGGGACGTGACCCTCGTTTGGCTATGACAATTGCAGTCAATGGAGATAAATGGCCAGACACAAATCCCATACCATTGGAAAATTATGTAGGAGGGCGTAATGCATTGCCAATTGCGGGAGCTACACCTACTGGATATTATCTGAAGAAATATTTGGATTCAACTATCGATATTAGTGCTTCTACCAGTAGTGGTGGTAAAAAGCATAGTTGGGTAACTTATCGATTAGGCGAATTTTATTTGAATTATGCAGAAGCCGTCTTTAATTATTTAGGCTCTTCTGATGCTGTGAATAGTGAATTTACTATGTCTGCATGTGAGGCTATCAATAAAATCCGTAATCGTGCGGATGTACAAATGCCTGATTTCCCGGATAATCTGTCTTCAGATGAGTTTATAAAGAAGTATCGTCGTGAACGTATGGTAGAATTAGCATTTGAAGGACATCGTTTTTGGGATATTCGTCGTTGGAAAGATGGTGATTCTCAGAAAAACCTGATAGAAATGCAAATCACAAAGAATGGGGATACTTATGCTTATAAACGTGTCGTCAAATCTCGCTATTGGGATGATAAAATGTATTTATTCCCAATACCAGATAGTGAAATCCGTAAGAATCCTAATTTAACTCAAAATAAGGGTTGGTAATCAAGAGGTTTTAATCTTAGAAACAGATTGTTTATGAAATTAAAGTATATAATAGCAGCGTTTATTCTCGCTTGCACAGGGGTAAGTTGTGATAGTCAGTTAGAAACATTTGAAATGCCTGATGATGCATATATTGGAACTCCAGACTCGGTTGGAGAAATCACTTCTGAAGCATTGCCAGGGCAAATTCGTTTGGTCTGGAATATACCAGAAGATGCTGATTTTACTTATATGAAGATTTGGTATGAAGATCCTCTTTTGAAAAAAACTGTGTATAAAATAGTTTCAAAAGGAACAACTGAGATGTTGATAGATGGAACACGTGCACGTTTTGGTGAATATGAGTTTTTCTTTCAGACATTTAATTCAAATAATGAAGTAGGTGAGGTTAGATCAGTAAGAGCAGTTTCGGGTATTGCTCCTGCTACATATTCTTTGAAAAAATATAATCTTACCGCAGATATGCTTAGTACCAATGCACAAGAGCCAACAGAGGGGCCAATCGCCAATCTAGTGGATGGAAATTCAGGAAGTTTTTTTCATACCCGTTGGAGTAGTCCTTTGATTGCTCTTCCACATTATATTCAGATTGATTTTACAGAGCCTCATCAAGACTTTGTCATCAATTATGTGAATAGAACAGACAATACTTGGACAACAGATGGACGTCCTAGTAAAGTGGAATTGCAGGTTAGTGATGATGGACAGGTTTGGGAAACAGTGGTGACTTTGTCTGATCTTCCGATTGGTGCAGGTAGTGAATATACTTCGGATTATGTATTATCAGGTAGGACTTTTACTAGTTTTAGATTTAATGTAATTGAAGCGTCTGGAAATACTAGTTATTTTAACTTAGGAGAATTTTCATTCTCAGATCTTGAGATTTATGATCCTGAAACTGTTGAATTAGATTGAATATGATTATGAAATACTTTAAAATAATCTCGATGGTAGTATTGACCGTATTTGCTTTGTCAACCATAGGTTGTAGTGAAGAAGAAAAGTATAATACGGATTATCAGTGGTTAGCTTTGTCTCAAGCGACTGAGCAATGGAATGGAAGTGCATGTAATAAGTTAATCACACTTCAAGAAAATCAGGTTACAGATACAATTATTAAGTTGACTGTTTCATTGTATCAAAATCAAACTGCTTCACAGGATTGTACTGCTGATGTTGTTGTTGCGAAAGATTCATTGTCTAAAGCAATTGCTTTGTCTGAAAAAGGAGGAATTTATGATGTGTATAGAAATGCGTTGTTAATGAGTGATGAATATTTTGAAATTTCATCTACAAAAGTCACATTAAAAGCTGGTGAAACGCAGTCTGCTCCTTTTGAAGTAACAATTCATCGCGAGAAACTATTAAAAGATCCTGTGAGAACAGAAAATGAAAATGCAATATTTGTTCTTCCTATACAAATAGTGAACTCTTCATCTTATAAGGTGAATGAGGTTGTGAATACTCTTATGTTAATGTTTCAATTACCTCAAATTGATCCAACTCAGCCTGATGTAACAGACCCAAAGCAGGAAATTGATGGAATGAAGCTGGTTTGGCATGATGAATTTAATGGAAGTGGTGCTCCAGATCCGGATAAGTGGGTGTTGGAGGAAGGTTTCCAAAGAAATCAAGAGCTACAATGGTACCGAAAAGAAGGTAATGCTGAAATGGATGGAAAGGGTAATATGGTATTTATTGCCAAGAAAGAGCGAGTACAGAATCCTAATTATGAAAAAGGCAGTGGAGATTGGAAGAAAAATAGGGAGTATGCGGAATATACTTCTGCAAGCATGAACACAAATGGAAAATTTGATTTTAAATATGGACGTTTATTATGTCGTGCAAAAATACCTACAGAGCTGGGAGCATGGCCAGCTATTTGGACTTGCGGAACTTGGTGGGAATGGCCTTTAAATGGAGAAATAGATATCTTGGAATATTATTTGGTAAATGGTAAACCAAGTATACATGCAAATTTCTGTTGGGGCTCAGATACTCGTTGGGTTGGAACCTGGCAATCTTATAATAGACCTTTGGAAGAGTTTGTAGCTAAGGATGCTGATTGGGCAAATAAATATCACATTTGGCGAATGGATTGGGATGAAAACTATCTTCGTTTGTATTTGGATGATGAATTGTTGAATGAGATTGATTTGCGTACTACTGTAAATGGAAGTGGTGGAGGAGCTCCAGAAGGAGGATATCAGAATCCGTTCTCTAATGATTATGAAGATTTTGGGGCTTATATATGGCTGAATTTGGCAGTAGGGGCTAATGGAGGCGATCCAAGTGAAACAGAATTCCCCATGAAGTATTATGTAGATTATGTACGTGTTTATCAATTAGATAAATAATAATTGTTTTAGCTGCCATTTCATATAGTAAGCATATGGAATGGCGGCTCTTTTTTATTAATAGAATTAACAAGATGAAGAGAATCTTTATAAGTATTTATTTATGGATAGCATGTATCGCTGTTTTGTTTGCTCAGAGTAGTTATAAATTGGTTTGGAGTGATGAGTTTAATCAGGATGGGTTATTAGATACAGCAGTCTGGAATTATGAAGGGGGATTTGCTCGTAATGAAGAATTACAATGGTATCAGCCGGATAATGCTTACTGTAAAGGAGGTTACTTAATTATTGAAGCTCTACAAGAGAAACGATTGAATCCTAATTATCTGGAGGGTAGTAAGGATTGGCGAACTTCACGTGAATTTATAGAGTGTACATCTTCTTCAGTAACAACTGCTGGAAAGAAAGAATTTCTTTATGGACGTATTGAAATAAGAGCCCGTATTCCGGTCGGGAAAGGAGCTTGGCCTGCAATCTGGCTTTTAGGTCGTTCCATGGAATGGCCATCTTGTGGGGAAATTGATATTATGGAATTTTATCGTAAACAAGGTGTACCTCATATATTAGCAAATGCTGCATGGGGGACAGATCAAAGATGGGCTGCAAAATGGAATAGTAAGGCAATACCGTTTGATTATTTTCTGTCGAAAAATTCGGATTGGGCCTCAGAATTTCATGTTTGGCGTATGGATTGGGATGAAGAGGCGATTTGTTTGTATCTGGATGATGAACTGTTGAATAAAATCTTATTGAAGGATACTTATAATGGTATAATAGGAGAGAGGCGTAATCCATTTATGCAACCTCACTATTTATTACTAAATTTGGCTATAGGAGGAGTAAATGGAGGAGATGTTTCTTCTGAAGCATTTCCGATGCGTTATGAAATTGATTATGTAAGAGTTTATCAAAAGTAATGTAAATATGAGATTTTTAGGATTGTATATTATGTGCTGCTTATGCACATTCATTTTTCCAAGTTTGGTTCAAGGAAAAAAAACGAATGAAATTCGTAGTGGAGAAATTTGGCCTGATAATCATGGAGTACATATTAATGCTCATGGGGGTGGAGTCTTGTATTATAATGGAAGGTATTATTGGTATGGTGAGAATAAATCTGATACGACCAGTAGTGCAATGGTTGGGATAATGTGTTATTCTTCTTCAAATTTGTCAGATTGGAAGAAGGAAAGTGTGGCACTTCCTGTTATTACAGATGATGCTTCTAGTGATATTGTGAAGGGCTGTATTATGGAACGACCTAAAGTGATTTACAATAAGAAAACTAAAAGGTTTGTGATGTGGTTTCATTTGGAATTGAAAGGGAAGGGATATGCGGCAGCTCGTTCTGCAGTGGCTGTGTCAGATACTCCAGAAGGCCCTTTTAAATATATCCGTTCAGAACGTATTAATCCAAGAAAACTTCCTTTTGATATGACAGACGAGCAACGTGCTATTTTGGATACATTGGATGCTAATAAATATAAACAATGGTGGACACCGATGTGGTATGAAGCAATAAGTAAAGGCCTGTTCGTAAAGCGTGACTTGCAAGGTGGTCAGATGGCACGTGATATGCAACTTTTTGTAGATGATGATGGAAAAGCATATCATATTTATTCCTCAGAAGATAATTTGACACTGCAGATAGCTGAGTTGAGCGAGGATTATTTGAGTCATACTGGTAAGTATATTCGTATTGCTCCAGCAGGACATAATGAAGCTCCTGCTATTTTTAAGCGAAATGGCGAGTATTGGATGATAACCTCTGGTTGTACTGGATGGGAACCTAATGAAGCTCGTATGTTCTCTGCACCTAGTATTTGGGGGCCATGGAAGAAACATCCCAATCCTTGTCGTGGCCCTAAGTCTGAGATAACTTTTGGGGGACAAAGTACGTATGTACTTCCTGTAGTTGGGAAAAAAGATGCTTTCATTTTTATGGCAGACATATGGTGCCCAAAACATCCTAGCAATGCGCGTTATATATGGTTACCTATTCAGTTTGAGGATGGAATACCATATATAGAATGGCTGGATAGCTGGTCACTTGATTTTTTTGATAAAAAGAAGTGAGATTTATTAATCAATGTCTGGGTTTTCCCAGACATTGATTACGTAGGTTAGGAGTTATTCTGCTTCTTTTTTAGATATTCTGTAGGAGCCATCCCGTATTCATCTTTAAAACATTGTCTGAAATAGGCAATGCTACTGAAACCTGTGAGATCAGATATTTCTGTCAAAGAATATTCTCCACTGTTGATTAGTTCTATACTTTTTTTCATTTTTATTTTCTTTACAAATTCATTGACAGACATTTCTGTTAATCCTTTAATTTTTCTATATAGAGTAGAATGACTCATACACATTTTGTCGGCAATAAAAGCAACGTCAATCCTTTCTATACTTAAGTTCTCTTCTATTATATTAGTTACTTTGTTTAAAAATTCTTGATCAAGTTTATTTAAGTTTTTTCTTTCATTCTCAATATTTCTTTGCTCGTTTTCTGTTTCAGGTATCGATGTGATAACTCCTGCTATTTTTCGTCTGTTTTCTAGTATATTGTTTATTCTGCTATTTAGAAGTCTGGCACTGAAGGGTTTTGTTATAAAAGAATCTGCACCGGCCGCATAACCTTCTTCTTTGTCTTGGAGGGTGTCTTTGGCTGTAAGTAAAATCATAGGAATGTGGCTGGTACGCATATCTTCTTTTATTTTTTTGCATAATTCAATTCCACCCATGATTGGCATCATAATATCACTAATGATGATATTAGGAATTTGATTTTTTGCTATTTCCCAACCTTCTTTTCCGTCAGCTGCTGTTACAACTTCATACTTCTCCTCAAAAGAATTCTTAATATATTCTCTAATGTCTTGATTATCCTCTACAATAAGAATGATTGGCTTCCCATCTTCAGATTCTTTTGTCGCATTGGATATATCATTTTGTAATGAGAAGTCTTCTTTTGGGGGAGATAGATGTTCTGCATTAGGATAACTATTTTCACTTAGAAGTTTTAAAGTAAATTTGCTACCCCTTTCTAATTCACTTTCTACTTCAATAGTCGCCTGATGTAAATCGGCTAATGATTTGACTAATGCCAGGCCAATACCGGATCCCGAAGCTTGATATTTTCCTTGACCTTGATAGTATCTTTCGAAGATATGATTGAGTGATTCTTTTGATATTCCATGGCCCGTATCTTCTACGCTAATAGTTGTATATTTAATATTATTATCTTCATAGGAGTTTATGGATAACGTAATTTCTCCTTCAGAAGTATATTTTAGAGCATTTGACATTAGATTATCTATGATAATAGTAATGATTTCTTGATCATAATAAATCTGTGATTCTTGTGCATCGGTCTTAATGCGTATTTTTACGTTCGGATTTTGATTTAATTCTTTATATTTTATACCTATTTCTTGTATTAGTAGAGATAAGTTGTCAAAACAGACTTTAAGTTTTCTATTTTCAGTTTCTGTTTTTCTGAATTCAAGAATTTGGTTGATCAAGTTTAATAATCTATTGGCACTCTTTCTAATAATACTAATTTTCTGAGCTTGTTTGGGAGATAAGGTCTTATCTGCCTGCAAATCCTCTAAGGGACCTAAAATTAAGGTTAAAGGTGTGCGTAACTCATGAGTAATGTTGGTATAGAAGCGTAGTCTTTCATTATTTAATTTTCGATCATTTTCATGTTGATGGTGTTCTATGTTTAGCCGGCTTTCTAGTGCTAATTTACGTTTATATGAGCGTAAAATGATGTATATGATAAAACATACTATAAGAAAATAAATAAGTTTAGCATACCAGGTAAGCCATATAGGAGGAGAGATAATAATAGTGATAGATGTGTAATTATCACTCCATGACTGATTCCTCATTTTGGCTTTTACCTTAAAAATGTACTCTCCAGGTTGCAAATTGCGAAATGTAATTTTATTTTCATTACCTATTTCAAACCATGTTTTGCCCAGTCCCTCCATAGTATAAGCATATTCTACTTGTGGACTTTGTGTATAATCCATTACACTAAATGTAATAGTAAAAGTGCTATTCTGATGAGATAAATTTACTTTATTATTTGTGATGGAAGTAATTGTTCCTTCACTGTCTGAATTTGAATATTCATAACTGCGGAGAGCTGTAATTTGTACAGGGGCAATAGGTACATTTTCTACTATATTTTTAGGATTGAAATAACATGCTCCATTTTGTGACCCGAAAAAGAGTACTCCATCTACATTTTTACAAACTGCTCCATCCATAAAGTCTCCTCTCGGTACTCCTTGTTGCCAGTTATAGTTTAAGAATCTTTTCTCTTTTTCTTTCCATTGGGCAATGCCTCCATTGGTACTGAGCCAGATTTTTCCTTGCTTATCTTCTATAATAGCTCTGACATTCTCGTTAATAAGCCCTTGTTTGTAATTTAATATTTCGATTTTAGGTTTTGCTGTATCTTTAATATAAGTAATTCCTGCTCGTGTGGCAGCCCATACTCCTCCGTTCTTGTCTAAATAAAGGCTGTTTACGGCATTTGTGAGCATTCCATTAGTTGTATCGAATTGCATTATTCGTTGTTTATTTGGTGAAAAGACAACTAATCCTTTCCCGAATGTACCCAGCCATAGTTTTCCCTGTGAATCTTTTAGGATACCATGTATCATTAAATCTGGGAGTTGTTCATTGATGGCTTTTTCTTCATTGAGGCTACCGTTTTCCCAAGAAAACAGCCCTTCTTGGGTGCCAATCCAAATCTTATTATGATCTTCATAGATGCAGCAAATCTCGGCATCTTTATCATTTATAGGGATTCTAGTAATTTTTTTGCTCTTGGGATCACATGTTAAAATTCCGTCTTTATAGAGTCCAAGCCAAAGCATTCCCTTTTTGTCCTTAAATATTACAGATATATGGGTATGTGGATTTGCTATGCCTGTTAATGGTATAATTTCTTGGAATTTCATTTTTTCATTAAATATGGCAAGTTCATTTTCGCCTCCTAACCAAACTTGTGAATTATTGTCTATAGTTAGTCCCCAAACTTGTTTATCTGTTAAAGCGCCATCTTTTAATATATTATAGTCTAGTGTTTGAAATGTGGGATATTCATAGCTTAAAAAGTCCACACCGCCTCGATAGTTTCCAATCCAAATATTACCAAATGAATCCTGCATAAAACTTTTCGCATTTGGAGAGGAGATTCCATGGAGATCATTGGTCGCTTTGATATTCTGAAAATGGGTGTTCTGTGGCGTTGTAAATACATTCTCATTTAAATCTAGTATGCTAATACCCCCCATTTGTGTACAAATCCAAAGCTTCCCGTCTTTACTTTCTCCAATATCATTTATTTGATTTGATAAAATAGATGTTGGGTTATCCGGCTGATTTCTGAAAGATATAAATCTTTCTTTTTGGGGATTGAATAAAGCTAACCCGTTTTCTGTTCCTATCCATATAGAATTCGTTTTACTGATAAAGATACAATGTACCGTATTGTTGGGGATACTATGAGGATTATTAGGGTCATGATGATACACTTTGGCCGTCCGTGTTTTTATATCAATAACAGCTAACCCACCTTTTTGAAGGCCAACATAAAGGTTACCGTTGTTATCCTCTTTTGCACACCAAAAGTGTCCTGATGATAAACCTTTAATGTCTTTAGCATTATAATGGGTGATTGTTCGTGTTTGATTATTGTAGTGGTCTATTCCTAGATGATAATGAGTAATCCATATTCCTCCGTCAGAGGCAGGACTTAAATCTGTTACATCTTCTGTAATCATTCCTGTAAGATTACTAAAGGTTTGTGTTTTATTATCAAAAATACATACCCCATCGCGTTGGGTACCTACCCATATTGTGTTGTCTTTTTCATTGTAATATAGTACGTTGTGTGCATTACCTTTGATGTTTGAATTGCTTGTGTTGTATGTTGTGAAATTTTTACCATCAAATTTGCATAGGCCAGATTCTGATGCCATCCATATATATCCTTGTTTATCTTGGATAATATCTACGATATAGTTACTGACTAAACCGTCAGCTACTGTTAAACGCTTAAAAGTATATAATGGTTGAGAGAGTATTAATTGGTATCCTCCAAGGATGAGACAGAAAAATAAGATGATGACTTGTTTCATTGTTATTGTATTTTAGAACAAAAATACAATAAACTTATGAATAGATGGCTTTCTATTGTAAGAAATTCTTTTTAGAATAATAATCATTATTGGAATTCTAAATAATAAATTATATACATGTTTTGTTCCGTTTAGAGTCGTGGTATTATGATTTATGCAAAACGTTATAGCTGTAAAGAGATTGTCTCTCTTTAGCTTTGGATAATTAGTTGTCGTCCAGCTTTTGTGGAAATCTGAAAGGAGGTGTTGAGAAACCTAAATCTTCTTTTTTACGTTTCCCTTTTCTGAACCATATGTTTTCCGTAGCGAAAACCTATGTTTCCCGGCAAGAAACCGTACGTTTCCCAGCAGGGAAACATAGAAAACCTTTTTGCTTCATACACTATTCACAAGGACGTTTTGTGATGAAGGAAGACGAATGATGAGAAAGCTGATTTAGAAGTTGAGGCAGGAAAAAAATAAAAAAGCATTGCTTGGAGCTTAAGACTCACAGGCAATGCCTTTTTTATGTCAATACCGATAAACTAATTATCCGATATTCTTCACTTTAATCAGGTATTCAGCAATCTGAACGGCATTCAGAGCGGCACCTTTCTTAATCTGGTCACCTACAATCCAGAAAGTCAGACCGTTTTCGTTAGCCAGGTCTTTACGGATACGACCTACATATACAGGGTCTTTTCCAGCCAGGAACAACGGCATCGGATATTCTTTCTTTTCAGGGTTGTCCATCAGTACCAGACCTTCGCCGTTGGCAAATGCTTCGCGGGCTTCTTCTACAGATACTGGACGTTCTGTTTCAATCCAGATGCTTTCTGAGTGTGAACGAAGTGCAGGAACACGTACGCAAGTTGCACTAACCTGTACATCTGAGTGCATGATTTTACGTGTTTCATTGTACATCTTCATTTCTTCTTTTGTATAACCGTTGTCTGTGAACACGTCAATCTGAGGAATCAGGTTGAATGCCAGCTGATAAGCGAATTTCTCTACAGTGACAGGTTCTCCGGCCAATACCTGACGGTACTGTTCGTAAAGTTCGTCCATGGCAGCCGCACCGGCACCACTGGCAGCCTGGTAAGTAGATACGTGTACACGTTTGATATGAGTCAGGTTTTCGATAGCTTTCAGGGCTACAACCATCTGGATAGTCGTACAGTTAGGGTTGGCAATGATGCCACGTGGACGGTTCAGCGCGTCTTCTGCGTTGACTTCGGGTACTACCAGAGGAATATCGTTTTCCATACGGAAAGCGCTGGAGTTGTCAATCATCACTGCACCGTATTTAGTGATGGTTTCTGCAAACTCCTTAGAAGTTCCTGCACCGGCTGACGTAAAGGCGATGTCTACTCCTTTGAAATCATCGTTGTGCTGCAGAAGTTTTACTTCGATTTCTTTTCCGCGAAAAGTGTATTTTCGTCCGGCACTTCTTGAAGATCCGAACAACAACAGTTCATCTACCGGGAAGTTTCTTTCATCGAGCACACGCAGGAACTCCTGTCCTACGGCTCCGCTTGCACCAACAATAGCTACTTTCATTTCTTATGTTTCTTGTTTAAGTTAATAAATTCCGTGATTGTATTGCTTTCTGTATTTTAGTTAGATAGTTTTTTCTTCTACTTGTATCCTTTGAACCGCAAAATTAAAACATTTTGGAATACCAAAGGGGAAATACGGAACTTTTTTCGTATTTTTGTCCATAAATTTAAACCGAACAGCCCCTCATATATGAAAGATTTGTTAGATTTGGTTCATCTCAATATAGATTTTCCCATCACTGATCCTACGTGGATCTTTTTTTTAGTGCTGGTAATTATCTTGTTTGCCCCGATTGTTCTGGAACGTCTGCGCATTCCGCACATCATCGGAATGATTCTGGCCGGTATCGTCATCGGGGAACATGGATTCAATATTCTGGCGCGCGACAGCAGCTTTGAGCTTTTCGGTAAGGTGGGGCTGTATTATATCATGTTCCTGGCCGGGCTGGAAATGAACATGGAGGATTTTAAGAGTATCCGTGTGAAGGCTACGGTATTGGGCTTGCTGGCCTTTATTTTCCCGCTGGGTATTGGTGTGTGGACTAACCTGAACTTGCTGGGATACGGACTGATTACTTCTGTGCTGCTGGCCAGTATGTATGCCTCGCACACTTTGATAGCCTATCCGATTGTGATTCGTTACGGTATCAACCGGCAGCGGGCTGTCAGCATTGCGGTGGGAGGTACGGCGGTGACGGATACGCTGACCTTGTTGGTTCTGGCCGTCATTGCAGGTATGTACAAGGGCGATACTTCGGATATGTTCTGGGTGTGGCTGGTGCTGAAAGTCGTAGTACTGAGCGTGGTGATTATGCTGACTTTCCCTCGTATCGGACGCTGGTTCTTCCGTCGTTACAGTGACCAGGTGGTGCAGTATATCTTTGTGATGGCCATGGTCTTCTTGGGAGCCGGATTGATGGAGCTGATTGGTATGGAGGGAATCTTGGGAGCCTTCCTGGCCGGGTTGGTGCTGAACCGCCTGATTCCGCATGTTTCTCCGCTGATGAGTCACCTGGAGTTTGTAGGAAATGCGCTGTTTATTCCTTATTTCCTTATCGGAGTGGGAATGCTGATTAATGTGAATGTGTTGTTCGGGCATATCGATTCCATTAAGGTGGCGGGTGTCATGATTGTGGTGGCGCTGTTAGGTAAATGGATTGCTTCGTGGCTGACACAGAAAATATATCGCATGAAGGCGGTAGAACGGGAGCTGATGTTCGGATTGAGTAATGCACAGGCTGCGGCTACTCTGGCGGCGGTACTGGTGGGTTACAACATCATTCTGCCCAGTGGAGAGCGCTTGTTGAACGAAGATGTGCTGAATGGTACCATTCTGCTGATTCTGGTGACGTGTGTGGTCAGTTCGTTTATTACGGAACATGCGGCCAAACGAATTGCGATGGATGATGCAGAGCTGGATGAAGAAAAAGAACAGCAAAAGGAGCGTATCCTGATTCCGGTAGCCAATCCGGACACACTGGATAAACTGATGCAGCTGGCGCTGGTGGTACGTGATGAAAAGCGGACGGACAATCTGGTGGCACTGAATGTGATTAATGACAACAATGATTCTGTCCGGCTGGAGATGCGGGGAAAGAGAAGCCTGGAAAGGGCGGCTCAGATTGCTGCATCGGCCAATGTCTTTCTGAAGACGGTGTCGCGCTTCGACTTGAATATTGCTACGGGTATTTTGCATACGGCCAAGGAAACTGAAGCGACTACGATTGTCATTGGTTTGCATAACAAGGCCAATATCGTGGATTCGTTCTTCGGTAATCTGACGGAAGATTTGCTGAAAAATACTTATCAACAGGTGATGATTGCCCGTTTCCTGATGCCGGTCAATACACTGCGACGCATCATCGTGGCGGTGCCTCCCAAATCGGAATTTGAGCATGGCTTTGTGAAATGGATTACGCACTTGTGCCGTATGAGCAGTCAGCTGGGATGTCGTCTGCATTTCTTTGCCCATCCCCAGACCTTGGGGTATATCAAGGGATATATCCAGAAGAAGCACAAGGATGTGATGACGGAATACCAGGAACTGGATAACTGGGACGACTTGCTGATTATTACAGGACAGGTGAATTACGATCATCTGCTGGTCATTGTCAGTTCACGAAGAGGGTCTATTTCGTACGATTCTTCTTTTGAACGTTTGCCCATGCAGGTATCCAGATATTTTAATAACAACAGTATCATGCTGTTGTATCCTGACCAGAAGGGTGACCCGAATGAGGCGTTAAGTTTTGCCGATCCGCGTGGATGGGCCGAAACGCAGTATTATGACAAGGTGGGCAACTGGTTTTATAAATGGTTTAAGAAAGATTCATGAGCGAAGAAAATAAGAAAGAATGGCAGCAGCGCACGGAATTGCTGTTGGGTGAAGAGAAGATGGAGCGTCTGCGTAAGGCGCACGTGCTGGTGGTAGGCCTGGGAGGAGTAGGTGCGTATGCGGCTGAAATGATTTGCCGTGCCGGAGTGGGACGGATGACGATTGTAGATGCCGATACGGTACAGCCGAGTAACATCAACCGTCAGTTGCCGGCCACTCATTCAGTTATCGGACGTCCAAAGGCAGAGGTACTGGCTGAACGTTTCCGGGATATTAATCCGGAACTGGAGCTGACCGTGTTGCCGGTTTACCTGAAAGATGAGGCTATACCTGAACTGCTGGACAGTGCGGCGTTTGATTTTGTGGTAGATGCCATTGATACGGTAGCTCCTAAGTGCTATCTGATATATCATGCCTTGCAACGCGGATTGAAGATTGTCAGCAGCATGGGAGCCGGAGCCAAACGGGATATCACGCAGATTCGTTTTGCGGATTTGTGGGATACGTATCATTGTGGGTTAAGCAAGGCGGTGCGTAAGCGTCTGCAGAAAATGGGTATGAAGCGGAAGCTGCCGGTGGTATTCAGCACGGAGCAGGCCGATGCAAATGCCGTGATATTGGTAGATGATGAGCAGAACAAGAAGTCTACCGTAGGAACCGTCAGCTATATGCCGGCCGTATTCGGATGTTATCTGGCGGAGTATGTAATTCGTAAATTGTAAAGTCGTATGATTCAGTTGGAAGGGATAACCAAAAGTTTTGGTGCGCTTCAGGTGTTGAAGGGGATTGACCTTGAAATCGGGAAAGGTGAAGTGGTCAGTATTGTGGGTCCCAGTGGGGCGGGAAAGACTACCCTGCTGCAAATTATGGGTACACTCGACAAGCCAGACGGAGGACGAATTATATTGAACGGTACGGAGGTGAACCGTCTGAAAGAAAAAGAGCTTTCTGCCTTCCGGAATCGGGAAATTGGTTTTGTTTTTCAGTTTCACCAGCTGTTGCCTGAGTTTACGGCGGTAGAGAATGTCATGATGCCGTCTTTGATTCAAGGCAAGTCGGCGGGAACTGCCCAAAAGGAAGCTTTGGATTTACTGGATTTCCTGGGATTGTCGGAACGGGCCACGCATAAGCCGGCAGAACTTTCGGGTGGCGAAAAGCAGCGTGTGGCTGTAGCCCGTGCCTTAATGAATCATCCTTCGGTAATCTTGGCGGACGAGCCTTCCGGAAGTCTGGATACGCAGAACAAGGGAGAATTGCATCGGTTGTTCTTTGAACTGCGTGACAAGTTAGGGCAGACTTTTGTCATCGTTACGCACGATGAGGAGCTGGCCACGCAAACCGACCGTACCATCCATCTGGTAGACGGACGCATCGTATAATATTAAAAAATCCCGTCCCGGTATGTGTACCGGCAGACGGGATAAATTTCTCCTCGATTTATTAGCCTTTTAGAAAGAAAGGTGTACGATTTCCGGGTTGTGGTCGGAAAGGAATTTCTTTGCCTCCCGGTTTTCTTCAGGAATGTAGCTGCGCTGTACCTCTATTTGAGGAGTGACAAATATGAAGTCAATTTTCTCACATGAATCGGCAGGAATGCGTCCGAAGTCATGGAAGGTATAGCTGGCACCTTCTTGCTGGAGAGCTGTCTTATGCGCATCCTTCAGCACGAAACTGTTGCCGGTGATGGTCTGGTAGGCTTCCGACTGGTCGGATACGTTGAAGTCTCCGGTAACTATGGCAGGCTGGTCGCCTACGATTTCTTTTATTTTCTCGATAATCAGTAAAGCGCCTTTTTTACGGGCTTCTGTTCCCACATGGTCAAAGTGCGTATTGATGGCCATAAAGATTTTTCCGTTGGTCTTGTCTTTCAGCTTGGCCCAGGTGGCAATACGGGTGCAGGCACCGTCCCATCCGATGAAGCCTACACTGTCGGGGTATTGTGACAGCCAGAAGGTATTGTTGTCCAATAATTCAAAACGGTCTTTTTTATAGAACAGAGGGGCATATTCGCCTTGTGTCTTTCCGTCTTCCCGTCCCACGCCGACTTCGGCATATTCAGGCAGACGGGCCTTCAGGTCTTCAAGCTGGTGGTGCAGGACTTCCTGCATACCTACAATGTCCAGATTTTGTGCCTTGATGAAATTGGCTACGGTGTCCTTTCTGTATGTCCAGCTGTTCAGACTGTCGTAGGGATTGTCGTAGCGGATGTTGAAGGTGCTCCATGTGATTTCACTGGTAGGTTGGGGAGCGTGGCATGAAGCGATGGTCATGCACAAAGAGAGCCCCAGAAAACTTCCTAAAATAGTGTAGAGTTTCATAGATATAAAGTTTAATGATGTATGTTTTTCCTATAAAACAAGTTACGGCGGTTTACCACTTACTTTGCGGTGTAAAAATAAAAATATTTTTAGTTTTTCTTTATAGGGAAGGCAGTGTGAGTATATGAGTTTTTTATGCTATCTTTGGCGGAAATAAAGAGTTGTTATGAGTCATATAAAATTAGGAAAATATAATCAGCTGGAAGTAGTGAAGGAAGTGGACTTCGGCGTGTACCTCAATGGAGATGAGGACGGTGAAATCTTGCTTCCGAAACGTTATGTGCCCGAAGGTACCAAACCGGGAGACATCCTGAATGTATTTATCTACCTCGATATGGAGGAACGTCTGGTCGCTACTACGCTGCAGCCTTATGTACAGGTGGGTGAGTTTGCCTGTCTGCAGGTGGCATGGGTCAATCAGTTCGGTGCTTTTCTTGACTGGGGACTGATGAAAGACTTGTTCGTGCCTTTCCGTGAGCAGAAAATGAAGATGCAGAAAGGAAAGCGCTATGTGGTGCATGTGCATCTGGATGAAGAAAGCTATCGCATTGTGGCTTCTGCCAAGGTGGAGCATTATCTTTCTACGGAGAATCCGGAGTACCAGCCGGGACAGGAGGTGAATGTCATGGTATGGCAGCGTACGGATCTAGGCTACAAGGTGATTGTTGAAAATCAGTTTAGCGGTATGCTGTTCCATAATGAGGTGTTCCAGCCTTTGGAAGCAGGAATGCATCTGAGTGCTTTCGTGAAACAGGTACGTCCGGATGGAAAGATTGATTTGGAATTGCAGAAGGCCGGTGCCCGGAAGGTAGATGATTTTTCCGAGGTATTGCTTCAGTACATCAAGGATAATGACGGCTTTACCCCGCTGAATGATAAGACCGATGCGGAGGTGATTTACCAGACCTTCGGCGTAAGTAAGAAGACTTTCAAGAAAGCGGTCGGCGATTTATATAAGAAAAGACTGGTGGTGCTGGAAGAAGGGGGCATCCGCTTAGTCTGAGACTTTTTGATATAAGAAGGAAGTGCTGAACCTGGAAGAGATGATTCCTGATTCAGCACTTTTTTATTTATAATCGTTTGGAGAGAGATTTACGCTCTTTTTCTTTTATGTTGCTTTTTTCCCGGATTTGTTTCGGGCGCATTTTGTCGGGACTTACTTCCGGGCGTCGGGTTGGCCTTTCCTGGGGCTTGAAGCCTGGGTTTTTGTGAGGATTCTGAGGGGGACGTGCCTGCGGTTTGTGGTCTGAATGCTGAGGCGGGCGATAATTCGGTTTTCCCACTGAAACAGGTCTCCGGTCCGGACGAGGTGCAGGCTTCCAGTTGGGCTTCTGCGGAGGACGATTTCCCGGACGTGGTCCGGCAAAGTCGTGCGGTCGCATCTGCGGACTGATTCGGCACGGGCGGCTGTACACCGGATGGTGGTAGCGTGCAGGATAGTTGCGTCGGTAGTAGCTTACTCCCCCGAAATGTGCCCGGCAATGTCCGCCCCTGTAGGTCAGGTAATGACGGGGAGGTCCGAAGTAGAAATGGGTTCTGTTCGGATAAATTTTATACACACGCAGATAGCATACGTTATTGATGGCATAAATGGGACGGAAGAAATATTCAATATCGATGAAGCGTACGTATTCGGCTTGTGAAAGTACCCATCGCAGGTCGTCGTTTCGTTCGTCCAGGTAACGGTAATATGCATCCATCGCACGAGTGTCGGCAACGGCAATGCCAGAAACGTATGGACCTATATTGCAGAGAAAGTCGTAATTGATTTCGTACAGGTCGTTGTACTGGTTACTGTTGAGGTGCAGTTCAAAGGCCATTCGGTCGGTCAGGAAACGGGCATTGACCCGGAAGTCGCCCAAACCGGATGCGTAGCCCCGGATTGTGCTCAGGCAAAGGGCCAGCAGGCAAAGAATAAATGTTCTTGTTCTCATAAGCATTGTCTTTTCCGGCTGAGAGTGTGATTCCTCCAGCTTTGTTGATAGCACAAAGTTAGCGGAAGAAAATTCTCCGGTCAAGATGAAAATGCCCATTCTTTTGTAGGGGATTTCCTATAATTGGATAGGGAAATGCCGGCTAACGGATGATTTTGAGAAATTTCTCGATGTCTCTCCGTATCATCTGGTACAGAGGAGAGTTCTTGTAGAAACTGTTTCGGTGAATAACGACTTCTACGCCTACCTGACTTCGCTGGTAGCTGGTCAGCTCGTTGTGAAGCTGCATGTCGTGGAGGGCCAGGTCATGGATTTGCTGTTCTCTTTCCCGGCGGAGCACGGTGCATACGGGAATGAGCAGTCGCAGCACTACATTGTCCATAATGTGATGGCCTTGAATAAACATATAGGTATTGTCTGGATGTACTCCCAGACGGTCGAACTCTTTTTTCATGCTTTCAATTTCTTCCAGCGCTTCCGGATGATGGCGTTCCAGGTCATGCAGTTTGCGGTTGACTTTTTTGGCCATGGTTTCCAGACTTCGTTCCGGATGGTGGGTGCTAACTTGGTCAAGCTTTACATAGGAACAGAAGTCCAGCAGGGAGAATTCTGACAGAATATGTTTCCGGTAAAACCAGACAGACCACACAAACAGCGGATAAGCTATCTGGGAATAAAGTTTCATGAATTCCGGAAAATTAATCAGCTTATGGTCGTTCAGCGTAGCCATGACGCAGATTTCATGCAACCCTTCGGCATAGCAATGGTAGTTCTCAATGGCGTATGCATAGGTTTGCATTACGTAGGGATTTTCGATGATGTATCGGGAGGTGTTGGTACGTCCTTGCAACAGGTAGTCATAATCGCTGTCCACGCAGGCAATCATATTTTCGCCTAATTGCTTCCCGAGCTGGTTCATCAGTACGGTTTTCTTACCTTTAGCCAATGAAGTCTGAGAGGGGAGCATGACTTCGAAATAGCGGGTATTGTCTTCGTATTCCGCAAGTATGGATCTCCAGAAAGAAATATCATCATAGCTTTCTACGTAGGCCACGATTTTTCTTCTTGCACGCTTGGGCTTAAGGCTGTTAGCCGCTCCAATGTACAGGGAAGAAAGGTTTTCAGTCAGTCTTTTTCCCATACGGCTACATATTTTTAAAGGGTTGTAATGTCACTCACTTCGGTAACGGCGTCCATCCATCCGTTCATGATAAGTGCCGGAGAATGGGTAGTCAGTATAATTTGCACATTCGGATTCAGGCTTCGGATGAGCGAGATAAGCCGTTGCTGCCATTCTACATGAAGTGAGATTTCGGGTTCGTCCATAAAGAGGGTACATGGTTGGTTGTCCTGCACCAGTACGGTGAGCAGGATGACTAGCATCTGCTTTTCACCAGAAGAAAGCTGATAAGGGGTTAATATGTCGCCGTCTTGTTCAAACTGTATTTCATTGCTTTGGCGGAGAATCTTTTTTCCCGTTTCACTGAACAGGTCGTCTACCAGGTTCTGGAAATGGGTTTTAGGCAGAGAGATTTCGGTTGCCTTGGCCTGATTTTCGGGCTTGCCGCTGGTCAGAAGCTCGATAATCCGGTTGCCGATGTTCACTTGATAATCCAAATAGCGTCGCTGCAGGAGATAAAGCTGCCAGTCGAGTTCAGTCTTGACATTCTGGTTACCGATTTTTTCCAATAATCCGGAACTGAGCAGCGGACGGTCAAAACTTCTTATCACATCGAAGTGGATATAGGTGGCATCTTCCGGATAGAAAGTGAAAGACACTCCCAAATGAATGCCATTACTCAGGGCTCCTCCTTCCAGGTCACTCAGCCGGCGGACAGAGTTGTTCAGAATCGTACTTTTTCCGATGCCGTTTACTCCACTCAGGATGTTTACATCTGGGCGTAAATCCCAGGCAATGTTTTTCCGGCCCCATAAGCCCTTTATCTCAATGCGCTTGATATATTCAGCTTGCTTTTTCATGGACTGTATTTTTTAACGCGTCAAACAAAAATAGAAAATTCCCGGGAATAAATCAACGCCCGACCGGCCCTTTTTTCAAAAACCTCGTAACTTTGCAGAAATTTAAAGAGACTAAATCATGAAAGGTTCTGTAAAAGCTCATATTTCATTGTTATTGGCTGCAAGTATGTGGGGATTGATGTCTCCGGTAGGCAAGGCAGCCATGGAAGCGGGTATTACCGGACTCACACTGGCGAATATGCGTATGATAGGAGCGGCCGTGTGTTTTTGGACTACCTCTTTCTTTGTAAAGCAGGAGAAGGTCAATCCGCACGATTTGCTGATGCTGTTCTTTGCTTCCTTGTTGGGGATTGTCTGCAATCAGGGGTGTTTTACTTTTGGCTTGTCACTGACTTCTCCGGTCGATGCGTCTATCATGACTACCACTATGCCGATTGTGACTATGATTTTAGCGGCTCTCTTTCTGAAAGAACCCGTCACTCCGAAAAAGGTGATAGGAATATTTCTTGGGTCCATCGGTGCCCTGACCTTGATTCTGAGCAACCGGGGAGGAGATGCGGAAGGGGGCAGCGTATGGGGGGACGCCCTCTGTATGGCAGCTCAGATTAGTTTTGCCTGCTATCTGACCATTTTTAAGAAGTTGATTGCGCATTATCACGTGATTACGTTGATGAAGTGGATGTTTACTTATGCGGCGATATGCTTTATACCCTTCTCTTATCATGACTTTTCAGTGATGGACTGGGCAGCTTTTCCGGTAGAAGTATGGCTGGAAGTCGGTTATGTCATACTCTTTGGTACGTATGTGGCTTATATTTTGATGCTGGTAGGTCAGAAATCCTTGCGTCCTACGGTAGTCAGTATGTATAACTACATGCAGCCGGTTGTAGGAAGTTGTGTAGCCGTATTTGCCGGTATGGCAACTTTTGGTTGGGTGAAGATTGTAGCGGCGCTGTTGATTTTTACAGGTGTCTACGTGGTGACGCAGAGTAAGTCGCGTGCCCAGATGCTGGCAGAAAGCAAATCAAATGTAGAAGGAAATGAATAAGGAAGGTACTCAAATAAAATCGCCTGTTTTATACTTGCAGCATCACTATGAATTGCTGAAATTAGAGTATGAATACGAAAAGGAGCAGTTCCAGCAGCAGACGGAGCTGATGGGAATTGGTCGGAAAATCAAACGGGGCATGTGCTGGTATCCGTTATCGTTGGGACGGAGCTATTACAATGCCTTGAATCAGTTGGTCATTGAAGTAGAGCGAAAAGAAGACAAGGAGATAGAGCATCTGTTTGAATATGGAAAACCGGTTTGTTTCTTTACGCAGGACATGTCGGGGAAACTGACTTACCTGAATTTCGTAGCCACGGTGAATTACGTGGAGGAAGACCGCATGGTAGTCATCTTGCCGGATGCCAATGCACTGCTTACGCTGCAGAGCAAAGAAGTGGTCGGGGTACAACTCTATTTTGATGAAACCAGCTATCGCCTGATGTTCGAGGCACTGAAGCAGGTCATTTCTGCCAAGAACAACCGACTGGCAGAGTTAAGGGATATTTTTCATGGTACGCAGCCTGTATCTACTTTTTCGTTTCAACCCGTACGTTTCCCCTGGTTGAACGCCACACAGGATGAAGCGGTGAATAAAGTATTGCATGCCAAGGATGTGGCCATTGTACACGGCCCTCCGGGAACAGGTAAGACTACTACGCTGGTGGAGGCTATTTATGAAACACTTCATCGTGAAAATCAGGTACTGGTATGTGCACAGAGTAACATGGCCGTTGACTGGATTAGTGAAAAGTTGGTAGACCGTGGTGTCAGCGTGCTCCGTATCGGGAATCCCAGTCGGGTAAACGATAAGATGCTGTCGTTTACGTACGAACGTCGTTTTGAGTCGCATCCCGACTATCCCCAGCTATGGAGTATCCGTAAGGCGATTCGTGAACTGTATACCCGTAGCCGGAAAGGAAATGACCGGGAAAGTATCCGGCAAAAAATCAATTCACTGAAAGACCGCGCCACGGAACTGGAAATCCGTATCAATGAATCCTTATTCAGTGAAGCGAGGGTGATTGCCTGCACGCTGGTGGGTAGTGCCAACCGCTTGCTCACCGGACAGAAGTTCGGAACGGTATTTATCGATGAGGCGGCTCAGGCATTGGAAGCAGCCTGCTGGATTCCGCTTCGTAAAGCCGACCGGGCGATTTTGGCTGGCGACCATTGTCAGTTGCCGCCTACGGTAAAGAATCCGGAAGCCTTGCGTGCGGGGTTAGGGCATACATTGATGCAGGCCATCGTGAAAAACAAGCCGGAGGTGGTATCCTTGCTGAAGGTACAGTATCGTATGAACGACGAAATTATGCGTTTCTCGTCTGACTGGTTTTATGGAGGAATGTTGCAGTCAGCTCCTGAGGTGAAATACCGTAGCATTCTGGATTTTGACACGCCGATAGAGTGGGTAAATACGGAAGGCATGGACTGCAACGAGGAGTTTGTAGGTGAAAACTACGGACGAATCAATAAACCGGAAGCTGAATTGTCCATCGGTCAGTTAAAGGAGTACATCACGAAAATCGGTCGGGAACGCTTTTTAGAAGAACGGATTGATGTGGGATTGATTTCTCCTTATAAGGCTCAGGTGCAGTATTTGCGTCAGCTGGTAAAGAAAGATGCGTTTTTCAAGCCTTATCGCTCCTTGATAACTATCAATACGGTGGACGGCTTTCAGGGGCAGGAGCGTGATGTGATTCTTATCAGTCTGGTACGTGCCAATGAAGACGGTCAGATTGGTTTCCTCAATGACTTGCGCCGCATGAACGTAGCCATCACCCGTGCCCGTATGAAACTGATTATTCTGGGCGATGCTTCCACATTGACCAAGCATGCGTTTTATAAGAAGCTTTACGAGTATATAAGTGAGCTATAGGGAAATAGTCATGAAATAAAAGATACCTGAATTACTTCGTTTTATGCACTATTTAGGGACGATGTAGATTGTATGTTATACACTTATTGTTATATTTGCAGCAGATAAGTTAGCTATAAACAATAAGAGACGAAAAACATGAGAAAAGGGTATCTTTTAGGTTGGATGCTTTTGGCATCCTCTGTTTGTATGGGCGCAGGACTGCCTCAGAAAATCAATACATTTCCCATTACGGATGTCCGGTTGATTTCCGGACCGTTCAAGCATGCAGAAAGTATGGATATTTGTTATCTGTTAGGACTCGCCCCGGACAGATTACTGGCTCCTTATATGAAGGAAGCAGGTTTGCAGCCCAAAGCTGAAAACTATCCGAACTGGGAAAATACCGGACTCGACGGGCATATAGGAGGGCATTATCTTTCGGCTTTATCTTATATGTATGCTTCTACGGGTGATGAGGAAATCGGGAAACGCCTGGATTATTTCCTTTCTGAAATGAAACGTTGTCAGGAGGCTTCAGGCAATGGCTATCTTTGTGGAGTTCCGAACGGGAAAGCTATCTGGAATGAAATAAAGAATGGAAAAATCGATGCCAATCCTTTCGGGCTCAATAATAGATGGGTACCTTTATATAATATCCATAAAACGTATGCGGGCTTGCGCGATGCCTATGTGATAGCCGGTAAGGAAGAAGCCGAAGGGATGCTGATTGCTTTGACAGACTGGATGCTGAATACGGTTTCCACACTGACTGACGAACAGATTCAGGATATGCTCCGGAGTGAACATGGAGGACTGAATGAGGTATTTGCCGATGTATACGGTCTGACCGGAGAGAAAAAATACCTTGACTTGGCCAAACGTTTTTCACACAGGGTGGTCTTGAATCCTCTTCTTGAGAAAAAAGACCAGCTTACCGGTATGCATGCCAATACGCAGATTCCGAAAGTAATCGGTTTTAAACGAATTGCCGACCTCGACGGAGAGAAAGCCTGGAGTGATGCTTCCGATTTCTTCTGGCATACGGTCGTAAACAACCGGAGTGTATCTATCGGAGGAAATAGCGTCAGAGAACATTTCCATAAAGCAGATGACTTTTCGAGTATGATGACCAGTGAGCAGGGTCCAGAAACCTGCAATACCTATAATATGCTTCGCCTGACAAAGATGCTCTATCAGACTTCGGGTGATATGGCGTATATGGATTATTATGAGCGTGCTTTGTATAATCATATCTTGTCAAGCCAGAATCCGGTGCAGGGAGGATTGGTGTATTTCACTCCCATGCGTTCAGGGCATTACAGGGTATATTCACAGCCTCAAAGCTGTTTCTGGTGTTGTGTGGGATCGGGAATGGAGAACCATGCAAAGTACGGGGAGATGATATATGCATCACGTAAGGACGAGCTGATTGTCAACATGTTTATTTCTTCTGTGTTGGAATGGAAAGAATATGGCATGACCTTTACGCAGGAAACGTCTTTCCCGGAAAAGGAAAGCACTCGAATGGTATTACATACAGATAAGTCCAAAAAGATGAAAGTGAGCTTCCGTTGTCCGGAATGGATAGATAAGTCAAAGGTGGCTTTTGCAGTGAACGGAAAGAAGGCAGAGGCAACTTTGACGGATGGCTATTACACCATAGAGAGAAAGTGGCAGGATGGCGATGCTATTGAAATGACATTGCCCATGACTTTGCGTGCAGTGCAACTTCCGGACAAGTCCTCTTATTATTCATTTATGTATGGTCCCATTGTGCTGGCAGCCGATATGGGAAAAGAAAGACTGGACGGCCAGTTTGCGGACGACAGTCGCGGTGGTCATATCGCTTCAGGGCCTCAATTGCCTTTGCAGAACATGCCTGTGATTGTGGGAGAAGAAAATAATCTTTTGGGCAACCTGAAGAAAGTATCTCCTGATAAGTTGGAGTTTGCGTTGACTGGAGTGTACCCTTCCAGATATGAGGGAATGAAACTGAAACCTTTCTATCAGACACACGAGTGCCGGTACATGATTTATTGGGAACTTGTGTCTAAGGAGGAACTCGGACAGCGGCAAAAAGAACTTGCTGAAGTGGAGAAAGAACGTGCCCAATTGGAGCAGGCTACGGCCGATATGGTGGTGTGTGGTGAGCAACAGCCGGAAAGTGACCACTTTGTAGAGATGGAAAATTCGGTGATAGGCAGTGAGCAGGGAACCCCCTGGCGTGAAACCCGCGGATGGTTCGCTTATAAAATGAAGTCCAAGGGAAAACCGGTCAATGCCGTGAGAATCGAATCTTTCCCTGACGCAGCAAAAGATGCAGACGTGTATGTAAATGAAGTGAAGATAGGCTCTGTTCAAGGGAAAAATGCATTGCATACGCTGTTATTGCCGAAAGAATTGTGGAAAGCTTCGGAATGGGAGGTGAAGATTATGCGTGGAAAATCTGAGGTAACTCCTAAATTCCGTACCGTGAGGATGGTTTTAAGCAGAGGTCTGTTGGTAAATGAATAAGCCTTTCATGAACTATAGGGGGATATGATAGCAGCCAATTGGGGAAATCCGTAAAATTTACTTATCTTTATCCCAGTTTTATTCATTTATCTTTATTAACCATGTTGACAGACTTACTGCAAACTTCGTATTTTGCAATTTTCTTGATTGTAGCCTTGGGCTTTATGCTCGGACGTATCAAAGTGATGGGCCTATCGCTCGATGTGTCTGCCGTGATTTTCATTGCTCTTGCCTTCGGGCATTGGGGGGTATCCATTCCAAAGGAACTGGGAACCTTCGGGCTGGTGTTGTTTATCTTTACGATTGGCATTCAGGCCGGTCCGGGTTTCTTCCATTCGTTCCGGAGCAAGGGAAAAACCTTGATTCTGATTACGCTGCTGATAGTGGCTTCTGCCTGCCTGACAGGGGTCGGAATGAAATATCTTTTTGACATCGATACGCCAAGTATCGTGGGCTTGATAGCCGGTGCCTTGACCAGTACACCTGGTTTGGCGGTGGCCATTGACAGTACCCAGTCGCCGTTGGCTTCCATTGCCTACGGTATTGCCTATCCGTTTGGGGTGATTGGGGTGATTCTTTTTGTGAAGTTGCTTCCCAAACTGATGGGAGTGGACTTGAATGAAGAAGCACACAGACTGGAGAAGGAACGGCGCAGCCAGTTCCCTGAACTGAGCACTTGCTTGTTCCGGGTGACGAATCCGGCTGTATTTGGCCGTACGTTAAGCCAGTTGAACATACGTGCCATGACAGGGGCTGTGATTTCACGCTTGAAGCAGGGAGAAGAGATTCTGATACCCAAAGCACATACCGTGTTGCAGGAAGGTGATTGCATTCAGGCTGTGGGCAGCGAGAATTCATTGAACAGTTTGGCGTTGATGTTGGGTGAGCGTGAAGAAGGTGAACTTCCGTTGAGCCATACACAGACCATTGAATCTTTGTTGCTCACCAAGAAAGATATGATTAACAAGCAGTTGGGTGAACTGAACCTGCAGAAGAACTTTGGCTGTACGGTTACTCGTGTACGTCGAAGCGGTATTGACTTGTCTCCCTCACCGGAACTGGCACTGAAGTTTGGTGACAAGCTGATGGTGGTAGGTGAGAAGGAAGGTATCCAGGCAGTAGCCCGTTTGTTGGGAAATGATGTAAAGCGTTTGTCGGATACAGACTTCTTCCCGATAGCTATGGGTATCGTGTTGGGCGTATTATTCGGAAAACTGCACATCTCTTTCGGAGGTGGCATGACTTTCTCTCCGGGACTGACCGGAGGGGTACTGATGATGGCATTGTTCCTGAGCGCCATTGGTAAGACTGGTCCGATTATGTGGTCCATGTCAGGTCCTGCCAATCAGTTGCTGCGTCAGTTGGGCTTGTTGCTGTTCCTGGCAGAGGTAGGAACTTCAGCCGGAAAGACCTTGGTAGCCACCTTCCAGGAAAGTGGTTTCCTGCTTTTCGGAGTCGGAGCGTTGGTTACATTGGTACCCATGCTGTTGGCTGCCATAGTGGGCCGATGGGTCTTTAAGGTAAGCCTGCTCGACTTGTTAGGTACCATTACCGGCGGTATGACCAGTACGCCTGGTCTGGCTGCTGCCGATTCGATGACAGACAGTAACATTCCGGGAGTGGCATACGCTACAGTATATCCTATTGCTATGGTATTCCTGATATTGTTTATTCAGCTGATTGCACTGGTAATTGTGTAATAGTAATAATATGTATATGAAAAAATCCCTGAAGCAAGTGAAATATCCTTGTTTCAGGGATTCTTTTTTTTCTGTGTTAAATGACATAGAGAGGATGAGGGAAAAACACTTTCACGCTAATTGAAAAAATACGAAGGAGATAAGTGGTATTTCGACTTTTGTTTTTTATGTTTTCCCTTGCGGAAACTTATGTTTCTCATTCTGCATCTATAGGTTTCCGCATCGGAAAACTTAGGGATGCAGAATGGAAAACGTAAATGATGTTTTAGAGTTCTACCGTTGATGCAGTTGTCTGTCTATAAATCTATGGTAGACGATTGTGTGCTGTTAAAGTTTGCTCAAGAAACGTTCCCTGTCCACAATGTAGCGGATGTGAGTACCTTCTCCCACCAGCCCTTTGCTGTCGGTTGCACTAACTTTGAAGGTTAGTTTACGGCCTTCTATTTCTGTGAGTTCCGCGGTAGCTGTCACTTCTTCGTTCAGACCGGAGGGCTTGAGGTGCGAGGTCTGTATCATGGCACCTACGGTAGTAGAGCCTTCCGGGAGTACGGGCTTTACGGCATTCATGGCAGCGTTTTCCATCAAGGCTACCAGTGCGGGAGTAGCAAACACTTCCATATCTCCTGAGCCGAGTGCTAAGGCGGTGTTGGTGGAATTTACCTGTACGGTGCTGCTGTATGTAAGTCCTGTTTCCATTGTTTTTTATTTTGAAGTTATAAATTCATTTTTCTCATTGGGTTGAAAATCGGTTCCGGCCGGGCGTTGGAAGATATGCAGGCCGAATTCCGGTATCATGGCTATCAGGTGGTCAAAGATTTCTCCTTGCAAGGTTTCGTAAGGAATCCAGTCGGGGGTGTTCGAGAAACAGTAGATTTCTACGGGGATACCTTCGGTGGTGGGCTGCAACTGGCGGACCATCTGCATCAGGTTGTGATTCACTTCTGGATGGTTGCTGATGTATTTGAGGGCATACTCGCGGAACACGTGCAGGTTGACGGGTGGTTCATTTCCTTCGGTTGGAGCAGTTATCCATCCTTTTTGTACGAATTGGTTCACTTCCTCCGGTGTACAGAAATGCACGGTAGTCATGTCAATGAACAGCGAGCGTTTGATGCGGCGACCTCCACACTCGCGCATGCCTCTCCAGTTTTGGAAGGAATCGCTGACCAGTGCGTAGGGAGGAATGGTGGTGATGGTCTTGTCGAAGTTCTGTACTTTTACGGTAGTCAGTGATACTTCAATCACATAACCATCGGCACCGTATTTGGTCATGGTAATCCAGTCGCCCGGGCGAAGCATATCGTTGGCCGAAAGCTGTACGCCGGCCACTAATCCCAGAATACTGTCCTTGAAAATCAACATCAGGATGGCGGCCGAGGCACCGAGTCCGGTCAGGATAGCAGTGGCGTTCCGGTCAATCAGGACGCTGATGATGAGAATGATACCTACTCCTATAGATATCAGGTTTATCATCTGGTAAATACCTTTGAGCGGACGGTTTTTTAACGCTTCATGCTCGCTGGATATTTCATAGAGGGAGTCAAGGAAGCATTTAATCAGCATGAGGGCCGTGATGATGAGATAAATCAGACAGATTTTCAGTAAGATTTGAAGCAGATAGGCTGATTTGTCATCAAAGGCAAAAGGGAGCAGGATGTACCAGGTGATAGGTGGAATCATCCGGCAAGAGGCTTTCATCATCTTGTCATTGAACAGATAATCGTCCCACGTGGCTTTGGTGCGGGCCGTAATCTTTCGTACGGCTGGCATGATAAGATGGCGGAAGATTAGTGTAGTAAGATAAGATACCAGTAAAATGGCTAGAATGAGTACAACTTGTGTGGTCCAGCTCAAATCAGATTTCTCAATTCCTATTTGCTGGAGAAGTTGCGCAGTTTCCTGATTCATTGTATTCATATTTTATAAAAGTCTTTTTCGGGAGTCAAAGATAAACAAGTTCTTAGAGTTTGCAAAATGGAAATATACCCTCTAAAACATTTATTTTCTTCATATCTTTTTGCGGAACAAATGCTTTCATTAAATTTGCCGACAAGAATTTACTAATACCAAAATAAAGAATCTAATGAGTTTGAAAATTGTAGTATTGGCTAAACAAGTTCCCGATACACGCTGTGTGGGAAAAGATGCCATGAATGCTGACGGTACAATTAACCGTGCAGCACTTCCGGCGATTTTTAATCCGGAAGACTTGAATGCCTTGGAACAGGCACTCAGACTGAAAGACACACATCCTGGTTCTACTGTAACTATCCTGACAATGGGTCCGGGTCGTGCCGCTGAAATTATCCGCGAAGGATTATACAGAGGAGCAGACAACGGTTATCTGCTGACAGACCGTGCTTTTGCCGGAGCAGATACGCTGGCTACTTCGTATGCGCTGGCAACAGCTATCCGCAAGATTGGTGAATATGACATCATTGTGGGTGGACGTCAGGCTATCGATGGTGATACCGCACAGGTGGGTCCGCAGGTAGCAGAAAAATTAGGCTTGCCTCAGGTGACTTACGTAGAAGAAATTCAGGAGGTAAAAGACGGACGTATCCGTGTGAAACGCCATATCGACGGAGGTGTGGAAACTGTAGAAGGTCCGCTTCCGATTGTATTGACTGTAAACGGTAGTGCAGCTCCTTGCCGTCCGCGCAATGCGAAACTGGTACAGAAGTACAAACGTGCACTGGGTGGTCAGGAAAAAGCTGCCATTACCAAAGACGGAGCTGAACTGCCTTATGCTTCTTTGTATGAAAGCCGTCCTTATCTGAATATCACAGAATGGAGCGTAGCCGATGTAAACGGTGATACGAAACAATGCGGTCTGTCGGGTTCTCCGACTAAGGTAAAGAAGATTGAGAACATCATCTTCCAGGCAAAGGAAAGCAAGACGCTTACCGGCAGCGATGCAGATGTAGAAAACTTGATTGTTGAACTGTTGGCTAACCATACTATCGGATAAAGACTATGAATAACGTATTTGTATATTGTGAGATGGAAGGCGCGCATGTGGCCGATGTCAGTCTCGAACTTTTAACCAAAGGTCGTAAGTTGGCCACTCAGCTGGGATGTCAGCTGGAAACGATTTGTGCCGGTACAGACCTTGCAGATGTAGAAAAACAAGTGTTGCCATACGGAGTAGACCGTGTACATGTGTTCGATGCTCTGGGCTTGTTCCCTTATACTTCACTTCCTCATACTTCTATTCTTGTCAACTTGTTCAAGGAGGAAAAACCGCAGATTTGCCTGATGGGGGCTACCGTAATTGGTCGTGACCTGGGTCCGCGCGTGTCTTCCGCACTGACAAGTGGTTTGACTGCCGACTGTACGCAGCTGGAAATCGGTAACCATGAAGACAAGAAAAACGGTATCACCTATGAAAACCTGCTGTATCAGATTCGTCCGGCCTTCGGTGGTAACATTGTGGCTACCATCATCAACCCGGAACATCGTCCGCAGATGGCTACCGTACGTGAAGGTGTGATGAAGAAAGAAATCGTAGATGCCAATTATCAGGGTGAAGTGATTCGTCATGATGTAGCGAAGTATGTACCTGAAACAGATTATGTGGTGAAGGTGATCGACCGTCACGTGGAAAAAGCAAAACATAATCTGAAAGGAGCACCTATTGTGGTAGCCGGTGGTTACGGTATGGGCAGTAAGGAAGGTTTCGACATGCTGTTCGAACTGGCTAAGGAACTTCATGCAGAAGTGGGTGCCAGCCGTGCGGCGGTAGATGCCGGTTTCTGTGAACACGACCGTCAGATTGGTCAGACAGGGGTAACGGTACATCCGAAGTTGTATATCGCTTGCGGTATTTCCGGACAGATTCAGCACATCGCCGGTATGCAGGATGCAGGTATCATCATCTCTGTGAACAGCGACCCGAATGCTCCGATTAATACTATTGCCGATTATGTCATCAACGGTACGGTGGAAGAAGTAATCCCGAAAATGATTAAGTATTACAAAAAGAACAGTAAGTAATAATTTGAGGTAAGTATGGGCGGTAAATGGTGGCTGTGGTATCTGCTGATATTCTTTTTTGCGGCTCCTGCCTTTTCGCAAGATACGATTTATTTGGATAAAAAAGGTAGATGGCTGGATAGCAAGGAGAATGCGTTTCGATATTGTACTCGGGTTGATTTGGCCGAAGACAATATTGAGGTGAAGGTTTATAACTTGGGAGATACACTGCTCTATTTACATCACTTTTCCTATTTTGTAGATGACCCTAAAAAATGTATCGTAAATGGAGTGTCGTCCATTTTTTATGCAGATGGACAACTTTCGGATACCTATATGAATGTAAAGGGAAAGAAGGAAGGTGAGTATCGTCGGTTCTATAGAAACGGCGAGTTGAAGTACCTTTGCCATTTTGAGAATAACAGACGCGAAGGACAGTTGGAGATGTATTATCCCAATGGTTCTTTATGGCGGACTGAAGAGTTCCGAAAAGGACGTTCACAAGGAGGTCATGTGTACAATGCTGCAGGAAATGAAATTGAGTTCTATCCGTCTGAGCGGATTGTAGGTTTTCCAGGTGGAGTGGATGCGTTGGCACTTTTTATGAAAGAGCATGTGCATTACCCTTTGGAAGCCTCAGCACAAAAGGTGGAAGGACGTGTACTTGTACAATTGACTTTTGATCAGCGTGGTAGAATCGTGGAATATCATGTACTTCCTCAAAGTACGGAGAATTATTATTTGAGGAAAGAAGCGATTCGTTTCGTGGAAGAAGACTTGATGAAAACAGAGTGGGAACCAGCCGTGCAATTTGGGGAATTTAAGAAAATTCGTTTTGTGTTGCCGATTGCATTTAAGATACCGAACCTCAAAGCCTCAAAATAAAAAATTAAAATTATGGCAAACTTTTATACAGAACATCCGGAACTCAAGTATCACTTGAACAATCCGATGATGGAGCGTATCTGTCAGTTGAAAGAACGCGATTACAGAGATAAAGACGAGTACGATTATGCGCCGCAGGATTATGCGGATGCCATCGACTCTTACGATAAAGTGTTGGAAATTACTGGTGAAATCACGGGTGAGGTGATTGCACCCAATGCCGAAGGAGTAGACCAGGAAGGTCCGCATCATGCCAATGGCCGTGTGGAATATGCTTCGGGTACAAAGGCTAACCTGGAGGCCATGGTAAAGGCCGGATTGAACGGAATGACCATGCCGCGCCGTTTCGGTGGTTTGAATTTCCCGATTACGCCGTACACCATGTGTGCAGAAATCGTGGCTCAGGCTGATGCTGGTTTCGGTAATATCTGGTCACTTCAGGACTGTATTGAAACACTTTATGAATTCGGTAACGAAGATCAGCACAGCCGTTTCATTCCGCGTATCTGTGCCGGTGAAACCATGTCAATGGACTTGACTGAACCGGATGCTGGTTCCGACCTTCAGAGTGTGATGCTGAAAGCTACATACGATGAAGCTAACAACTGCTGGCGCCTGAACGGTGTGAAACGTTTCATTACGAACGGTGATGCAAATCTTCACCTGGTATTGGCCCGTTCGGAAGAAGGTACACACGATGGTCGTGGATTGTCTATGTTCATCTATGACAAGAACGATGGGGGAGTAGACGTACGCCGTATTGAAAACAAGCTGGGTATTCATGGCTCTCCTACTTGTGAGTTGGTTTACAAGAATGCGAAGGCCGAACTTTGCGGTGAGCGCAAGTTAGGTTTGATTAAATACGTCATGGCGTTGATGAACGGTGCCCGTCTGGGTATTGCCGCTCAGTCTGTAGGTTTGAGCCAGGCTGCTTACGATGAGGCTTTGGCATACGCAAAAGACCGTAAACAGTTCGGTAAGGCCATTATCGAATTCCCAGCTGTGTATGACATGCTGGCTACCATCAAGGCTAAATTGGATGCAGGCCGTGCGTTGTTGTATCAGACTTCTCGTTACGTGGATATCTACAAAGCATTGGATGACATTGCCCGTGAACGCAAGCTGACTCCGGAAGAACGTCAGGAACAGAAACGTTATGCAAAACTGGCTGACAGCTTTACTCCGCTGGCAAAGGGTATGAACTCTGAATATGCCAACCAGAATGCATACGACTGTATTCAGGTACACGGCGGTTCAGGTTTCATGATGGAATATGCTTGTCAGCGTATCTATCGTGATGCCCGTATCACCAGCATCTATGAAGGTACTACCCAGTTGCAGACAGTAGCTGCCATCCGTTATGTAACAAACGGTTCGTATGCGGCTACCTTGCATGAATATGAAATGATTCCTTGTGCGCCGGAATTTGAAGGTTATATGAATCGTATCAAGGATATGACTCGTAAATTGGAAGCATGTACCAATGCAGTGAAGGAAGCACAGAACCAGGAATTGCTGGATTTGGTATCTCGTCGTTTGTATGAGATGGCAGCTGTGTGCGTGATGAGCCATTTGCTATTGCAGGATGCGACAAAGGCTCCTGACATGTTTGGCAAGTCATTGAATGTGTATGTGAACTACGCTGAATCTGAAGTAGAAAAGCATTTCAACTTCATCCGTAAGTTCCAGGCAGAAGAACTGGAAAGCTATCGAAAATAAGATTTCTGATTGATATAGAAATGGAAAGGGCGAATTTCATTCGAAATTCGTCCTTTTTGTTTATAGTGGTTATGATCATTAAAAGATAATATTTATTTTTGCGATATGTAATCATGAAATATTTAATCTTTTATTATGGGTAAACTAAAATTATTATTTTTCTTATGGGGGATGTTTTATTCCTTGTTGGGGATTACTGCTTCAGAAATATCTTTGAAAAACTGGATTGGCGAAGACTCTTCGGGTAAGTTCAAGATGATTAAAGTAGACGATTGTCTGGACATTGTATCACCGGATGGTCTGACTTTGTGGTATGATGAGTGCCTGACTGGAAACTATGAAATCAGTTACCGCATTAAAGTAGTGATGGAAGGTGGAAAATACGACCGTTTGAGTGACATGAACTGCTTTTGGGGGGGCTAAAGACTTGAAATACCCTGATAATATTTATGCCAGAAAGGATTGGCGTGCAGGGATATTCAAGAATTATAACACATTAAATCTTTTCTATGTGGGTTATGGAGGAAATGAGAATAAGACCACTCGTTTTCGGGAATATCACAGTGAATTTTATGGCATTGATGAGAACAAAATAAAACCTCTGGTAAAAGAATATACAGATGAGGCACATTTGCTGAAGCCTAATCGTTGGTATGAGGTGGTGATTACCGTGACGGATGGAAAAACTACGTTTGCTGTCGATGGTGAGGAATTGTTTTGCCATCCTATAAGCAGGGGACAGGGGGATGGATATTTTGCTATTCGTTTGTGGAAAAACCATGTACAAGTGAGCGACTTTGTTGTTCGTAAGGCGGAATCTCAGTTTGCATATTCAAACTATCGTCGTTATTATCAGGAGGCACGTTGTCATGCGGGAGGTGAGAAAAAAGATGCAGTCAAGAAATTGAGAGAATATTTTTCTCAACACCCTTATCGGGCTGTAAAATCAATTGATGCTTCTCAGGCTATTCAGATGGCTTCCCTGTTAGGAGAAGATGGCCGGTTTTCAGACTTGAATTCTACAGAGGAGCAGTTTGAACGTGAGAATGCTTATCAACAAGGCTATGAGAATACAACGGATGACCGTGTCGGAATTTTTATTGCCGGTGCATTGAACCGTATATATCAGTTGGCTGATGCTTGCCGGAAAGGACGGCTGGAGAAAACTTCTGAATTTACAGATAAACTTTGGAAGGCTGTGGTGCATTATGGTAACTTGGAAATTTCTCGTCCGAATGATAAACCACGTTTTCATGCTTCTTGTTTTGCGATACCTACGGCTGCCGTGAATATTTATTTTGCTTGTACAGAAGATATGGACCGGGCAGAACGGGGCGAAGGAAATAAATACTTGAAGAATGCATGTGATATGCTGAAAATCTTGGGACTTCAGGCTTATACTCAGCCTTTGAGAAGGGATGAGACTGATAAGAATGTGGTGTCAGTAGAGCGTTTCCGTAATCATGTGTGGTGGGTAGGAGGCAATGCGCTGGCTTATCGCTCCTTGCTTCCGGTGGCTGTGATGTATAGCTCTGTTCCGATGCTGGATGTCCTGACTGAAGTTTGTCAGCGGGGCATTAGCATGACTTCCCAGATTACCTATGATGATTCTTTCTGGACGGAGGGATTCACGGCTGACGGAGCAGGATGGGTACATGGCATGCAATGTTTGATATGGGGTTATCCCATTGATGGAACTTCCAGTGCCTTGAATATGCTGGGTATGCTCAATGGCACTCCCTGGGCAAAGCAGCTCAGTCGTGAAAATGCAGATGCCTTGATGAATTTTTTCCGTGGAGGCAGCTGGTATTATCGGGACGGTTATCGTTTGCCTTGCTTGGACCGAAATTCTTATGAGTATCGGGATAAGGAGGAAGCAATACCTTATTACAAGATGTTACGCAATGTGGTGAAGAATTGGCTTTCTTCTTTTTCTCCAGAAGAGCAGAAAGAGCTTCAGCAACTTCTGGCTGAGGCAGAAACAAATCGTATCCGGATGAAGGGAACCGAAAAAGGTGTTTATCAAGGTACACGCTGGTTCTTTAATAATGATGACTTGATGAAGCATACTCCAGATTATCATTTGATGATTAATATGGCTTCTGTGCGCTGTGACGGGCTTGAAAGTGCAGCATTCGCGGACAACTATAATTTTTATCCGACAGATGGCATGACTTTATTTCAGCGTCATGGAAATGAATATTTTCAGATTATGGAAGGTTGGGATGTGACCGCTTCTCCCGGTGTTACTGCACGTGAAGGAATGGAGCGCTTGACTCCGGTAACGAACTGGCGAGGATATTGTAGTCGTCATAATTTCGCTGCAGGAGCAGCAGATGGGGCAGATTATGCAGCTGGTGGCTATATTTTTGAAAAAATGCATGGAGCCGATAAGGAAAATGTGAATGATAAAGGTGACCGTAAGGTGAAGAATGAGTTACTCTATGGTTTTAAGGCTTATAAAGGTTATTTTGTATTGGGAGATTATCTGGTAGCTTTAGGAGCAGGAGTGACCAATAACTGTCCGGATATGGAAGGGCACATCCGGACCACATTGGATCAGACAGCAAGGGTGGCTCCGGTTTATCTTTGGAAGAAAGGTAAGAAGACAGATGTGGCGGAAGGAAGCATGCTTTTGGATGCACGTAAGATGAAAGATACCTGGGTTATACAAGAAGGACAGTTTGCCTATCAAGGTTTGCCGGAGTATCAGGCTAATTTATACGTCGCTTCAGAGAGTTGTCCGGCTCATTGGGCAAAGATGAATGCACGGAATAAAAAGAAATCAGGACTACCTGAAAAGGTTTCTGTATTGCGTTTGTGGACAGACCATGGGCAAAGTCCGAAGAATGATACCTATGGCTATACGGTTTACTTGGGGAAAGATGAACCGGCTCGTAAGCTTCCGTTTGAAGTATTGAGAAACGATACATTGATTCAAGCCGTTCGTTCGACAGACAAAAAGGTGGTAGAAGCCGTGTTCTATCCGGAAGCTCCGGTGTTAAAAGCAAAGGGGTTAACGTTGGAGGTTTCTGCACCTTGTGCACTTGTCTTGCGTGAGACGGATACAGAGTGTTATGTGTCAGTAACGGATGCCAGAATGGATGCCACATTAAAAGAAATTACGTTGGTATGGAATGGGCAAAAAATTGTGGTGCCCATGCCTCAGGGTATTTCTTGTGGAAAGTCTGTAACCGTTTGTGTGAAAAAATAGGTAGACTATTTTTTTTCAAGGTCTATCTTTTTCCGTAACCATCGGTCGAAGAAGTACAACAGACAGAGGGCGCAGAACGTAGGCAGGTAGAAAAGGAGCGTATGGGAGTCCGGAAGTATTTCCTTACAGGTGTGCCAATAGCTGATGAAGGTTGTTCCGTATTTCCAAATAAAAAATCCGATGCAGCCTCCCCCGCTGAGTATGGCGAAGACAAGGAAGAGGATGAACATTCTTTTTTCCTGCCGTTTTTCGCGTAAGATACTTTCCTCTTGTATCTTTTGCATCATGCGGTAACTGAAATTGCTGGGCAGCTCGTAATGGGGCTGCCTTTTTATTGCTTTCTGAAGTCCTCTATCTGTTGTTCTCATGGCTTAAATCTCCTCTTTCATTAAGTTACATAACTTTTTTCGGATGCGGTGCAGCTTTACTTTTACGTTGCTTTCTGTCAGGTGAAAGATATAGGCTATTTCTTCTATGTTTTTTTCTTCTTCATAGAACAGAGTGACCAGTGCCTGCTCATCGGGCTTGAGCTGGGTGAGTGCCTGCTGCAGTTTCTGAATTTGCACTTCGTTTTCAGTATCCAGCTCCTCATCTATTTCTTTATCTGAAAGACTGTTCCACATCCGGTCGTCGAATGAAAGCAGTTCTTTATCTTTTTTCCGGAGTGCGGAGATCGCTTCATTGTAGGCAATGCGGTAAATCCAGGTAGAGAAACTGCTGTCTCTATGAAACGAGGAAAGGTGGGTGAAGGCTTTCATAAAACAGTCTTGTGTCAGTTCTTCGGCATCTTCCGGTGAGCCTATCATGCGGACTATCAGGTGGAAAACCTGTGGCCCGTAGGTGTCGAGAAAATAGGCGAACTGTTCGGTTCGTCCGCTCAGGATAGATGCTATGATATGTAGTTCCTCGTGATTCATGATGCCCTTTAGACGCAGAGCAAAGTAAAAGGTTACACTGAAAATAGAAAAATATTTTTCTCGGTAAAAGTGTAACCTTTTTGTATGGGTTGCGTCTAAAGGGCAAAGTAACAAATTAAAAACTGAATAAAATGGAAGAATTGATGATTGTGGCCAATGTGGCAATTGTTTTTGGAGTGATTTATAAATTGTTTGAACTGTTTGCCGGAAGAAGAGAACGGATGATGCTGATTGAAAAGATGGGCGACAAACTGACGCCGGAAACTTTTAAGAATGGCATTATGTATCGTCCCAGCCTGTATTCGTTTGGAGGACTGCGTATAGGATGCTTGCTGCTTGGATTGGGGGCAGGGCTTTTGGTAGGATACATGTTGGCATGTACCACCCAACCGGATTATTTGTCTGATAATTACCCTTATACCGTAAAAGAGGCTGTTTCTATAATTTACGGAGCGTGCGTTCTGTTAGGAGGAGGTTTAGGGCTTGTCATCTCTTATTTGATAGAGAAAGAACAGTGGAAGAAAAATAAGTAAGAATTGCAAATTTCAGCAGAGCGGCCTGGCATGCCATAACGGTGTGTCAGGCCGCGTGCTTTATGGTATGATTTATCCTGAAACTGGCCTTTTATTCTTCATTTGTGAAATAAACCTTTCATTTATGCAAGTCAATTGAATCTTTTTGTAACTTTAGGTGCCATGGGTATAATAAAGGAGGTATTGGGTTATGAAGTATTATAGAATCATAGGAATCGTATGTGTGTGGATTTTCTTTATCGGACAAATTTGTGCTCAGTCTGTATCGGACAATGAATGCCTGCGACTGGTGGAGTCTAATGACAGCGATGATGTACTGAAGGAAATGGTGATTTATCCTCCGGTATTTTGTGCGATGCACGATGGAAAACGTCTGAAAATGAAAATCAGTAATGAGGGAGAAAAGGTGATGCGTAAGACCTGTTTCTATTTGTTCTATAAAAAGAAAAGAATATGCCGGATTCATCTTCCTAATATGAAAAAAGGAGAAATGTGTGAGTTTGGCGTGAATATTCACGACCGCTTTTTCCATAAGGACCGGAGGGAACTGGTGTTCAAACTTAAGAAAGGGAAACGCTTCCGGACTTACAAACTGGCCGACTGCTGACAGGCGGCCGCTTCTGATAGCCTTTTTTTATATTTGAACTCGATTTTGTTAATGGGTTTTATCGCCCGGTACTTTGTAGTTAATGTATGTTGTAAAACATTCTTTTTAGCTCTTTCGTTTTGCTGTTTCAAATAAAATAAATACTTTTGTACTGTGTTTTTCATAGTATTAGATTTAAGGTTAACAAAGGTTGGAGTTCAGCGGAACTCCTTTTTTTATGCCCTTTTCTAGGCTATTTCTCTTGTATTTATTCTGATTTCAAGCTGTTTACAGGGTTGTTACGGGCTGTCCGGTAATTCTGTATGGTAATGGTTATCAGTGTAATCAGACTGATTATGACACATGTAATCAGAAATACCCATGGAGAAATAGGAATTTTCTCATTGAACTGTTTCAGCCATTCCGATACGGCATACCAGGCGATAGGGCTGGCCAGGAGTGAACAGACGATGGAAAGCGTGAGGTAGGAGCGGCCAAACATCCAGAGAATTTGTCCCGTGGAGGCTCCATACACTTTTCGTACCCCGATTTCCTTACGGCGGTGTGCGGCTTCAAAAATAATCAGTCCGAATACTCCTACCAGTGAAATGAGAATGGCCAGCAGACTGAACCAGGTGATTATCTTTTGCTGGTTTGTTTCTTTTTGGTAAAGCTGGCCGTATATCTGGTCGTAAAATTTCACTTCTGTGGGATAGCCCGTAAAACATTCACTCATTGTCTGACGGATATGCTTCAGTGCGCTGTCCATATTACTTCCGGCCTTTACGCGGATGTAGGCAAATGGTAGCACATTGTTGCTGTAGATACCGTTGGGACAGAAAATATAGGGGACGGAGCCAGTTTTGAGTGAAGTAAACTGAACGTTATTCACATATCCTTTGAGGGTGGCGCTCATTCCCCATGGGAAAAAGTCGAGTGTCTCTCCTGCCGGGATACCGCTTTCTTTCTGAAGGTCCTGCGTGGCGATAAAGTTTAGCTGGGAGGTGTAGATGGAATCGCTGGGCAGGAAGTCGCTTCCCGACAGAATGTGCATTCCCATGACTCGGCAGAAGTTCGTTGTGACGTCAATATATTGATGTCCGTAGTTGTTTCCTTTGTAGCGGAAGGTATACTGTGTATATCCCTCGGTGCCTCCTAACTCCCATTTGGCGTAGGCGATGTCGTCGATTTCAGCAAAACTTTTCAGCTGAGTGTCGAATTTGCGGTACGGACTGCTGTGATAAGGCATTTGGGGGAGGGAAGCGACCAGTATCTGGTCTTTGTCGATGCCCAGTTCATGGTTTCGCATGAATCGGTTCTGCAGAAAAATAAAAGCTGCGGTCACAATCAGGGCAAACGAAACAATATACTGGAAACCGATGAGTACCGTACGAAGCCGTTTCCCTTTTCCGCTCAGGGCATAGTTTCCTTTCAATACAAGGGCAGGAGGGAAAGAGGTCATGTACCATGACGGATACAGTCCGGCCACGATACCGGTAAGCAGGGCTATTACTCCGGTATAAAGCACATACTTCCAGTAAACGAGCAGGGAAGGGGTGAAGCCCATAAAAGAAAGCACGTTCAGGCGTATCAGGGCTGCGACAATACCCAATGATAATAGCCATCCTATTAATACGATGCTCACCGATTCGGCTACCAGGGCACGGCGCAATTCTCCATTGGTGCTTCCCAGCACTTTCTGGGTATTGATGCTGCGCATGCGTACCGGAGCCAGTGCCGTGCTGAAATTGATAAGGTTGATGCAGGCGATAAGAATAATCAGGAACCCGATACTTACCAGCAGGGTCATGGTGCTGCGGCTACCTGTTTGGAAGTAGTAAGGGGAATGCATGTCATAATATAGTTTCTGAATTGGGAGAACATAGAGTTTCTGAGTACCTTGATCCCCGGTAAACAGTCGTTTGTTGGCTTCTGTAGCTGCAATCTGCTGGTTGATTTCTTCCACGCTGACTCCTGGTTTTAGCAAGAAGAATGCAAAAAAGTTCTGGCTGCCCCAGTCGTTCTCCTGAAGTTTTCCCATCGGGACAAAGAGGTCATTTTTGAACTGGCAGTTTTCCGGCAGGTCTTCAAAAATACCGCATATTCGGAATTTGGTGGCTTCCGGATTTCGCCAGTCTGGAGTATCTGTGTACAGATAGGAACCTAAGGCATCTCCATTCGGGAATAGTTTGCGGGCATAGCTTTCGGATACGATGACACTTTCGGGCCGGTTCATCTCCTGGTCACTGCCTTCTACGAACTTCAGTCCGATAATTTTTCCGAAATTGGGATACACAGCCCAAGGTTCCTCGTAGAAGTATTGCGGATTCTTGGGGTCGGTGTAGAAAGCCTGCTTCTGCCAGGCCGGGGAATAGATGGTGCCATATTCGATGCCCGGTACTTGCTGGATGAGGTAGTCGATAGGGCCTCGGGGGAGTGTACTGACATAATTCTCCTCTTGAGGTTGTGCCAGATTCAGCATGACCAGGCGGTCGGTATGAGGATAGCAGGTATCGAAATCGCGTTCGTAGCTCACCTTCATCATAAGCAGGACGAAGGCGGCAAAGGCAGCCGAAAGTCCCATCAGGTTCAGCACAGAGGCGCTCTGGAAGCGTTTCAGCGTATAGAATAGATTTCGTAGGATGGTTTTCATATTTTCATTTTTTATGTTTCTGAGTTGATAAAGACTATTCTGTTTTCAGATTCAGTACTGGATTTTCCCGTACGGCTTTTCGGCTGATTAGCCAGACGGAGGCCAGTGAGATGAGGGCTACAATCAGGAAAGCGGCAACCGGTACCCACCAGGGGAAACTGCTTTCGTAGGTCACAATCTTGTCTATCTGCTGAATGCCGATATACATCAGCGGGAGGCCGATGATCAGACTGACCGCTAGTGATGCGGAAGAAAATTTCATTAGCCGGAGCATTTCACTGCGGCTGTCGGAACCGAATACCTTGCGTACGGCGATGTCTCGTTTACGTTGTGCGATGAAGTAGATACTCATGGCGGTAAGTCCTAACAGGGAGATAACCAGTGCTGCGCAGGTGAAGATAAGAATCAGATGATTCATACGGGTAATGTCTTCATATATTTTCTGTACCAGTGCGTCATACCATTCTGAATCAAACGGGTATCCGTCTATTATCTTGGAATAGAGCTGGTCCAGTTGCTTTTTATAAGCTTCGGGTTGTTCATCGCGTACTTCTACCAGGATGTTCCATGGGCTGATGCTGTCGGATGGAGCAATTTGCATGCGCAGCGGATGAGGATCTTTCATAAGCAGAGAGCGAATCTGGAAGTCTTTGAATTCTCCAACCACGTTCATGGTATAGCCCCCACGGTCACTTCTTACAAAGTCTGTAAATCCCAACTGACGTAAGTCTTTCATGGCCGACTGGCTTACAAAGAAATTTTTTGGATTGTATCCTGCATGGCGGTCTTCCGTAATTTGGATATGGAAGATGTCGATGAAGGCAGAGTCCACCACAAAAGTCTGGAAGCTTAGGTCTTTGGTACTGTCATCCGATGTGAAGTACATGCTATCATTGTTTCCGCCGTCAATGGGAGTACCTTGTGCAAAACTGACACGTTTTACGAAAGGAAGTTTCTGGGCTTCCTGGCGGAAAAGCTGAAGTTTCTGGTCGCTGACCATAGGCGGGTAGTGGATGACATGACCGTATTCATACCCTAATGGGGCATGCAGGATGCGGTAAATCTGTACACTCAGGTAAATGGCACATCCTAGCATGGCGATGGTGAGTCCGTTTTGTACAATGTTTAGCAGACGGAGGTATAAAGTCTTGGTCTTGCGGCGGAAGGTACCTTTTACGATGTCCAGCGGATTGTATTGTGACAGCAGGGTGGCAGGTACGAATCCGGAGAGCAAGGAAAGTACGGTAATCAGAAGCAGGTAGCACAATAGGGTAACGGGATTTAAGTCACCCACAATGTCAAGCCGTGTATGAAGTAGTTCCATGGCTGTAGGTTCTGCAGCCTTGGCCAGCAGAAAACCAATCACAAAGGCCAGCGTGGTCAGCAGGAACGATTCGGCAATCATGCGCCAGAAGATGCTTTTCTTGGAGGAACCTAACAGGCGTCGGGTAGCCATTTCCTTTGCCCGGTAGCTGGTCTGGGCAATGCTCATGCTGGTATAGTTGAAGATGGCCATAAACAGAATCAAGACGCCGATGGTCAGGAAAATAAGTACCACTTTCAGGCTATATTGGTTGAGTATGGCTCCGGCGGCCAGTGTATCGGAGAAGTAAAACTCGTGTATGGGGATGAATAATACTTCTTTAACGGAATCATACTGGTAAATCCAGAAGAATTCTTTGAAGAAGCGGGCAATGTCATCGGCTTTGTCGTTGGGGTTGACGTTCGGATGGAAACGCAGGAAGAAGATGCAGCTGGCGGCATTGCCCAACTGGGTATTTTCTTCGCTGGCACTCCAATTAACGTATCGCACATTCTTATGAAGGCTGAATGCTTCAATATTGGAAGGAAAAATAGAATTATCAATGTCTTCAATGATGCCACTTACTGTACAGCGTCGGTCACCGAATGCTTGTTCAATAAGTGTTTTCCCTAACGCATGCTCCGTTCCGAACAGTTTGATGGCACAGGAACGTGTCAGTACGATGTTGTTCTCATTGGCCAGCAAGGTTTCCGGATTCCCTTCCAGCAGATGGAAGTCGAAGAACTGGAAGAAGTTTTCGCGGACAAACATCATTTGTATATTAACCGGCTGGTCGTTAGTTCTGACAAACTGTTCATAGGAACCGCTTACGGCACACCAGTCTTCTATTTCCGGATAACGGCTTTGTAGTTTGTCACCCAGCAAGATGTGACCTCCTGCCCATATCTCATTAGCCAGTACATAAGTCCGGTCTGCATCTTTCATGTCTTTGTCTACGGTGAGTTGTCGGGTTACCATGTGGGTAATCAGCAGAAGAAACATGAGCGAGATGCTTAGTCCAATGACATTGACAAAGGTAAAAAGCTTGTTGCGCTGTAAAAAGGTAAAGTAAGTTTTCATTTTTCTGTATTTGGTTTTGTTTTTACTGCAAATGACGATACAATTTTCGTGCCATCTTCTCAAGATGTTGATTTATAGATGTATACGGTTTTTCTAATTTTTGTGAGTGTCTAAATTTTTGACATGGGGTGTATGATTTTTAGACAAAAGTAATCGATGGTTGGGAGAGGTAATATGATAATGCAGTTTCGTTCTTGATTTTTTTAAGGTTGAGGCTGTATTTGTTAAGGGATTTAATCGGTAAATAGGGTTTGGTTAATGTATGTTGTAAAGCATTCTTTTTTAGTCTTAGGTTTTGCTGTTTCAAATAAAATAAATACTTTTGTACTGTGTTTTTCATAGTATTA